>Ga0207703_10004459_pt1 | contig 11495 bp, 9 predicted proteins | sample KBSSwiS12_FD_184304 | JGI IMG/M metagenome (GOLD analysis project Ga0207703, IMG submission 184304) | Switchgrass rhizosphere microbial communities from Kellogg Biological Station, Michigan, USA - KBS Switchgrass S1-2 (SPAdes) (version 2) | ecosystem: Host-associated > Plants > Roots >... | reverse complement strand
CTTTCCGCCGCGGTGGGCCACCCTCAGCAGCCAGTCCCAGTCTTCGGAGTACGGCATCGTGGCGTCGAACTCGCCGTATTCCACGAACGCGGAGCGCCGCGCGGCGAACGCGCTCGGCGGGATGAACCCGTTCCGGCCGAACACTCCGACATCGAACGGCATGGCGAGCACTCTCCGGTCGCCATCACGCTCGATCGTCGCGTCCGAGTAGGCCACCACGGCCTCCACATCGCGATCGAAGGCCGCGGCGAGCCGCTTCACGTGATCGGGCTCCCAGAGATCGTCATCGTCGAGAAAAGCCACCACGTCCGCACGGGCGCGCGCAATTCCGCGATTCCTGGCCTGGGCCAAACCCTCGCCCTCGTCCCGCTCCTCGAAGATCGTGGGGAACTCGAGGCTGTCCGCGGCCGCGCGTCCCTCCTCGCTGAAGGGGGCGCCGCCATCGCGCACCAGCACGAGCTCCATCTCGAGATGCGTCTGCCGCCGCACCATCTCGAGCGCCTCGAGCAGGAACGCGGGGCGATCCCGCGTGGGAAGGACGACCGAGACCGAAGCCACCGTCAGGAGGTAGGGCCGGCGTGCGCCGCGGCCGCGACCGAGGGGAGAGGCTCGCCGCGGCGCGCCTCGGTCACCAACCGAGCGTGCGATCCGGCGCCACGCAGCTCCATGCAGAGATGGCGCGCCCGCATCCAGACCTGGACGCCGGCGGGATCGAGGAAGTCGTGGATGCCGTCGGCGATTCTCTGCGTCAAGGATTCCTGGAGCATCGGGATGCGCGCCAGGTCGCGAACGAAGCGAACGAGCGCACCCGCACCGGCGACCTGCTCCCGTGGAACGTAGCGCACGCCGGCCTCGGCGATGTAGGGGACGAGATGGTGCGGGCAGAAACCGTACACCGTGAATCCTTCCAAGGACACGAGCTGCCCCGCCTTGCCCGTGTAGGCGAGGGGCCGGAGCATCGGCGGCTCTCCTCGCAACCCCGACGTACGCTCCACCAAGAGCTCGGACAGCAAAGCCGCGGTCACGGAATACTCCGGATCGCGGTCGCCGTCGACTCCGATCGACTTCAAGTAGCGCTCGAGCGCGACGACGTCAGGCTTGGCCTGAGGCGCGCCCATGGGCTCGGGATCCGGCGCGTGTCCGTTGCCGCGCGTCTTCTTCCGGGTGGGGCTCATGGGCGGACCTCCGTAGGGGAAACGGCGACCAAACTCACAGCGCGAACCGCACTCACAATCCGAGCGAAGGCGCGGCCTCCTGCAGCGCCGCGAGCACGAAGGCGACGTGCTCCTCGAGCGGGACGCCCAGCTCGCGCGCCCCCTCCTCGATCTCGTCGCGATTCACCGATCGCGCAAATTCCTTCTTCTTCATCTTTCGAAGCACCGAATCCGTGGTGACCTCGGCCAAGGTCTTCCCGGGCTGCACCAGCGCGGTCGCGGTGATGATCCCGCAGAGCTCGTCGCTCGCGAACAGCGCGCGTGCCATCGGCGTCACCCTGGGCGTGCCGCTGTAGGACGCGTGCCCCAGGATCGCCTCGATCATCTCAGGCGGGAACCCGCGCTCCGTGAGGATCCGGCATCCAACGAACGGGTGCTCCTCCTTCGACGGGTGCTTCTCGTAATCGAAGTCGTGGAGCAGCCCGGTCGCCCCCCAGAGCTCCTCGTCAGCCCCCATCTTGCGGGCATAGGCCCGCATGGCGGCCTCCACGGACAGCATGTGCTTCCGGAGCCCCGGCCCCTCCGTGTGCTCGTGGAGGAGGGCCACCAGGTCGTCGCGGGACGGAAGTCGCGTATCGGTCGAGCGTTCGGGATTCATGAGGCTCGGCGATGATAGGGTGGAAGCGGCGCCCCGGCAAGGGGCTGGGCGGACGGGTTCGGGGCGATTTGACCCCTTCGGAAGCCCTATGATACCGTCTTCGATTCACTTGGAAACGCGAAACTTAGACCCGGCCGCGGGTGGCACCACGAACCCGCAGGCGGAGGCACGCCGAGCCCTGCGATGAGCCCATCCGAGCTACCCAAGAACTACGATCCGACCGAGGTCGAGCGCCGGTGGTACGACCACTGGGTGAGCCGGGGGTATTTCCGCCCAAGGGACGGGGATGGGACTCCGTTCGTCATCACGATCCCGCCTCCCAACGTGACCGGGAGCCTCCACTTCGGACATGTGTTCGACCACACGATCCAGGACCTCCTGACCCGCTGGCAGCGGATGACGGGCGTGCCGACCCTGTGGCTCCCGGGCACCGACCACGCCGGCATCGCCACGCAGAACGTGGTGGAGAAGCGCCTCGCGGAGCAGGGGAAGACCCGCTTCGATCTCGGGCGCGAGGCGTTCGTGGAGGAGGTCTGGAAGTGGAAGGAGATCTACCACAAGCGCATCACCGAGCAGATGAAGCGCCTGGGCGACTCCGTGGACTGGTCGCGCGAGCGCTTCACCATGGACGAGGGCCTGTCGCGCGCGGTGCGCGAGGTCTTCGTGCGCCTCTACAGGAAGGGGCTCATCTACCGCGGCAACCGGATCATCAACTGGTGCCCGCGCTGCCACACCGCGCTGTCCGATGAGGAAGTGAACCACGTCGAGACGGACGGCAAGCTCTACACGATCCAGTATCCGGTGAAGGATTCGAAGCGGAAGCTCGCGGTGGCGACCACGCGGCCGGAGACGATGCTCGGCGACGTGGCGGTGGCGGTGCACCCGAAGGACAAGCGCTACGCGCCTCTCCATGGGAAGACCGCGATCCTGCCGTTCCTCCGCCGCGAGATGCCGATCATCCTCGACGATTCGGTGGATCCCAAGTTCGGCACGGGGGCGGTGAAGATCACCCCCGCGCACGACCCCAACGACTTCGAGATGGGGCAGCGCCACGGGCTCACGCCGATCAAGGTGATGGACGAGAGCGCGGTGATGAACGAGAACGCGGGGGACTTCCGCGGGCTCACGCGCGAGGACGCGCGCCAGCGCATCGTGGCGGCGCTCGAGGACCGCGGCCTCCTCGTGAAGGTGGAGCCGCACCGTCACGCGGTGGGGCACTGCGACCGTTGCGACACCATCGTGGAGCCGTACCTCTCGCTCCAGTGGTTCGTGAGGATGAAGCCGCTCGCCGAGCCCGCGTACGCGGCGATCGAGAAGGGCGAGCTCGCGATCGTGCCGCGGCGGTGGGAGAAGGTGTACCTCCGCTGGCTCGAAGGAATTCGCGACTGGTGCATCTCGAGGCAGCTCTGGTGGGGCCATCGCATCCCGGTGTGGACCTGCGAAGGATGCGCGGAGCAGATCGTCGAGGTGGGGACTCCGGCCACCTGCCCCAAGTGCGGCAACGCGGCGTTGAAACAGGACGAGGACGTGCTCGACACGTGGTTCTCGTCGTGGCTCTGGCCGTTCTCCACGCTCGGCTGGCCCGAGCAGACGCCCGATCTCGACCGCTTCTACCCGTCGTCCGTGCTCGTCACCGGGCCCGACATCATCTTCTTCTGGGTGGCGCGCATGGTGATGGCCGGGTTCGAGTTCATGGGGAGCTGCCCATTCAAGCAGGTCTACCTGCACGGCATCGTGCGGGACGCGCAGGGGCGGAAGCTCTCGAAGTCGCTCGGCAATTCGTCCGACCCGCTCGAGCTGATGGACCGCTACGGCTCGGACTCGCTCCGCATGACGCTCGTCCTCCTGTCGCCGCAGGGGAACGACATCCACGGCTTCTCGGACGAAAAGGTGGATCTCGGGCGGCACTTCGCGAACAAGCTCTGGAACGCGTTCCGGCTCGTGCAGCCGCACCTCGACGGCTTCGTGCCGGATGAGGCGAAGGCGCGGCCGGTTCTCAACGATGCGGACCTCTGGATTCTGAGCCGGGCCGCGGCCACCGCGCGCTCCTGTACGCGGAATCTCAAGACGTATCGAATCGGCGACGCCGCAAAGGACGTCTACGACTTCACGTGGCGCGAGCTCTGCGACTGGTACCTGGAGCTGGCCAAGCCGAGGCTCTACGCGGACCCCGGTACTTCGGACGCCATGGCCGTGCGGTACACCGTCACCCAGGTGTTTTCGACAGTCTTGCGCCTCCTGCATCCGTTCATGCCGTTCCTCACCGAAGAGCTGTGGCACGCGCTAGCAGGCGTGGAGGGCGACGTGTCCGTGGCCGAGTGGCCCACGACCACGCGAGCCGGCTCGCACCCGGCCGCCGAGGCACGGATCGCTTTGCTGAAGGAAATCGTGGGCGCGGTTCGGAATCTGCGTTCCGAAATGAACATCGCCCCCGCGCGGAAGGCGCCGATCCTGATCCGCGCGGAGGGGCACGAGGCCGACATCATCCGGGAGCAGCGCGAGTGGATCATGCTTCTAGGACGAGGCGAGTCTCTGGAAGTCGGACCGCACGTGCACAAGCCCGAGGTCGCCGCGTCCGCGGTGGTGCGGCAGCACGAGATCTTTCTGCCTCTCGCGGGGTTGATCGACGTGGACGTGGAGCTGAAGCGGCTCCAGAAGGAATACGAGCGCGTGCTGCGGGAGTTCGACATCACGCGGCGCAAGCTCCAGAACGACGACTTTCTGGGCAAGGCCAAGAAGGAGGTGGTCGACCGCGAGCGGGAGAAGTTCGAGACGCTCGGATCGACGAAGGAGAAGTTGGAGAAGAACCTGGAGGTTCTCAAGCGATGAGGGTGATTCAGGGGGCGTTTGGTTTGGCGTTTCTGGCGCTGGTCGGCGTGCTCGGCGTGGCTCCGGCTCTGGCGCAATCGTCGGCGAAGTCGGCCGACGTGCCGTTGTCCACGGAGGCGGGGAAGCAGCGCGACCTGTCTCTCTCGATCTACAACGACAACCTCGCGCTCGTGCGCGACCGCCGGCAGTTCACGATCAAGAGCGGCACCTCGGAGCTTCGCTTCACCGACGTGGCCGCCACCACCGAGCCGACCTCCGTGCGGCTTCGCCCCCTGGGCAAGCGCAGCATCGACATCCTCTCCCAGGACTTCCGCTACGATCTCGCGACCGCGGATCGTCTCCTCGAGCGCTACCTGAATCGCGACGTCGAGATCGTGAGTACCAACGATCAGATCAAGCGCGGCACGCTGCTCTCGTACGATCCCACCTCGCTCGTCCTCCGCGAGACGCCCGGCACGGTGCTGGTGATGAATCGAGCGGAGATCCGCCACGTCGCGCTCCGGGAGCCCGCGGAGGGACTGATCACGCGACCCTCGCTCGTCTGGCGCATCCGGTCGAACGGCGCCGGCGAGGAGCCGCTCGAGGTCTCCTACCTGGCGAACGCCATCTCCTGGCGCGCCGATTACGTGGCGACGCTGGAGTCCAATCTCAAGGGTCTCGACCTCCAGGGCTGGGCTTCCATCGAAAATCACTCCGGAACGACGTTCGACAACACGAAGCTCGATCTGGTCGCGGGAACCATCCACCGCGCCACGCAGCCGGGCGTTCCGATGCCCATGATGGACCGCGGCGTCGCCGCCCAGGCCAAGGGCGGTTTCGAGCAGTTCCAGGAGCGCAGCTTCTCCGAGTACCACGTGTACGAGCTGCCCCAGCGGGTGACGCTCGCCAACGACGAGGTGAAGCAGCTCGGGCTCCTCGAGGCCAAGTCCGTCCGCTCCACGCCGCGCTACGTCTACGACGCGCAGCGCGACGCCCAGCACGTCATCTCCACCGTCCAGTTCGCGAACTCGGGCGGCGACCTCGGCGTCCCGATTCCTCAGGGCATCGTGCGGCTCTACCAGAAGGACAAGGACGGCTCGCTCCGGCTCGTGGGCGAGGACCAGGTGGCCCACACCGCCGTTCGCGACACGGTGCGGCTCACCATCGGCACCGCGTTCGACGTCACCGCTGAGCGACGCCAGACCGACCAGCAGCAGGTCACGCCCCGCGTGATGGAGAGCTCGGTCGAGATCAAGCTGACGAACCAGAAGTCCGAGTCGATCGACGTCGCCGTGGTGGAGCACTCCTGGGGCGACTGGACGATCACCGACTCCAGCCAGAAGTGGCGCAAGGTCGACGCGAACACCTTCGAGTTCCTGGTTCGCTGCCCGCCCGGTAAGCCGGTGACGGTCACGTACCGGATCCAGACCGGGGGGTGAGGGCGACGCAGGAATCCAGCGAGCGCTCCAAGCCCATTCCGGCCCGGCGCGTCCTCCTGACGCGCGACGCGCCTCCTGTCCCGTTCAAGCTGCACGCTCCGTACGAACCTCGCGGCGATCAGCCCCGCGCGATCCGGGAGCTGTCCGAGGGACTCGTGCGCGGGGACAAGAGCCAGGTGCTGCTCGGCGTCACCGGCTCGGGGAAGACGTTCACGATGGCGAACGTCATCGCCGCGTACGGGAAGCCCACGCTCGTCATCTCCCATAACAAGACGCTCGCGGCCCAGCTCTACGGCGAGTTCCGGAGCTTCTTCCCGGAGAACGCGGTGGGCTACTTCGTCTCCTATTACGACTACTACCAACCCGAGGCGTACGTCCCGCAGACGAACACGTACATCGAGAAGGACGCGTCGATCAACGATGACATCGACCGCCTCCGGCTCGCCGCGACGAGCGCGCTCCTCGAGCGGAAGGACGTGATCGTGGTGGCGAGCGTCTCCTGCATCTACGGCCTCGGATCGCCGGAGGACTTCCGGCGGGAAATGCTGCTGATCCAGGTGGGCGAGAGGATGACCCGCGAGGACATCCTCACCCAGCTGGTTCACGATCAGTACTCGCGCGGCGATTTCGAGCTCAAGCGCGGCACCTTTCGCGCTCGAGGCGACGTTCTCGAGATCCATCCGGCGTACGAGGAGACCGCGATTCGCGTGGAGCTGTTCGGCGACGTCGTCGATCGGATCGCGATCATCGATCCGCTGACGGGCAACACGATTCAGCCCATCAACACCGCCGCGATCTATCCTGCCAAGCACTTCGTCACGACTCCGGCCCGGATCCAGGACGGACTGCGAGCCATTCGCGAAGAGCTGACGGAGCGCCTCGGACAGCTCGAGAACGAGGGGAAGCTCCTCGAGGCGCAACGGCTCCGCATGCGGACCGAGTACGACATGGAAATGCTGAAGGAAGTCGGGTACTGCCCGGGCATCGAGAATTACTCGCGCCCTCTCTCGGGAAGGAAACCCGGCGAGCGCCCCGGGTGCCTGATCGACTATTTCCCGGAAGACTTCCTCATGATCATCGACGAGTCGCATGTGACGCTGCCGCAGGTGGGCGGCATGTACGAGGGAGACCGGTCGCGGAAGCAGGTGCTGGTGGAGCACGGCTTCCGTCTCCCGTCCGCGCTCGACAACCGGCCGCTCCGATTCGACGAGTTCGAGTCGCTCTTGAACCAGGCCATCTACGTGTCCGCGACCCCGGGCGAGCTGGAGCTCCGGAAGGCGGGCGGCGTCGTGGTGGAGCAGATCATCCGCCCCACCGGGCTCATCGACCCGCAGCTCACCATCCGGCCGACGCGCGGGCAGATCGACGATCTGCTGGAGGAGATCCGGCGGCGCGTGGAGGTGGGGGAGCGCGCCCTCGTGACCACGCTGACCAAGCGCATGGCCGAGGACTTGACCGAGTACCTCTTCCAGGCCGGCGTGAGCGTGCGCTACATCCACTCCGACATCGAGACGATCGAGCGGGTGGAAATTCTCAGGGCCCTTCGGCTGAAGAAGGTGGACGTGCTCGTGGGGATCAATCTGCTGCGTGAGGGCCTCGATCTCCCCGAAGTGTCGCTCGTCGCCATCCTCGACGCGGACAAGGAAGGATTCCTGAGGTCCGAGACCTCGCTGATCCAGACCGCCGGCCGCGCGGCGCGCCACATTCGCGGCCAGGTGATCCTCTACGCCGATCACATGACCGGCGCCATGCGCCGCGCCATCGAGGAGATGAATCGCCGCCGCGAGGCGCAGGTGGCCTACAACGAGGAGCACGGCATCGTGCCCACGACGATCGTGAAATCGATCGAGGACGTGATGCGCTCCACGTCGGTGGCCGACGCCGCGACCGCGATCGCCGCGGAGGAGATCCTGCCGCAGGCGGCAGCGAATCTCGATCGAGATGCGCTCATGGATCTGCTCGAACGGGAGATGCTCGCCGCGGCCGCGCGCGAGGACTTTGAAGTGGCTGCCGTGTTCCGCGACCGGCTGGACGAGCTACGGCTCGCTCCGGGTGAGCCGGGAAGCCCGCGAAAGGAGGCCGCTGATGCGGCTCGAAGCGTTCGCCCTGCCCCTGGTCCGTCTGGCTCTGACGGAGGACCTCGGGGGAGGGGACGTCACAACCGACGGCGTCGTTGACGAAGGCGCCGCCGGGCGCGCCCACATCGAGGCCCGGCACGACGGCGTGCTCGCCGGGCGGGAGCTTGCGGAGCTCACGTTCCGCGAGCTGGATCCCGAGGCCAAGGTGGAGTGGAGCGTCGCCGAGGGGGGCGCGCTGACGAAGGGCGCCAAGTTCGCGACGATCACGGCCCGGGCGCGCGCGATTCTGAGCGGCGAGCGCGTGGCGCTGAACTTCCTCCAGCATCTCTCCGGCGTGGCCACGCTGGCGCGCGCGTACGCGAAGGCAGTGGAAGGTACGGGCGTGACGATCCTCGATACGAGAAAGACGACGCCGGGCTTGCGATTCCTCGAGAAGCACGCGGTCAGGGTTGGAGGGGCGGGGAATCACCGCTTCGGGCTCTTCGACGGCGTGCTCATCAAGGAGAACCACATCCGCGCGGCGGGCTCGATGAAGGCGGCGTTCGAGAAGACCCGCGCCGGGGCGGAGGGGCTTCCGACGGTCATCGAGGCGAAGTCGCCCGAGGACGCGCTGGATGCGGCGGACCTGCATCCGACGCGCGTCCTCCTCGACAACTTCACCCCGACCGCGATCGCGGCGACGGTGAAGCGGTTGAAGGGAAGCAAGGTGGAGGTCGAGGTCTCCGGCGGGATCCGGCTCGCGAACGTGCGGGATTTCGCGATTCCCGGGGTCAATTACATCTCGGTGGGGTCGATCACGCACTCGGCGCCGGCGCTGGATATGTCGTTGTTGATGGACGAGGTGAAGGCCGGCGCATGACGGACGGAAGGACGGCACGGTGGGCTCTGTGAGCGACCTCCGATTCCTGGGCGCGCCCGTGGAGCGGCACGCCTCCCTCGGCTCGACCAACGACGAAGCCCTCCGGCGCGCGATGGAAGGCGCCCCCGAGGGTGTCGTCGTGGTGGCCGAGGTGCAGACCGCGGGGCGGGGGCGCCAGGGCCGCGCCTGGAACGACGTCCCCGGCGCCTCACTCGCGTTCTCGGTCGTGCTGCGGCCCTCGCTTCCGCTCCCGCGGCTCCCGCTCCTTGCCCTCGCCATGGCGTGCTCCGTCGCCGAGGCTGCGGAAGTAGTGACCGGCGGCAAGCACGCCGTGAAGTGGCCGAACGATGTGCTCTTCGAGGGCCGCAAGGTGTGCGGCATCCTCGCCGAATCCCGGAGCGGCGGCGACGGGAAGCCGGTGCTCGTGATCGGGACCGGGGTGAATGTGAACCACCGCACCGAGGACTTCCCCGATGAGTTCCGTCAACGCGCCACGTCGTTGAGGCAGGCTAGCGGCGAGTACGTGAATCCGGAGTCCGTCCTGCACGCGGTGCTGGAGCGCTTCGAGCGCTACGTGATTCTCGCACGCGACCATGGCGCCGACGCGCTGCGGGACGCGGTGGTGGACCGCCTTCCCGCGCCCGGCACCACGGTGGCCGTGCGTCGCGGCGACGATCGCATCGAAGGGGTGGTCGAGGGAATCACCGAGACCGGCGCGCTCCGCTTCCGCCAGAGCGGGCACGACCAGGCCATCGTTCTCGCGGCGGGAGAGCTCCTGTGAAATGCCCGTCCTGCGGCCATCTCGAGGACAAGGTCATCGACTCGCGCTCCGCCAAGGAGGGACAGGCGATCCGCCGCCGTCGCGAGTGCCTGAGCTGCAGCCGCCGCTTCACCACGTACGAGACCGTGGAGACCGCGCCGCTCTTCGTGATCAAGAAGGACGGCCGGCGCGAGGCATTCAGCCGCGAGAAGATCCTGAACGGCCTCTATCGCGCATGCGAGAAGCGTCCGATCCCGGCCGAGAAGCTCACGGCGATCGTGGACAATCTCGAGGCGGATCTCCTGAAGCAGGGGTCGGACGAGGTGAGGTCGAGCGAGATCGGCGAGCGGGTGATGGAGGCGCTCCACCAGCTCGATGAGGTCGCCTACGTGCGGTTCGCGTCGGTCTACCGGCATTTCAAGGACCTGAATCAGTTTCTCGAGGAATTGAGGTCGCTTCTGCGATGAGACCCCACGACGCCCCATGATCCCACCGACCCTCGCGACCGCCGCCGTGTCCGATTCCCAGATGACGTTCCTCGACCACCTCGACGCGCTTCGATCGGCGCTCGTCCGCGCCGCGATCGTTGCGGGCGTGCTCATCGCCACGGCGTGGTTCTTCTCGGACCGGCTCCTCGAAGCCCTGCTCCTCCTCCTTGCGCCGGGGCAGAAGGTGCTCGCGCTCGGGCCCGCCGAGGCATTTTCGGCGCGTATGACGCTCGCGCTCTGGACCGGCGGCCTCCTCGCGGTTCCATACTTGATGTTCGAGGTCTGGCGCTTCGTAGCCCCCGGCCTGATCCGCGACGAGCGCCAGTTCGCGCTGCCCTGGATGGTCGCGTCGGCGCTCCTCCTCTACGCGGGCATCGCCTTCGCGCTCGAGCTCCTCCTTCCGACCATGATCAACATGCTCATGGGCTTCGCGACACCGCACGTGGAGGCCAGGCTCCAGCTTTCCGGCCTCCTCGGCTTTTCCGTGCAGCTCGCGGGCGGCTGCGGACTCATGTTCCAGCTACCTCTCGTGCTTTGCCTCCTCGTCTGGTTTGGTATCGTCTCGCCGAAGATGCTGGCGAGCGCGTGGCGCCACGCGATCTTCTTCATCGCGCTAGGCGCGGCGATCATCACGCCCGGGGACGGCCCGTCGATGCTCGTGCTCTCGGCGCCCTTGATCGTTCTCTATTTCATCAGCGTGGGTGTGGCGACGATTCTCTGGCGAATGCGAGGCAAGAAGGCGCGAGAGGAGCGTACAGGGGAATGATGCTGCTCACGGTCGATATCGGGAACACCGAGGTCACGCTGGGTCTTTTCGATGATGGCACGCTCCGGCGCTCGTTCCGCGTCAGCAGCGAGACGAGGCGGACGGCGGATGAAGTGCGGTTGCTCCTCCAGCAGGCGTTTCCCGAGCTCGCGCCCGGCCACGCCTCGGCCATCATAGGGTCGGTCGTGCCGGCGCAGACTGCACTCTACGCCGAAGCCGCGCGCCAGCTCACCGGGGGCGAGCCGCTCCTCGTCGGTTCCGACACGACCGCAGGCATCAAGATCGAGTATCGGGACCCGGGCTCCGTGGGGGCTGATCGCATCGCGAACGCCGCGGGCGCGTTCGATCGATATGGCGCACCGGCGATCGTGGTCGACTTCGGGACCGCCACCACGTTCGACGTGCTCCTCGAAGGGCAGCGCTACGTGGGCGGGGTGATCGCGCCCGGCGTGCTGACCGGCGCCGAGCACCTCGTGCGTCGCGCG
>Ga0207703_10004455_pt1 | contig 11505 bp, 7 predicted proteins | sample KBSSwiS12_FD_184304 | JGI IMG/M metagenome (GOLD analysis project Ga0207703, IMG submission 184304) | Switchgrass rhizosphere microbial communities from Kellogg Biological Station, Michigan, USA - KBS Switchgrass S1-2 (SPAdes) (version 2) | ecosystem: Host-associated > Plants > Roots >... | reverse complement strand
CCAAGCGGATCGTCGGCGGCCTGACGCTGAAGTTCTGAGGCGCCCCCAGCCCCAGCCTCAGCGCAAGCGATCCACAATATTGAAGATCAGGGTCCGCATCGTTGGAGTCGAGGTCTGTTTTCGACTCTTGACTTGACGAGAAAGCTATATATTTCAGTATGTTATGCGCGGCAGACGATGCCGCGATCGAGGTATGGCCTTTGCTGTCTCAGCAAAGGTCGTAGTGTTTCTGCGAGCGACCATCTAGTCCAGCGATCATGGCCGATACCGAGTTGAATCACGCCGAACCTGTCGAGGCCCGCTGGCTCGTCTGGGGTCGATCCGTGTTCGCCGTCGTGATCGTCCTGCTGCTGGTTGCGCTCGGCATTGCCAATGTCGCGATGTACTCGCGGTGGCACGAAGTCGAAGACGGCGTCCTCTGGTCCGCACGCTCGGAGGGCGTCACCGCCACCGAGGTCGCCGCCGACACCGCCGCCGAGGCCGCGGGGATCCAGCGCGGCGACGTGCTGCTCGCCGTCAACGGTCTCCCGATTCAGTCGCCCTCCGACGTCATCGAGTATCAGCATCGCGGTCACGCCGGAACCCGTCTCGTCTACACACTGATGCGGTCCGGTGCCCAGCAGCCGATCGCGCTGGTGCTCGCGCCGGCGCCGCGGGGCAATGCGCTGTATTTCGTGCTCGCCGCAGTTGGCCTCTTCACGCTGCTCGTCGGTGCGTCAGTCCGGGTCCGCCGTCCGCGCGATCAGGCCACGCTGCATTTCTTCTGGCTCTGCGTCGCCTTTTTCGGTGTCTTCACCTTCTCGTTCAACGGTCCGTTCGATCGCCTGGACTGGGCGTTCTACTGGGGTGACGCGATCGCGTTCGCGCTGCTCCCGCCGCTCCTGCTCCATTTCACGATGGTCTTCCCCGCGCGGCCGCGCGACGAACGGCGGGCGACGAACGTCGAACGGCTCGACGCGCTGTTCGTACCGCTGATGTACATCCCGGCCCTCGTGCTGGGCGCGGCGCGCGTGATTGCCGTGACGCGTGCCTCGCAGGGCAGCCTGTCGGGCCCGCTGTTTTCGCGCATGCTCGAGTGGCTCGATCGCTCGGAGCCGGTCTACCTGTTCGTCTATGCGGCCGCGGCTCTGGGTGTGCTGGTCCGCGCCTTTCGTGAAATCACGTCGGTCACCGGCCGGCGCCAGCTGCGCTGGATCGCGTGGGGCACCGCGCTCGGCGTCGGGCCCTTCGCGCTCGGCTATGCGCTGCCGTGGGTCTTCGGCGTGAACCCGCCGATCGAGCTGCAGCTGACGGCGGTGCTGCTGGCGGTCGTGCCGCTGACGTTTGCCTGCGCGATCGTGCGCTACCGGCTCCGCGACGTCGAGATCATCGTCAAGCGCGGCTTCGCATACACCGCGTTTCTCGCGGCCAGTGTGGCGCTCTACGCGGGGCTGCGCAAGGTGACCGCCTTCGTGTTCGTCAGTGACGCCGACGACCACAACTGGATCATCGCCGCGCTGGCGACGCTCGTGATCGTCCTGCTGGCGCGCCCCGTGAAGGACGCGGTCCAGGACGCGCTCGATCGGGCGTTTTACCGCGATCGCTACGACTACCGCCGCGCGCTCGTCGCCTTTGCGCGCGACTTGAACAGCGACCTCGACATCGTCCGTCTCAGCCAGCGACTAGTGGCACGCATCGTCGAAACACTCGTGGTCGATCGGATGGCGCTGATGCTGGGCGATCCCGGCGAGGCGGGAGACGATCGGCCGGGGGACTTCAGCTCGATTGGCGACTACGGTTTCGCGCAGCCGGTGCCGCGCCTGCCGCGCCGGTCGTCGATGATGTCGCGGCTCGATGGCGGGCACACCGTCGCGCTCGACGATCCCATCGCCGCTGCCCGCTTCCTCGCCGAAGAGGTCGAAGCCTGGCGCGATGCCGGCATTTACTATTTCGTCCCCTGCCTGTTCGAAGGGCGCACGATAGCGGTCCTCGCGCTCAGCCGCAAGGAGACCGACGAACCGTTCAACAGCGAAGATCTCGGTCTGCTGACGGCCGTCGCCGGCCAGGTCGCGACCGCGATCGAGAACGGCCGGCTGTACCGGCAGCTCCACCTCAAGGCTGAAGAGCTCGGCCGGATGCGGGAGTTCAACGAGAACATTCTCGAGTCGCTCGACAACGGGCTCGTCGTTTTCGACGCGGAAGAGAAGATCGTCCGCTGGAATCGCGCGCTCGAGGAGTTCTACGGCGTCGCGCGCGAGGCGGCGATCGGCTGCCGGCTCGGCGATCTCTTCGACGCGCCGTTCGTCGAGGCGCTGCGCGCCGCGCGTCAGGACCATCCCTACGGCGCGACGCTCTATCGGGTGCCGCTGTCCTCGCGCGACAGCAGCATGCCGCGGCTCCTCGTCAACGCCACCGAAGTGCCGCTCCAGAACACGTCTGGTGACGATGCGGTCGTCGGGATGCTGATGATCATCGAGGACATCACCGACCGGGTCCAGCTCGAAGAGCAGCTGCAAATCTCGGAGAAGATGGCATCCATCGGCCTGCTGGCGGCTGGTGTCGCGCACGAGGTCAATACGCCGCTGACCGGCATCTCGAGCTTCACGCAGATGCTGCTCGAAGGCGCCGATCCGGCGGATCCGAGAACGGTCCTGCTCGAAAAGATTGAACGGCAGACCTTCCGCGCCGCCAAGATCGTCAACGGCCTGTTGAACCTGTCACGTCCCGGTACGGCGTCTAATGAACGGGTCGAGGTGGATCTCAACGCCGTCATCATGGACGTCTTCTCGCTGCTCGAACACCAGTTCGAGGTCGGGAGCGTCAAAGTGCGCCGCGAACTGTCGCCGGTGCCCGTCAACGTGCTCGGCATCGAGCATCAGCTCCAGCAGGTGTTCCTGAACCTCTTCCTCAACGCCCGCGACGCCATGCCGAGCGGCGGCTGGCTGTCGGTGGCGACGCGCGTAGACGGCGATCGCGTGATTGCGGAGATCGCCGACACCGGTTCCGGCATTCCGTCCGAGCAGATCGCACGCATCTACGATCCGTTCTTCACGACAAAAGCGATCGGCCGGGGTACGGGTCTCGGTCTGTCGATCACATACGGCATCGTGCGTGAGCACGACGGCACCATCCTCTGCGACAGCGCCGTGGGTCAGGGCACGCGGTTCACGATGGCCCTGCCGCAGGCGCCGGCGGCGGCCCGGGCGGCCCGGGCAAACTGACCATGGCCACTTCCCGCAACGGCACGCTCCTCGTCGTCGACGACGAGGAGATCATGCGCGAGATTCTCGAGACGCTGCTGACGCGCGAGGGGTACGACGTGCGCGTGGCGTCATCGGGCGCCGAGGGTCTCGAGATGGCCCGCGCGCTGCCCTTCGACGCAGCGATCGTCGATATCATGATGCCTGGCCTCAACGGCATCGCCACGCTCGACGAACTGAAGCGCATCGACGAAGACCTCAACGTCATCATCATCACGGCGTACGCGTCGGTCGAAAGCGCCATCGCGGCGATGAAGACCGGCGCCTTCGATTACATCACCAAGCCGTTCAAGAACGACGAGGTGCTCGTCGTTGTCCGCAACGCGATGGAGCGGCGGCGGCTGCTCAACGAAAACCGCAGCCTCAGGCAGAACATCCAGGAGCGGTACCACAAGTTCGCGAACATCATCGGCCGCAGCCCGCGCATGCGCCAGGTGTTCGATCTCATCATCCAGGCGGCGCCCAGCCGCTCGACGATCCTGATCCAGGGAGAGAGCGGCACCGGCAAGGAGCTGGTGGCGCGCGCCATCCACGCGAACTCGTCGCGGTCGGAGCGCTCCTTCATCACCGTCAATTCCGGCAACCTGCCGCCGGATCTCCTGGAGTCGACCCTCTTCGGCCACGTGAAGGGCGCCTTCACCGGCGCGGTCTACCCGAAGAAGGGGATGTTCGATCTCGCCGACAAGGGCAGCATCTTCTTCGACGAAATCGGGAACGTGCCGCTGGAAACGCAGGCCAAGCTGCTCCGCGTCATCCAGGAGCGCGACTTCATGCGGCTCGGCGGCATGGAGACGATCAAGGTCGACGTGCGCATCATCGCGGCGACCAACGTCGATCTGCGCCAGATGATGGAAGAGGGGAAGTTCCGCGAGGATCTCTTCTATCGTCTGCACGTCATCTCGATCCAGCTCCCGCCGCTTCGCGACCGCAAGGACGACGTGCCGCTGCTCGTCCATCACTTTCTGGAGAAATACGGCGAGGAAAACAAGAAAGGTCCGCTCGAGCTCACGCCTGACGCGCTCGATCTGCTGACGGAGTACGACTGGCCCGGCAACGTGCGCGAGCTCGAGAACGTCATCGAGCGCGCCGTCGTCCTGAGCCCCGGCAACGCGATTGGCGTCGAGATGATCCCCGATCATGTCCGCAAGGCGCCGAATTTCCAGATGCCGCAGTTCATCGTCCCGCCCGAAGGGATCTCGTTCAAGGATGTCATCACCGATTTCGAGAAGCGCCTGATCGAGTCGACGCTGGAAGCCGCGGGCGGCGTCCAGAAGCGCGCCGCCGAACTGCTCCACATCAAGCCGACGACGCTGAACGAGATGATCAAGCGGTACGAGATCCGGCCGCGGCGGAAGCGGACCGGGAGCGGCAACGGCGGGGATGCCGCGTCTGCCGTCGAGCCTCAGGTGCCGGCGGAGAGCGCGGCGGGCGCCGTGCCGCCAGCCGTGGTGTTCGACGAGAAGTAGCTAGCGCGCGTTTCTGATCTTGGCGAAGAGCCGTTCGTACTTCGCCAGCACCACATCCCAGCGGTAGTTCTGGCGGATGTAATCGGCGCCGTTGCGCCCCAGGGCGGCGCGCAGCTTGTCGTCGGCGACCAGCAGCTTCAGCGCTTCCACGAACTCATCGCGATCTCCGTAGTACAGACCGCCGTTGCTGCGGACGCAGTGTTCGACCAACACGGCGCTTCGCGCGTTGGCGAGGATCGGTGTGCCGACCGACAGCGCTTCCAGCGCCAGCAGCGACAGGCTCTCGTACGGCGACGGGCAGGCGACGACCGTCGCCGCCTCGAGCGCCTGCAGCCGCTCGCGATCAGAGAGCCGGCCGGCGAATCTGATGTACGGCTCCTCCGGCAGCGCCATGAGCTTGGATCCCATGAGGACGAGCGTGGCATCGCCGCCCTCCTTCACATATTCCGTGAAGTAGTGGATCAGCTCCTCGCATCCCTTGCCAGGATCGATGCGCCCGCCGTACAGCAGCATCGGACCGTAGAGCCGGTGGCGGCGTCGAAACACGGCGCCGCGCGCCCGCAGATGTTCAGGGAAGTCGAGGGTCGCGGCGGTGCCCTCGAAATCGGTCTCCGGTTCGGTCGCGTCGCCGCCGGCGGTCGAGGGAAGCAGGTCCTCCTCATCCGACGGCGCGGGAATGCGAGGATAGACCTGCTGCTGCGCCAGATCGATGCCGACGCCGACGGTTTCCTCGAGCATCGGCCGCTCCGGGAACTGCACGTCGACGAAGCGGCGCTCGCTCTCGGTGAGGTAGCAGAGCGCCGCCGGCTTGCGGAACACGTCTTTGAAGATCTCAAGCTTAATCGCGGGCTCGTCGTGCGCGGTCGACACCAGGATGCTGCGCTGCGGCGCGATCTCCAGGCCGAGCACCGTCGGCGCGTAGAGGTAGGTGAAAAAGATCAGAACGTCGTACTGTTGATGGTTGCGCCGGAGGAACTCGATGAGCCCGGGGCACCACGGCCCTTGCTGCTTCAGCCACTCCATCTCGTCGGCGCGGCTGTGCGGGTTGTTGAAGATCCGCTCGGAGTACGCGTTGAACGCGTCGATGTCGCGCGTGACCGAGGTGGCGAAGCGCCGCACGGTGACGCCACGGACGCGATCGGCCCCCTCCGCATATTCGTTCTTCCAGGTGACGTAGTCCTGCGCACAGCTCGTCAGCACGTCCACGTCGTGGTTGCCGGCCAGACGTTCGGCGACGAGCCGGCACAGGTGCTCGGATCCGCCGAGCACTTCCGCGCCGTACCGCTGGATGACGAAGGCGATCTTCACGACAGGGTCTGGAGGAGCGTGGTGAGTTCGCGCGTGACGCGGACGTCGCCGAAATCGGCGAGCCGCCGGCGCTGTCCCGCGACGACCTGCGCGCGCAGGCTGTCGTCGAAGGCGAGGGCCCCGAGCAGTTCGGCGGCGTATTCGAGATCCTTCGGCGAGAACTGGACGCCGGCGCCGCCCAGCGTGTCGGGTACGGCGGCGGCGGCGTAGGCGAGCACCGGCACATCGGCGGCCATCGCTTCGACGAGCGGCACGCAGAAGCCTTCGTGCTCGCTCATCGAGATGTACACCGCGGCGTGGCGATAATACACCGCCAGCTCTTCGTCGGACACGGGGCCGGTGAACAGAAATCGGTCATTGAGGAAGCGGTACTCCGTCATGAGCGCGCGAATCATCGAATAATACCGCGGCACCACGTCGAACCGGCCGACGAAGATGAAGCGGTAGTACGCGTCGACGTAGCGCTTGTAGAATTCGGCGAGGCGGATGATGTCCTCGATCTTCTTGTTCGGCGCGATCCGTCCGACGAAGAGGAAGTTGACGAGGCCGTCGTCGAGGATCGTGTCGAGCGCCGGCCGGACGGACGGTTGCGTGACGCGCGAGGTGTCGACCGCGATCGGAAAGACCCCCGTCCGTCCAAATCCCAGCGCCTCGAGCTCGCGGCGGTTGTACTCGGAGTCGCCCAGCGCGAAGTCGACGCGTCCGGCCAGCGCCGCGAGCTGGTCACGCCCGAGCGAGGCGAGACGGAACAGCGACGGATCGTACGGCGCGAAGTAGGCCGCCGGCGTCACGTTGTGGTACTGCAGCACCCGGCCTGAACGGAGCGACGCGAATGCCTCGGTCATCGGCGATGGCAGCGCGTAGTGGAAGATCGTCAGCTGACCGTCTTTCGCCGCCGGATCCGCGAACGGCCGCACGTCGTCGCGGAGATCGTCGTCGATGGTCAGGGCATACAGCTCCGATTCGTGTCCCATCGCGCGGAGCAGATCGCGGACATGCCTCGCGCTGTCGCCGATCGCGTCGCCTTTGTGCGCCGCGGGCACCCATTGGTTGACAATCAACTTCGACCTTCAGCCTTCGTACTTCTGACTTCCGGCGGCGGAGCCGCCGGCAGAGCTTGGTAGATGGCCGGGCGATACATCCGCAGCTCCTCCAGCTCCTGCGCGGTGTCGAATTGTCCCCAGAAATCGAAGGCGACGTGCGGCGCGGCTGCCCGCGGACTGGTCAGCATCCGATCGACGAACCCGAGCAGGGTGCCGGCGAAGTCCTTCGACTGCAGCCGTTCGACGGCGGCGAGCTGGCCTTCGACAATCCGATCCTGCAGATCCGCATTCGAGACGATCGCGTCGATCAGCGTCGCGACGTGGATCGGATCGCGGTCCTCGAACAGGACGCCCGCGCCGTCCATCGTCGAGGGGACGGCGGTGGCGGCGTAGGCGAGCACCGGGACCTGTTTGTAAAACGCCTCCACGATCGGCACGCAGAAGCCCTCGTGCTCGCTCGCGCAGAGAAACAGATCCGCGGTTTCGTAAAAGGCGACCAGCTCTTCGTCCGACACATGACCGATAAAGTGCACGTGCGTCGCGCCCAGCCGGCCGACGAGCTGGTGCAGCGACGCGAGATAGCGCTCGAACCCGCTCTGGGCGCCGACCAGCAGCAGCCGGGATCGCGGATTGAAGATCGTGTGGTAGGTATGAAACCAGGCGATCACGTCCTCGATTTTCTTGTTCGCGATGACCCGGCCGACGAAGACGATGTTCGTCCATTCGTCGTCGAAGTCGCGGGCGACGAGCCAGTTCGGCTTGTGGTCGAGGTGCGAGAAGTCGGGGACCACCGGCAGCACGGCCGTACGGGAAAAACCGAGCGCCTCGAGATCCTGCCTGTTGAACTCGGAATCGCCGAGCGCCAGATCGCAGCGCTCGGCGTATGCTCGCAGCTCGCGCCGTCCCCGGAACGTCTGGCGCGCGAGTCTGCGGTGTACGCCGACGAAGTACTCCGGCGGCGTGATGTTGTGGTAAATCAGCGCCATCCGATCCGGCAGCGCGTATGCCGTGCGCGATGCCTTCGAGCCAAGCGAGAAATGGTGGAGCAGAAGGTTGTCGCGATGACTGACGTCGACGAGCTCACGGTAGTCGCGGGTCTGCGGCTCGAGCCGGTGGTCGGCGGTCTCGACGAAAATCTCGGACTCGTAGCCGGCCGCCCGCAGCACGCGCTGGATGCCGAGCACTTCGTGTCCGATCGCGTCGCCGTAACCCAGCGTGGCGAGGACCTGGTGAATCCGGATCACCCGTGCCTCCCGGCAGGTCCTTTCGGCAGCTTGGCGAGGACGTCCTGCGCGGCCGGCAGATCCTGGCGCCGGCGATCGAACCAGCCGGGTAATGGATCGCCGCCAGGCCCCGGCACCTCATTCTTCAGCCGCTCGAACATGTCGAGGTATTTCCGCTCGATGACCGGCCAGTCGTAGTTATCCTTGAAGTACTGGCGGCCGTTCCGGCCCAGCGAGCCCGCCAGCCAGCGATTCTGCTCGATCGCCTCGAGCGTGCCGATGAACTCGCCCAGCGTCTCGTAGAACAGCCCGGCATTGCTGCGCAGGCATTGCCCCTTCAGGACGTCGCACTTGCCGTTGGCGAGCACCGGCCGCCCGAGCGCCCACGCCTCGAGCGCCACCATCGACAGGCTTTCGTAATACGACGGCATGATCAGCGCATCGGCCGCCGCCATCGCCTCGAACTTGTCGGTGTCGTCGAGGAAGCCAAGATGGCGAATCCGCTTGTGTTCCGGGATCGGCAGCAGCGTGTTGCCGATCAACACGAGCGACAGCTTGCCCGCGGGATCCTTCAGATAGCCGTCGAAGAACTCGAACAGCTCCTTGCAGCCCTTGTTCTGATCGATCCGGCCGACGTAGACCGCGAACGGACCCCGGATGTTGTACTTCTGCCGGAACCGCGCGGCCTGCGGGTTGTTCGGCACATCCGATCCGATGCCGACGACGACGCCCGGCACCGATTCGTTGCCGGCGACGGCATGGATCATCGCGCGTTCTTCGGGCGAGTTGTACATGATCGCACGGACGCCGCGGAAGAGCGGCTGAAAGATTGACAAGCCGATCGTCTCGTCGCGCTCGGCCGTGGGCACGAGAATGGCCCGGCCCCGGCTCGCCCGCGCGCCGTAATACGCATGGTAGTAGCGGTAGCTGAAGAACAGGCAGTAGTCGTAATCGCTTGCGTGCTTCGTGATGTAGTCGATGAGCGCGGGGCTCGTCGGTCCTTCGGCGTCGAGCCAGTCGAGCTCGTCGCCGAGCGAATGGAGCTGCTCGAAGACACGGTCGGACCGCTTCCCGAACACCAGCGGATCGCGCTCGTGCTTCACCTTGAAGCGCCGGACAGGAACACCGTTCACCTGTTCGACGCCGGGCTCCAGCTCGTTGCGCCACGTGACGTAGTCGGTCGAACAGGTGGTGAGGACTTCAACTTGTCCATGTCGCGCGAGGTGCTCAGCGATGTAGCGCGCGTGCAGCTCGGCGCCGCCGTTGATCGCCTGACCGTAGCGCTGAACGACGACCGCGATTTTCACTGCGGGTCGTGATCCGCGGGGTCGCGCGCCGGCGGCGGAGCGGCCGCAGGTTCGGCCGGAGCAACAGACGAACTCTCGGTGGCCGATGGCGCGGCGGGCAGCGGCGCGACGAGTTCTACACGCGGTTGTTCGACATGCGCGTGCTCGACTGGCGCCTGATCGACCGCTGGCGGTTCCGCCGTGGATGCGGCGTGATCCGCCTCGGCGATCCCCGTTTGCTCAACTTGTTCCGCGGCGGCGTCGTGCATCTCCTCCGAATCCGGGGATCCGTCGTCGTCCATGCGATCTATCGCGTCCATCTGGTCGACCGATTCGACGGTGCCAGCTGCGCCCGTCGACCCGGGCTGCGCGGAACCCGGAGCGCCCATAATGGTCGCCGCCGCTCCGCCGCCGCGGCGTCCGCGCCGGCGCCGTCGTCGCCGGCTTCGTTGTCCCGGGCCTTCGCCGGGTACGCCGGCTCCCTGGGCCTGGGGCGGTGGCTCCGTCACCGCCGCCGGTGGCGCGATCGCGGTTTGCGTCGGCGGCGCGACGGGAACCGGCGCGGTATACGACGGCTGCGGTGGCGTGTATCGCGGCTGCTGCTGCTGCTGCGGTCGAGGTGGCGGCTGCTGGCGCGGCTGCGGAATCTGCGGGGCGGGCCGCTGCGGCCGTGGTTCGTCCGGCTCCGTCGATCGGTAGACCACTGCGCCTTCCAGCGCGCGCGCGCGCCGTTCGTTGAACTCCAAACGGCTCGCAATCGACTCGACGCGCATCTTCAGGTTCTTCACTTCGATGCCCGTTCGGGTCGTCTCGACGACGAGGTTGTGCACCAGCTCGTAGTAGAGCTGGTCCATCTGCCGTCGGGCGGCTTCGCGTCTCGCATCGCGCTCCGCGTTGATCGTGTTCAAGCGCGACTGAATATTGAGCGCCTGGATCAGCGGATTCGGATTGAAGAGCAGCTTGAGGAGCGGCATCAGCAGCTTGCGAATCCACCGGATCGGGGCGCGGTGCGATTCGAACAGCGTCGCGTCCTCGAACGCGAAGTTCGGCAGCTCGGGCGGTTCATATGCCGGCTGCGCCTTGCGGAACTGATCCAGCAGATCCGATCGCACGCCGCGGGGATCGAGAAACTTTTCCAGCTTCACCGCCGCGAGCTCGCGGATCTGCTGTTCGGTGTAGTCGACGCCGCGCTTTTCGCGGATTCGCCCCCGGATCTGCTCCATGATCTGCTCGACGTTCACCGAGTCGGAGCGGACGTTGAAATCGGGCATAAGCAGCTGTCAGCTTTCAGCAGTCGGCTCCCGGCTGGAACCCGCGCGTTCCGAGAGCGGCGGGCAGAGAGCCGGGCGCGACATGCGAAGCCTCATACGGAACGGTAGATGATCACGGCCACGGTGGCCGCCCACAGCGCCACGCACGCGAGCAGCGGTCGATCGCTCAGGAGCAGATCGGCCGGGCTCCCGCCGCCTTCGCGCTGGTGCACCAGATACAGGTACCGGAAAATCCCGTACAAGGGAAATGGAATGGTCAAGCCGAGCCACGCCGTGCCGAACTTGGCCTGCGTCTCGGGGCTGATCGTGTAGAAGATGTACGAAATCAGCGTCGATGCAGTGACGACACCGATCATCTGATCGAGGAGGTACGGGCTGTACTCACCGAGAATCGGCCGGTGGTTCATCGCACCGCCGGCCAGCAGGACGATTTCATGACGCCGCTTCGCCAGCGCCATGAACAGCGCCAGCAGGATCGTGCAGACCAGCAGCCAGTGGCTGATTTCCACACGCACGGCCAGGGCCCCTCCCACCGCGCGCAGCACGAAGCCGATCGCAATAGTGAGCACGTCGAGGATGACCATGTGCTTGAACGCGAACGAATAGAGGATCTGCACCGCGAGGTAAAACGCGCCGACGCCGGCAAAGCCAGGACCGATCACATACGCG
>Ga0207703_10004454_pt1 | contig 11505 bp, 11 predicted proteins | sample KBSSwiS12_FD_184304 | JGI IMG/M metagenome (GOLD analysis project Ga0207703, IMG submission 184304) | Switchgrass rhizosphere microbial communities from Kellogg Biological Station, Michigan, USA - KBS Switchgrass S1-2 (SPAdes) (version 2) | ecosystem: Host-associated > Plants > Roots >... | reverse complement strand
GAAGTCTGCTTGTTTGAGATAGAGCTGATACATTTTTGGCGTAGTGAATACCAATTCGTTGGGCGACTCGGCGAGTTCGGAATGTTCCAATGCGTCGGCCACATGTGTGAGCTTGGCTTCGAGCAATGCGGCGTGCAAGCGGGAGCGCAGGTCGCCCGAGGCGGGCAGCGCCGCTGGCGCAGGCTTGACCGGGGCTGCAGACACTAGCGTGGGCTTCGGGGGCGCGGACTTCGGCGGGCTATCCGCGCGCGGCGCCTGTCCACCACCGGCGAGGCTCGCGAGCGCTTCTTCGATGCGCACCAATCGGCCGGCTTGGACCATCCGTAAGAGTCCCATCTCCAAGTGAAGGCGCGGCTGGAGCGAGCTTTGCAGGTCGCGGAACAGGTCAAGCGACAATTGCAGGTAGCGCGTCAAATCATCTTCGCTGAAGGGCGCGGCCGCTTCGGACAACTTCTGCTGCTCGGCTTGCGATGCCGCGACCAGGCGGGTCTCGCCGCCGGCGATTTTCACCACTAGAAGGTTGCGGAAGTGACGCGCCAGTTCGCGCGCGAAATGCTGCAGACTGCGGCCATTGGCTTCGAGTTCCGCCACCACGTCGAACATCTTTTGCGAGTCGTTGTTCGCGAGCGCTTGAGTCACACGGCCCAGGGACTCGAGCGAAAACATTCCCAGAAGCGCACGGACTTCGGCCGCATCCAGCTTGTCCCCGCAGCACGCGATGGCTTGATCCAGCGCCGATAGCGAATCCCGCACGCTCCCTTCCCCAGCGCGCGCCAGCACGGCGACGGCGTCGGCATCGGCGGTGATGCCCTCCTGCTGCATGATCCATTCCATGCGCTTGACTAACTCGGCGAAATCGACTGACCGGAAGCTGAACTGCTGGCAGCGGGACACGATGGTGGAGGGAATCTTGTGCGATTCCGTGGTGCACAAAAGGAACACTACCCACTCGGGTGGCTCCTCCAGCGTCTTGAGCAGAGCATTGAAGGCTTCGCTGGTAATCTGATGGGCTTCGTCGACGATGAAAACCTTGTAGCGGTCGCGCGCGGGGCGGAAGCGCACGCTCTCGCGCAGTTCGCGCATTTCGTTGATGCCGCGATTCGACGCCGCGTCAATCTCGATGACGTCCATGGATGAGCCGCTGGCAATCTCCAGGCAACTGGCGCACTTGCCGCAGGGCGTGGGCGTGGGTCCCTGCTCGCAGTTCAAACAGCGTGCGAAGATCCGCGCTACGGTGGTTTTGCCCGTGCCGCGCTGGCCGGAAAAAATGTAGCCGTGCGCGATGCGCCGCTGCGTGATCGCGTTTTCTAGGGTGGTCTTGACGTGTTCCTGGCTGATCAGCTCGTCAAATGCCTGCGGCCGGTACTTGCGAGCGATGACTTGATACATGTTGGGAGATGCGGTGCGTCTTTAACGTGCGCTCAGCGGATATGCCAGACCCCGGGTAATCCGCGGCACACGGGTTAAACCGCTACCGTTGCTTCCTTCCGGACCTGGCGGGGTTTGCAGCCGCCCGTTGCACGAAGCCCGGAGCCTGACAACTTCCTATGCTAGCAGATCGGTTACGCGCGCTCATTTTTTCTTCGATAGAGCGTTGATCGTGAACAGATCGTCAGTCAGGTCCTGATTGAAGCTTACGGACTCCGCGAAAATCTGGTAGATTTTGTCGCCATTGCGCTCGCGCGTGATCTGCTGCGGCCATTGGATGCCCTGGTTGTCGCGATAGCGGTCGAAGCGCGTGACTTCCTCGTCGCGATCCTTGGTTTTCGGATCCAGCCGCGAGAAGGATTGCTTCACGGGCAGCTTGGTGGTCTGGTGAATGAACACGCGAACAGTGAAGTTCGCGGCATCGATGACGTCGACGATATCCACTGGAACGCGATCGACGACTTCGGATCCGACGTATTCAAAGTCCATACCGGGTTCGTGCAAGCGCTGGCGAAGAATGTAGAAGAAATTGTGCAAAGTGGTTTCGCGGTAGCGCTCAAACTCTTCGGCGGGGAGCGGCTTGGGGCCGCGGTAAGTGATATTGGCTCCGCCGTCTTCGCGCAGCACTACCGCCGAATCTTCGTTCTTTCCGAAGGACTGACGCTCCCGCTGGCCCAGTTCATGAGCGCTCTTCGTGGAATCAACTGTGAGGTAGCGGGTGTAGATTTTCGCGATCGAGAGTCCCGAAAGATTGTCACGGTAGAACGAATAGGCGCGCCCGGTTTCGACGCGATCTTGCATCCGGAGAAACTTGTCGCCGCCCAGGGCCGCGATGGCGTCGTCAATTACCTTTTTCCCACGGACGGCGGCCGGAGTTTGAGCGGCGGAAAACGCGGCAAACAGCAGGAATATGAACGCTGGTCTGAACACGGGACCTACAACCTCATTTTACCGGCGCCATTGCCGCAGGCACTGGCGGAATGCTTAAGTCGATCTTCTCAACTCTGCCGATTTCGGTCAGTGGCTTGCCGAAGTCCTTGGGGTTCCCCACAGCCACGATGCTGAGATTCGCCGGGTCGACGTGCTGCTTCATTACCCGAAGCACGTCGGCGCGGGTTACGGCTGCTACTTTCTTCTGGTACTCGAAAAGGAAATCATTCGGATAGCCAAAATATTGATACCTCAGCACGCGAGACAGAGTTTTCGCCGGGCTGTCGAAAAAGAAAACGAAGCTGTTCAGCACCGCATCCTTCGCGGTCTTGAGTTCCTGCTCGCTCACTTCGGTGGTGCGCATTTTTTCGAGCTCGCTGCGAGCGGCGAGAATCGCGTCGGTGGTGCTGGGAGATTTGGTGCTGCCCACGATGCGGAAGGTTCCGGGATGATCGTAGGCCGCTCCCCAGCCGGCGCCGATCGAATACGCCAGGCCCATTTTCGTGCGAATCTGCGACATCAGGCGGCTGGTGAATCCGCTGCCCAGAACGTCCATCGCCACTTCGAGCGCCGGATAGTCGGGATCGCGGAGAGTGCCGCTCAGGAGTCCGAGCGAAAAGAAAGTCTGCGTGACGTCGGCCTTTTCGGCAAGGAACACTCCCGGCGCGGGCTTCGCGGTTACCGGAGGAAACGCAGGCACCGGAGGCTGTTCGGGGCTCCAATCGGCGAACAGCTTTTCGAGCTGTTCCTTCATCTCGGGAGTTGAAAAGTCGCCATAAACCGCCAGCATGATGTTCTTTGGAAAATAGTAGCGACGGTAGAACGCCTGTACATCGCTCCTTTGGATGCGGGCAAGGTCAGGGTGTTCGATGTTCCAACCGTAGGAGTTGTCGCGGCCGTATAGAATGCTGGCGATCTCGCGCTCGGCAATTCCTTGCGGGTCATCATTGCGGCGATCGATGCCACTATGCGCCTGCGAGATGGTGAGATCGATCTTTTCCTGCCGGAACGCGGGATCGGTCATCACTGCCTTAAAGACGCCGAGCACCGTTCCGGAGGTTTCCTTGAGGCCGGAAAAGCTGATGCTGGCGCTGCTCTCGCCCATGCTCGATTCGACCGACGCTGCGATGTTCTCCAGTTCCTCGTCGATCTGATCGCCGGTCTTGACGCTGGTGCCTCCAGAGCGAAGCACGTCCGCCATCACGCCCGACAGGCCGCGCTTATCCGGCGGATCGAAGAGGTTGCCGGTGCGGATGAGCGCCAGCCCGTTGATCAGCGGCAGTTCGTGGTCTTCGAGCAGAAGGACACGCATGCCGTTCTTCAGAGTGAAGGACGCGGGATCCGGAATCTTCACCTGTTTCAGAGGCGGATAAGCCAGTTGCCGATACGAGGGGACGGTCTGGGTCTGCGCCAGCCCCACCGTCGCGAGCAGCACGGCAAGAAACCCAGTCATAAAACCAGCCCGGCGCGTCACTTCGCACCTTCTTTCTCGGAGCCGGCTTCCGGCACGTAGGTGTATGCGACGGTCCGATGCTCCTTGACCAGATAGGTGTTAGCCACGCGCGCGACGTCGTCGGCGGTTACCTTGTTATATTCATCCAGCTCGGTAAACAGCTTGCGCCAGTCGCCGTAGTTCACATAGTAGCTGCACAGCGCGGACGCAAGGCCGGCATTGCTGTTCAGGCTGCGTATCAAGCCAGCGCGGAGCTTAGTCTTCACGCGCTGCAGGGTTTCGTCATCCACTTTGGTTGTCTTGACCTGCTGTATGATGCGATCCAATTCCTGCCGGTTCTCTTCCGAGGTGTGGCCCGACGATGGCAACACATAAAACAGAAACAGCGAGGGATATTTTCCGCCCGGAAACTCAGCGGCGCTGCCTGCGCCCAGCGCGATTTGCTTGTCCCGCACCATGTCTTTGTAAATGATGCCGGTGCGGCCATCCGACAGAACTGAGTCCAGCACCGCCAGGGCGGCGGCATCCGGTGAGTGCCGGTCGGGACGCTTGTAGGCGAGGATCACAAAGGGCTGCGCAGGAGAAGAGATGGTGGCGGTCTTCTCGCCCTCCTGAATCGGCTCGACGGTGCGGTACTGCGAGGGCACAGGCCGTGCGACCAAACGTCCGAAATATTTTTCGGCGAGACGGCGGGCTTCCGATGGATACACGTCTCCCGCGATGCCCAACGTGATGTTAGCGGGCACATAGTGTTGCCGGTAGAAGCGCTCCGCGCCGGGACGGCGGAAGTTTTCAATATCACTCGCCCAACCCACAGCCTCATTGTGATAAGGGTGCGCGGCAAAGGCGGTGGCCGACAGAGCCTCGATCAATTTGCCTTGCGAACTGGATTCGACGCGCATGCGGCGCTCTTCGCGCACGACATCGCGCTCCTTGTAGAACTCGCGGAATACCGGATTGAGGAAGCGGCTGGATTCCAGCAAGAACCATAGCTCGATGCGGTTGGAGGGGAAGCTATAGAAGTAATTAGTGGAATCCTCGGCGGTGCTGGCGTTCATATCCTGACCGCCGTTGGATTCGACTAAGCGATCATACTCATTGGGCTCGACGAAGCTGTCGGCTTTCTCCATGGCGGCTGCCAGCTGGTTGGAGATGGCCTCCAATTTCTTCGGATCCGCGCGCGCCCCTTTGTTGCGCTCGGCGTCCAGGCGATCGTAGACCTGCTCCACCCCGTCCATGGCGGCCTTCTCGGCCGGCCAGTTTTTGGTGCCAATGCTGGGCGTGCCCTTGAACGCCATGTGCTCGAACATGTGTGCCAGGCCGGTTTCGCCGCTGGGATCGTCCACCGAGCCCACGTTGACGTAGGTGTGGAACGACACCACCGGCGCCTCGTGACGCTCAATGACGATGAAGTGCAGGCCGTTGGCGAGCGTGAACTCCGTAACTTTCTTTTCAAAGGATTTTTGCAGTTCTACGACCGATTGTGCCGCTAGCAGGCAAGGCAGCAGAAGGAACAGCGAGAGACGAAACCTCATGCTTTAAGGGTAACAGGAGCGTTTACGGCTGCGCGTCAACGTAGATACTTTCGAATGGGCCGATGCCACTAACCTGGATCACCGTGCCTTGGCCGTACCATGTGCAGTGATGCGCCCCTGCAGGAATCACGACGTAAGCTCCCGATTCGAGCTCGTTGCGCGCTCCATTCACCGAAAGACTGAATGGGCCAGAGAGGACGGTGATGTGTTCGTCGTGCCGGTGCCAGTGCAGCGGGACAGACATTTCGCGGACGGTGCGAAAGCGCATGACAAAGCTGCCGGCATGAGTTGGGTCCCCATACAACACTGCCCTTTCGGCTCCCTCAGCCACTGGCTGCCATGCCAGACTTTCCATGAACACAGCCTAGCGCATCAGCCTTGAAAACGCGCGGCGAAACGCTGCTACTTGCCGCCCATGATTTCGGTCTCTTTGGCTTTGGACGCTCCGTCGATTTTCTGGATGTGGGCGTCGGTCATCTTCTGGACATCGTCCAGGGCGCGGCGCTCTTCATCCTCGCTGATGAGTTTGTCTTTCAGGAGCTTCTTCAGGTGCTCATTGGCGTCGCGGCGGATGTTGCGCGCGGCCACGCGGTGATCTTCGGCCACGCCGTGCAGGCGCTTAACGATTTCCCGGCGGCGCTCCTCGGTAAGCGGCGGAACCGGCACGCGGATCAGCTTGCCGTCGTTGGCCGGATTGAGGCCCAGGTCGGAACTGCGAATGGCTTTCTCGATGGCGGCGATTTGCGATACGTCCCAGGGCTGGATGGTGATCAGCGAAGGCTCGGGGACGTGCAGATTCGCGACTTGATTGAGCGGGGTGGGAGTGCCGTAGTAGTCCACTTTCAGGTTGTCGAAAATGCCCACTGAGGCGCGGCCGGTGCGAATGCTGGCGATGGCGTGCTGCAAATCCGACAGCACTTTGTCCATGCGGGTTTTGGAGTGGGCCTCCAGCTCTTTGACGTTCTTAAAGGCGTGGTTGGTGGGTGCTGCGGGTTCTGGTTTCATAATGTGCACTTAAGAGATCAGTGTTCCGATGGGCTCGCCCATCGCCATACGCATTATATTGCCGTACACGTTCAAATTGAAGACCACGATGGGCAGCTTATTGTCGCGGCACATGGCTACGGCGGAAGCATCCATCACGCGCAGGTTTTTCGCGAGCACCTCAGAGTAGCCGATCTCTTCAAAACGTACAGCGTCTTGATTCTGCAGCGGGTCTTTGTCATAGACGCCATCGACACGCGTAGCCTTCGCCACGATATTCGCGTGGATTTCCAGGCCGCGCAGCGTGGCCGCGGTATCGGTTGAAAAATAGGGATTCGAAGTGCCTGCCGCGAAAATCACGATGCGGCCTTTTTCCAGGTGGCGGATGGCCCGGCGGCGGATATACGGCTCGGCCACCTCGTTCATGGTGATGGCGGTCATCACGCGGGTAGGAACGCCTTGCTTTTCCAGAGCGTCTTGCAGCGCCAGGGCGTTGATCACGGTAGCCAGCATGCCCATGTGATCCGCGGTGACGCGGTCCATATGGCGAGCCGCGGCGGCGACGCCACGAAAGAAGTTGCCGCCTCCCACTACCAGGCCGATCTGCACACCGGCCTTCGCGACTTCGGCAACTTCTTCCGTCAGCGCTTGCACCCGCGCGGCGTCCAGGCCGAAGGAACCCTCGCCGGCCATCACTTCTCCGCTCAATTTCAGCAGAATGCGCTGGTATCGTGGCATACGCTCACCGCGGGCGGTTGAGGTTCCCTGTGCGCCCATGGCGCTACTCGGCGCTGGTTTCTTCGGCTGCCGCAGTGTCGCCCACTTTGAAGCGGACGAAACGCGCCACCGAGATGTTTTCGCCGAGCTTGGCTATCTTGGCCTTGATCAGATCGGCGATGGTGGTGGTGTTCTCCTTGATGAACGGCTGTTCCATCAAGCAGACTTCTTCGTAGAACTTGGCCAGACGGCCTTCGACGATTTTGTCGAGAATTTTCTCGGGCTTACCCTCAGCGAGCGCACGGGCGCGCGCGATATCCTTCTCTTTTTCGATTGCGGCGGCGGTCACATCCTCGCGCCGCACAAACTCCGGATTGGCGGCGGCCACTTGCATGGCCAAGTCCTTCACCAGTTCCTGAAAGAGGTCGGTGCGGGCCACGAAATCCGATTCGCAGTTGACTTCAATCAGGACGCCGATCTGCGCGCCGGCGTGGATGTAATTGCCGATCACGCCTTGCTTGGTCGAACGGGACGACTTCTTGGCCGCTGACGCGATGCCGGCCTTGCGCAGAACCACTTCCGCTTCGCCCAGGTCTCCCTTGGCCTCGACCAACGCCTTCTTGCATTCCATCATTCCAGCCCCGGTGCGTTCCCGGAGCTGCTTCACTAGCTGTGCACTGATTTCCATAGTTTCCTCAACCAAAACACACCTCACGCGCTTCCTTCGGATTATGCCCCACGCTGGTCACACGGGGAGCCGGTCAGTTAGTCTGAACCGCTTCGTCGACAAGCTCGGCGGCGACAGGTCCCTTGCGGGGCAGCGACATCGACGGCAGATCTTCGTCGGGCATGGATTCCGACATCAGCTGCTCGGAGAACTTGGGATCCATTAACTGCGCGTACTCCGGGATATCTTCCATCGGGGTTTCGTCGCTGACAATCTTCTCGGCCGTGAAATCCTGCTCGCTGGCGAGCTGGCGGCCTTCGACCACGGCGTCGGCGATCTTGGTGGTGAACAGGCGGATGGCGCGCAGCGCGTCATCGTTGCCCGGAATCACGTAGTCCACCTTGCTGGGATCGCAATTGGTGTCGACCACGGCCACCACCGGGATGCCCAGCTTGCGGGCCTCTTCGACGGCGATGGCTTCCTTGTTCGAATCGATCACGAACAGCAGATCCGGGAGCCCGTTCATGTCCTTAATGCCCGACAGGTTCTGGTTGAGGTGCTTGCGCTCGCGCTCCAGGCGAATGACTTCCTTCTTGGCGCGGCCGTCCCAGGTGCCTTCGGTGGCCATGGCGTCCAGTTCCTTCAGACGCTTGATGGATTTCTGCACCGTGGCCATGTTCGTCAGCAATCCGCCCAGCCAGCGCTGATTGACGAAGTATTGACCGGCGCGGGTGGCTTCTTCGGAAATCGCTTCCTGCGCCTGCCGCTTGGTGCCTACGAAAAGAACGGTCTTGCCCTGCGCGGCCATTTCGCCCACGTAGCGCATCGCGTCCTTGAACAGTTTGAGAGTTTTTTGCAGATCTATGATGTAGATCCCATTACGTTCGCCAAAAATGTATTCTTTCATTTTTGGATTCCAGCGCTTGGTCTGGTGCCCGAAGTGAACGCCGGCTTCGAGCAATTCTTTCATACTAATCGACGGCAAAATACCTCCCTGCCTGCACTATGGTTGGACCCGGATTCCACGGCCCAAAGCGGAATTTGTGGCCCGGGTGAAACATCAGACGACGGCGGATCACCGGATCCGCCCAAAAAACAGCGTTTGAATTCCGCCAACGGTTCGTGCGCACAGCAGCGCGAACCCGGCGGAGTCTCGCTAGCGTTTCGAGAACTGGAAGCGTTTGCGGGCGCCCTTCTGCCCGTACTTCTTGCGCTCATGCTCGCGCGCGTCACGCGTGAGGAAGCCCAGTTCCTTCAATTTGCCGCGCAGTTCAATATTGAACTCCAAAAGCGCGCGCGCAATGCCCAATTTCGCCGCTCCGGCCTGGCCCGTGGGCCCGCCGCCGGCGGTAGTGATCAAAATGTCGAACTTGTCCGCGGTCTCCGTCGCGAGCAGCGGCTGCTTCACGATCGCCCGCGCGGTGTCGCTCGGAAAATAGTGTTCGAACGTGCGCCCGTTGACCGTTATCTTGCCTTCGCCCGGACGCAGATACACTCTCGCCACCGCGCGTTTGCGGCGGCCCGTACCCAAATGTTGCACTGATGCCAAAATCGAATCTCCTTCAGATCGCTAGATCGCCAAGGCCATTGGCTTCTGCGCGTCATGCGGGTGCTTGGGACCCGCGTATACCTGCAGCTTCCGGTACATCTGTTTGCCCAGCTTGTTCTTCGGAAGCATACCCGAGATCGCCTCCTCCACCATCCGCTGCGGACGGGTCTCGCGCACCTTGCGGGCGCTGGTTTCCGTGAGTCCGCCGGGATAACCGGAGTGACGGCGATAAAGTTTCTGTTCTTCTTTGCGCCCGGTGAGGCGCACCTTCGCCGCGTTGATCACAATGATGTGATCGCCCATGTCGATGTACGGCGTGTAGCTGGGCTTGTGCTTGCCCATTAATATGTTGGCGGCCTTGGTGGCCACGCGCCCGAGAACCAGGTTTTCCGCGTCGATTATGTGCCAGTTACGCGGGATATCCTTGCCCGAGGGAATTGCGGTTTTCATGTAGACAGACCTTCTCCGTGCTATTCGTTCAGGATACAAGTCTAGCGAATGGGGCGGGGGGCTGTCAAACCGGGCTGGTGCGCTAAATTTGCGTTGGTCCTAATTTTGCTCTTTTGGTTTTGCGATCCAGTTTTCGGGCGGCTGCTTTCCCTCTTCCCAGATTTGCATAGTGGTTCGGAATTGCCTTTCCTTCCAATCGAGGACCGAGGCGAATCCGACATACCAGCCTCTATCAAAAGCATCCCGATACCTGACAAACCCATTGACTTCCAGATTGGCAGTTCCCATGAGCACGGAGGCTATCTCTCCATCACGGAAAAGGGTATCAAATGTGGGCAGATTTTCTTTAAGCGACTTGCCGCGCTGAAGAACGGTTCGATGGCTGACTATAGCCTCAACTTCGCTGGGGCCATTAATACCAACGATCCTAGGTGCAATGGTGTAGTAAAAGCCATTCGCTTCAGTCGGGCCTTCATTCTTAAAAACTATGTCGATAAAGCCATGCCTGAAGTAGTTCAGCTCTGGACCGTGAGTCTGAATAGCATTATTCTTGAGTCCAATCGAATCCAGAACAACTATGGCGCGTTGCGACATTTCGAGACTCACCTTAGCGGTCTCGGCACTTTGCTTCGAGGCGATAGCGCTAGTCTGAACGGCGGCTGTTTGATCCTCCAAGACCTTCGTCTGGCGTTCCATGGCATTAGCTTGGCGTCTGATAACGGCCAAGGTACGGAACGCGGCAAGGGCAGCTATCCCGCCAATAGCAACCAAGGCCCAGTTGGACCATACGGGTGGCCAGAACCACTCATGCCAATCCTTAGGCTTATCCTTGGCGCGTGGTGCTTCGGTTACGGTGGTTATCTGACTGACCGCTCCGAACTCCGAAGTTCCAGTGGTATTCCTGGGGCCTGTCTCTTGTTTCTTGGTTTGGCCCTGTTGTTTCTCGGGCCGTGGAGCCTGCGCCCATGATGAAATCGAAATACAAGCTATCGCTAACAATAAGGAACCTAGGCGCATTAGGTTGCCATTCTATCCTCTCTCGCCCCCAGCTTGCGGCTGGGGATCGGATGGCGGCGGACGCGCCCACATCGGGAACACTACGCGGCCTCCAACAATTCGCACACGCTCCAAACGTGCGGGATCCGCTCGCACTTCTCGCCAGCAAGCACCAGCAATTTCAGAATCGTGCCGTTGTGGACTCCAGTAACGCGCTCGACACTCGAAACGCTATTACCTTCGAGCAAGAGACGGAGAACCATCTCGGCTTTCTCGATGGGCAGGTACATGCCATCGAGCGGCGTTTCGTGGGCTTCGGTGAAGGTCTTGGCGCACTGGCGGCAACGGAAGCGGCGAAGCCCATTGCGATGCTTCCCGAAGCGTTGGCACTCAGTGCGGCAGTTATGGCACGTCATTCCGGCCTTGCCTTTCAAGGGCAAAAGAGCCAAAATGACAGTGGGTCTAGAAACCCTGCCTTCGGCGTAAGCCCTAGGTTGAACCTCGCAGGTAGTTCAAGCTACTTGCGAGGTTTTGTTATTAGCACGCACTCCCAGCGGGGCCGCAAGAAATCACTTCTCTTTTTTCCTAGCTTCTATAATTTTCTCGGCGATCGTCTCCGAAGGTGTTTGTTTCCCGGTAAGCGGCCTAGCCTGGAACAGATTGAGGCCCTTGAGCACATTCGGGACTTCAGGTTGTGGAGCCGGGGGAGTCAACCCAGGGGCGGGCAATCCAGCCAGAGTAGCGCCCAGAGATCCCGGAACTGGAAGAGATTTTTCGATCCACTGATATGTCTTCG
>Ga0207703_10004453_pt1 | contig 11507 bp, 9 predicted proteins | sample KBSSwiS12_FD_184304 | JGI IMG/M metagenome (GOLD analysis project Ga0207703, IMG submission 184304) | Switchgrass rhizosphere microbial communities from Kellogg Biological Station, Michigan, USA - KBS Switchgrass S1-2 (SPAdes) (version 2) | ecosystem: Host-associated > Plants > Roots >... | reverse complement strand
ACCTGCCCAATTCCTACCGTTGGACCAACGTGTACACGCCCGGCTTTTTCGAATGGGCGGGACCACGCACAGTGTTTGGCTACCTGACCGCTGATCTGTGAGTCAAACTACGGCCGCGAACGTCTCGCGCCGCCAGTCCGCGGCGACAATCGGCTCGTCGCCGACCCATCCCGCGCACACCGCCGCGCCAAAGCGCAACTCGCCGTCGGAAATGGGCATTACCCGGTGGCCCAGTCTGGCGAGCGCGTCACGCCGCGGGTGACGGGTTTCAATCAACAGGTTGCCGCCCTCGCTGCGCCAGCGGGGACGTGCCAATGCCTGGGCCAGATCCAGCCCCTCGAGCCCGACTGCCAGCAGGATCTGCAACAGAGTCTGCACCTGGCCATCCGCGCCCGGAGTCGCGAGACCCAACATGCCCTGCCCGGTTTGTACCAGGCTCGGCGCCAGAGTGTGCACAGGGCGCTTGCCCGGTGCGACCGCATTCGCGCCGCTGGTAAATCCCCCGGCGCGATTGTTCAGGACGATGCCCAACTCCGGAACGTAGACAGCGGAGCCGAAATCATCGAAGACGCTCACGAGAGAGGATATAACCCGGCCGTCCGCATCCGACACAGCGACTCCGGCAGTGTGCAGAATGGCCCGCGGGCCACCGCGACGCGCAGCTTTCGTCAGATCGATGGGCAGTGGGTGCTGCAGCAGTGCCGCTCCCTGCTCCACGTCGTCACGGAAGCCGAAAGCCGCTTCAGTGAGCTCGATGGCAACATGGTCATGCAAATCCACCGGGATATCCGGCAGCCTGCCCAGGGCATTCAGAGCCATGTTGAGCAACACGCCCTGGGACACGGGCGGCTGTGTAGCGATCTGGAGGCCGCTCCACGTGGTTTCCAACGGTCTCGCTACTACCGACTGGTGTGACCCGAGGTCCTGTTCGGACAGCGTACCTCCGAGCACGCGCACCGCCCGGGAGAGGGCGGTTGCCGCAGGGCCGCCGTAAAATGCCTCCCGGCCCTCCGCGCCAATTCCCTGCAATGCGGCGGCCAGTTGAGTTTGTTTGACCCGGTCGCCGGCGCGGCGGCCAAACAAACACCAACTCTGTGCGCCGCCTCGCTCGAGCCGCGCCCGATGTTTCGAGAGAGTCTCGGCCAGCGATTCGGACACCCGCAAATCGGCGTTAGCCAGGCGAATCGCCGGTTCGAGAACCCGCAGCAAGGGCAGACGACCATACTGCAGGGACAACACACACCAGGCATCGACGATGCCGGGAACGGTGATGCTGTCAGGCCCATCGTTTGCAACCTTCGTCAGTCCCAACGGAGCTGCGCCCGTCCCGTTGATAGCCAAATGCGGTGCCCCGGGGACATGCACGAGCGCCAACATATCGCCGCCGAGACCACACGCATCAGGCATCAGGACACAGAGTGCAGCCTGCGCGGCAATCGCCGCATCGGCGGCGGTCCCGCCCACGAGCAGCATTTCCTGACCAGCGGCCACAGCCAGCGGATGAGCCGCCGCAACCCCACCGAGCCTGCCTCGCAAAACGGGACGCACAGGTGAAGAACAGCTGTCGGCGATGAGGTTCATAGCCGCATCTTACGTGGTAATACCGTGAAAAATACAGCGTCGCTTCGCGGACGTATGGCTGTCGAGATTGCTTTGCGGGTAGAGTTGCCCAAGAAGAGTGGCAACAGGTACCAGACATGAAGCAGGCACTACGCGCTCCCGCCGCCGCGCCATACGGACGGGATTTGCGAGGGTATGGCCGCCATCCTCCGCACCCGCGCTGGCCCGATGGGGCCAGGGTTGCTTTGCAGTTCGTCCTCAACTTCGAGGAGGGTGCGGAGAATTGTGTTCTGGATGGGGACCCCGTTTCCGAGGTGTTTCTGTCGGAAATCGTCAATGCACAGGCGTTTCCGATGCGCCACATGAGCATGGAGTCGCTGTACGAGTATGGATCGCGCGCCGGGGTCTGGCGCGTGCTGCGGACATTCGAGCAGCGGCGCCTGCCGTTGACGGTGTTCGCGGTTGCCCGGGCCATACAGCGTAATCCGGAGGTCGCTGCTGCCTTACGCGAAGCGGGCCACGAGATCGCCTGTCATGGGTTGCGTTGGATCAGCTACCAGCACGTGGATGAAGCGACCGAGCGTGCGCATATGGCCGAAGCGATCGACATTCTGCGCGAGCTGTTCGGCGTCGCGCCTTCAGGCTGGTATACGGGACGAGACAGCCCCAACACGCGCCGCCTGGTTGTTGAGCACGGCGGTTTGATGTATGACTCGGACTCGTATGCGGATGACCTTCCCTACTGGACTGACGTTGAGGTCAACTCCGGCGGCGGTCCGCGTTGCGTACCGCACCTCGTCGTTCCGTATACGCTCGATACGAATGACATGCGCTTCGCGACGGCACAGGGTTTTAACTCCGGAGTGCAGTTTTTCGAATATCTCAAGGCGGCCTTCGATGCGTTGTACCGCGAAGGCGACCCGGCGGGACTGAATGCACCCAAGATGCTGTCTGTCGGGCTGCATTGCCGGATCATCGGACGGCCTGCCCGAATCGAGGCACTGGAGCGCTTTCTCGATTATGTGTTGGAGCACGAGCGGGTCTGGATCTGCCGGCGAGTAGAGATTGCACGGCATTGGATCGACGTTCATCCATACCGGCGATCAGGCGCCGTAGACAGCGAGCGCGGCATCGACGGCCCTTCCGGGTGATACGCTGAATCCTTCCTGACGCAAGACCGTTTCCAGCGCGCTCAGGGTGATGAGCACCTTGTGCTTCATTGCGTTGTAACCCATCGCGCCGATGCGCCAGATCTGGCCGCGCAAGGGTCCGAAAGCCGCGCCAATTTCGATTTCGAAGTCCTGTCGCAGCCGCTGGCGGACTTTCTCATCGCTGATCCCCGCGGGAACACGCACTCCAGTGACGTTGGGCATGCGATACGCATCATCGCCGAAGACCTCGAGCCCCATCGCACGAATGCCCGATACCATTGCCCTTCCCGCCAACGCGTGCCGTTTAAAACGTGCTTCCAGGCCTTCGCCGAGGCAAACCCGCGCGCACTCGCGAGCTGCATACAACATCGTCGTCGCCTCGGTGTGATGGTTGAGCCGCTTCTCGGACCAATAATCCATGACCATTGCGAGATCGAAGTAGTTTGAGCCGATCCGTTTGCCGGGGCCGTCCTGCACTCCAGCAACGCGCAGCCCGCTTTCCGTGTGACGCCGGGAGAAAATGACCTCCGCGGCTCGATCTGAAATCGTGATCGGTGCGGAACCGGATGGGCCGCCCATGCACTTCTGCAACCCACCGGTCACCACGTCGATTCCCCATTTGTCGGCCTCCACGGGCATGCCACCGAGCGTAGCGGTCGCATCGACATAAGAAAGCGCACCGGCGGCACGGCAAAGCGAGCCGAGCTCGTGAAGCGGCTGAACCATGGTCGTGGAGGTTTCTCCGTGCACGCAGGCGACGAGCCGGGGGCGTGTTCGGGTGATGGCCTGCGCGATCGCCTCGGTGGAAAAGACTGTGCCCCACGGTGCGGTGACAGTTTGGATATCGGCGCCGATCCGGCCGAGGATTTCGCTCAGCAGCATGCCGAAGCGGCCAAAGTCGAGAACCAACACCCTGTCCCCGGCCGATACGAGTGAGATCAGCGCGGCTTCGATCGCAGCCCGCGCGGTCCCATCGACGAGGAAGGTCCAGCGGTTGGCGGTACCCAACAGAGGCCGGTACAGCGCCATGACCTCATTCATGTACCCGGTCATCTCGGGGTCGAACTGGCCCAGCAGATCGGCTGCCATCGCTCGCAGGACGCGGGGGTGCGCATTGACGGGGCCCGGGCCCATGAGGAGGCGCTGGGGAGGGTCCAACTCGGGGAACAACTCTGAACCACTCACGTTGCGGCCTCCTGGTTATGGCTGCCCAGCAAACACTGGCCGTGCAGCATTTCGGCCAGCGCGAAGAGTTTGGATTCGCTGCCCGGGGCGCCGACGAGCTGCACGCCCAGCGGCAGCCCGGTGACTGGCAGCGGGGCTGCGAGAACCGGCAGGCCGGCGAAACTGAGCGGCTGGGTCAGCATACCGAGGTGGCTGCGCGCCGGCACGCGGGCGGCGCCGATGTCTATGTAGGGATCGTCGATTCGGGGTGCCCGGCAGGCCACTGCGGGGGCCAGCAGAACATCGAACCGCTCGAAAACCTCGTGGCTACGACCGGTGAACATCGTACGAAATGCCTGCATTTCCCGAAGCACGGGGGTGGGCAGCAATGCGCCCGCGATGAGGCGATCACGCACGCCCGGATCGTAGGCCATCGCGGCCCGCCGCAGGCTGTCAATGTGCCCGGCACCGCCCTCCATTGCAGTCAACACAAATGCGGCTGAACGGGCGAATTCGGCTTCGGCCAAATCCACCACGGGAAGGCCTCCGAGAGCACGGTCGATTGCGACGAGCGCCGTCACCAGCTCGGGATCGAGATTTTGGTTGAACCAGCCGTCCAACCGGCCTACGCGCAGTGCCGCGGGCGATAGTGGGTCGAGCCTGGCTCCCTGGAGGACTTCGTAACTCAGTTTCAGATCTGCGAGTGAGCTCGAGAAGGGGCCAATGTCGTCCAGGCTCTGAACGAAGGGAAACACGCCTTCCATGGGGAGGCCGTTGTGGGTCGGCTTTAATCCGTAGATTCCACACAGCGCTGCAGGGACGCGGATTGAACCGTTGGTATCGGACCCCAGAGTGAGCGGCAGGATCTGACCAGCGATCGCTGCTGCCGATCCACCAGAGGATCCGCCGGCAAAGCGCTCGATGTCGTTCGGATTTCGCGTGATGCCGTGGAATGCATTGTCTGTCACGAACCCGTAGGCATATGCGTCCATATTTAACGTTGCAATCAGCACCGCGCCAGCAGCTTCCAGCCGACGGATCGCCACGGCATCTTCCTGAGCACAGGGTGCGGCTTGGCGCATTTGCGCACCTGCAGTGTTTGGCAGCCCTGCGATATCGAACAGATCCTTCACTCCGAAAGGGACGCCGGCCAACATGCCCGGGTCGATGCCGCGGGCCACTTGCGAGTCAACGAATCGGGCCCTGTGCAATGCCCGGTCGGTCAAAGTGCGGGTGACGGCGCGCAACTGCGGGTTCAGACGGGCGATTCGGTCAAGTGCGTCAAGAGTCAGGCTCTCGGCGGTGCGACTGCCCGTGCGTACGGCGTTGGCGATTTCGAGGAGCGGGGGCCACGGGGGCGTGGTGCGGACCGCCACGACTTCGCCGGCGACGGCGTCGGGGGCAACGGCGCGAGTGCCCTTGGCATCGGTGCCCACGACACCAGCACCATCGCTGCCTGCTGCCTCACCGGCAAACGCCCGCACGCGCTCTATGTGCACAGTGAGATCGTTGAGGCACTTCGCGACGCCTGCAACACACTCTGGTGCCAGATGGAATCCCAGGACCTGATGCGCAGATTGTTGTAGCTCAACCACTGGCGCTCCATGCGCTGTTGGTCGAGCCGGGTCATTTGCCGGCGACATGGGCCTCTCCGAAATGGAGGAGAAAGTCCTCGAACACGCGGACTGCCGTATCGGCGTCCTCTTCGGACAGTGTTTCCGAAGGGTGATGGCTCACTCCACCATTGCCGCACCGCACGAACAACATTCCCATCGGAGTGATGTCGGCCATCACCATCGCATCGTGACCTGCACCACTTGGCAGGAGCCGGGCCGCGGGGGCATCCAACACGCGGCAAACGCTATCGGCGAGCTGAGTGCGGATCTGCGGCGCACATTCGACACTGCTGACCCGCAGAACCTCTTTCCAGTCGATTTCGACCTTACGCCGTGCGGCCACCTCGCGGCTCACCGCGAGAATATCCTCCATGGCCGCGTCCCGAACCTCATCAGTGGGAGCACGCACGTCCACGCTGAAATGACAACTACCGGGAATGACGTTCATCGCTCCACCAGGCACCACGAGCTGACCGACCGTACCGACGAGCCCAGGATATCGCGAGCACCGCTGTTCGACAGCGAGGATGATTTCGGCCGAAGCGGCGGCGGCATCACGCCGTTTGCCCATGGGAACCGTTCCGGAGTGGCCTGCCATCCCCGTGACGGTTACGGTGTTGCGGATACTGCCGGCAATGGACGTGACGACGCCTACCGGAAGGTTCTCATCGAGGAGTACGGGGCCTTGCTCGATGTGAACCTCCACAAAGCCGAGTACTGAGTCGGGATTGACCGCGGTAGAAGCAATGGCCGTCCAATCCAGACCCGCCGCTGCCATCGCCGCTCGCATGCTGACTCCGGCGCCATCAGTTCTATCGAGCACTTTTGGGTCAAACTGGCCCGTGAGTGCGCGGCTGCCCAGGAAGGTTGACTCGAAACGCACACCCTCCTCTTCCGCAAAGGCGATCACCTGTAAACCAACGGGAAGCCGAACACCGGCACGGCGCAGGCGGGTGGCCGCAACGATCGGCACAATGATGCCGAGGCGGCCGTCGAACTTGCCCGCGTTCACGACCGTGTCGTAATGCGAGCCTGATAGCAAACAGCCGTGCACAGCGCCGGTGCCCTCGAGCAGTCCGATGACATTGCCGACCGCGTCAATGTGCGACTGGAAACCGGCTGCGAGCATCCAATTTCTGATTCGATCCGCCGTGGCGCGGTGAGCCGCAGTCAGATAGGAGCAAGTCAGGGCCGACGGGTCGTCACTGAAAGAGGCGAGCGATTCGGCCATAGCCAGCACGAGCGACCCCGGAGGGTCGCCTGCACGCAGCCGATCGGCAATGTCTAACAACGCGGCACCGGGACGATTGCGCAACCGCCGCAGCCAGGACCGTGCCCAGAGGTACTCATTTCGCAGGCACCGCGGATGCCGCCACAAACTCGTCAATCCGTCCCATCCATGCCTGCTTGTCTGCCGCTGGCAGGAACGATGCGTTGAGCGAATTACGCGCCAGTTGTGTAATGTCGGCACGCGAAAGCTGCAACCCGTCATATACGGCGCGGTAGTTCTCGGCCAGGTACCCGCCAAAATAGGCGGGATCATCGGAGTTGACTGTCACACACAGGCCCCGATCCAACAGTCGCTTGAGATTGTGATCTTCGATCCGGTCGACCACTTTGAGCATCACGTTGGAAAGCGGACAGACAGTCAGCGGGACCTGCTCTCGCACGAGGCGCGCGAGCAGCACCGGATCCTCTTCACTGCGAACGCCATGATCGATCCGACTCACCTCGAGAACATCCAGCGCCGCGGATACGTAGCTCGGCGGCCCCTCCTCTCCGGCGTGGGCGACAGTCAGAAACCCCTCGCTTCGCGCCCGGTCGAAGACCGTGGCGAACTTCTCGGGCGGATGCCCCTGCTCGGAGGAGTCCAATCCCACGGCCGCGATGCTCGATGCAAAGGGCAGGCTTTCTTCCAGGGTTTTCATGGCATCGTCCGCGCTCAGATGCCGCAGGAAACACATGATCAGTCGATAGGTGATTCCGAATTCACGCTGGCCATGGACGAGTGCGCGCTCGATACCCCCGACAACAACTGAGAACGCAATGCCGCGCGAGGTGTGCGATTGCGGATCGAAAAAGATCTCAACGTGGACGATACCCTGTTGATGAGCCCGTTGCAGATAAGCCCAGGTGAGTGCGTAAAAATCCTCCTCGTCGCGCAGGACATCCGCCCCGGTGTAGTAGATGTCGAGAAACGACTGCAGGTTGTCGAACCGGTACGCGCTGCGCAACGCCTCCACGGAGGAGTGTTGAAGTGTCACGGCGTGCTTGGTCGCCAGCTCGAAGAGCATCTCCGGCTCGAGCGTACCCTCAATGTGCAGATGAAGCTCCGCTTTGGGAATTCCGCTGATGAAGGCGTCGATCGATGTCATGGCAGCTCCGAGTACATACCTGCAGATCCAAGGCTATTTGGGCACGGCACCCTCGACGCCCGCGACGTACCAGTTGATTGTCATGAGCTGCTGATCGGTCAACACCGATCCGGCCGCAACCCGGGTCACACCTGTGCTGTCCTGCACCGGACCCGCGAACGGGGCGAGTGTCCCTGCTGCAATGGCCTGCTTCCTGTCAGCCAGGAGTTTGGCGACGTCGGCAGGTACCGATGTATTCAGCGGAGTCAGCACCACCATATTGTCTTTGACGCCGCCGCGAAAGTTGCGATTGCCCGCCCACGTTCCCGCGATCAGCTTGCGAACTTCGGCAATGTAATAGTCGCCCCAGTTCTCGGTGTTGGCAGTCAACTGAGCGTGCGGGCCGTACTTCGCCATGTCCGAGTCCCAGCCGAAGGCATGAACGCCCTTCTGCTCGGCGACCTGCACCACGGCGGGAGAGTCAGTGTTCTGGCAGAGCACGTCCGCACCTTGCGCAACCAATGTCTCGGCCGCCTGCCGCTCCTTACCCGGGTCATACCAGGTGTCGACCCAGAGTACGTGCACCTTGATGGCGGGATTGACGCTCTTTGCCCCCAGCGTCCAGGCATCGATGTTACGAATTACCTCGGGGATCGGGAAGGAGCCCACAAACCCGAGGGTGTTGGACTTCGTCGTCTTTCCGGCCAGCACGCCCAGCAGATAGGCACCCTCATAAAATCGCGTCTCGTAGGTCGCCACGTTGGCGGCAGTCTTGTAGCCGGTGGCATGTTCAAAACGCACTTTCGGAAACAGCTTGGCCACCTTCAGGGTGGCATCCATGTACCCGAAGGACGTGGTGAAAATGAGGTCGTTCCCCGCCACCGCGAGCTGACGCACGACCCTTTCGGCATCCGCCGTGGCCGGAACGTTCTCGACGTAAGTGGTCTTGACCTGCGCTCCGAGGGCTTTTTCCAGGGCTCGCCGCCCCAGGTCGTGCTGATAGGTCCAACCGCTGTCGCCCACCGGGTCGACATAAACAAACGCCACCTTGACGGGGTCGGCGGCACCCGCCGCGCTCAGCGTCAACATCGCGATCGAAGCGAATGCAATTGCGTGAACAGACTTCCTCATCGACGCGGGCCCTCGGCGCACATAAATAGTGCGATCACGGTCATCGTGCACAATCTTAGCTCGAATTGTGGACAAAACGTTCAGCGCGTATGCTGCCAATATCGCAAACAATCTGGCAATTCCGCGGGCACGATGGGCAAGCTTACGACGCATGTGCTGGACCTTGCATCCGGCATTCCAGCCGCCGGAATGCGCATAGAGTTATATGGCGCCGTGGCCTCTGCGGCGGGTCTGCTCTCGACGGGACGTACGAATCAGGACGGGCGTCTCGGGGAGCCGCTGCTGGACGAATCCAGGCTGCGGGCGGGTCAGTATAGTCTGACGTTTCATGTGGCCGAGTATTTCCGTACACGCGGCGTGCAGCTCGCGGACCCGCCATTCATCGATGAGGTAACGGTTCGATTCGCCGTCGCCGACCCTGCGCAGAACTATCATGTTCCTCTGTTGGTCTCCCCGTGGAGTTACTCCACGTACCGCGGTAGCTGACAGGACCCACAGCGACGGCATGAGCATCTGACGTGTCCGCGCCCGACTCACAGACTATCCGGTTCATGCTCGACGGCGAGGTCGTGGCTGTTACCGGTTTGCCCGCCACGACGACCGTGTTGGAATATCTGCGTCTCGAGGCAGGCCGGACCGGGACCAAGGAGGGCTGCGCAGAGGGCGACTGCGGCGCTTGTACGGTCGTCATCGGTGAGCTGGCACCCGCCGGGCGCATCTGTTATCGCGCCATCAACTCCTGCATCCGTTTCCTTGCGACCATCGACGGCACAGAGCTCATCACCGTCGAGAGCCTGCAAAGCTCCGCCGGCACATTGCATCCTGTCCAACAGGCTATGGTTGACTGCCATGGCTCGCAATGCGGGTTCTGTACGCCCGGCTTCGTAATGTCCCTGTTCGCTCTGTATCTGGATGAGGAACGCCCGGCGCGCGAGGATGTCCTGACGGCGATATCGGGCAACCTGTGCCGTTGCACCGGCTATCGCCCGATCATCGAGAGCGGCTGCAGGATGGCCAACTACCCGCAGCCCGAGCGCTGGAGCCGCGATGATGCGCAATCACAGGCGCGAGTGGCGACGCTGCGTTCCATACAACGCAAGGACAGCCTGAGTTTTACGGGATTTCACGCGCCCCGTGACCTCGATGAGCTGGCGACGGCAGTGGCAGCGGCCCCCGATGCCCTGCTGCTGGCGGGAGGGACTGATGTCGGTTTGTGGACGACCAAACAACTGCTCGACCTCCCACCGATCGTCTATGTGGGCGCCGTCCGCGAGCTGCAGCAGGTTCGCAGTACTGAGGCAGGCTCGTGGATCGGCGCAGCAGTACCCTTGAGCGTGGCGTGGCCGGCACTGGTCGCGGCACACCCGGAATTGGCGGAACAGGCCATGCGCTTCGCCTCACCGCCCATCCGTAACTCCGCCACGCTCGGCGGAAACGTTGCCAATGGTTCGCCAATCGGCGACTCCATGCCGAATCTGATGGCCCTGGGGGCCGAGATCGAGCTGCGTCACGGCGCCCGCAAGCGTTGCGTACCGCTCGATCAATTCTATCTCGGCTACCGGAAGAAGGATCTGAGGCCCGGCGAATTCATTGTGGGTGTCAGAGTGCCGGCCGCCAAACCGGGTCGCCTGTTCTCGAGCTACAAGCTGGCCAAGCGACTGGAACAGGATATCTCCGCTGTCTGCGGAGCCTTCCTGGTGGAGCTGGAAGGGGATCGCATAGTGGCGGCGCGTCTGGCATTCGGCGGCATGGCGGCGACGCCGGCGCGCGCCAGAAATGCCGAGACAGCCCTCATGGCACAAACGTGGGACGAGGCCGCGATCGACTCCGCAATCCGCGCGCTCGCAAGTGACTTCACGCCGCTGACGGACGCCCGCGCTACCGCCGCGTACCGTCTTCAGACAGCCGGCAACATGCTGCGCCGGTTTTTTCTGCAACACTCCGGCCTGACGGAGGCGGCGCGATTGTGACCGATCCAGTCAGAATCGACAGCCCGGCGGAAATCGGGGTGGCGCACCCCCACGACAGCGCGCACCTGCACGTCACCGGCCGCGCCTCGTATTGCGATGACATCGCTTTGCCGTCGAATGCACTCCATGGTGCCTTTTGCACGAGCACCGTCGCTCATGGGCGAATCCGGCAGTTGGACCTGGCGCCGGTGTTGGCAACACCGGGGGTGGTGGCCGTGGCGCTTCCCGCCGATGTGCCCGGTGAAAACAACTACGGCGGTGTCGTTCACGACGATCCCATTTTTACCGATTCTCTGGTCCAGTATGCAGGCCAACCTGTCTGCGCGGTGGCCGCCGAGTCCTACCGGGCGGCACGCAAAGCCGCCGCGAGCGCGCGCGTCGTTTACGAAGAGTTGCCTGCAATTCTCGATATCCGTTCTGCCCTGGCGGCGCAAAGTTACGTCCTGCCCAGCCGGCATCTGGTGCGAGGCAACCCGCAACAGGCGCTCGCGGAATCGCCGCGACACCTCCGCGGCACCGTCATCATCGGCGGACAGGATCACTTCTACCTGGAGGGCCAGG
>Ga0207703_10004450_pt1 | contig 11511 bp, 15 predicted proteins | sample KBSSwiS12_FD_184304 | JGI IMG/M metagenome (GOLD analysis project Ga0207703, IMG submission 184304) | Switchgrass rhizosphere microbial communities from Kellogg Biological Station, Michigan, USA - KBS Switchgrass S1-2 (SPAdes) (version 2) | ecosystem: Host-associated > Plants > Roots >... | reverse complement strand
CGGGAAACGCGCCCGCAAGCTCGCGACTTCGGCGCCGGCGAGGATCGACACGATTGTCGCGCGCCCGGTAATCCACGGCTTCAGTTCCGACACAACTTCGTCCAGCTTCTGCGGCTTGATCGCCAGAACCACCAGCTTGGGCGGCACCCCGGCGTCGGGCAGCGAAGTCACCGTCCGCACCCCGTCGACTGCCTTGCCGCTCGGACGAATGATCGTGACGTTGGACAAATCGATCCCGGCCAGGCGCCAGCCCTCGATGATCGCCGATCCCATATTGCCGCACCCGACGAACCACGTCGGCGCGGGCAGTTGTGGTCCGCTCGTCATGCTTTGCCGCCCCTACGCTTCGCCATGAGTATCGATCAGCGCCGCGGCAATCGCTTCGCTCGGCGCCTTGCCGCCCCACAGCACGAACTGGAACACCGGGTAAAAGCGTTCGCATTCCTCGACCGCGGCCTCGGCGATCGCTTCCGCCTGCTCAAGGCTCAGCCCCTCGCCTTCGCGGGCGTCGAGAATGGTCGAATGGCGGAACACCACCAGGCCCGACCCCGACCACATTTCGAAATGGCCGAGCCACAATTGCTCGTTGATCAGGCTCAGCGCCTCGAAAATCGCCGAGCGCTTCTCGATCGCGACCTTGATGTCGGGAAAGGCGAGGAACTGCAGGACTTGGTCTTCGGGCCGCCAAACGCCGCGCAATTCATACTGCGCCCAACTGCCGGTCGCCGAGGCCACGATCTCGCCCTCGGCGGTGCGCTCGCACGCCCAGCCGCGGGCCTCGAAATAGGCTTCAAGGACTTCGATCGGCGCGCCGTCGTCGCGCTCTTCCTGGGTTTCGGGCTCGGTCAGGGTTTTGCCCCTGGCTTGGCTTTCGATGCGGCCTTGGTGGCTCCGCCCGCTTTCGCTTCTAGGGCGACGATGCGCGCCTTTAGCGCCTCATTCTCGTCACGCGCGGCCGCGGCCATTGCCTTGACCGCCTCGAACTCGTCGCGACCAACGAAATCGCTGCCCGCCATCCACTCGCGCATCTTCTCGCGCGCCGAGGATTCAGCTTCGCGGCCGACCCCGGCCATCGTCCCGGCGAACCCGTTGACCATTTTCACGAGGTCGTCGAACATCTTGTTCTCGGACTGCATCGGCATCGCTCCCTTTCGGCGGCCAAATAGGAGCTCAGGCCACATTGTGCCACCCTCGCCGACAAACCTATCCCCAGCATTTCAGCCTAGTAGCGACATTCCCGCACCGGAATTGAGCTGCTCGATTGCGGCATTGAGCGTCGCCGCGAACACCAGCCAGGACAAATGGGGACCATCAGCCAGCCCGCCGTCTTCCTGATCCGCAGGAATTGGCCGGCCGCCGCCGCGGCCAGCGCCGCCATGATGAAGATCACGAATTTGGCGAGGCCGATGTCGTGCCCAGCGAAGAAGATCGGCGACCAGGCAAAATTGAGCGCGAGCTGGATGAAAAACAGGATCAACGCGGTCTTGCGCCGCGGCGATGGCGGCGCGGCGAGGACCATCGCCAGCGCAATTCCCATCAGCGCGTAGAGGATCGGCCAGACGATCCCGAACAAATAGCCGGGCGGCATGAAGCTTGGTTTGTTGAGCGCGTCGAACCACGGATTGCCGTAACCCGATTGCGACAACCACCCGCTCAGCCCGCCCAGCAATTCGATCGCGACCACGCAGATGAGCGCGAGCTTCAGGAAACTCGCCCGCTTAACCGCTTCAACCATGTTTCTCCGCTCCCAGCAGGAATTCGACATTGCCTTCCGGACCCGTAATCGGGCTCGGGGTGACGCCGAGAACGGCCCAACCCTGCGTTTCGACCCATTGAGAGACTTCGGCGCAGACCCGTTCGTGCACTGCTGCGTCGCGCACCACCCCGCCCTTCCCCACTTCCGCGCGTCCCGCCTCGAACTGCGGCTTGATCAACGCCACCAGTTTCGCGCCGGGTTTGGCGAGTTTGAGCGGCGCTTCGAGCACCTTGGCGAGCCCGATGAAGCTGGCATCGCACACCATGATGTCGATCGGTTCGGGGATAAGGCTGGCGTCGAGCGTCCGGGCATTGGTCTGTTCGTGAACCACGACCCGCGGGTCTTGCCGCAGCTTCCACGCCAGCTGATTGGTGCCAACATCGACCGCGTAGACCCTGGCCGCGCCGCGGCTGAGCAGGACATCGGTAAATCCACCGGTCGAACTGCCCACGTCGAGCGCCACCGCGCCGGTCACATCGAACCCGAAATGCGTCAGACCATGCTCGAGCTTGATCCCCCCGCGCGACACCCACGGATGATCCTTGCCTTTGACTTCCAGGGGGGCATCCTCGGCAAGCATATCCCCCGCCTTCGCGACCTTCCGCTCCCCCGAAAACACCGCCCCAGCCATGATTAAAGCCTGCGCCCGCGTCCGGCTCTCCGCGAGGCCACGGGCAACGAGCAACTGATCAGCCCTGATCTTGGTCATGTTTCACACGAAGGCACGAAGGCACGAAGAAAAACAAGGCAAAGGGATTCACGCGGAGACGCGGAGAACGCAAAGAAAGAGCCGCCAGCGGCGGCTCAGAGAATCTGAAGAGAGTGAGATCCGGATTCAGGAATGTCACCCTTCGTGTCTTCGTGTGAAAATCCTTCCCCTCCGCGCCCCCGCGTCTCCGCGTGAACCAATCTAAGCCCGCACCTCTTCGACCCCGGCGCTGTTGATGCGCAGTGCCTTCAGCACCGTCTCGACGATGTGCGGCGCGTTCAGCCCCGCGTCGTCATATTGCTTGTCGGGCTTGTCGTGCTCCTGGAAGCGGTCGGGCAGGCGCATGGTGCGGATCTTCAAGCCCGCATCGAGCAACCCTTCGTCGCTGGCCATGGTCAGCACATGCGCGCCGACGCCCCCAACCGCCGCTTCCTCGACCGTCACGACCACTTCGTGCGTGGTCATCAGCTTGCGGATCAGCGCACTGTCGAGCGGCTTGGCGAAGCGCAAATCGGCGACCGTCGTCGACAGCCCCTTCGCCTCGAGCTCGTCGGCAGCTTTCTCGGCTTCCTCGAGCCGCGTGCCGAGCGACAGGATGGCGACTGTCTTGCCCTCGCGGACGATGCGCCCCTTGCCGATCTCGAGCGCCTGCGGAACCTTGGGCAGTTCCAGCCCCCGACCCTCGCCGCGCGGATAACGCACCGCGATCGGCCCGCCATCGTGCAGCGCCATGGTGTGGACCATGTGGGTCAGTTCAACCTCGTCGGCCGCGGCCATCACCACGAAATTGGGCAAAGTGCAGAGGTAAGCGAGGTCGAACGCGCCGGCGTGGGTCGCGCCATCGGCGCCGACCAGCCCGGCGCGGTCCATGGCGAAGCGCACGGGCAAATTCTGGATCGCGACGTCGTGGACGACCTGGTCGTAGGCGCGCTGGAGGAACGTCGAATAGATCGCGCAGAACGGCCGCATGCCTTGGGCGGCGAGCCCGGCGGCGAAGGTCACCGCATGCTGCTCGGCAATGCCGACGTCGAACATCCGCTCGGGGAATTGCTCGGCGACCTTGTCGAGCCCGGTGCCCGACGGCATCGCGGCGGTGATCGCCACCACTTTGTCGTCGCGCGCCATTTCCGCTCCCAGCGCTTTGGCAAAAATGCTGGTGTAGCTGGGCGCACCCGCCGCGGCCTTGTCCTGCTTGCCCGAGACCACGTCGAACTTGACCACGCCGTGATATTTGTCGGCGGCATTCTCGGCGGGCGCGTAGCCCTTGCCCTTCTTGGTCACGACATGGACCAGCATCGGCCCGATTTCGGCGTCGCGGACATTCTCGAGCACTTCGACCAGCGCCCGCACATCGTGCCCGTCGACCGGCCCGACGTAATAAAAGCCGAGTTCCTCGAACAACGTCCCGCCGGTCAGCCAGCCGCGAGTATATTCCTCGACCTTTTTGGCCCAGTCGTGGATCGCATCGGGCATCGCCCGGGCGACCTTTTGCGCGACCGCGCGCGGCGTCAAATATTTGCTCGAACTGACCAGCCGCGCCAGCGCGTTGCGCATCGACCCCACCGGCGGCGCGATCGACATGTCATTGTCGTTGAGGATCACGATCAGCCGGTTGCCGGCGGCCGCGGCATTGTTCATTGCCTCATAGGCCATGCCGGCGCTGAGCGCGCCGTCGCCGATCACCGCGATCGCCCGGCCCGGATTGCCGGTCAGCTTGTTAGCGATGGCGAAGCCGAGCGCCGCGGAGATCGAGGTCGAGCTGTGCGCCGCGCCGAACGGGTCGTAGTCGCTTTCCGAACGGCGGGTAAAACCGCTCAAGCCCCCGCCCTGGCGCAGCGTACGGATGCGGTCGCGCCGGCCGGTGAGAATCTTGTGGGGATAGGCCTGGTGGCCAACGTCCCAGATCAATTTGTCTTCGGGCGTATCGAACACATAATGGGCAGCGACGGTCAGCTCGACCACGCCGAGCCCCGCGCCCAAATGCCCGCCGGTCACCGACACCGCCGAAATCACTTCCTGGCGCAGTTCGTCGGCGAGCTGCGGCAGCTGCTCCTTGCTCAGCGCGCGCAGGTCGGCCGGGAGCTGAACCGTATCGAGCAGCGGGGTTTCAGGGCGGTCGGTCATCGCTGCTGGACTTACGCGGACGGACGGCGGAAGTCACCAATACCGCCCATAAGCGACATGATTTCAGCGATTCCTCAGGATTTGCTCAGGCGTTCGCGGCGAGCACGGCATCGAGCAATCCGGGGAAGCGCGCGTCGAGTTCGGCACGACGCAGGCAGTTGACCACCCTGGTGCCTTCCTTGCGGCTCTCGATCAGGCCCGAGCCGCGCAGCACGTTGAAATGGTTCGACACGGTCGCGCGCGGCAGGTCTTCGGCCACCGTGCAATTGCATGCGAGGCCTTCGCCCTGGCGCTCGCCGTCCTCATTAAGCCGGCGCACGATTGCCAGCCGCGTCGGATCGGACAGAGCATGCAGCACGCTCGCCAGCGGCACGTCGTTGAGATTGGGGTGAATGAAACGCATGTCGCTGATATAGGGACAAATTCCAAAATATCCAAAATTCTGTTGTTCGGATATCTTGAACTCATGATCGAGCGTGCCCACTTCCGTGACACCAACGGAGGTTCAACATGTCCAAGCAACTTGCCAACAAAACCGCACTTGTCACCGGCGCTTCGCGCGGCATCGGCCGCGCCATCGCCAAGCGCCTCGCCGCCGATGGCGCACACGTCTTCGTTCATTACAACAGCTCCCCGGCCAAGGCCGATGAACTGGTTGCGGAGATCAAACAGGCCGGCGGCTCGGCCGAAGCCATCGCCGCCGACCTTGAAGATATCGAAGCGGTCGACGGGCTGGTTACCGACGTCAAGCTCAAGCTCGGCACGCGTAAGCTCGATGTGCTGGTCAACAATGCCGGGATTTATGCCGCCCACACCCTCGGCGACAACGACGCCTCGGCGCTCGATCGGCTGCTCGCCGTCAACGTCCGCGCGCCCTACCAACTGACGTCGGGCCTGGTCGACCATCTGGCGAGCGACGCCCGCGTCCTCTTCACCAGCTCTGTCGCCGCGAAGAACGCGCTCCCCGGTCTTGGCGCTTACGCTTTGACCAAGGGCGCGATCGACACGCTCACCCGCTACCTCGCGGCCGAGCTCGGCGAACGCGGGATCCGCGTCAATTCGATCGCGCCGGGCGTCATTGAAACCGACATGGCGAGCGATTTCATCGGCACTGAAGACAGCCGCGAATGGGTCAAGTCGACCCAGGCGTTGAAGCGGATCGGCCAGTCCGAGGACATCGCCAAGGTCGCCGGCTTCCTCGCCGGCCCCGACAGTGGCTGGGTCACTGGTCAGGTGATCGACGCCTCCGGCGGCTACAAACTCTAGTCTGGACTGATTTGAAAAAAGGGCGTCGCGGCCAGTCCGCGGCGCCCTAATTCTATTCGCTGTCGCAATCGCCGCAGGTGCCGCGGACTTCGATGACCGGGCGCGGGGCGGAGAAGCCCGCGCTTTTCGCCGCCTGGCGGACGCCGCCCGACAGGGTGTCGTCGTCGATGTGCACCGCCTGCCCACAATTGTCGCAGATCAGGAAGATGCAGTCGTGCAGGCAATCGGGGTGGGCGTTGGCGACGTAAGCGTTGGCGCTTTCGACCCGCCGCGCGAGGTTCGCGCCGACGAAAAGGTCCAGAATCCGGTAGACGCTGTTGGCGGCCACCCGTCGGCCCTGCTTCTTCGACACCGCTTCGGCGATGTCATAGGCGCTGCCCGGCTTGTCCGAGCTCGCCAGCGCATCAAACACGGCGGCGCGCATGTCGGTCCATTGCTCGCCGACCTGGGTCAGCCGGTCCCGCGCCGCGTGTTTGAGCGACTCGCCTTCGTGATTTTGATGATCGTGCCGGGCCATAAACATGTTTGGGATAATCCTTGCGCCCGCGGTCGGCAACCGAGGAAGTTATTCGGACGCCATCACGTTGAGGCGGTGGCCGAGCGCGAGGATCATCACGCCAATGACGGTATAGACCGGTTCGCGGCCATCGTGGGGCAGCGACAATGCGCCGGCCATTACGCCAAGGCCAAGCGCGCCCACCGCGCTCGGCATCATGAAACCGTGTTCGAGGATACCGCGTCCGAGCGCGAACGCCCCGATGATCATCGCCAGCGTCAGGCCGACCTCGTGAATGATCGGCTGACCGAGGAACCCGCCGGCCGACGCCAGCAGGCCGAGCAGCACCGCGGTCGCGACGCAATGCACCAGGCACAGGCCGGACAAGCCCATCGCGATCCGGTCGAGACGGCCGGTATTATTAGCCAGGTGAAGCATGCCGCCGAGCATATAGCGGCAACGTCGAGAAGTTACAACATTACATCAACGCGATTCTCGCCCTTGCCTCGCCGTAAATCGCGCGCGATGGGCGCGCACCAATGGCCTCGACCGTTCCCATGACCGTTTCCACCGTTTTGCCCCGCCCGCGCGCGCTATCCAATCTGCTGTTCCTCATCGCCGCGATGGTGTTCGCGATGGTCTTGGTCGGCGGCATCACGCGCCTGACCGAAAGCGGCCTGTCGATTACCGAATGGCACCCGCTCAGCGGCGCAATCCCGCCGCTCAACCACGCCGATTGGGTCCGCGCCTTCAGCCTCTACCAGGCAACCCCCGAATATCAGCAGATCAAGACCAGTCCGGGCATGTCGCTCGCAACCTTCAAGCACATCTATTGGTGGGAATTCGCTCATCGGCTCCTGGGGCGTCTGATCGGACTGGTCTTCGCCATTGGCCTGGCCTGGGCCGCATTCCGGCGCGCGATCCCGCGCGGCTACGGCTGGAAGATGATCGGGCTGCTTGCGCTCGGCGGCGCGCAGGGTCTGCTCGGCTGGTATATGGTGATGTCCGGCCTGTCGGTGCGGACTGACGTCAGCCATTTCCGCCTGTCAGCGCATTTGTTGCTCGCGCTGGCGATCATGAGCGCGCTGATCTGGGTCGCGCTCGACCTCCGGCGCCTGGCCGCGACCGGCGCGGACCGCCCGACGCGCTTTACGCTCCCGGCAGTCGCGACGCTGACCATCCTCTTCATTCAACTGTTGCTCGGCGCCTGGGTCGCCGGCCTGAACGCCGGCCAGGTCGCCAACGACTGGCCATTGATGCAGGGCCGCGCCTTCCCCGCCGGCATCGACTGGAGTCATGGAGCCTTCTGGGCGCTGACCAACGACCCCTATCTGATCCATTTCATGCACCGCTGGTGGGCGTGGGTCGTAGTCGCGGCGATGGTCGTCTTCGCACGCAAGGTGCGCCGGACGCCCGGCGCGCGCCGCGCTTCGATCGCGATCCATGCCGCCTTCGGCACCCAGGTTCTGCTGGGCATCGCCACCGTGCTCAGCGGCGTCGCCATCTGGCTCGCGGCTTTGCACCAGGCGGTCGGCGCTTTGCTGGTCGCCGCTACGGTGTGGGGCGCCAGCGAGCTCGGGCAAAAACGATGAGCGTCGTGTCGGTCTATGCGGTGTTCGCCAACGCCGACGAAGCCGAGCGCATCGGCCGCGTCGCGGTCGAGGAGCGCCTCGCCGCCTGCATCAACATTCTGTCGTCCGTCCGCTCGATCTACCGCTGGCAGGGCGCGGTGGAAACCGCCGACGAGGTCGCGGCGATCTTCAAGGCCGACGATCACACCGTCGACGCCTTGATGACCCGAATTGCCGGGCTTCACAGCTACGACGTGCCGTGCATCGTTACCTGGCCGGTCGGCAAATTGCTCCGCCCCTATGCCGCATGGGTCGAAGACAGCGTCGGCTAGCGCCGCTTGCTGCCGGTGGCTTTGAACGGAACGTGGTCAAGCTGGTGACGCAAATCCTCGATCTCCGCCCCGACCCCGTCGGACCCGCCATAGCGTTCCTCGAGCGCGACCTCCTCCGGCGTCTGTTCGCGAAAGTAAGTGATCGTCAGCCGCCGCCCGAACACGTCGTCGCCGCGAATTTTGAGCTCCGCCTCATGGTCGGCGGGCAAATTGTCGCGGATTGTCTCAAGGTAGCGGATGAGCTGGTCGAGCGACGTATAGTCGCTGATCTCGATGAAATCCTTGACGCGTCTGGGCACGGAAACTCGCCTGTAAGGTCGCTCGGATAGTGAACGTGGCAGTGCCTAGGATCGCTCCCCGAGTCGAGCAATCGCCAGTTGCACCGTGCTGGTCCCAAGGTGAGCCGCGCCTCGCCAGCATTGCACAGGGTATGATTTTACCCTCTCGGAAATGCCCGCTTTTGCTTGACTTTCCGCACCCTCCCCGCGAATAGCTCGCCATCGGCGCGGCCCTCAACGGCTGCGCATTTCTATTTCAGAAGGATCACCCGCCATGAAGGCGCTGATGAAGACGACCAAATCGGCCAAGCCGGCCGAGGTCGAACGCAAATGGCATCTGATCGACGCCAACGGCCTGGTTGTCGGCCGCACCGCGACGATCATCGCCAACCTGCTTCGCGGCAAGCACAAGCCAAGCTTCACCCCGCACGTCGATTGCGGCGACCATGTCGTCGTGATCAATGCCGACAAGGTCAAGTTCACCGGTCGCAAGCTCGAGCAGAAGCTCTATTACAAGCACACCGGCTATCCCGGCGGGCTCAAGGAAACTCCGGCGGGCAAGATCCTCGAGGGCCGTTTCCCCGAGCGCATCCTTGAGAAAGCCGTCGAGCGCATGATCCCGCGCGGCCCGCTCGGCCGTGAACAGATGCGCCATCTGCACCTCTACAACGGCACCGAGCATCCGCACGGCGGCCAGGAACCCGCAACCCTCGACGTCGCGTCGATGAACCGCAAGAACAAGGTGGGCGCATAATGGCCGACAAGAAATCGCTCTCGGATCTCGCCGATCTGACCAACCCCAAGCCCGAAACTCCGGCCGTCGAGGAGGCTCCCGTGGAAACCGCGGCTCCGGCCGCCGAGGCCGAAGCTGCCCCCACACCCGCACCCGCACCCGCACCCGCTGCGGCTGGCCGTGAGGACCGCCGCAGCAAGGACGACGCCGTGACCGATCATGGTGTCTCGACCCAGGGCCCGCAGATCGAAGCGGTGCTGCGCGAACAGCAGCTCGACAAATATGGCCGCGCTTATGCGACCGGCCGCCGCAAGGATGCGGTTGCGCGCGTCTGGCTTAAGCCGGGCTCGGGCAAGATCGTCATCAACGGCCGCGAGCAGGACGTCTATTTCGCCCGTCCGACGTTGCGCCTGATCATCAATCAGGTGTTCGACGTGACCGATCGCAAGGGTCAGTATGACGTCGAAGCGACGGTCAAGGGCGGCGGTCTGTCGGGCCAGGCCGGCGCGGTCCGCCACGGCATTTCGACCGCGCTGACCCGCTATGAGCCGGCGCTGCGCACCACGGTCAAGCGCGAAGGCTTCCTGACCCGCGATCCGCGCGTTGTCGAACGCAAGAAGTACGGCCTCGCCAAAGCCCGCCGCAGCTTCCAGTTCTCGAAGCGCTAATCACCTCTATCCTCCCCGAGCTCGTCTCGGTGAGGGGGACCGCCACAGGCGGTGGAGGGGCCACTCCTCACAAACACAAAGGGCGGTTGGGACACCCCCAGCCGCCCTTTTCTTATGCTGGCTTAAATGCCCAGCTCGTCGTCGGTCGGGAGGATCGCGACCGTGGCAGTGGTGCCGGAGTCGCGAAATTGCGCAAGGATTCCGGGCGGGATGAGCTCGTCGAAGCGCACTCCGCAATATTCTCCGTCGGCCCACGCCAACCGGCACAAGGTCTGAAACCCGTCGAGCCGGAACAGCGCCGTTTTGCCTACCGGCGGCGGCGTGGGTCCGCGCATTTTCGCGCCGGTGGCCGACAAATCCAGCAGCTCGAAGAATTGATATTCGCTCATCGTCACGACCGACGCCTCGAGGCTGACCGCCGCGCGCGGCGCCCGCCGCCGATTGAGGAAATTCCGCTCCGCCATGTCCGTCGTCCCTGCGCCCTTGTCGCGTCCACCGCACGCAGCCTCTAAACGGGAAAAGTTAAAAAGCGGCGTCGGCTTAATACCGCGTTTTACCCGACGGGCGGCATCGCAGCGCGATCGCGAATCCACTGCGACAGGATCCATTTCTCGCCGGAGGATGGCGGCCGGCCGGTGTGGACAGAGGCCAGGTCGGGTTCGCCGTCGGTTCCGACATTGGCCGGGAGGTCGATCCCGACAAGATAGCCATGCCGGCGGCGAAGCGCTCGTCGGGGCCTGATCCTTCAACTTGACCGGCAGAGTCCATCGCGGTTTATCTGCCTGACGGCGACAGCGAATTCCACCGTGATGACGAGGAAGAGAAAGCGGCGGGACTCGGCCGCGACCCGCCGCCTCGGCACATTCACGGCCTTGGCGCCACCGCCGTTTTGGCTTTACGCTGCGCGCGCAAAGGGGGAAAACGATGCGCCGCCTGATCCTGCTGGTCCTGTCCCTTCTGCTCGCGGCAATGCCCGCCGCCGCCGAGCCCATCCTGCTTAAGCCCGCCCGCGTGTTCGACGGCGTGAATCCAAGCCCACACGAGGGCTGGGCTGTGCTGGTCGACGGCGACCGCATCACGGCCGCCGGCCTGAACCTCGCAGTCCCTGTTGGCGCCCGCGCCATCGATTTGCCCGGCGCGACCCTGTTGCCCGGCCTGATCGAAGGCCATTCGCACCTCTTCCTCCACCCCTATGACGAGACTCTGTGGGATGATCAGGTGCTGCACGAGCCGCTCGCGCTCAGGACCGCGCGCGCCGTGGTGCAGGCCGAGCGGACGCTGAAGGCCGGCTTCACCACCGAGCGCGACCTCGGCACCGAAGGTGCGGGTTTCGCCGATGTCGGGCTCAAGCAGGCGATTGACCGGGCCATCGTTCCCGGCCCGCGGCTGCTGGTCGCGACCAAGGCCATCGTCGCGCGCGGCGCCTACGGACCCAAGGGCTTCGAGCCCGGCCTGGCGATTCCCCAGGGCGCACAGGAAGTCGCGGGGGTCGACGACATCGTCGGCGCGGTCCGCGACCAGGTGGCGGGCGGTGCCGACCTGATCAAATTCTACGCCGATTATCATTGGGGCCCACAC
>Ga0207703_10004447_pt1 | contig 11515 bp, 7 predicted proteins | sample KBSSwiS12_FD_184304 | JGI IMG/M metagenome (GOLD analysis project Ga0207703, IMG submission 184304) | Switchgrass rhizosphere microbial communities from Kellogg Biological Station, Michigan, USA - KBS Switchgrass S1-2 (SPAdes) (version 2) | ecosystem: Host-associated > Plants > Roots >... | reverse complement strand
ACTCATCCAGCTCATGCTCAGTATCCATGGTCACCTGCACCAGTGGCTTATGGGGGTAGGAACTGGCATAGGCACCATGGATCCCACACACATTAAAACGCTCACCACGGCTGATCTCAGGGGTATACCAGGGCTCTGCTGGCAGAGCCTCAGCCTCATTGCGCTGTTGATTGGTAGCGGTGTAGCCAGCCGTGTGGCACAGGCCCCGTACCGCCATGAGGGCCTGCTGCATGGTCTGCTCACGTGGGGTGTGGTTATGCTATGCACCTTGTGTGTGCCCACGACAGTCCTTGGAAGTTTCATGAGTGAGACACTAGGGGCACTGGGAGCAACTACCCAAACTACTGCCCAGGCCTCCTTTGGTATGATGCCTGCTGCCCTTGTTGGCGCGCTGGTTGCTGCCCTTGGTGGGGCAATCGGGGCGCTACGCAACTCATGAATTCTTCTGTGCCACGAGGAGCGCCACGGGACAATGCCCGAGGAGTTCTGCCAGCGCCAGCGCAGGTTGACTCTCATCCTCAGTGAAGACTATGGACTCACCTGTCAATACGTTGCGCCAATGCCAGCAGGAATCAATCCCGGGCACGAGAAGTCGGGTATCCTGCCACACGGCCTCTCCGAGAGGTGCTTCGTGACTTCCTGCGAGTAGCCCGCCAATCAGCCTGGGCACCACCACAATCGCCGCACGATGGCCCTGACAGCGACTGAATCCAAAGACATACTGACCCTTGGCCCCGCGGCCTTGCGCTGGGACGTAGCTTTCTGAGGAGAACAATCCTGGATACATGCGGCGGCAGTTGAGGGCCAGTGTCGTGACGTAGAGCTTGATACACCCGTCTTCCTTATGGGTGAGCAGCTCTTGGACCAGGGCACGCCGGTCCTCACCAGCCGCTGCGAGACGTTCCCGCAACGCTCGTAGCATGTCATACCGATGCTTGTAGTCAACGGCACGACGATTGTCAGGGTCCACCAAACTCAAGTCCCACAGTTCTGTGCCCTGATAAGTATCGGGTACACCCGGGGCAGTGATTTTTAGCAGGGTCTGAGCCAGCGAGTTGAACAGGCCATAGTGGCTAAGACACCGCTGGAATACGCGAAAATCATCCAGAAATGCCCCCTGCGTCTGGGGATCGAGGACCCGGGCTATATACTGCTGTACTGCTTCCTCGTATGCCGGGTTGGGATTAATCCAGCTCGTATGCACCTTGGCTTCACGCAGGACCTTTAATACATACGCCTGGATGCGCTCGATAAATGTAGCGTATTCCTCCGGCGAGTAGGGTTCGAGCGGCCAAGCCCCCAGCAAGGTCTGGTAGAGCAGGTACTCTTCGTTCGCATCGGGGACCGGTGCATCATCGAGGTCGCGACGATACTGAGCGTTGAGGTCGCTCCAGCGTTGCAGGCAGGCCTGCCACTCGTGCGGGAATTCCGACAAGACATTGAGCCGTGCCCGGACATCCTCACTGCGCTTGGTATCGTGTGTCGACAGGGCTGAGAAGGCCCAGGGCCATTTCGCCTGGCGTTCCCGGAAGGTGCGGTGCAGTTCCTCTGGGGAGACGCCAAAGCGGTCCGCATCGCCACCCACTTCGTTCAAAGAGAGCAGACGGTTGTAGACATACAGGGCCGTATCCTCAAGGCCCTTCGCCATGACCGGGGCAGTCACCTGCTGAAACTTGCCGACAAAACGACGCTGCTCTGCCTGCTCGTCCGCGCCCGCTGAGGCCTGATATTGCAGCACCAGCATATCCCGCACAAACGCAAACAGCTCGTGGCTCACAGTGGGATTGCGGCGCTGCGCCTGGGACACCGCCTGGTGGATAGAGCGCCGGTCGTCCGGGTGTAAAGCATCACTGGTGATATAGGAGCGATACACTGGAAAGCAGGCAATGATTTGCTGCAACGCCCGTCGCAGGCTGTTGAACGTCAAATCCCGCGAGCCACGGTGCTGCTGGGCCAGACGGTCGAGGCGATGCGCCAGCATATACACTTCACTGGAGAGCGACATCTGCATGATGAGGTATTTGGCACCATAGGCGACTTCGGCAAAAGGACGCGGGTCTTGGCTCCAGTCACGGTAGAGACGTGTCCAGGTGCGGCGCTGCTCCGCATCAACAAAGAGACCGTTAAGCACGTTGAGGAAGTCGTAGCCACTCGTACCATAAACTTGCCAGTCCTCGCGGAGCGTTTCGTTCGCGCCAAGAATTTTTTCGACCACAATGTAGAGTGGCCGATATAGGACGGCTTCTGCTGTATTGCTGGCCTGAGCTAACGCGGTATCGACAAGCGTGGTGATCTGCTCCTCGCAGAGATCCTGGAACATTGTATCGGTCTCATGGAGCCGGTGTGCCATGTGGAGGACATAGTGCTGCTGGAGGTGCTGGAAATACTGCTGTGGATCGTAGAGCCCATCAGGATGATCGATGCGTACCCCGTGCACCTTGCCCTCGCTTAGCAAGCGCAAGATCAACTCGTGGGTAGCAGTAAACACTTCGGGTTTTTCCATACTCAGTGCGGCCAGTTCGTTGACATCGAAGAAGCGCCGGTAATTGATCTCTTCCGAGGCCACACGCCAGTAACAGAGACGATAAACCTGGGCCTGCAACAGGGTGTCTAACAGATCAAAACTCTCCGGCTGGCCCGGAATGCCATTGAACAGCGCTACCGTATCCTCAAGCAAGGCTCGCACCGACGGGTGCGCCTCGGTCAGCGCTGCCAGACGTCGCTTGATAACTTCCTTTTCGCGTTGGCTCTCGGCCACCCTGGCTGCATCAGTCTCGCTGCGCAGCGGCAGGTTGCGAATGGCGGTAAGAATGCTGTCATACTCTGCCAGTAGCTCAGGGGCCTCGCCGAGGAAAGTGGCGAGTTCACCACGCCGCTGTTCGAGGATGAGAGCATAGCTCTGGGGCGCAACCGGCCAACAGTGGTCAAAGTAGTGTATGGTAAAGGCCCCGGAGGTATACTGGAGTTGGATCTCCTGGGACTCCAGGGCTGCACCATAGGCTTTTCCCAAGATAGGAAGCAACAGGCGTTCATGCATCTCCGGGCGTGGCGAATAATGCCAGGCAATGTCGAAGAAGCCGGCATAGGGAGAGGCCGGGCCGTTTTCGAGCACATCCTGCCACTGGTTGTCGTTGCCCGCCACACCCATGTGATTGGGTACAATATCGAGCACCTGACCCATACGACGACGCTGGAGGGCCTGGCATAGCGCCTCGTAGTCGTCTGCAGTGCCCAATTCGGGGTTAAAGGTCTGATGATTCGTAATATCATAGCCATGTGTGCTGCCGGGCCGGGCTTGTAAGAGCGGCGACGTATAGAGATGAGTGATACCCAAATCGTGCAGGTATGGCACTATCTGAAAGGCATCCCGGAATGTGAACCCGGCATGAAATTGCACGCGATACGTCGACTCAGGGAAGTGTTGTGCGACCGTTAGGGCCTGTTGGAGTGCGGCGAGGAACTTGGGGCCAGGATCCGGCATAACTCTTTCCTCCGCTATGACGACTACCCCTCTTGACCTTGGCGAGTATGGGGTCGCAGCACGGTCGCGGTGTGACCTGGCAGATGCCAGTTGTCCTCGTCCTCCAGCGGTGTCACGCCATCCCCTCCGTAGCGTGGGTCCTCACTGGACCACAGGGTTGTCCAGTCCATACCCTCGGGCGGAGCCAGCAACGGTTCCGGAGCCGGATCGAGATGTAGATCGCTCCCGAGATTCACCACCAGCAAGCGATCGTCGCTCTGCGTCTCAAAGAAGCGCAGCACAAATGCTTCTGGGCCCAGCACTGCGCCGTCCATACCGCCAGGGTGTTGTGACCGAAACACCGGGTCTATCCGTCGCAACTGCACAAGGTCGCGGTGCAGGGCATAGATCTCTGCATGGTGCTGCCGTTCGGACAGGTCGAGCTTTGATCTCGTAAAGGTCTCAGAGTCAATGGGATCAGGCAGACGCGCCTGCATGCCAGGATGGGCCAGGTTCGGGAACTGGCCAAGAAATGCTGCGCGGCCCTGGCGCGTCAGCCGCGCTAGCTCTCCTGTAAAATCAGCAAAAAAGTAAAAAGGACTCGAGGCGGCGAATTCCTGGCCCTGGAAGAGCATAGGCGTGCCTGGCCCCAGGAGCAGCAAGGCTGTCAGCGCCTTGTAGCGACCAGGGCTGGTCAAAACGTGACAGCGCAGCCCGCGGCCAGAGTTGGCAATCTGATCATGGTTCTGCAGAAAGGTTACAAACATTGCGGGCTTGAGATCGAAGGCCGGAGTACCACGCCGCTGCTGCTGCCACATATAGCGTTGTCCCTGGTAAAGATAGCCCCACTTGAGGGCAGAGATAAATTCTTGCGGGGTCCCTCGGTAGTCACTGTAATAGGCTGCACGGCGCCCCGTGAGGGCCACCATAGCACTGTGGTGGAAGTCATCATTCCAGAGCATGTCGAGCCCATACCCACCCCGCGCTGGTGGGCGCACCAGTTTCGTATGCTGCGGTTCGTTCTCGGCTACTAAAAGAGTGGCACGCCCATGGGCCGCATGTCGCACGCGGCGGGCTATGGCCGCGAGAATATGGTCCGCAGAGGTGTCGTAGATGTTCTGGGTAGCGTCCAGGCGTAGGCCATCGAAGTGAAATTCCTCGATCCAGTAACCGACATTGGCCAGGAAAAACTCGCGTACAGGGCCGGCATGCTCGTCGGCATAGTTAATGGCCTGACCCCAGTCTGTAGTGTAGCGATCCGTAAAATATTCTGAGGAAAACTGCGCGAGAAAATTGCCGTCTGCTCCCAAGTGGTTGTAAACCACATCCAGGATTACTCCTAGCCCCAGTGCATGGGCCTGATCAATAAAGCGACGACAGTCATCGGGCGTGCCGTAGAGGCGTGTGGTGGCAAACAGATTAACGCCGTCATAGCCCCAGCCAAAACGACCCGAGAAATCCGCAATAGGCATGATTTCGAGCACCGTCACACCCAGCTCTGCGAGTGCCGGTAGTTCACCAATCGCTGCCTCCCACGTGCCGGCGGGGGTAAAGGTCCCCACGTGCATCTCGTAAATCACTTGGCCCTCCAGAGGCACACCATTCCAGTTCTGATCATGCCACTGAAAAGCCCCAGGATCAATAACTTGCGAAGGACCATGGGGACCATGGGGCTGGAAGCGTGAGGCTGCATCCGGATAGGATTCTGTACCCCCATCCAGTCGGTAACGGTACAGCGTGCCGGCACTGGCCTCCGATACCAATCCTGAGAAGTACCCATCCCCTTCGGGCTCAAGGGCAATGGATATCGGCTCTATGCCAGTGCGATGTCCAGGCCCGCCTTCGAGCACAACCTCGACATGCTGACGCCGCGAGGCCCAGACGCGGAAATGGACGCCCCCCGAGGCGAGCACGTCGGCTCCCACAGGGAGCCGACGTGCTCGCCTGAGGTCTGATGCATGGCCCTGCTGGGTCCTATGTTGGCTTGCTTCCATACAGTTTAGTGTGCCTCTACGGCAGCAGTTGCCGGGAGTTACGGCGCTTCTTCTTGCTGCGCCCTGATTCGTAGGACGGCCATGGCACGGCCCTGAAGCTCGTACTGCTGTTCGCCGGTGTCCGCCAGAGGCATGCCCTTGGGATCAGCGGTATCGAGCAGATGCTCCCACCGTTCCCCTTCACGCGTCGCCGGTAGTGTGAAGGGAATGGCCTCAAAATGGGCATTGAGCAACAACAGTATGGTATCACCGACAATTTCCTCACCGCGCTCATCGGCTTCGCCGATGAGGTCACCTGTCAGCCGCACCCCAAGACAGCGCGCATACCCAGTATTCCACGCCTCTTCGGTCATCTCGTGGCCTGAGGGCTCGAACCACGAAATGTCCTGGATACCCTCGCCATGAATGGCTCGGCCCTGGAAGAACTTGCGGCGCTGAAACACGGGTTGAGTGCGCTGGAGATGAATCAGTGCGCACACGAATTCATACCACGCCTGCTGCTCCTCAGTGAACTCCCAGTTGAGCCAAGTCAGCTCGTTGTCCTGGCAATAAGCATTGTTATTACCCTGCTGACTATGGCAGATCTCGTCACCAGCCAGGAGCATCGGCACACCTTGAGACAGCAGCAGGGTAGTCATGAAGTTGCGCATCTGTTGCCAACGCAGGGCCTGAATGGCAGAATCGTCAGTAGGACCTTCAACGCCACAGTTCCAACTGTTGTTGTCATTGGTTCCATCTTGATTGTTCTCACCATTCGCTTCGTTGTGCTTCTCGTTGTAACTGACCAGGTCGTGCAGCGTGAAACCGTCGTGGCAGGTGACAAAATTGATGCTGGCGTACGGCATGCGCCCATCGCCCTGGTACAGGTCGCTGCTCCCGCTCAGACGCGTAGCAAATTCTGATAAGAGACCTCCGTCACCTTTCCAGAAGCGTCGGACAACATCACGGTATTTACCGTTCCATTCACTCCAGAGTACCGGAAAGTTGCCCACTTGATATCCCCCGACTCCCAGGTCCCACGGCTCAGCAATGAGCTTGAGATGAGACAAGATCGGATCCTGGTGGATGATGTCAAAAAAGGCCCCGAGTTGGTCGACTTCATAGAGTTCCCGAGCCAGGGTGCTGGCGAGGTCAAAGCGGAAGCCATCGACGTGCATCTCTGTAGCCCAGTAACGTAGACTGTCCATAATGAGCTGGAGCACACGCGGATGGCGCATGTTGAGCGAATTGCCGCAACCAGTGTAGTCCATGTAGTAACGCTGATCTTCGGGCGATAGCTTGTAATATGCAGCGTTGTCGATGCCACGCAGCGACAGCGTGGGACCTAGATGGCTACCTTCGGCTGTGTGGTTGTAGACGACGTCCAAGATCACTTCAATGCCAGCGCCGTGGAGAGCGGCGACCATCATTTTGAATTGTTGGACGGCGTCTTGCGGTAGTTGCGGCGCAGCATAGCGGCTCTCAGGCGCAAAGTACGCTAGCGTGCTGTAACCCCAGTAGTTGGTGAGACCACGTTCCACCAGGTGGCGATCCTTGAGAAAGTGGTGCACCGGCAGGAGCTCAACCGCCGTAATGCCAAGACGAACCAGATGCTGGATTGCAGCCTCTGACGCCAGCCCGGCGTATGTACCACGCAGCCTTTCCGGGACATCCGGATGGAGTTGGGTGAATCCCTTGACGTGGAGTTCATAGATAATGGTCTTGTGCCATGGTGTGCGCGGTGGACGATCATCTCCCCACGTATACGCCGTATCAATGACCACAGCTAAGGGAGCATACGCTGCATTGTCACGCTCGTCGCAAGACAGATCGGCCTCGGGATCACCCACGTGGTAGCCAAAGAGTTCGTCAGCCCAGCGTACGTCACGGCCAATCGACCTGGCGTAGGGGTCAAGCACGATCTTGTTTGGATTGAAGCGGTACCCCTGCTCGGGAGCATAAGGGCCATGGACGCGATAGCCGTAGAGCTGGCCGGGTAACACCTCCGGGAAATAAGCATGCCAAACCTGGTCGGTATGTTCGGTCAAGGGAATCCGGTGCGTCTCCTTGTCAGCGTCCACAGTGTCGAATAAGCACAATTCCACCCCGGTAGCATGCTCGGAGAACAGAGCAAAATTCACGCCTTTACCATCCCATGTGGCTCCAAGCGGATACGAATTCCCCAGCCAAACTCGCATAGCTTCAGCTCCCTAGAGTGTGTGATACCAAGGCTGTCATACCCTCTTATAAAGCGGTGACTGCTGCCCTGTTGCAGGAACGAGAGAACTTTGCGGCATGATTGTCCGTATGCAAGTTATGTACCAGGAAACCAGTCCATAGGGCTGGACGTGGGACACACCGCCAACGCAGACACTAAGGACGGCGGCATGCACTGTCTATAGCTCAATCCAGATTACCTCTCAAAATGAGAGAGGAATGAGACAGTGTGAGATAAAATGAGAGCTGGAATAGGGACATGGGCGAGGCATGCGTCCCAACAGGCGAAGGAGATACTCGAGAGGACTCCTTCACCCCTAAATGCATGTTACTTCCACCCCATGTACATCCCATTTACATACTTTTCTGCTTGACCCAGAAGTAGTTACAACATAATATGCAGGTGTCTATTAGTTTAGATACTGCATAGGAGGGCAGCGTGTGGGCAACATCATCTCAATCGTGAACAACAAGGGAGGCGTTGGGAAAACCACCGTAGCCGTCAATCTGGCCCATGCGCTTACGCGCCGGGGCCAGCGCGTTCTCGTCATCGATATGGACTCCCAGTGTAATGCGACGAGCATTTTGTGCGCCAGAGACCCTGGAGGAGATACGCTCTATGAGGTGTTCACTGAACCTGAGATGAACATCGGGCAGTGCATCTACCCGACAGAGTACGAAAAACTCTTTTGTCTTCCGAATACAAACGACACGAGTGCTCTTGAACCCCCATTGCTGAAAACGCTCCCCGATAGCTTTGAAATCATCCGCCGCCGCATTCGGGACTATGCGCAACTCCACTATGATTTTGCTCTCCTTGACTGTCCGCCGAATATGGGATCTTTCGTGGTCAGTGCTCTCCATGCGTCAGATTTTGTCATCGTGCCAATCTGGGCTGGCTCAGCGTTCTCCGTCGAAGGTCTGCTGAAAGCCGTCGATCTCATCAACGATATTCGCGCCAATGGCAACGCGGACCTGCGTTTTCTGCGTTTGTTAATCAATCAAGTTGATCGTAGGACGGCCATGACTCGAGTCAGTATTGATCAGCTCAACAAACATTTTCCTGCAGACCAGATATTCAAGACTATGATCCCCGTCAACGCGGCTTTTCAGCGCGCTGAAAACGAGAGAAAAACCATCATTCGCTACGATCCGACCACGCTTGGAGCCAAAGCCTATAGAGCCCTGGCAAAAGAGTTGCTCGAGGTTTTTTCTCTCGACGGCCATGAAGAACCCTAGAGGAAGGGGTTGCGTGCATGTCCACAGGTGAGCCCGAAGCCAAACGCGATGAGGCAAAGCCTCGCGAAAGGCGACGACTAAAGCTTATTGAAAGCTACGGTGCCTTCAGTGATGATCGGCTCCAGGAAGTGGCTCAGAAGATACGGGGGATCACCTCCGACAATGACACACAGCCTACCACGTGGCCGGGAGATACACCCCTCTCAAACGGTGAAACAACCGAACCGATCACCCAATGGATCACCGAATCGATCACCCAATGTCCATTAGGTGAAACAGGGAGCGTTGAACAGAAACAAGTCTTTGAAAAAGCTGGGATTGCTGGCATAAATCCACAGATTTCCACACCCTTTGTCTCACCCAATGAATCGTCTAATGGATCACCTAATGATTCATCTATTACACCCAATGGATCACCTAATGATTCATCCACTGATTCATCTAATCAAGAATCTAATGGATCACCCACTGATTCACCTAATGATTCACCTAATGATTCACCCACTGGCTTATCTCTGCAACTGCAGCTCCAACACCCCTCATTTACAGACACTGGTGTCCTACTGACGGAAAACCAGGCGATGCTGTATTTCTGCCTCAAAGAAATCAATGGGAAGGTGACAAGCTTACGGCAGATCGCCAAAGAAACCCATGTCTCAGAGTACACCCTGAAAAGTTGTTTAAAAAAGCTGCGTCAAGAAGGACTTATACGCTATGACGGACGCCGTAATTGTGGAGGACGGATAGGGTTTACTGCCACCACACTCCCCCAAAAGATTCTTCTACAAGGCAACAAAAACAAGCTCTTAAGAAAACTTCGACAGATTACTCAGCAGGCGCTGGTCTTCACAGAAGCCTTTGAGGCACCAGAAGAACCGAAGGCTATTCAAGCAGAAGAAAATCATCCAATGGATCATCCAATGGATCACCTAATGGATGATCCATTGGATGATCTAATGGATCATCCAATGGATCATCTACTCTCTTGTAGTAGTAGTAAAAAACTACTACTACAGGGGATTATCTTTGAAGCTGTTTTCGAAGATCTGAGCCCGCGCTCGTTGCTGCCGTACCTCGACCAGTTTGAAACCAACGAAGAACTGCAGAACTTTCTCGATATGGCGAACGCATGCGTGAGTGCGGCGAAGGAGGGAAAGGGCAAACCTATTCAAAATCCTCACGGTTTCTTATTTGCGCAATTACGTGCCGGCTACATTAATCCACCCGAAGGCTACAAGAGCCGGAAAGTGCAGGCTCAGGAGGTACGAAATCAACAATTCGAAGAGGAACTTGCTACCCTCCGTCGTTTAAAGGAGCGAGAGCAAGAGTTGCAGTTTGCACTATTTGTGGCACGGCTCAGTGAGGAAGATATCGCACGCCTCAATCAGGCGGCGCAGGCCCAGGTCAAGCCCAATATTGGGCTGAGTTCTGAGTTCCAGATCGAGCGGTATAAGGACGGTCTGCTCAAGGAATGGTTCGCTCAACGTCAACAGCCGTAGCAGGAACACTTGCACATACCGGGTAGCATGTTTGACAATACGTAGAGCATACGACATACTACTGCCATGCGTATTACGATCTCCTTGCCTAATCAGCTTGCATCTCGCTTTCTCGCGCTTGTGCCGAACCGGGAGCGCTCGGCAACTATTGCTCGGCTTCTTGAACAGGAGCTCGCGCAGCGTGAATCCGCCCTTGAGCAAGCCTGTCTAGCCGCAAATGCCGATCCTGCACTGGCGAACGAAGTTGATGCTTGGCAAGGTTTTGACGACAACTCTGAGGAGTCTCCAGCGCCATGACCCCGCAGCGTGGGGAAATCTGGTGGGTGAACCTGGAGCCGATGCAAGAGTCGGAGCTGCACAAGATGCAACCTTGTCTGATACTGACGGCCAATACTCTAAATCGTTTACGTCAGACCGTAGTTGTAGTGCCGCTCTCCACGACAGCGCGGGCCTACCCGCCCATCACAGTGCCTATGACGTGTCAGGGCGAGACTGCCGTTGCCATGATCGACCAGATCCGTACCGTGGCGAAATATCGGTTACACAGCAAGATCGAGACGGCCTCCCCGGCTAGGGTACAGGTAATACTCACAGCACTTGCACAGATTCTCGAAATGACATAGAGACGTGCGGGACGCGAGCACCCCACTGCGTCGGTCAGAGGAATGGCTATGGACATTGGCATTGGCTTGGATGCGACCCTGAATCTTTCATTTACAGACCAGGCAGCCCTCTCTCAGGAAGCCGCCAGGTTAGGCTACACGAGTATTTGGACCCCGGAAAGCACGGGCCAGGATGCCTTCCAACTCTGCAGCCAGCGCTGGGCCGCAAGTTGTCAAGTGATACCGGAAGGACTCACTACTGGCATTGGGGTCTCACCCGTGTTGTACCGTACGCCAATAGCATTTGCCATGAGCGGCGGTACCCTGAGCCAACTGACGGGGGGCCGTTTCATCATGGGAATTGGTGCTGGAGGTGCGTATCGTCCCAGGACGCGACAGAGCCTCGGCCTACCGCGACTCTCAACGCTGGCTTTAATGCGGGACTACCTGACGACCGTGCGCAGACTGGTTGCCGGCAATGAGGTCACCTATCATGGGGAAGTAGTGACCCTCCAGGGCGTTAAA
>Ga0207703_10004446_pt1 | contig 11517 bp, 17 predicted proteins | sample KBSSwiS12_FD_184304 | JGI IMG/M metagenome (GOLD analysis project Ga0207703, IMG submission 184304) | Switchgrass rhizosphere microbial communities from Kellogg Biological Station, Michigan, USA - KBS Switchgrass S1-2 (SPAdes) (version 2) | ecosystem: Host-associated > Plants > Roots >... | reverse complement strand
GCGCGGATCGCCTTCACCAGCTTGGCTTTTTGCGCCTGGTCGCCGTGGCTCATGTTGATTCGAAAGGCGTCGGCGCCGGCGAGCATCAGCTTGCGGATCGTCTTCGCGTCGCTCGAGGCCGGGCCGAGCGTCGCCAGGATTTTCACTTTGCGTGAACGAGGGCCGAGCGTGTCCGTCACTACCGCTGCCATAGCCGCTTGATATGGCGGTTCAACCCGCTAGAGCCGCGGCTCAAACCTGAAATCGGAGATTGAGCAAATGGCGGAAGGCACCGTCGCGGCGGATCAGCTGCGGCTGTTCATCGAACGGATCGAGCGTTTGGAGGAAGAAAAGAAGGGCATCGCTGACGACGTCCGCGACGTTTACGCGGAGGCGAAAGCCAACGGATACGACCCCAAGATCATGCGCATGATCGTTCGCTTGAGGAAGATGGAAACGCATACCCGGCAGGAGCAGGACGCGGTACTCGAAACCTATCGCCACGCGCTGGGTCTCGCGTAAGAGGTCGCCATGGCGGGGCATTCCAAATTCAAGAACATCATGTACCGCAAGGGGGCGCAGGATAAGAAGCGCTCCGCCCTTTTCTCGAAGCTCAGCCGCGAAATCACCGTCGCGGCGAAGATGGGCCTGCCCGACCCGGAAGCGAACGCCCGGCTTCGCGCCGCGGTCATTGCCGCCCGGGCGCAATCGATGCCCAAGGACAATATCCAGCGCGCGATTGACAAAGCGTCGGGCTCGGACGCCGAAAATTATGAGGAGATCCGCTACGAGGGCTTTGGCCCCGGCGGGGTCGCGCTCATCGTCGAGGCGCTGACCGACAACCGCAATCGTACCGCTACCAACGTCCGTACGGCCTTTTCGAAGAACGGCGGCAATTTGGGCGCGAGCGGGAGCGTCAGCCATGGCTTCGAGCGGCTCGGCCTGATCGAGTATCCGGCGACTTCAGGCGACGATGAGAAGGTCTTGGAAGCGGCGATCGAAGCCGGCGCCGACGACGTCGAAAGCGACGAGGACGGCCACCGCATCTGGACCAGCGTCGAGAGTTTGCACGAGGTCGCCCGAGCGCTGGAGCTGATGCTCGGCGAAGCGGAGGGAGCGAAGCTCGCCTGGCGCCCCTCGACCGAGGTCGAAGTGCGCGGCGATCAGGCGCAGCAGCTCGCCCGCCTGATGGAGGCGCTCGACGAGGACGACGACGTGCAGACCGTCTGGGGCAATGAGCACATCCCGGACGAGGAGCTTGCAAATCTCGCTTAATGGCCCTGCTCTGTGGCTGGAATCTCGCGCAGAGACGCAGAGGCGCAGAGAGGTCGAGGATTTGACGAGGATCGATGAAATCAGCGGCGATGTTCTCGATCTTTCGATCCGATTGCATCGCGAGCTCGGTCCCGGATTATTGGAATCGGTATACGAAACCGTGCTGGCAGGAAAACTCGCCGGCAAAGGATATCGCGTAGAGCGGCAGAAGGCCGTCGATGTCATGTTCGAAGGCCAGCACTTCGATGCAGCATTTCGAATCGATCTTCTGATCGAGGGGAGCGTGCTCGTGGAGATCAAATCCGTGGAGCGGCTGAACGCCGCTCATGCGAAGCAGCTTCTCACGTATCTCAGACTTACCAAGCAGCCTCTCGGGCTGCTTGTGAACTTCGGTGGCGCGACGCTCAAGGAAGGCTTCAAACGGCTCGTCAACGACTACGACGCCTCTGCGTCTCTGCGTCTCTGCGCGAACCGAGAATCGTCGTGAGGATCTTGGGCCTTGATCCTGGACTCGGCACTACCGGCTGGGGACTGATCCAGGCGGAAGGCAACCGCCTCCGCCATGTCGCCAACGGGCAATTGAAGACGGACCCATCCGCTCCGCTTCCGCAACGCCTTGCGGCGCTGGCCGATCAGCTCGAGGCGCTGATCGCCGAACAGCGCCCGGATGCCGCCGCGGTCGAGGAAGTGTTCGTCAACAAGAACCCGCAATCGACCCTGAAGCTCGGCCAGGCGCGCGGGGTGGTGATCATGACCGCCGCCCGCTCCGGGATCGATGTCGGCGAATATGCCGCGCGACTGGTCAAGAAGGCGGTCGTTGGAGTCGGCAACGCCGAGAAGGCGCAGGTCCACGCAATGGTTGCGCGGCTCCTGCCGGGGATGAAGGTTGCGGGTCCCGACGCCGCGGATGCGCTCGCGGTCGCGATCACCCACGCTCACCACTTGGCGAGTAAGCGGGCGGGGCTTACGCACTAGAAGGTCAAGAGAGCGGGGGTTCACGATGCGTCGACTTTTACTCGCCAGCGCGCTCATTCTAACGAGTTGCTCGGGTGGCGCAGACCTAGCGGCTGCCGACAGGGAAATCGCGCGTTTCCACGAAGAGCTCAATTCGGGACAGTTCGACAAGATTTATTCGGAAGCGTCGCCCGAGTGGAAGCAGGCTTCAACTGAGCCTGATACCGTCCAACTCTTTGTCGGCATTCACAAAAAGCTAGGAGCCTTTGTCTCGGGCAAGCAGAACAGTTGGCGCGTAAATTATGGAACCGATGGATCCACAATCCTCGTCATGTACGACAGCCAATTCGAAAAGGGCGCCGGCCAGGAAACCTTTACTTATCGCTCTACGAGCAAGGGCGTCCAACTCGTCGGCTATAACATCAACTCGCGCGCATTGATCACCGGATGATCGCACGCCTTTCCGGAATCCTCGCCGAATTGAGCGCCGACTGCGCAGTGATTGATGTCGCTGGGGTCGGCTATCTCGTCCAGTGCAGCGGCAGGACGCTCGATACGCTCGGACCGGTCGGCGGCGAGGTGTTGCTCCTCACCGAGTTGCAAGTGCGCGAAGATGCCTGGACCCTGTTCGGCTTCGGCTCGACCGCCGAACGCGACACGTTCCGGGCGCTGACCAGCGTCCAGGGGGTCGGCGGCCGATTGGCGCTGGCGATCCTGTCGGTGCTCGCTCCTGACGAGCTCGCCCGCGCGGTAAGCCAAGGCGACAAGGCGATGATCGGCCGTGCCAACGGGGTCGGCCCCAAGCTCGCCGCGCGTATAGCCAATGAGCTTCAGGGCAAGCTCGGAGTCGTGGGGCTTGGCGGCGCCGCGCCTGCTCCGCGAGCGGGAGCTGCGGCGGACGCCCTCTCCGCGCTCGCCAACCTCGGGTTCAAGCCGGCCGAAGCTAGCGCAGCCGTCAACGCCGCGCAGGACGAACTCGGGCCTGATGCGGGACTCGACGATCTCGTCCGCCTTGCGCTCAGGAAAGCGGCGAAGTGACCGCCCACGCCGCCTCGTGTCGCTGTGGCCAGCTCAAGGCGACCGCGAGCGGCGAGCCGGTCCGCGTGTCGGTCTGTCATTGCCTCGATTGCAAGAAGCGGTCGGGCAGTGCCTTTGCCGTTCAGGCGCGCTGGCCGGCGGAACAGGTGATGATCGAGGGCCGGTCGAAATCGTGGGTGAACATCGCCGACAGCGGCAACCGGATCACCTTCCACTTCTGTCCGGAGTGCGGGTCGGACGTGCATTATGAGATCAACGGCAAGTTCGACGGGCTCGTCGCGATTCCGCTGGGCGCGTTTGAAGATCCCTTTTCGCTTCAGCCGCGCTTTTCGGTCTGGGAGAAGCGCAAGTGCGATTGGGTGGAGATTCTCGGCGACGTCGAGCACACCCACTAAGCCGTTATTGCGGGCATAGCGAAGCAATCCAGATGCTGGATTGCCGCGTCGCCTTCGGCTCCTCGCAATGACGACCGGAAGTTAGCCGCCCCAAACCTCTCGATAGACTCGCAGGAAATTGCCGCCCATCAGCTTTTCCAGCCGCGCCTCGCTCCAGCCGCGCTTGGCGAGGTCGGCGGCGAAGCGCTTGTAGCGGTCAACGCTGTTGTAATCCGCGACGTAAGGATAGACGCCGACGGCCTCGCCGGGCGCCGCGATTCCCAGCTTGATGCGCTGCCGTTGCCATTCGTCGAGCTTCCGCTTGGATTCGGGGTCGAGCTGCAATGGCAGCACGCCATTGTCGGTGCCGATCCCGACATGATCTTCGCCGGCAACCCTTGCGATATGTTCGACGTGGGCGATCACGTCAGCCGCGGCCGGGTGCATGTTGCTCGCCAGATAGGGCATGAAATAGACGCCAACGACTCCGCCCTTGTCGGCAACGGCCTTGATCGCGGCGTCCGACACGTTTCGCGGATGGTCGATGAGCGCCCTGGCGCCGGTGTGGCTGATCACCAGCGGGCGCCTGGCGTAAGCGATCGCCTCGTCGATGGTCCGCGCACCGCCGTGGGCGAGATCGAGCAGCAGCTTCTCGGTCTCGATTCGCCGAATCGTGTCCCGCCCGAGGTTGGAGAGGCCGCTGTTGGCGGGCTCGAGCGATCCGTCGCCCGCGAGATTGCGGAGATTGTAGGTCAGTTGGACGGTCATCACTCCGTCCTTCTTGAGCTGCGCGAGCCGATCGAGCTCAAGCCCGACCATGCACGAATCCTGGGTACCGAGCAGGACGCCGAACTTCTTCTCGCGCTTGGCTTTTAGGATGTCGGCGGCAGTTCGAACGAGAATAAACCGGTCAGGGTTGGCCGCGATGACGTTGTGCTTGGCGGTGATATCCTTCTGATAGTCGCCCCAAGGGTCTGCGCCGTTGCCGACCGGAAAGACCGTGTCGCGAAGCATCGTGACCCCCGTCCCGATCATTTCCGTCCAGGCCCGGTCGCTGAGCCGGAGCTGGTCGTCCGGTCCATACGGGTCGCCGGCGGCGCCGAGTGAGTCGACGATGATCGCTCGGTCGTACCAGGACGGGCCCGCGCCGGCGGTCTTCGCGAAGGCGGGGCCGGCCGCCAGCGCTGCCGCCGCGCCCGCCAACATCGTCCGCCGGTCAAGCTCCATGACGCCCCCCTCGCTCCACGCTTGTCGTTGGGCCATGCATCTGCGAATCAACGTCCGATGGCAACCGACCCTGCCCGGATCACGACTCCCGAGCGTACTGCCGAGGACGCGGACGCCGCCCTTCGGCCGAAAAGCCTCGACGAGTTCATCGGACAGCAGTCGGCGCGCGAGAATCTGCGGGTCTTCGTCCACGCTGCGAAAAGTCGCGGCGAACCCCTGGATCACGTTCTGCTCCATGGTCCGCCGGGCCTCGGCAAGACGACTCTGGCCGGAATTCTCGCCCGCGAAATGGGGGTCGGCTTCCGCGCCACGTCGGGTCCGGTCATCGCCAAGTCCGGGGATCTCGCGGCACTGCTCACGAACCTCGAGGATGGCGACGTCCTGTTCATCGACGAGATCCACCGTCTCAATCCGGCCGTCGAGGAAGTACTCTACCCGGCGATGGAGGATCGTGCGCTCGACCTGATGATCGGCGAAGGTCCCTCGGCGCGCTCGGTCCGGATCGACCTTCCGAGATTCACCCTGATCGGAGCGACCACTCGGCAAGGGCTGCTGACCACTCCGCTGCGCGATCGGTTCGGGATTCCGGTCCGGCTGAATTTCTACACGGTCGAGGAGCTTGAGCAGGTCGTGCGCCGCGCCGCGCGGCTGCTGGGCGTCGAGTTGACCGACGACGGCGGCCGCGAGATCGCCCGCCGCTCCCGCGGAACTCCGCGCATCTCCGGAAGACTGCTCCGCCGGGTCCGCGATTTCGCCCATGCCTCGGGCTCCGACACGGTCTCGGCCGAAGTTGCCGACAAAGCCCTCTCGCGGCTTGAAATCGACAGCCTTGGCCTGGATGCGATGGACCGGCGCTACCTCACCATGATCGCCGACCTCTACGGCGGTGGACCGGTCGGCGTGGAAACGCTTGCGGCGGGCCTTTCCGAGCCGCGCGACACGATCGAAGACGTGATCGAGCCGTTCCTCATTCAGCTCGGCCTCATCGCGCGCACGGCACGAGGGCGATGCCTGAACGGGCGCGGCTACGCGCACCTGGGCCTGCCGGTCCCGCAGGGGAACCAGTCCGGCCTGTTCGATCAGGGAGCGACATCGAAGTGATCCGCATATCATTGTTGGTGGCGGCCGCGTTGACTGCCGCCGCCCCGCTTCCTGCCCAGACTGCTGCTCCAGCGCCGGACTATGCCAAGGATTCCACCTGGCTGTGCCTGCCCGGCCGGAGCGACACCTGTTCGAACCCGCTCGCGACGACCGCGCTCAACCCCAACGGCTACGGATCGACCGGCCAAAGCGCCGTAGCGAAGGACCCGGCGGTCGACTGCTTCTACGTCTATCCCACGGTCTCGACCGACAAAGCGATGAACAGCGACCTCAATGTCGACCGGTCGGAGACTCTCGCGACCGAGAGCCAGTTCGCCCGCTTCGCCTCCGTGTGCAAGCCTTTCGCTCCGATCTATCGCCAGATGACCCTGAGCGCGGTGGCCGCTTACTCCGCCGGCGCGGACATCAGCCAGGCAGTTGCTCTCGCTTACAGGGACGTCGCGGCGGCCTGGGACAATTACATCCGCACCCGCAACCAGGGCCGGCCGTTCGTGCTGGTCGGCCACAGCCAGGGCAGCCTGATGCTGCAGATGTTGATCGCGCGCAGGATCGACAACAACCCGGCGCTTGCCGCGCGGATGAAGCTCGCGATCATTCCGGGTTTCGATCTGCTGGTACCGGAGGGGAAGCTGGTCGGCGGGACGTTCAAGAAGATCCCGCTGTGCAGCCAGCCCGGAGAGACGGGCTGCGTGATCAGCTGGGTTAGCTTCCGCGAGAAGAACGTACCGCCGAAGGGCGCGATCTTCGGCTATTCCGACCGGTCCGGTATGACGGTCGGCTGCGTCAATCCGGCACGGCCCGGCTCGACCGATTGGGTGCCCCTCGACAGTTATTTTTACGCGCGCTCGAGCTTGCCGGTGCCGGGCGGGCCGGTCGACTGGTCGAGCGAGGGGCCGCCGCCGACCTCCTACCTCCGCGCCGAAGGGCTGGTTTCGGGCAAATGCGTCAACGACGGCCCGCGCGGCTATCTATCGATCCGCACCAACCATAATCCGGGCGACAAGCGCACCGATCGGGTCGGCGGCGAAGTCGCCGTGCTCGGCATGTTCCTGCCCGGCTGGGGTATGCATCTTGCCGACGTGCCGGAAGCGCAGGGCGACCTCATCCGCGAGGTTGAGGCTGTCAGTCGGACGAAATAGCAAAGAGCGCTTCCACCGCGCAGCCGAACGCTGCAGCGATCTTCAGCGCGGTCAGCGTCGACGGCACGAACACATCGTTCTCAATCGTATTGATCGTCTTGCGGCTCACGCCGACGCGTGCCGCAAGCTCGGCCTGCGTCCAGCCGCGCGCCTCACGCTGGGCGCGAAGCGCGTTGGTCAACCGCTCGGTCAAAGCCGGTGCGCGCGCCGCTCGCGCACGGCAAAGGAGATCAGCGCTGCGCCGACGCCGATGGTGCCTACGACATGCGCCGCCTCATTGAGCGTCACGGGATCGAAGATCGATTCGACGTACACGACAAGCAAAGTGATGATCGTCGCCCAGAAGCCCATCGCCTGAGCGGCGATGCGATTGGCTCGCGAGCTCTCGTCGTTCAATAATTCGCGGACGTTGCGGCCGGTGAAGAGGAACCCGCCGGTCGCGAGCAGCAGCAGGATCAGCACCATCAGGATGAGCCAGGCGCCGATCCGGGCGGGCGAATCCCGCGTTGCCGGCGACGATGTGAAATAGAGGCTCTGGCCGGCGAAAAAGACCATCGCCAGGACAAAGAAGATCCGCGAACGCGCGCGGCCGAGACGCTCGGCCTTTTCAACCTGATTAAGCTCAACCATTTTCAACACACCCCTCTGTGTAACCTGTAGGTGACATGTAACCTTAACGTTACACGCGAGTCAAGCGGGGTTTACGCGTCGAGTCCGCGACCGCTACAGCGACGGCAATGGCAGGTGACCTCGACACACCCTATCGCGGCGGCTTCGTCGGCCAGGAGCACCATTTCGCGCTCACCGTCTATTTCGAGGACACCGACACCGCCGGGGTCGTCTATTACGCGAACTACCTGAAGTTCATGGAGCGGGCGCGCTCGGACATGCTCCGCGCCGTCGGGGTCGATCAGTCCGACGTGCTCCGCGCCGGTGGCGGCGCTTATTATGTCGCCAAATGCAGCATCCGCTACGTGAAGCCCGCCCGGCTCGGCGAGGAACTTCTGGTCTTGAGCAGCGTCGATCAGGTCCGCGCGGCTTCGGTCGAGATTCATCAACGAGTCATGCGGAATGGGGAACTGTTGACCGACGCTCAGGTGACGGCGGCCTTCCTGGATGCGAATGGCCGGCCGCAGCGGCAGCCGAAAGATTGGGTCGACAGGTTCAGGAGCATTACGAAATCCGCATGATTGCCCGGTTCGCGTCGCTCGCACTCCTCAGCCTCGCCCTGGTCGCTGCGCCGGCAGCCGCGCAGGAGTCGGTGGCCGTCGTCGCCGTCCCTCCGCTGACCACTCCGGACAATGGCTCGCGGGGCGCCGACAGCCCCGCTGCGATCGCCTGGCAGGCCTCGCAGCTGATCGCGTCCGACCTCCGCTCGACGTCTGAGCTGGTTCCGGTCGGGCCGAACCAGAAGGATTATTATTCCTATCCCGAGGTCACGGCGCCGACCTTTTCGCGATGGCGGGCGCAAGGCGCCAAATATCTCCTGACCGGCTTCGTCCGATCGAACCCGGACGGGCGCTTTACCGTCGGCTGCTATGTCTATGACGTTGCCAAGGGCCGCGAGCTGGGACGGATCGGGTTCGCCGTCGCGGGCGGCGAATGGCGCCGAGCCGCGCACAAATGTTCGGGGCTTGCCTATACCGCCGCGACGGGCGCGCCGGCCGGCCTGTTCGATACGCGAATCGCTTATGTTGCCGAAACCGGTCCGCTCAACGCCCGGGTGAAGCGGATCGCGGTCATGGACAGCGACGGGACCAACCAAAGCTTCGTGACCGTCGGCGATACGATCGTGCTCATGCCTCGAATGGCGCCGAAAGCGGACGAGCTCGCTTATGTCAGCTTCGTTGGAGGACAGCCGCACATTCGGATCATCGACTTCGACACCAACCAGCAGAGGCCGCTCGTCCCGACTAGTGGAATGACCTTCGCGCCACGTTACTCTCCGGACGGCAGGAAAATCGTCTTTTCGATGCAACAGGGGCCGAACACGGACGTCTATGTCGTCGATTCGGGCGGCGGCGTGCCGCAGCGGCTGACCGCGTCGCCGGGAATCGATACGTCGCCCAGTTTCTCCCCCGATGCCGGCCAGATCGTGTTCGAGAGCGACCGATCGGGCGCCCAGCAGCTCTACGTGATGAACTCCGACGGGACGGGCCAGCGGCGGATCAGTTTCGGCGGCGGCTGGTATGCCGATCCGGTGTGGAGTCCCGACGGCGGATGGATCGCGTTCACCCGGCGAATTCCAGGGGCCGGAACGCGGATCGGAGTGATGAAAGCCGACGGCACCGGCGAACTGCTGCTGACTGCCGGTCCCGGCGACGAAGCGCCGGACTGGGCGCCGAGCAGCCGGGAGCTGATCTTCCAGCGCGCGGGGCTCGATGGGCGGCCGGCGCTCTACCGGGTCGCGATCTCCGGCGGTGAGGCGCGCAGGGTCGTCACTCCGCAGGACGGCTCGGATCCCGATTGGTCAGGAGTGATCGACTGATGCGCCGAGTGATCCTGTTTGCGGCAATGGCCCTCCTCGCCGGCGCGGCTTCGGCGCAGCTGCCGGGCCTCAGGAAGCGTGAGCCGGCCCCACCGCCCGCGCCCCTGCTGGTTGGGATCGATGCCCTCAGGGCCGATTTCCTCGCCAAGACCGGAAGCGACATCGTCTATTTCGGGGGCGACGCCTCCGTCCTCACCCCTCAGGCCCAGCTGACTCTGCAGGCGCAGGCCGCCTGGCTTCGTCAGCATCCGGAGGTTGCGGTCCGGATCGAGGGCTATGCTGACCTGAGCGACACCCGCGATCATGCGCTCGCGGTCGGCGCCCGCCGCGCGGAAGAGGTGCGGTCTTACCTGGTGCTTCTGGGGGTACCTGCCGCGCAGCTGACGACGCTCAGCTGGGGCAAGGAAAAGGTTGCAGTGCTCGGATCGGTACCCGCGGCGCTGGCGCTCAACCGCCGTACGGTGACGGTTCTGGTCCGTTAGGTTCCCCGGCGAAGGCCGGGGTCCAGTCCATTAAAAGAAAAAATCTGGGCTCCTGCCTTCGCAGGAGCACAGTCAAAATACTAAGCCGCGCGGCGCTGGTAACCGGTGGTCGCCAGCCAGGCGCGCGCCTGGCGCTGGGCCTCCGCGATCTCGCGCGCGGTCATTTCAACCGAAATCTCGGCCCGGCATTCCTGGCCGCGGGTGCTGCCGTTGAGCGCCGCGAGATTGAACCATTTGTGGGCTTCGACAAGGTCGACCGGCGCTCCGCCGCGTCCAGTCGAATAAACGATCCCAAGCTCGAACAAGGCATCGACGTCCCCGTTCTCCGCATCCGTAAGTCGGCTGCGGATCAGGAATTCCGCGCCCTTTTGGCTAATCGCTCCCATGATTTCCCCCTCAACCCTGCGTTGGACGGGAAATTCGGGGGTGACCTGCAAAGAAATGGTTAACGCGATTCAACCACGTTTCAGATCGGAAGATTGTCGATGAGCCGGGTCGAGCCGATTACAGCCGCCGCAATGAGCTTCATTTCCCCCTGCGGAGCGTCGATCGGCTCGAGCGTGATGGCATCGACAAGAGCTACATAATCGATCCTCAAAAAACCGGCGTCGACCAGCGATTGCTTAGCTTTTTGCAGCACTCCGGCGACATCCGATCCGCTTCGGATCGCCTCTTGTGCCGTTTTGAGTGCCTGCGGTAACGCGACCGCGCGCCGCCGCTCGTCCGCGGACAGAAGCGCGTTGCGAGAGGATAAAGCGAGACCGTCCGCGTCGCGGACCGTGGGCACTCCGACAATCTCGACGGGAAGGTTGAGGTCCGCGGCCATCCGCCGGATCACCGCGAGTTGCTGGAAATCCTTCTCCCCGAACACTGCCATGTCCGGAAGCACCGAAAGCAGAAGCTTGGCGACCACTGTGGCGACGCCGTCGAAATGGCCCGGCCGCGCCTCGCCCTCCCACCGCTCCGACACTCCGGCGACGTGAATCGTCGTCGAAAATTCCTGTGGATAGATGTCATCCACAGCCGGCATCCAAAGCAGCTCACATCCCGCGTCAGCCAGCTTCCGGGCGTCGTCAGCCTCCTGCCTTGGGTAGCGCGCAAGATCATCCTTGTCGTTGAACTGCGTCGGATTGACGAAGATCGTAGCCGCGACCTTGCCGGCGCGCCTTTTCGCCTCCTCGACCAGCGCCAAATGACCGGCATGGAGCGCGCCCATGGTGGGCACCAGCGCCAGGGTACCGCCCCGCATCTCGGCCAGCGCGCGGGTCAATTCTTCACTGGTGCGAACGGTTTGCACGCAGGGGGTCCCTAAGTTAATCTTTACCGGGGCGGCGTTTCGGTGCCGTAGGGGAAAAGATCAAGCATGACGCAGCCGCATTTCATCGTCTTCGCCAACGAAAAGGGTGGCACTGGCAAGTCCACGACCGCCGTCCATACGGCGATCGCGCTCGCCGCGTCGG
>Ga0207703_10004443_pt1 | contig 11519 bp, 9 predicted proteins | sample KBSSwiS12_FD_184304 | JGI IMG/M metagenome (GOLD analysis project Ga0207703, IMG submission 184304) | Switchgrass rhizosphere microbial communities from Kellogg Biological Station, Michigan, USA - KBS Switchgrass S1-2 (SPAdes) (version 2) | ecosystem: Host-associated > Plants > Roots >... | reverse complement strand
CATTCTCCAGCGTGATCTCCTCGGCGACGGCGGTGGACAGGGCCTGGACGATCGCGCCCTGGACCTGCGCCTGGGCGTTGAGCGGGTTCACCACCGTGCCGCAATCGACCACCGCGGTGACCTTGTGGACCTTCGGGAAGCCGTCTTCGCGCAGGCTCGCCTCGACCACTTCGGCGACGATCGAGCCGAAGCACTTGACCAGCGCGATGCCGCGGCCGGTGCCGGCGGGCAGCGGCGTGCCCCAGCCGGACAGCCTGGCCGCCTCGTCCAGCACCTTGGCCTCCCGCGAGCCGTCCTTGAGGTGCTTGCGGCGGAACTTGTAGGGGTCCTCCCCCGCGGCCGTGGCCAGTTCGTCGACGAAGGCCTCGGTCCAGAACCCGAACTGGTTGGAATTGACCGAGCGGAACGGCCCGTCGACCTGGTTGGTCTCGTAATTGTAGTGCCGCCGCGAGGTGCTGGGCACATCGTAGACGAACCCGACCTCGCGCTCGATATCGCCCTTCTGGGCATAATCGGTCTGCAGCGCGGCCATCCGTCCGTCCTTCACCGCGCCCTTGAGCCTCGCCGAGGCCTGGGTGCGATAGGCGCCGTGCTGGACCTCCTGCTCGCGGCTCCAGATCAGCTTGACCGGGCCGTCGCACTGCTTCGCCACGGCGACGACCTGGTCGATGATCTCGCACTGCATCGGGAAACGCCGCCCGAACCCGCCGCCGAGCGGGAGGACGTGGACCGTGACGTCGTCGTCCGACAGCCCCGCCGCCTTGGCCGCGAAATGGCGCGTCATCAGCGGATCCTGCAGCCCGCCCCAGACCTCCAGCTTGCCCGCCCGGAAATGGGCGGTCATCGCGAAGGGTTCCATCATCGCGTGGTGGATATAGGGCACGCGGTAATCGGCCTCGACGACCTTTGCCGACCTGTCGGCGAAGGCGGCGGCGACATCGCCGGTGCTGGCGTCCTTGGTCGGCTTGCCGGAAGCGCGCAGCTTGTCTTGCTCGGCGAAAATGCCCGGGCTGGAGAGGGCGCCGTGGCCGCCATCGCCGAACCTGGGAGCGAGCGCCTGCACGCCCTTGAGCGCCGGCCAGTAGCCGTCGGCGACGACCACCACCGCTTCCGGCAGGTGGATCACCTTGGTCACGCCCTTCACGGCAAGCGCGGGCTTGTCGTCCACGCTTTCCAGCTTGCCGCCGCGAACCGGCGCCATGGCCAGCGTCGCGATCTTCATGCCGGGGAGCTTGACGTCCATGCCATAGGTGGCGCTGCCATCGACCTTGCCGGCGATGTCGGCGCGGCGGGTGGGCTGGCCGACCACCCGCCCCTTGCGCACCGGCCGGGGCGCCGGTTCAGACCACAGCGACCGCCCCGCCGCCGCCTCGGCGATCTCGCCATAGCGCAGCGACTTGCCGCTCTGCGGATCGATCGCCCGGCCGTTCTCCAGCCTGACCTGGCCTTCGGCAATGCCCAGCCGCGCCGCCGCTTCCTCGGTCAGCAACTTGCGGGCCCCGGCCGCAGCCCGCAGCAGGCCGATGCTGGCGAACCGCACCGCAGTGGACCCCCCGGTGGTCTGGAACGGGATGTTGCGCGCCGCCAGCTCGACCAGCATCTGCGGCACATAGCCGGCCGGCTTGCCGAGCATCTCCTGCCCGAAGCCGCGGAGCAGATCCGGCGCCGAGAAGCCCACCAGCGCCGGCGCCTGTTCGACCCGCACCTTCGCGAAGTCGGCGTCCAGTTCCTCGGCCACCATCATCCCGTGGGCCGTGTGCGAGCCCTGGCCGAAGTCGATCGTAGGCGAATAGACCGTGATCGTGTCGTCCGGGGCGACCTTGATCCAGGCGTCGAACCCGCCCTCGCCGGCGCCGACGGTCGCCCGCTGCGCCTGCTTAAGCGCGCGGTTGGCGCCGTATTTCATGCCGAACACGCCGGCGCCGGCAATCGCCACCGCGCCGAACAGGAAAGCCCTGCGCTTCACGCCCATCACGCGGCCTCCCCGGATGCCGCCGCGGCGGCCGCGCCGGTCGCCCGATGGATAGCTGCGCGGATCCGGGGATAGGTCCCGCAGCGGCAGATGTTGGTCATGGCCTCGTCGATCTGCTCGTCCGAAGGTTTGCCGTTCTGACCGAGCAGCGCAACCGCGGCCATGATCTGCCCCGACTGGCAATAGCCGCACTGCGGCACCTGCACGTCGAGCCAGGCCTGCTGCACCGCATGCAACGTGCCGTCCGCGCCCTTCAGGCCCTCGATCGTGGTGATCTGCTTGCCGGCGACATCGGCGATCTGCACCGAACACGAGCGCACCGGCTGCCCGTCGAGGTGCATCGTGCAGGCCCCGCAGGCCGCGATGCCGCAGCCGAACTTCGAACCGGTCAGCCCCAGTTCCTCGCGCACCGCCCAGAGCAGCGGGGTGTCAGGCTCGCCCGTGAACTGCACCGCCTTGCCGTTGACGGTCGCCGCAATGGCCATGTCGCTTTCCCCCTTGGATGCTGCACGTGCGTGCAGTGCAAACGTTGCGCTGTTTAGCGCAATTGGCTTGCCTGCCAAGCGGGCTGGAAGTGCAGGGCTTGGCTGCAATGCCAGCAACGCCCCTGACGAGCGGAAATCCAACGCAAAAGGCCGGAGCGTCGCCGCCCCGACCTTTCGTTTGTCTTCGCCGTAGCGCGGATCAGTACACCCGCTTCTTCGGCTTGATGTACTCCACGTCGTCGGTCAGCGTGAACTCGTGGACCGGGCGGTAGTCGAGCTTGACTGCTCCGCCCTTGCCGCCCCAACCCTCGAACCAGGCCGCGGTGTGCTTCATCCACTCGGCGTCGTTGCGGTCGGGGAAGTCCTCGTGCGCGTGGGCGCCGCGGCTTTCCTTGCGATTGTGCGCGCCGTGGAGCGTCACGCTCGCCTGGCTGATCAGGTTGTCGAGCTCGAGCGTCTCGATCAGGTCCGAGTTCCAGATCAGCGACCGGTCGGTGACCTTGACGTCGTTCATCTTCTCGTAGGTCGCGGCGAGCTTCTGCTTGCCCTCGGCCATCAGCTCGTCGGTGCGGAACACGGCGGCGTGGAGGCTCATCGTGCGCTGCATCTCGGCGCGGATCTCGGCCGTGGGAGTGCCGCCCGAGGCGTTGCGGAAGTGATCGAGGCGGGTCAGCGCAAGATCGGCCGAATCCGCGGGCAGCTCGCGATGCGCGGTACCGGGCTTGATCAGCTCCTTCAGGCGATGGCCGGTGGCGCGGCCGAACACCACGAGGTCGATCAGCGAGTTCGAACCGAGGCGGTTCGCGCCGTGGACCGAGACGCAGGCCGCTTCGCCCACTGCGAACAGGCCCGGGACGACCGTTTCGGGGTTCCCGTCGGCGCCGATGGTGACGACCTCGCCGTGGTAGTTCGTCGGGATGCCGCCCATGTTGTAGTGCACGGTCGGCACGACGGGGAGCGGCTGGCGGGTAAGATCGACGCCCGCGAAGATCTTGCCGCTCTCGGTGATCCCCGGCAGGCGCTCGGCCAGCACGTTCGGATCGATGTGATCGAGGTGCAGGTAGATGTGGTCCTTGTGCGGACCGACGCCGCGGCCTTCGCGGATTTCCATCGCCATCGAGCGGCTGACGACATCGCGCGAAGCGAGGTCCTTGGCGCTCGGCGCATAGCGCTCCATGAAGCGCTCGCCCTCGGAGTTGGTGAGATACCCGCCCTCGCCGCGCGCGCCCTCGGTGATGAGCACGCCCGCGCCGTAGATCCCGGTCGGGTGGAACTGGACGAACTCCATGTCCTGCAGCGGCAGCCCCGCGCGCAGGACCATGCCGCCGCCGTCACCGGTGCAGGTGTGGGCCGAGGTCGCGGTGAAGTAGCAGCGGCCGTAGCCGCCGGTCGCCAGCACCACCGAGTGGCTCTTGAAGCGGTGGATCGAGCCATCGTCCATGCACATGGCGATGACGCCGCGGCACTCGCCGTTCTCCATGATCAGGTCGATCGCGAAGTACTCGATGAAGAAGTCCGCTTCGTACTTCAGCGACTGCTGGTAGAGCGCGTGGAGCATGGCGTGGCCGGTGCGGTCAGCCGCGGCGCAGGTGCGCTGGACCGGCGGGCCTTCGCCCATGTTCTGCATGTGGCCGCCGAACGGGCGCTGGTAGATCGTCCCGTCGGCATTGCGGCTGAACGGCACGCCGGCATGCTCGAGCTCATAGACCGCGGCCGGAGCCTCGCGGACCATGTACTCGATCGCGTCCTGGTCACCCAGCCAGTCCGACCCCTTGACGGTGTCGTACATGTGCCAGGTCCAGTGGTCGGGCGTGTTGTTCTTGAGGCTCGCCGCGATGCCGCCCTGCGCCGCCACGGTGTGGCTGCGGGTGGGGAAGACCTTGGTGATGCACGCCGTCTTCAGGCCGGCCTCGGCGGCGCCCATCGTGGCGCGCAGGCCCGAGCCGCCGGCGCCGACGACGACCGCGTCATAGGTATGGTCGATGATCTTGTAGGCAGACGTCATCTCAGGCTCCGAGAGCAAGGCGAACGAGGGAAAGCACGCCGAAGGCGCCGCCCGCGAAAACCGCGAAGTCGAGCGCGAGCAGGAAGAACAGCTTGCTGGCGTGCTCGTGCTGGTAATCCTCGATCACCACGCGCAGGCCCGAGCGGGCGTGCCAGAAGTTCACCACCACGAACAGCACCATCGCGGTCGCCGGGAGCGGCGCCGAGATCCAGGCGCGCACGGTCTGGTAGTTGAACGCCGGCAGCATCAGCAGCGAGAACAGCAGGTAGAGCGAGACGATCAGGCTGGCGAGCCCGGTGAAGCGCTCCTGCAGCCAGTTGCCCGCGCCGCTGTGGGCCGAGCCGAGGCCGCGCACGCGGCCGATGGAAGTTCCGTTGCCCATTTGGCGTGCCCTCTTCAGCGCAGCAGGATGAAGGCCCAGGTGGCTGCGGTCAGCAGCACCGAGGCGACGATGGTGATGATCGACCAGCGCGCGTTCGATTCGAGCTCGTAGCCCGCGCCGATGTCGAGGACGAAGTGGCGCAGGCCGCTGGCGAGGTGCTGCCAGAACGCCCAGGTCAGGCCGACCAGCACGACGAGGCCGATGGGCGACCCCATGACCGCGGCGAAGGTCGCGTAGGCATCCGGGCCGCTGACCAGCGCGCCGAGCCACCACAGCAGCACCGCCAGGCCCACGAGCGAGAGCCCGCTGCCGGTGACGCGGTGCAGGATCGAGACGAGCATCGCCGGGCCCCAGCGCCAGATCTGCAGGTGGGGCGAAAGCGGGCGGTTGCGGTTGGCAGTGGCCATCGTCGCGGGGTTCCTCATTAGCCTGTTCGCGAGAGGGCACCCCCTTCGCGTGCCACCCCCTTAATCAAATCACCCGCCCATGCAAGCATGTGCAAGCGGGATGGCCCGTTCCCCGTCAGCGGCGAGGCGGGCCGGGGCAGGACGGTGCGGCTTTTGCCCGCACCCCCGCGCCCGATCGCCCTGCGCCGGCCGAAGGACGCTGGCGCAACCCGCGCCCCGCCCCTAAGGCCGGCCGCATGTCCCAGTCATGGAAACTCACCGCCCTCGCCCCGCGCCCCGTGATCGAGGCCGCGCTGATCGCTCACGAGGATGCGCTCGAGTGGGACCCCGAGATCATTCTCTCGGGCAGCGAGATCGCCGAGGACCGGCCCGAGGACTGGCAGCTCGAAGCCTGGCTCCCGCGCGAGCCCGGCGCTGCCGACCATGCCGCCATCGCCGCCCTGTTCGCGGATGGCGCGCCCGATCTCGCCGTCGAGCAATTGCCGGAAACCGACTGGGTGACGCTCAGCCAGGATAATGTCCGGCCGATCCGCGCCGGGGCGTTCCATGTCCACACCCCCGATTTTCCCGCCAGCGACAATCTCGCCTTGCGTGATTTCACCATCCCCGCGAGCCAGGCCTTCGGCACCGGCCAGCACGCCACCACGGCGGGCTGCCTCGCCATGCTCACCGCGATGAAGGCCCGCGGCACCGTCGTCCGCAACCTGGCCGACATCGGCACCGGCACCGGCCTGCTCGCCTTCGCCGCGCTGCACCTGTGGCCGCGCGCGCTCGCCACGGCCAGCGACATCGACCGGGTCTGCGCGGGCGTGGTCGAGGACAATGCCGCACTCAACGCGGTCCCGCTCGGCGCCCGCGCGGGCGAACTCACGATGCTCGTCGCCGACGGCATGGACCACCCGCTGCTCGCGGCGCGCGGCCCCTACGATCTCGTCATCGCCAACATCCTCGCCGGCCCGCTGATCAGCCTCGCGCCCGATTTCGCCCGGGCGCTCGTGCCCGGCGGCAACCTCCTGCTGGCCGGCCTGCTCGAGACCCAGGAAGCGCAAGTGCGCGCCGCCTGCCGGCGCGCCGGCCTGCGCCTCGCCGCCCGCCTGGTGGAGGGCGACTGGTCGATCCTGTGGCTGCGCAAGCGCCCCGCCGCCGCCATCCACTCCAGCCGCGCGCGCCAGCTGCCGGAATGGTCGCGCAGCTGGTAAGCGCCTCGCTGCCTTGACGAGACCCGTCTCCAGTGGTCGATTGCGCCGGCAAACGACACCCGGCGGCAGGGCTGGATAACCCTCGCCGCGCCGCGGCAATGGGACATGACCCGCGGGCACTGCCTGCGACGGAGAGGAGCAACGACATGGATTTCGACAACAGCCGCTTTTCGCTCGAAGGCAAGGTCGCCGTCGTCACCGGCGCAGGCGGGCGGGCCAACAACATCGGCCGCGCCTATGCCATGGGGCTGGCCAACGCGGGCGCATCCGTCGTCGCGGTCGATCTCAACGAGGCCGGCGCGCAAGCGGTCGCCGACGAGATCGTCGCGCAGGGCGGCCGGGCCATCGGCGTCCGGGCCGACATTGCCGACCGCGCCTCGGTCGACGCCATGGCCGCGAAAGTCCGGGCCGAGTTCGGCGGCGTCGACATCCTCGTCAACAACGCCGCGCTGATGGTCGAGGTGGCCGGCGCGACGGCGATGCAGATCTCGCTCGAGCAGTGGAACCAATGTTTCGCGGTGAACGTCACCGGCGCGCTCAACTGCGTCCAGGCGCTGGCGCCGATGATGGCCGAACGCGGCGGCGGCAAGATCGTCAACCAGATCTCGGGCGGAGCCTACCCGCCGCTCACCGTCTACGGCGTGACGAAGCTCGCGCTCGCCGGGCTCACCACCCTGCTCGCCAAGGAACTGGGCCCGCAGAAGATCAACGTCAACGGGATCTCGCCTGGCAACACCATGAGCCAGGCCGGCAGCTCGCTGACGCCCGACGAGAGCCCGTTCATCAAGATGCTCGAAGCCACCGTTGCCCTGCGCGTGCGCGGCACGCCCGACGAACTGGTCGGCGCCCTGCTCCTGCTCTGCTCGCCTGCGGGTGACTGGATCAGCGGCCAGGTCATCAACGTCGATGGCGGCTGGATCATGCGTTAACGCCACGGAGCGCCCGGGCGATCGCGGGGGCGCCGGCCCGCACCCGATCGCCCGGGAGTTCAGCCCCGCTGGTTGCCGGGCAGGTCCGCAGAAGCCACTGCTGGCCCGGCGCTCACGCGCATGGGCAACTTTGCAACTGTCACCGCAATCCCAGCGGCTCGGGTTGACGAAGAACCGTTGCCTCCATGAGCGACGCGACATCGTCGCAGCTTTCCAGACTCTGGATGCCGCCCAACAGTCGCTCTGCTGCCGTGTCACCGAGGACCGGGATCACGAGCGCTCGGAACTTGGCCTCGAGCGCCCGCTGCGCCGCATCTCCGCGCAGATGCTGAGCCACGCCTGTTGCCTGAAAGCTCCTGCCGTCCTTGGCGACGACGATGACCTTGGTTTCGCCCGCCTCCAGGCCCTCGACCAGTTCGACCGTTACCCTGTCGAATGCCCGACGCACGTCCCCGCGGCTGATGACCTCGGTCCCGTAGCTGTCGATCGCGGCCGTATCGACGCCGGCCAGCACGAAGGCCGAGACCATGCGCAGGCTGAACTTTGCTTCGAGGCCGGAGTTCACCACCTGGCGATTGCAGACGGTATCGACCTTCGGATCGGCCTGAACCCGCACGGCTTCGACATCGTCCGCGGTAATCCGGTGTTCGCGCAGGATCTCGCCAAGCGCCTCGATGGTCGCGTGAGTGCCATGGCATGCCGCGTGGAACTTGAACTTCACGTCCAGGATATGCGGCGGATGGTCGGCGGTCGCGCCCTCCGGGTTGAAGGTCTCGCTCAGCGCGCGCAAGCCGACCTTGTCCCCCGCGATATCCGATGCACCGACAAACCCCTGTTTCGCCCAGAACGCGGCGGTGAGGCCGACCAGCGCCGCCCAGCCGGCATGGAGCGACTTCGCTTCCGATCCGAACGAAGCCTTGAGCCCGGCCGCTCGCGTTCCGGCAAGTCCGATTGCGACGGCGCAAGCGGCGGCGTCGAGACCAAGCAGATACGAACAGCCGGCCGCCGCGCCGATGGCGCCCCCCGTTCCGGTGCCGTGAAAGCCACGCTCGTAGTGGTCGGGCGCGAGCAGGATGCCTACGCGCGTGGCAACGTCCATAGCCAGGATGTAGGCGGTAACGAGGTCTGCGCCCGAAGCGTTCACGCGGGCGGCGAGGCCGAGCAGGGCAGGCGCGATCGGCGCACTTGGGTGCCCGACCATGGCAAGGAGGGTATCGTCATAGTCGAGCGCATGCCCGGCGGCGCCATTGACCAGCGCGGCGTCGCTCAAACTCAGGCGTTCGCTGCGACCGACCAGCGGCGATCGCCCCTCGCTCGAGAGTTCTCGAGCGGCGGCCAACAGCTTTTCTACCAGGGGATCGGAAGCACCCGCGATGGCACAGCCGAACCAGTCGGTCAGGCAGCGCTGCGCCATGACGCGCGCCTCGGCCCCCGCCGACAACGCCGACCGCGTGGCCGCATCGAGGATCCGTTCGGTGAGCGTCCGGGGAAGGACTTCGCTTGCGATCATCAGTATCCTCTCCTTCTGCCGGATCTCTGGACGGGGATCCCCGCCTCGTCCGTCGGCAATCTGCCCGTCGTTCAAACTGGAGCGCCCCGGGCCGTCCGCAGGCCAGCTGTTGCGTTATGCTGCGATGGGGAGGTCGTCCAGCAGGGCGTCTGCCCCTGCGGGAGCGCTCCTACCCATCCGCTCCCGTAGCGGGCGCACCCGCCCCCGCCTGATCCAGCGCCGCATCCAGCAGCGCCAGCGCGGCGGTGGCAAAGGCTTCCATGTTGGCGATCCGCACGTCGCTGCCGGTCTGCGTCAGCCGCGTCAGCTCGATGCCGGGGCCGACGACCGCGGCCACGCTGGTGCCGGAAGCCACCCCCATCGGATGCGTGCTGCCGCCCACCGCGCCGGTCTCCGCGAGGCCCCAGTCCGCGCCGAAATTGTCGCGAATGCCACGGGCCTGCATGAGCGCATAGCTCTCGGTCGCCGATTGCTGGCCGCGGAAGGCGCCGGGCCCCAGCCCGAACAGCACCCGTCGCGAGCGCACCGAATAGACGACGCCGCCGCCCACGTAGAACGCCAGCGCCCCCGGCACTGTCAGCAGCGCGGCCGACATCAGCCCGCCGGTCGCCCCATCGGCCACGGCCACCTTCTCCCCGCGCGCCTTCAGGCGCTCGGCGATGCGATCCGCAAGAGGATGGAGGCGCTCGATCATCCTGCTGCCCTCACGATCTCTGCCCAGCCCGCCTCGTCGATCACCGGAATGCCCAGCGCCGCGGCCTGCTTGAGCTTGGAGCCCGCCCCCGGCCCCGCCACCACGAGGTCGGTCTTCACGCTCACCGATCCCGACGCCCGCGCGCCCAATGCCTCGGCCTGCGCCTTGGCCTCGTCGCGGCTCATCGTCTCGAGCTTGCCGGTGAACACCACCGTCTTGCCCGCCACTTCGCTGGCCCGCGTCTCGACCACGTAGGGCGGCGGCGACACCTCGGCCAGCAGGTCGTCCCAGACCGCCACGTTGTGCGGCTCATGGAAGAAGTCCCCCAGCGCCTCGACCACTACCGGCCCCACGCCCTCGATCGACAGCAGTTCGGCGCGCGCTTCCGCGACCTCGGGCAGCTCCTTCGCCGCATCGGCCGGTGCAAACAGGTCGCTCTGCCCCGACACGGCGACGCGGATCGCGTTCGCCCGCTCCGCCACCTCGCGCAACGCCGCCAGCGTGACGAACCGCTTCAGCAGGTCCCGCGCCGTCACCGCGCCCACGTGCCGGATGCCGAGGCCGAACAGCAGCCGCGCCGCATCCGGCGCGCGCTTGGCCTCGATCGCCGCGAGCAGGTTGTCCACCGACTTGTCCTTCCACCCCTCGCGCCCCACGATCTCGTCGCGGTGCCGCCTGAGGCGGAAGATGTCGCCCGGACCCCGGTCCAGCCAGCCGAGGTCGAGGAACTCGGCGATGGATTTCTCGCCCAGCCCTTCGATGTCGAGCGCCGGTCGGCTGACGAAGTGCCGCAAGCGCTCGAACCGCTGCGCCCGGCAGGTCAGCCCCCCGGTGCAGCGCACATCCACCTCACCCTCCTCGGCCACGGCCTCGCTGCCGCATTCCGGGCAATGGTCGGGGAACTGATAGGCCTCGCGCGGCTCTGCCCGCGTCAGGTTGTCGACCACCTGCGGGATCACGTCGCCGGCTCGCTGGAGGATCACCCGGTCGCCGACGCGGAGGCCCAGCCGCGCGATCTCGTCGCGATTGTGCAGGGTCACGTTGGTCACCGTCACCCCGCCGACCGAGACCGGCCGCAGCCGTCCGACCGGGGTCAGCTTACCGGTCCGTCCGACCTGGATGTCGATCGCCTCGAGCGTGGTCTCGGCCTGCTCGGCCGGGAACTTCCGGGCTAGACCCCAGCGCGGTGCCTTGGCCACGAACCCGAGCCGCTCCTGCCAGTCGAGCCGGTCCACCTTATAGACCACACCGTCGATATCATACGGCAGGTCCGCACGGGCTTGCTGGATCGTTGCATAGTGATGCAGTGCCGTTGCAGTGTCGTTGCACAGGATCAGCAGCGGAGACACCGGAATGCCCCATCCGGCGATCTGCTGCATCATGGAAAACTGCGTCGCTTCAGGCACTTCGCTCGCCGCACCCCAGCCATGAGCGAGGAACCGCAGCGGCCGGGCAGCCGTCACCCGCGGATCCTTCTGCCGCAGCGACCCGGCGGCGGCATTGCGCGGATTTGCAAAGACTTTTTCCCCGCGCTCCGCCTGCGCCGCGTTCAGCGCCAGGAAGTCCGCCTTGGCCATGTAGACCTCGCCGCGAACCTCGAACACGTCTGGAAAATCACCATCAAGCTGCTGGCGAATATCAGAAATCGTGGCGACATTCGGGGTCACGTCCTCGCCGACCGAGCCGTCCCCGCGCGTCGCCGCACGGACCAGCCGCCCTTGCTCATAGCGCAACGAGCACGACAGCCCGTCGATCTTGTCCTCCGCCGTCAGCGCCACCGGTGCGTCCTCGGGCAGGTTCAGGAACCGTCGAACTCTCCCAACGAATTCAACTACTTCCTCATCCGAGAACGCGTTGTCGAGGCTCATCATCCGAACCTCGTGGGCAACCTTTGAGAGCGGCGAGGCGGAAACCTCGTGCCCCACTTGCCGGCTCG
>Ga0207703_10004442_pt1 | contig 11519 bp, 11 predicted proteins | sample KBSSwiS12_FD_184304 | JGI IMG/M metagenome (GOLD analysis project Ga0207703, IMG submission 184304) | Switchgrass rhizosphere microbial communities from Kellogg Biological Station, Michigan, USA - KBS Switchgrass S1-2 (SPAdes) (version 2) | ecosystem: Host-associated > Plants > Roots >... | reverse complement strand
ATAACTGATTGATTGATTAAAAGAACAAACCAACAAGAAACAGTAAAAACCAACCAATGAGATTGAGAAGACAGCGAGAGCAAGGAGACCAAAGAAAAGACATCCAAGAAGATTGATGCTATTCTGCAATTAAAAATTCCAGAAGCCACTGATACCAATCTCCATCAAGCTTGGCCCTGCTTTCGCATCGCATAATAATGGATGTGACGACATTACACGCTACGGCCTCGAATGATCCGGCCAAATCTCCTCCCGCGCCCCCAGCGATCAGCGAATCGATACTGATTCGCTGCGACCCTCGAAACACCGTGCGAAATTGCTCCATCAGTTGAGGTCGCTGCATCGCGCACTGAACCATTTCCGCCTCATGCTCTTTGGCTTCCCTAATCGGATCGGCAAAGCCCCGAGCCTCAATTGTTTTAATGGCACCCCCACCGCCGAGAATCAACTTACGCAGTTCCGAGGACGTGGGAAACCCGTATGGCCGGCTCGCCCCAGCACCCAGCACAAGAACTGTACGATCATCAAACACAATCTAGGCGCCGGTCCATTCTTTGGTAAACTTTGTACTATCCGCTCCACATAATTGATCGGAAACCATCCATCCAATCAAAAAGCCAACTGAAGTCAGCCGTGTCATTTTCCCAAAGGAATTCCACAAGCGTATTATGCATTCTCCGACTTCATAATTTCTCAAATGGCTCTCCCTCAATTGCCATTTCTCAGTTGTCCAGGCGTCGGCCATGGCGGCGTTCACTGACGGCGTAAATTGGTTTATGCCCGCACAGGAGACAGACTCAAGGTGCAACAAGTCAATTTGACTAAAAGTTAGCGTCTTATATGGTGCGAATCTTGTCTCAAACCAATTACGGCAACCATCGATGAGTCCAGTTTCATCGCCAATTTCAAGGTTTAGGAATCCGCTCCATTTTATGCAGAATGATGCGCAGAAGCCGAGAAATTGAAGATGCTTTAGAGAGCAGTGCGAAATTGCGTTTGTGGCTATTTGAGATGTCGCTGTAAGCAAGGATTCGTTGGCAGCCGTTAAACGGCAAGAGATGAGTGTTGCCAGCAATTCGTGCTTCTCTTGACTTTCTGTCTGTGCAGAGCCGATCAACGCAGATTGCAGCAACGCGCCGAAATTCGGCTCTTCGAGCGCGCGATTTATCAACGCACTATCGACTTCCCGCGCTTCCTCTAACCGATGAATCTTGAGCGCCAGCCTTTCAACAAAGTCGTTTGCGTTCCTATTCGCTTTCTCCACGGCTTTCACTTGGTGGTCTTGAAACCGTGACGCGATCCACTGCTTTCCCTGTTGAATCACAGATTCGGTGAATTGCTTTGACGCTCCGCTAGCAACTCCTCCTATCAAATGGCCTGCGATGATCATTGGAACCGAATCCATAGCGCGTTTTAGCGTATTTGCCTCCCTTGTCACGCGCGTATGCCTGCTTTTCAGGCCGTCAAATTCTTGAGGCATTGCCACGCGGCACAAAGAGCCCGACCGCGCTTCACGGTCGGGCTCTTGCCAAGGTTGGAAATCCTGAGAGACGGTATGAATGCAAACCGCTCGTTGGGTCGCCTCCCAGTTTTATCCAACCGAGAAAAGGGTCGATCCGGTGCCGTGCCAGAAGCGAAATTCCGTATTCTCAGCACCGCATCCGCAGGGGCAAAGCCGCCCGGCGAATTCCGAAGGCCTCGGGATATCGCCTCCCAAGGCGACCTTCGTTTCAGCGATCTCGCGCAACAGCCGTGGCAATTCGCCGCAGAAAGTATCTGCGGCTCGCTTCAAGTCGTCGAATGTCGCCGACAGCATTTGAGTGCCCTCCACTGTCCGCGCCACAGCTTCGGAGGGCCTCAAAAGGTCACTGAGCTTCGTATTTTGAAATGCCTCGCGCCGGGCCTCCATGAGGCAAGCCGCTTTGTTTGCCTGAGCGACAGTTTCAGCCTTTCCCAATCGCAACAGGCGCCCGAGTTTGTTCCGGTTAAGGAGGCACATTTGAATGAGAGGAACAAGATTGCGGTAGCCTTCCCGAACCTTTTCCACCAACCGCTGCATATGCTGGATCATCGCACCAAAACGAAGCTTCTTTCCGGCGATCAGCTGAAACTGTTCATCGGTAACCTTGTCAGGAGCGCCGATGGATTCTTGGAGTTCCCTGCGGAGCGTCTCAAAGCTGTCAAACTGCGACTGCAATTCGCTTTCGGTATCCGCAATCGCAGCCAAAACTTTCCGCAAACGCCCGGTCAACACCCCTACCCCGTCGTTGTCAGCCACCACGATCAAACTCGCGGCTCCAGGAATCATCCCCGCCGAGATCGCTTCTCGATCTTGGCACGCCCGAAGGTGATCGAAATAATCTTCGCGCGACCGGCCAAGGGCTTGCAAAGTCGCGATCAATGCCGACTCTTTTTCCTCCCGCTTTTGTCGGTAAAAGGGGTGTTCCGCTGGCATTCCCGCGGGAAGCGTAGCGGTGCGGGTACTGATGAGGGCATCCAACTGGCGCTCGTCGGATTCAATTTGCGCAAGGTAGGCCAGGTAATCCTCCGGGGTCGACGGCTTCTTCGACCATTCAGGGTGAGTGATGATTGTGAGCAGGGTAGTTGATTTCATACAGCCCAATGGAGTGTCAAACGGCAGAGGAGGCGCTACAGCCGGCGACGCCCTAAATCTCCGGTCGAAAAATCAACCACACGTTGCCGTGTTTGGTGTGCTTGTGTTTGAAGCGATCGGGGAACTTTTCTTCGAGCTTCGACAAGTAAGTGCCACACGCATTCGCGAAGCCGAACAGCTTGCGAGCTTGCGCCCCAAAACGACCATCCTCAGTAAGCTTCTCGCGCAATTCTTCCGCCGGACGCCACCCCCACGAGTCCTCTGAACCGTATAGCTCGGCGAAATTGTCGAGCATGTAGAGGAGGCTGTTTTGCGGCTCCTGTTCAAAAAGCGCGGCGGTCAAATCCGGGTGGTGAAAGTGGTCGAGGCCAAAGCGCGCGGCGTGCTTGGTGCGTTGCAATTCAGCGGGAATTTTCCACGAAAGAAGGAAATCAACGAACGCGGGTAATTCCGCCTGTATCGTCTCACGGAACGCCCGCCGTTCATCGGAAGAAGGCCCGGCAAAATTTTCGGGGTGCGACTCACACAGCAAAAGCAAAACCTTGTCTCCAAAATCCGACGTAAGGGCGGGGAGAGCCTTCAATGTATCGACGTTGTTGTTGATCGAAAGGGAAACACGCCACCAAGGATAAATCGTAATTGGGTCGCAGTATTTGGGGTGCAAGGCGTGGCTTTCCGTTGCAATCAACCGTTTCAATTCTTGCGCGAAAAGCGACCGGCTCTTGTGGTCGAGTCCAGACGGCAACTCTTGCATCGCGAGATGCTCCGCGCCCCCCATCTCGGCGTTGAATTGCGTTTTCTGTAAAAGATATTTCGTTGGGTCGGCAGAGCGGCCGCCAAGCAGCGGCGTAATCACATGCTCTTGAATGAATGATTTTCCGCAATCCGACGGCCCGGCCAGAATCAGCGCGTGACCGGGCCTTGTCTCGCCGCGCATCAGTGCTTCAATCGCCACTTTCAGCCACCCATACAGCATCGAACTTTGATCGATCTCGCCAGTCGCGAGAAGGCCCTGCAGCACGGTGCGTAAGGTGGGCCAGTCGCCGCGCTCGGGCTTCACCAGGGTGAAGGAATTTGTAATGAGGATGCGACGGCCTTGGATTTTGAACACGCCCACACGTTTGCCGGCGAGCGGCCCCGCATAATCAACATGCCTTTCCCGCTGAATGTAGTTCATCACCAGATCGGCTTGGCTGAAGGCTTTTCCTTCCGCGGCGCGGGAGAACACGCCCGCAATACGAAGTTCCCGTTTAATGTCCTTTTCGCTGAACGAAAGCACAGGCGCCGGCTCCTCTCTCATTTGGAAATACCGGTCTTTGCCGTTCAGCCACCAAACGTTTAGCCGTTCGACCAGCCAGGCGGGATTAAATGCACTTGGCGCACCGTCGGCGGGCTCCGGCTCGGCCTCGGCTTTTTCCGCTCGTTCCGGCACACGCTTCTTTCGCTTTTGGTGACCGCCGCTGGGAGGCGGAGTTTGCGCTGCCGATGACGATTCTTCTCCGCCCTCTTGCATCACGCCAAGTTCACGGAACTTCGCGTTCAGGGCCTCTGTTTGGTCATCAATCATTCGCAGTCCTCCCTCTCGTGCTTCCGTTCAATCCATGTCTCGAAACGCGTCCGCTCCTCTTCAATAATCGCATCGTCTCCTAGCCGCCAATCCTCTCCGCGCTTTTCGGTCATCCATGACGCAAAAGCACTTTCTCGGATGCTTTCTTCCGCCTCTTCCGTTGCCAAGGCATACGCGGCGTCTCGCTCTCCCCTACGCTCCTCATCCGCAACCGGATGACACCGCCCGCAAAGCGCTTCAAGGTCGGTCAACAATTCGAGCCCTCCGAAGCGATCATACGTCAGGTGGTGAACGTCCAACCCCGTGCATTCGTTCCGGCACCGCTCACACCGGCCATCGGCGCGCTCTAAGACCTGTGCGCGCTTCGTTTGCCACGCGGGAGACGTCAGAAAAGCTTCATAAATCGCCCGCCACCGCTCGCTAGAAACGATTAAGCCAGTCTGGCCCGTTTGCTTTGGCGCAAGCCCGGGTAGGTATCCGTCGCAAGAGGGCAGAACGCGGATATCCTCACGGGCGGGAACGTCGGACACGAGTATCCTAAATTCAGGAAAACTCGGCGTGATGGCGTTGAATTTGCGCGTCATTCGGAATCGCGCGCCGAGGCCGTCTGTTCCCGTTGTTCACGTTCAAGGGCCGCAAGAAACGCCTCGATAGAAGGTTTGAAAATGAGCCTCACCCCTCGCTTGGCGGACTGGCGGTGTCTTAAGGTCACCCATCGTATTTTCTGGTCATTGCAAAGCTGGTAAAGTGTTGCCCTCTTGAGGCCGCAAAGGGTTTTACCAGGGCTCGGGAGCCGAACCCAACCGGAGTTGTCACCTGCCATCGGAGCCGACAATGGAGGACCTTCCGAGTTGGTTGAGGTGGGAATCGTTCCTTCAGACGCAACGCCCGTCGCGTAATCCAGGCCCGCGCGAGCCGTTTTTGAGTGGGTTGTTTTCACGCACTAGCAGTCTGTCAAAGTCACAAACGTCACGGACGTTCGTCAGTGCTGGGCGCAAGGGACGGAGATTTATCCAGCAAATAGCGCCAAGGTTTGCCACCTTACGGCCAAACCTAGCCCTCCTTATGACCACCGCAGAAGAGCAATATGTTCACTTCTTTGAGTGCATCGAAAGCCTGAATAGCGCATGGCGCATTCTCAAAGACCTTGAAACTGTACCACCAGGTGCTATCCGAGCCGCTGCGTATCGAATGGCACTCGTGGAATATGCCAAGCCGTACAAGGTGTCTTACGGCGAGCACAAAAAAGGCAGAAATGGATACCTGCTACCTGCCCCCGACTTATCGCCAGAGGATCTTTCTTTGCATGCGCAGATTCTCAACCTCCGCGACAAGGTGCTTGCCCATTCCGATTTAACCCTGAAGGAGGCACAAGTTCACGCCAGCCGTTTTCAAGGGCACCCGGTCGTGATTGTCGGCAGTGACCAACTTCCCGCATTTCCAAACGCGGCGGCGGTGATCGCGCTAATCGAGCGCAGCCTAGACTTGATGTATGCCCGGCGTGAACACCTCAACGAGTCAATCGCGCCCAACGCCTAGATATTGTGGCGGCACGTACACTTGTGAGCGCTGCCAAACCTCGCCGAGATTGTCAACGGCTAGAAGGGGCCGAAAACCGGCACCGACGGCCCGGGCCGGCGTTGAGTCAGGGCGGCGGTCAGTTTCGCCACGTCGCCACGCAAGCCTTTGATTTCACCCGTTTGCGTACGCGCCTCGCTCAACAGCGGGTCGGCAGTCTTAAAGGAAAAACCGCCCCCGCCGGCAATGCGTTGCAATGATGCAACCTCACTCTTGGCGTGACCGGCAGTTGAGGTGTCTTCCTGTCCGATTGGAGGCGGCAACCCGCCTTTCTCCGCCGCGGCCTTGGCGGCACGGATGGCTTTATCCGCGTTAGCGGCAATGGGTTGGATGAACCGGGCAAAGTCGGCGCGGGCGGCGTCGGTATCAAAGACATTGCCGGTGGCTCTCTGGCCCTCGGCAAACGCCTCGCCGGCGTGCGCGAACACGTCTTTGATATTGCGCTCGATATCATGGAAGACGCCGGCGAGATCGGGCGCGGCCTCATTGCCCGCGGCGAGCGAACGCCCGGCGAATTCCTCCGCCTTGGCGTGCGCGGAGTCCGCGGCCTTTCCGACAGTCTCGCCGATTTCAGGAAGGTTGCGCATCGTGGCCAGCACCTTGGCGACGCCTTCCAGGAGAATGGACACGAGCCCGAGGCCCGCGGCTTTCAAGGCGTTGCCGATACCGCTCCAAAACTGCGAGGTAGTCGCCGCTTGGAGGATCATCACAAACTCCCGGGCCACGCCGCCGAGCAGGAGGGCCAGCACGTTGCCGGCCCCGGCGAACGCCTTGGCGAGCACGTTGACCGCCTCCATGAGCCCGATTTTCACAGACCGGGAAAGGGCCTCGCTAATCTTGCCCTCCGAAAATATTTCGGCAATGAGAGCACCCCAGCCGGCCACCACGTTGCCGAATTTCTCGGCAAGGCCCTTCAAGTTGCCCACGAGGTCAATCAGTTTCAGAAAGTAGGGCGTGAGCGCGGTAATGATCGGCTGCCCCAGGGCACGGAAGGTGTTGCCGATGGCATCGTTGAGGTTGCTCATCATGCCCGACCAGGTGAGCGACTGCCGTTGCATCTCGCCGGAAAAGCGCATCAGGTCTTTGGCGCCGACGGCCCACACCGCCGCGCCTTTGAGCCCTTGCTTTTGCAGGGCCTCCAGTTTGTTGCGCGTTTCCATGGAGATCACGCCCAACTCTTGCAACCGACGGAAACTCTCGCCGGCCTCGCCGCCGTGCATCAGGGCGGAATAAACGCGCCCGATATGCACGGCCAATTCCTCAATGGGTTGACCGGAAACCGCGGCCACGTCGCCAACCATGCGGAGGCCCGCACCCGTCGAGAGGGCGCCCTTGGTAAGCACTTCCAACACCCGCGAGGCGCGGGTTACGCCGGGGATTTCAAAGGGCGTATCCTGTGCAAACTTGCTCAACTCCGCCATGCGCCGTTGCGCGGCATCCGCCGAGCCGAGCAAGGTGATGAAGGAGGTTTGCAGTTGTTGCGTTTCCGCCGCGGCCTCGACTCCCTTTTTAATGGCGTGAAAGCCAACCGCCACGCCGGCGGCGGCGAGAGCGATTGGCGCGAGCGCCAAGCCGAGGGAGGCGACCGGCGCGAGCAGAGGGGCGAAGCTAACGCCGACACGCGCAATTCCCGACAAGGTGCTTGAGAACGCCCCCGAGACGCCGCGGGCAACGCCAGCAATTCGCGACGTGATGCCACCGAGGGAGGCCACTGCGGAGCGAGAAAGCGCAATCACCTTGGACAACGCGAGCGCGCCGGCAGTGCCAAAAATTATCATTTGTTTGCTGGCGCCCAACTCGCTCATTTCCAGGGCGCCCATTCCGGCTTGCAATATCGTGAGCCGGCCCGAGAGCGCCGCGGCCCCCTTGGTCACAAGCCCAATCTTGGCGGCAAGGTTGACGTACTCCGCCGCGGCCTCCTTTACCGGCTTGACCCATTTCCCCATCGTGTCGGGAATGTATTTGATAAACGGCGCAATCCGCATCGCCACCGACGCAATACCCGCCAGTGTCGTTACGACGATTCCCGCTGCATTCGCCGCGAGACTGAGCGCCCGGCTCATCGCATTGAAGATCGGTGACGTTGCCCCAAGGCTCCGGGCTTGGCCCACCGTCTCGCCAAGGCGTGCATTGACGCCAGCAAACGCGGCGTTGATTTGCGCAGCTATCGCCGCAAAACGCGCCGCGATGGCATCGAGCCCGGCGGCTAGAGAGTCGTCTTCTAGTTCAAATGAAGCGGAGGCGTCGGCCATGCCCGCGCCGGGTGTCAAAGCACCTCTATCGAGAACAGGCCGGACTGAAGCTGTAATCAATTACAGCTTGTCTCCGCGGGAGCGCATCTGACCAGCAGGCTGTAAACGTTTACAGCTTACGGCAGCAGACCGACAAAAACCAACAGCGCCTCGACAAGCTCACTCGCCGCATGGGCGCCGCTTAGGCTGTAACCGGTTACAGCCTACACCGCCTCGTGCCGATGCCGTAGCCCCAAAACGCCTCGCCCATTGGCCGCGGGGGCCGTTTAGGCGCGAACATTTCGCGGCAGAGCGAGAATTTGTCCGGCGATATGGGCGCGTTTGGTGGGGTCGGACTCGGTTTTGAAGGCCGCTTGCAATGCTTCGCGCGAATTTCCCTCCGCCGAGTCGGATTGCGGCTTTAGGGGCGCAGTTGCCGTCGATTGTGGCAATTCGCCCAACTGGCGGCGCGTCGCACGCAATTCGTCCAATTCCGCACGTTGCCCGGCAATGGTCGAATCACGCTGTGCAATCTGGGCTCTCAAGTCGTTCACTTCTTTCTGCAACGCTGTCACATCGCCATTGCCGCCAAAAAGCGCGGCGGATTGGTCGAAAACGCTCGGAGCGGCTGTCTTTCGGATGGGCCGTGAAGCGACGATCGGAGCGGCGGGTTTCACCGTCCCCAACTTCCCGTCACCGTCCGCCAGAGGTGCTACAATAGGCGGCGCGGTGCTCACCGTGGTAGGCTTGGACGCTGTCCCCAAGTCTTGCGCCCTCAACGGTGAGCCAAGCGTTTGGGCGCTGAGGTATTCGAGCAGGCGCCCGATAAGGGGACGAGTGTCGGTTTTGCAGGTCGTCATGTTCACCGTGGAATGTCAAAACCGCGCCTCCATCCCGCGCGAGATCGGCGCACACCGGCCACCATGCGCACGCTCTACCAGTCGCGCAGCACTTCGCCGGCAAGAAGCGCTTTCGCGCGATCCACGTCGGCGGGCCGGAATCGAACTGTCCGATGCCCTATCGCGACAGCACGCAAAATCTTTCGCGCACGTAAGCGCCGGGCGGTCCGCACCGACACGCCCAAGTGTTTCGCAACATCACGGTATGTTAAAAGCGAGGTGGACACACCCCCCTTCTAGCAGCGTGGGCGCGCGGAGAAATCCTTTTGCCACGGTGTTACTCAAAAAAACCCGTGGTCGTAATTTCAACTCGCGGGCTTGCAATCGTCCTGCGCTCCAGGCAGCGTACAAGGGTCGTTGCTGAGAACAACGACCGGCATTCTGAAGCGGGACCACGAATCCTGCGCCGTAAAACCACAGAATTAAAGCCAGTCGAAGAATAGCCTCACCGGGTCGTGCCGCGGGGTAATAAGGTTCTCAGCCTTTCTTCGGCTGGCTTTCTTTTTGCAGCGAATGTTCACCCAGAAACGTCGTCCATCCCAGAAATCCACCCTCAAAGAATTTGCAACGACCCACACAGTTGACCCGAGTAGCGCACCAATCGCAACGGGTACCGGGTTGGAATCCTCACGCCAATAGCCGTATGGATCGCGCAGCATTATTGGCACACTTAATCGACGGCCCAACGATCAAAGTCTTGAAAAGCCGATTAACGCCCGCACAACGGGCAGATTTGATTTTGGAAATCATCAACCCGCACCGGCCACTGACTACGGCCCAAAAGGCCGGGCTTGCCGGCGTCACTGAGCGAGCGATACGCGCGCGGCGGCACGCCAAATCTTGATAGCCCTTACGTTCACCGTTACCGCGCTGACGGTCACCTCCCGCCCGTCGCGTATTTCTCGATTGCAGGCCGCTGAAACCGCCATTCCTTGCCGATTCGTTTTGCCCCGGGCAATGCATGGAGGCGAGCAAGCTTTCGGACGGTGAAGGCGCTCTTTTGTATGACAACCGCGACTTCGGGAACGGTCATCATGGGTTGCATGGCAGTGGGCGCCAAAGGGTCGGTTGCTTTCATGCTTCCGCCCTGTGTCAAAGGTTGCTCTGCGTTGCGTTACGTTGCTCCTGAGTCTTACGCCGCGAACGAAATCACATTTGCCACGTCCGCCACGGTAGCCGGCGTAAGGGCAAACCAAGCTTCGCCTTCCACCTTCCGAGCCAACGTCCGATATTTTGCAAAGGTCGTCTCGGCACTGGTGTGTCCCATTTGGGCGGCGGTGAGGTCCGCATTTTCAAATGCGGCCAGGTGATAGCTCCCCCAGCTTCGCCGCAGAGCGTTGTGAGGCCACACCTTGAGCTTGGCAGCCTTAAGAATTCGCGCCCGGTGCCGACGGGCGTTCTTGTCGTTCACCCGCACGAGGCGGTCATCCTCTGCGCGAGGCAGCGTGGCGAGCCATGCCGCGGCGGCGGGGAGAATCTGCACAAACCGGCCCCGCAAGCCGCGCTTGCTGGTCTTGAGCTTGTCGAGGTGGATTTCCCCGGTGGTAAGATCAATCTGCGACCAGCGGAGCCGCAAGGCCTCGCTGTAGCGCAAGCCGCATAGTCCGCCAAGCACCAGCAGCGCCAGCGAAGATTCGTGCCGTTCGTGGCCTTCCGTGAGGCCCGCCGCAGCGGAAAGAAGCTTTTTCATTTCCCCGGGTTTGAAAATCGCCTTTTCCTCACTCGCCGCCGTGCTCGGCCTAGGCACCTCCGCCATCGGATCGGTGACAACCCAACGCTGCCGGCGGGCGTGGCCGAATACGGTGCGCAGCACCTTGTAGAAATTCCGCGCACTCGCCCCTTGGTCATTGATGAATGTTTCCAACTCGCCGGGGTTGATTGAGTCGATCGAGCGGCCCGCAAAAGACGCCAAGAATTTCCGCAGTCGATACGCGGTGTCGGATTTGTGCTGTCGGGAGAACCCACTCTGCCGCGTCTCCAGGTAATCGCGGGCCGCGGCTTCGACCGGTCGCGATACACCTTGTAACGCGGAGTACTTGCGAAAAGCCTCTGCCATCTGCGTAGCGGTGAGCTTGTCGCGCCACTCGATAATCAGCCCCCGATGGCTGGCAGAGATTTCGGCGAGGCTGTGCCCATGCTGCCGCAGCTCAGAGAGCTTTTCCTCGGCCCGTGATTCCGCTTCCTCCTTGGTCGAGCCAAAAACACGGATTCGCTTTCCCACTAATTTCTTCCCCAGCGGAACAACCCAGCATTTCTCCCCTCGAACGGTAGCGCGGCGTGCTTTCATCCCCCGCTGTTGCCACTTTGTTGGCACGTTTTCAACTACAAAACGCAATGCACAGCAACGGATGGCAACACACCACCTCTTCCATCAATCGCCTGCGAACCAAGCAAACAAGCCATTCTCCACGTTTTACAGAGAATGCGTCCGGCGGGGGTCGAACCCACAACCTTCGGCTTCGGAGGCCGACGCTCTATCCAGTTGAGCTACGGACGCGTGAGCCGGGGAAAGTAGTGGCGGAGTCGCGCGGTGAAAAGCGGAAACTGACACTCATCGAATCTCCTCTTCGAAATCCGAATTGCCGAATGGAAAATCCAGCCCTTACAGCCCTTCGACCTTCCACTGCTGC
>Ga0207703_10004433_pt1 | contig 11533 bp, 13 predicted proteins | sample KBSSwiS12_FD_184304 | JGI IMG/M metagenome (GOLD analysis project Ga0207703, IMG submission 184304) | Switchgrass rhizosphere microbial communities from Kellogg Biological Station, Michigan, USA - KBS Switchgrass S1-2 (SPAdes) (version 2) | ecosystem: Host-associated > Plants > Roots >... | reverse complement strand
GGCTGACGCGCTTGTGGAGATCGCGGGCTTTGCCAACATAGATCACACGATTGAAGCGATCCTTGAAAAGATAGACGCCAGGCTTGTGCGGCAAATCGCGCACCTTGGGCATGACATCGGGACGTTCGGCGACCATCCCTCTATTATGACACATTGCGCAAGGGGCGTCATGCAGCCTTCCTTTCGCAAAATGCGATTTACCTAAGAAACGTTAGCTACTTCCCGTTAGCGCAGGGGTTTGAGTTGTGGTACGTATGGGACGTATGTTTACGTCCCTCACCGAGGCTTTGCCGGAGACGCAGGAAAAGGAAGTTCCCGGGCTTCGCAGTTTCACGCCGCGCAACAAGAGGAAAATTCTCTGCGCGTTTCCGCGTTATAGTTACAGCTTCGGGACGTTCAATCATGCGTTCCCGTTGATGGGTGATGTGAAGGGGTTCATGCCACCGCAGGGAATCCTGCTCATCGTTGAGTTGATTCCCAAAGAGTGGGAGGTGAAATTCGTCGATGAAAATATCCAGCGGGTCACGCCGGAGGAATTTGCCTGGGCGGATGTCGTCTTTGTCTCGGGCATGCATATCCAGCGCACGCGCATTCATGATATCACGCGCCGGGCGCATGATGCGGGAAAGATTGTCGCGCTCGGCGGCCCGTCCGTTTCGTCCGCACCCGATTATTATCCTGACGTTGATTTGCTTCATTGCGGAGAGGTGGGAGATGGGACGTTGCGACTTTTTCAGCATCTCGATGAAACGATCGAGCGTCCCGAGGAACAGATCACGTTCCGGACGATCGACCGTTTGCCGATGGCGCAGTTTCCAACGCCCGCTTATCATCGGATTGACCTCACGCAGTACCTTCTGGGCTCGGTGCAGTTTTCGAGCGGCTGTCCTTACACGTGCGAGTTTTGCGATATCCCGTCTCTTTACGGTCGCAATCCACGACTGAAATCGCCGGAGCAGATCGTCAAGGAACTCGACCTCCTGGCGGATGGAGGGTGCGTCTCGGTCTATTTCGTGGATGACAATTTTATCGGGAATCCCAAAGCGACAGCGGATTTGTTGCCTCATTTGATCGAGTGGCAAAAGAAACGAGACTACTCGGTGCGCCTGGCTTGCGAGGCGACCTTGAACATGGTGCAGCACACGAAGATCATGGAGCAGATGAAGGAGGCCGCCTTCAACAATGTGTTCTTTGGCATTGAAACGCCGGACCCCAACGCACTAAAAGCGATGAAGAAGGGACAGAATCTGCGCACGCCGATTCTGGATGCGATCAAGATTGCAAACTCGTATGGAATCGAAGTGGCCTGTGGAATTATCATGGGCCTCGATACCGACACGCCGGAGACGGCACAGGCGTTGATCGATTTTGCCGAGGTTTCCAATATCCCGATCATGACGGTGAACATTCTCTACGCGCTCCCGAATACGGCGCTCTATACCCGGCTGCAAAAAGAGAACCGAGTGCTGGAAGAGGCGAACGATCGCGACTCGAATATTGTTTTTCTACAGCCGTATGAGAATGTGGTGAACGATTGGAAGCGGGTCATCGGTCATATCTTCAGCCCGGGTCCCCTTTACGCGCGATACGCCTATAATGCGGTCCACACTTATCCGCACCGAGTCATGCCGAAGAATCCGGCGAAGCAGGCGACTTGGCGGAACATCAAGCGCGCGATCAACATCATGCGAAGGATCGTGTGGCGCGTGGGCATTCGCAGCGACTACCGCAAGCTCTTCTGGAAAATGGCGTGGACCGAGTTGAAGCGAGGCAACGTCGAGGCGGTCTTCCAGATTTCCATGGTCGCGCATCACCTGATCACCTATTCGCGTGAATGCACGCAGGGCAAAATGCAGTCGTCGAATTATTCGATCCGCCAAGTCGAACAGGATCGCGAGAATGAGGCTCTTGCGGCGGCTTGAGAAAGTTGTTAGTGATTCGCAGGCTGATTCCACGGATCGTTGAGAATTTTCATGCGTGCCGTATGTTCGGCACGGACTTCGCGGTCGTGAGCCATTATCTTGGCAGCTTGTTCCTTGGACATAATCCACTCGGCGGGAAGTTCGGTTCGGCAAGTGGTACAGACGGCGGAGCGGCGATCGACGACAAGAGCGTTACACTTCGGACACCGGAGAGGTTCCGAAATAAAATCCATACCGAGTCCTCTATGCAGCAAACAGGTTGAGCTTGGCGCTCTTCCGCATGATCATGTCGACGAGGCTTTCCTTTTGCTTGCGGCCCAGCATCTCGTCGATTTTCTGGGTGACGGTTTGCATGGCAAAGGGCTTGGGCAGGAGCGCGTCGAAGCCTGCAGCCTTCGCTTCTTCGGTCAATTTCTCGTCGAACAGTCCGCTGACGAGAAGATACTTCGCGTTGGGGAACAACGGGACGAGTTTGCTCTTGAGGATGATGCCGTTGTCGCCGGGCATATTGTAATCGATCAGGAAAACGATCTTGTCGATACTGGGAGGAAGGATGCGAAGGGTCGATTCAGCATCCAGAAAACAGGTGACATTGAACTTCAGTTTCAGCCAGTCACGCAGCAGATTATTGGCCTCAACGTTGTCTTCAACGATGACAATGTGAGGTGCGGAATCGGCTGTAGTCATGTAGGTCAGGCTGCGGCGGAAACAAGTGCCGCGATGTTATCTTCAAGGATATTGAAATCGAAGGGCTTGAGGATGAGCGCATCGAGCCCGAGCGTACGGGTACTCTCCGCCATTTCATAACTCATCTCGCCCGTGATGAGGATATATTTTGCGGCAGGAAATTGACTGCGAAAATATTTGAAGAGCTCAATGCCGTCCTTGCCGGGAAGCTTGTAGTCGAAAATGAAGACGTTGATGTCCTTCAACTGACTTTCCGCAGCGATAATTTCCTCTGCGCTGCCAAAAGTGGTAACGGTATTTCGATCACCGAAAAACGCCGTAAGCGCTTCGCTGATAAAATGATCGTCTTCCACGATCACCAAGCGTTGGCCGTTAATTTTCCGAGGCATCCCTTTAATTTATCGCAGGAGGGCCTTAGAGCAAGACTATCTTTTCAATAGACTATTTGCGTCGTTAACGCTTTATGCGACCTTTAAGCTTACTACCTAAGTAGGAAAGTTGACGTCTTATCTTATTTTGGGCAACAAAAAAGCCGGACTGTTTCCAGTCCGGCTTTTAAGAGTTTCCTGGGAGTCAGGAACGAATTGGACTCGCTTAGTAGTCCATACCGCCCATACCGCCCATTCCGCCGCCACCGTGACCGCCGCCAGGAGCTGCGGGCTTGTCCTTTTCAGGGAGCTCGGTGATGACGCATTCGGTCGTCAGGAGCAATCCGCTGATGGAAGCCGCGTTCTGGAGGGCCGAACGGGTGACCTTGGTGGGATCGACGACGCCAGCCTTGACGAGGTCAACGTATTCGCCAGTCGCAACGTTGTAACCTTCGTTACCCTTGCGGCTCTTGACTTCGTTAACAACGACGGAGCCTTCGCCACCGGCGTTCTCGACGAGCGTGCGCAGGGGCTGCTCAACCGCACGACGGATGATGTTCACGCCGATCTTTTCGTCACCAGTGACCTCGAGCTTATCGAGAGCCTTCTGGGCGCGGATCAGGGCGACACCGCCGCCGGGGACGATACCTTCTTCAACGGCCGCACGGGTCGCATGGAGGGCGTCTTCGACGCGGGCTTTCTTTTCCTTGAGCGCGGTTTCAGTCGCGGCGCCGACATTGATGACGGCAACGCCACCGGCGAGCTTGGCCAGGCGTTCCTGGAGTTTTTCCTTGTCGTAGTCCGAGGTGGTTTCCTCGATCTGACGGCGGATCTGGCTGACGCGACCTTGAATGTCGGAGGACTTGCCTTCGCCTTCAATGATGGTCGTGTTTTCCTTGTCGACGACGATGCGCTTGGCGCGGCCGAGGTCTTCGAGTCCGACGTTTTCGAGCTTGATGCCGAGGTCTTCGCTGAGGAGACGGCCACCGGTGAGGATGGCGATGTCTTCGAGCATGGCCTTGCGGCGATCACCGAAGCCAGGGGCCTTGACGGCGCAGACCTGGATCGTGCCACGGAGCTTGTTCACGACGAGCGTCGCGAGGGCTTCGCCTTCGACTTCTTCCGCGATGATGAGGAGAGGGCGGCTGGACTTGGCCGTCTTTTCGAGCAAGGGAAGGAGGTCCTTCAAGTTGCTGATCTTCTTCTCGTGGATGAGGACGTAGGCGTTCTCGAGAACGGCTTCGAGGTCTTCGGCGTTGGTGACGAAGTAGGGCGAGAGGTAGCCCTTGTCGAATTGCATACCTTCGACGACGTCGAGGGAGGTTTCGATACCCTTGGCTTCTTCGACCGTGACGGTGCCATCCTTGCCGACCTTATCGAGCGCGTCGGCGATGATTTCGCCAATGGTGTGATCCCAGTTGGCGGAGACAGTCGCGACCTGCTTGATTTCTTCCTTGTCCTTCACCTTTTTGGAGATGCGGGCGAGTTCGTCGGTGATCGCATCGACGGCTTTTTGAATGCCGCGCTGCAGATCGGTGGGGTTGGCGCCGGCGGTGACGTTCTTGAGGCCTTCGCGATAAATCGCTTCGGCGAGAACGGTTGCCGTGGTGGTGCCGTCACCAGCGATGTCGCTGGTCTTGCTCGCGACTTCACGAATCAGCTGGGCGCCGATGTTCTCGTAAGGGTCTTCGAGCTCGATTTCCTTGGCGACGCTGACGCCGTCCTTGGTGATCGTGGGTGAACCGAATTTCTTGTCGAGGACGACATTGCGTCCGCGGGGTCCGAGCGTGGCCTTGACGGCGCGGCTCAGTTTTTCGACGCCGCGCAGCAATGCATGCCGGGCGTGTTCGTCGAACTGAAGTTGTTTAGCTGCCATAATAAGCTCCTTTTTTAGAGTTGAGTGGGGTGGATGGAGAAGACTAGAGGATACCGAGGATATCGTCTTCGCGCAGGACCTGGTAGGCCGTGCCGTCGATCTTGATTTCGGTGCCGCCGTACTTGCTGATCAGGACCTTGTCGCCGACTTTGACTTCGAAGGGCTTCTTCTTGCCGTCGTCGTCGATCTTGCCGGTCCCGATGGCAACGACTGTTGCTTCCTGGGGTTTTTCCTTCGCAGTATCAGGGATGATGATGCCGCCTTTTTTGACTTCTCCCTCTTCGAGCGGCTGCACGAGCACCCGGTCGCCGAGAGGACGGAATGTTGGTTTTGCCATATTCTGTCTCCTTTCGTTTTGGTTTTGGTTGTTGGTTAAAGTCGTCCAGAGCTTATTGGAAATCAGCCTGGTAGCCGTCGCGCGCCGCGCAACGGATCGTCGCACGGAGTGCGACGGCTACCTCACTAATCCCCATTAGCCCGGGACGGTGTTGAAATTACATCAGGCTTCGGTAACGGCGATGACGTTGGCTGCCACGACGACGTGCTTCACGGTTTCGCCATCCATCAGAAGGATGAAGAGGCCATTTTCCGTCCAGGCCACCGAGGTGGCTTTTACGGTGATGGCTGTCTTTTCTTTATAGACGATATTGTAGGTTTTCACAGGGAGCGTCTCGGTGGTCGTGTCGCTCATTATTTCTTACCTTTTTTGGAGTCCTTGTCCTTGTCGACCATTTCGAAGTCGGCATCGACGACGTCATCCTTGGCGGCTTCGCCGGGCTTGGTGAAGTCGGCCTTCTCCGGATTGGGACCATCGGTCGCTCCGGGCTGGGCCTGGGCGGAAGTGGCGGCGGCTTTGTAGAGCTCCTCGGAAACCGCGCTGACCTTCGTGTTGAGGCCTTCGACGGCTGCCTTGATCGCATCGGCGTCTTCGCCCTTGAGGGCTTCGCGGACCTTCTTGATCTCTTCCTCGATCTCGGTCTTCTTGGCCGCGTCGACTTTTTCGCCAAGATCCTTGAGCATCTTTTCCGCGGCATAGGCGGCGGAATCGGCGCCATTGCGCAGTTCGATGGCTTCCTTGGCTTTCTTGTCGTCTTCGGCATGGGCTTCGGCGTCCTTGGTCATCTTTTCGACTTCTTCCTTGGAGAGACCGCTCGAACCGGTGATGGAAATTTTCTGTTCCTTGCCCGTGCCAAGATCCTTGGCCGAGACATGGAGAATACCGTTGGCATCGATATCGAAGGTGACTTCGATCTGAGGGGTGCCGCGCGGGGCGGGCGGGATGCCATCAAGGTGGAACGTGCCAAGCTGCTTGTTGTCGCGAGCCAGCGGGCGTTCGCCCTGGAGGACCTTGATTTCCACGCCGGGCTGATTGTCCGAGTAGGTGGAGAAAGTCTGGGTCTTCTTGGTGGGGACGGTGGTATTGCGCACGATCATCGGGGTCGCGACGGAACCGGCGGTCTCGATGGCGAGCGTGAGCGGGGTGACGTCGAGCAGGAGGACGTCCTTGACGTCGCCCTTGAGAACGCCGCCCTGAATGGCCGCGCCGATGGCGACGACTTCATCCGGATTCACACCCTTGTGCGGCTCCTTGTTCACGAGCTTGCGGGCGATCTCAATGATCTTGGGCATGCGGGTCATGCCGCCAACGAGAACGAGTTCGTCGATCTGCGCTGCGGTGATCTTGGCGTCGTTCAAGCAGGCGTTGACCGGCTTGATGGTGCGCTCGGTGAGAGCGTCGGTGAGTTGCTCCAGCTTGGCGCGGGTGAGATCCTTGCGGATGTGCTTCGGGCCGGTCTGGTCGGCCGTGATGAACGGCAGGTTGATTTCGTAGGTCTGCGAGGAGGAAAGGGCGATCTTCGCCTTTTCGGATTCCTCTTTCAGACGCTGGATGGCGTCCGGCTGACCTTTTAAGTCGATACCGCTTTCGGTTTTAAATTCGGCGAGGAGCCAGTCCATGATCGCGTTGTCCCAATCGTCGCCGCCGAGATGGGTGTCACCGTTGGTGGCCTTGACTTCGAACACGCCGTCGCCGATTTCGAGAACGGAGATATCGAACGTGCCGCCGCCCAAGTCGTAGACGGCGATCTTTTCGTCGCTCTTCTTGTCGAGACCGTAGGCGAGCGAGGCGGCCGTGGGCTCGTTGATGATGCGGAGGACTTCGAGTCCCGCAATGCGACCCGCGTCCTTGGTAGCGTGGCGCTGACTGTCATTAAAATAGGCAGGGACGGTGATGACCGCCTGGGTGATCTTTTCGCCGAGCTTGGCTTCGGCATCGGCCTTGAGCTTGGCAAGAATGAAGGAGGAAACTTCTTCGGGAGAGTAGACTTTCTTTTCACCCTTCACTTCGACTTCGATGTGGGCGTCGCCGTTCTTGGCTTCGACGAGCTTGTAGGGAACGCGGGCTTGTTCGCCTTTGACTTCCGCGAACTTGCGGCCCATGAAACGCTTGACCGAGAAAATGGTGTTTTTGGAGTTGGTGACGGCCTGGCGCTTGGCGGCCTGGCCGACGAGACGCTCGCCGCTCTTCGTGAAAGCGACGATGGAGGGCGTCGTGCGTGCGCCCTCGGAATTTTCGAGAACGACCGGCTCGCCGTTTTCCATCACGGACATGCAGGAGTTGGTGGTGCCTAAATCAATGCCTAAAATCTTTGCCATAGTGATTAGAGCCTGCAGGATGTGGGCCGACGGACGATCGAATTCATAAGGCATTGCATTTTAATTATTTATGATTTTATTCTAGAAAAGATTCTTGGATTATCATGCCAAATTAGCGTCATAATGACACAGGCGTGATGACGAAATGGCACAATAATGACCTCGAAGTTCAAGCCGTGAAAAGATTGTCGATCGGGACTTCTTTCAGCAAAATAATGGAATGAAGCAACTGGGAGTTTTGTTGGTTGCAGTTTTTCTTCAAACGAGCGGAATGAGCACGGTCCTGGAGGCGTATCCGCTGTATTACGAAATTACTCAACAGGCCCAAGCCCAAGCGGAGGCCCAGCAAAGACATCTGCCCGTGGCATGGCTGGGAAGTCTTCCTGCCAATTCAGATCTCGGGGAATCCAAGGCACAGGCGGCCCAGCTGGCCCTGACCACACTCCAGAACCATGCGGTGGTCATTTTCTTTGAGAGAGAGAAAATAGAATCCGTCCCCAGTCTTGTTCAGACGGAATTTAAGAAACCGGATGATGGTCCCGATCCCTTGGGACAGAATTGGGCTTCGCCCAAGGTGGTTTTTACCGATCCGGGCGTGACCAAGGCCATCGGACGCGTCTCCTATACCCAGATGAGCCATGAAGGCACGGTCGCCGCACTTAATACGGTCCTGCAGATCATTCGAAATACGCCCGACATGCTGGAACCGGCGCCCTCCCCTCCCCCTGTTGTAGCGCACACAGAAATCAACCGTCCTGTTCCCCCTGCCAAGCCGCGGAATCACACGATCAATTATATCGTCATTATCATCGGCATTCCCCTGGCGTGGTATATTTATTCAAGGGGGCGAGACCGGGATGCCGGGAAGAAATAGTCTTTTATTAGCTAATGAAATTTAGTGGAAATAAGGAGGTAGGAGGAAGCAAGAGACTTTGGATTTGTTTCCGGATAGAGTTACCTCATGGGTTTCCTCGACCGTTTACCTATTGATAGATGGGAAAAATGGTTCTTCACTATTCTGCTTTGCTTATTGCTCGCCTACTGCTCTTTCGACCAGTGGCACTACTCTAAAAGCGTCACTCCTAACGGCGTTACAACCGTATCCGATTTCTATAACCGTTTTGGAACTCCCGTTTCCATCGAGACGGTTGAACAAAAGGGGACGACCTATTACCGATTATCCAGCCAAAACCCACAATATACTTCAAAGATACAGTCAGCCCCACCCGCATATATCTTTGACTCGTCGGGCCATCTGGTTGATTGGTGTTCTGATCCAGGAGATGACGGAGCGTTTCTCGACAAGTGGTATCACCATGGCCAACACATAGACCCAGCTGTTTTTCAAAAGAAATTTGGCATTAAAACCGCAAAGACATGGACTGGGCCATAAGGTATTTTGGCAAGCCGAAGGAGTGCCGAGACTCAGAATGACGGAATCATAACGGGCACTTGGGGTGAGAAAATGCTACAAGGCGCGTGGAGTTTGACGTGGCTGAAACGAAACCATCTTATCTCAAGATCATCCCACGATGGTTTGTCGTCGCGTTTGCGGTTTTTGTTCTAACAGTGCTGGGGGGTGTTTATGTGACGTCGCATCTACCGAAGGTTTATAACGCGACGGCACAGATACAGATCAGGCAGGAAGACAAGCGCCTTGGTGATTTTAATGGTGGTGATGATCACAGTTTTGATCCCACCGCTTTTCAAGCTCAGTTTGAAACTCTCCAGTCTCCGGATGTTCTACTACCGATCATCACCGATCTAAAACTCGATCAGACTTGGGCCACGCGAGAAAAGCGAGGCGATAAACTGACGCCTTTGGAATCACTCGCCTACTTGAAAAGTGCCTTGAAACTCGATTTGAAACGGGGAACGAATATCGTCGAAATTACAGCGAGCAGCGAAGACCCACAGGAGGCGGCGACAATCGCCAATGCGATTGCTGATCGTTACAAGACCCTGCGTGATGTGCAGGAAGATCAACGCAATCACCGGGGAGCGGATTACCTGCGCGAGCAAGTGGACCAGCAGCAAAAGGTGGTTGATGAAAAGAAAGCGGCGGCGGACAAGGCGCAACAAGACCTTCAAAAAGCAGGCGTCACCATGTCTGAAATATCCGCGGCGAAAGCCCCCACAACAGTTGACTTGGAGGACCGCAAGAAAGACCTTCTCAGAGCCAAGGTGGATTACGATGCACGGCGCGTACTTTGGCAGCAGGTCCAGAATCTTCCGGACGAAGAATTCGTCAATACATTGTCTGCCTTGGGGCGCCAGGAGCCCAACATCGCCGCGCTGCGCACGGAAATTTTCAGCCGCCAGGGAGACATTGATAATCTTCTGAAGGATGGTTTCGATGAAAAGCATCCGCGCGTGCAGGCCTTGCACGATGAAATTGCCCGCAAGCAACAACAGATCAAAGACCTTGTTGGCGGAACGCGGCGCGCAATGCAGATCGATGTGGAAATGGCCCAGTCCCGGGTCACTTTACTGCAAAAAGAAGTGGATGAGTTGAGCGCGAAGGCCAGTCAGAAGCCAGATCCGCAACTCGAACCTTATCGTGCAGCCCAACGAGATTACGAGCAGCAACTCAGTATTCTCGAGGCGTACAAGGTTCGCCTAAAGCAAATTGAATCGGAGAATGGATTACTTGAAAGCCCTGTACGGATTATCACGCGGGCGCAGGCGCCGGAGTATCCGTCCTCGCCGAAGAAGGCGCTTTACCTGGTGATGAGTGTGGCGCTGGGACTTTTTCTGGGGCCGCTGGTGGCCACGATAGCGGAGCTGGGGCTTTGGGTATTGCGGAGAACGCAGCTGCAAAGTTGATTCTATTTGAGCAATTTTATTTGCTCAAAATGCCGATCTTTATGAATGAGATCGACGCCGTAATGGCGGGAACACGCTGCAATCAGAAGGTCGCTGGTGGGAAAGGTCTTTGCTCCCAGTCGGGCAGTGCGAGCCAGATGATCGGCGAGAATCCAGACGTCGGATGTAATCGGCAGCAAGGTCGCGCTAGATTCCATATGTTGAAGTTCTTTCAACTCCTTTGGGCCGGAAGCTCCGTTCCAAAGCTCAAGCCGGATGATCTCACACCATGCAGCCTCCCCACGCCTAACCAATGAAATGATGTGCTCACGCATTGTGACGTCTCCCCGACTGCGAAAAAATTCGATCCAAGCCGAGGTATCGACCAGAACGAGATTGGAGCGGAGTTTCAATCCATCTCCCGCATCTTCCGGAGCTCTTCCTGGGTCATGATTCCGTCCATCTTGCCCGCAAGCTTAAGGAAATTTTCCATCCTTTCGCGCCGGTTGAATTCCGCAATGGCGTGGTTAATCGCTTCGCGTTTAGTCTTCGCGCGCGTGTGTCGCATGACATCCTGAAGTTCGTTTTCAGGAATATCCACCGTTGTTTTCATGATTCCAAATTTAGCCTATTTTGGATTCTAATGCAACTCCCATTGGAATCCACTAGTAGGGAGACATTTTCAAAAACCCCCATTGCGCCGTCCAGTCTATTCGAAAATGCGACCCGTGTCTGATCCTTCGACAAGCTCAGGATGACGGCGTTGGGGGATCGGGAATGACGTGGTCGAGGAGCTTGGCGCTGCTGAGGACGCCGGGGACGCCGGCGCCGGGATGGGTGCCGGCTCCGACGAGGTAGAAGTTCTTCACATCTTCACTGACGTTGTGGGGGCGGAACCAGGCACTCTGGGTGAGGATGGGCTCGAACTGGAAGGCGGAGCCGAGGTGCGCGTCGAGGTCGGTCTCGAAATCGAGCGGGGTGTAGACCATCTTGCTGATGATGTGCTCGCGGAGATTGGGGCAGAGTTTTTCGAGCGATTCGAGAATGGCCTCGGCGTAGAGATCCTTCACGGCATTCCAGTCGACATTGCCGCCGAGGTTGGGCACAGGCGAGAGGACGTAAAAGCATTCGCAGCCCTTGGGCGCGAGCGAGGGATCGGTGCGGGTGGGCGCGTGAAGATAGAGGGAGAAATCGTCGGCGAGGATTTTCTTCTGGAAGAT
>Ga0207703_10004430_pt1 | contig 11536 bp, 10 predicted proteins | sample KBSSwiS12_FD_184304 | JGI IMG/M metagenome (GOLD analysis project Ga0207703, IMG submission 184304) | Switchgrass rhizosphere microbial communities from Kellogg Biological Station, Michigan, USA - KBS Switchgrass S1-2 (SPAdes) (version 2) | ecosystem: Host-associated > Plants > Roots >... | reverse complement strand
TCCATGGTCATGCTCGCAAGCCCATAGGCATCAAGCCGGGACAACCCTCTGTCCTTCTGCAGCAGTTCGATCATCGCCCACGAGGCGTCGTCCATCGCCTTGTTCATGTTGGCGTCGGCGGCGTAGGTCACTAGATATTGCGGCGTGTCCGCCGTTGGTCGCGCTTCAGCGAGCGACTTGGCGGGATCTTTCGACGTCATGCAGTGGACGCCTTTCTTGATGTCCACGACCTGGGTCACGCGACAATCCGAGGTCTTCGACACCATCGAGGCCGCTTGCTCAGGCGAAACCTTGCGCTGCTCTGCGATGAATTTCGCGGTTTCCGCCTTGGCGTTGGCAAGCGCCTTGGTGAGATCCTCGTCGAAGCCCATCGTGATCCACTCGGTCGGCGTCTCGATGCGAGGCCACTCGAGCTTCGTCGCTTTGTCGACGGTTATTGTCAGGGTGATTTCCTGGAACGCGGTCTCGAGTCCGGTGAGGTTGACCTCGCCGTTGCCCTGCGCCGCGTGGGAATCGCCCTGCCACACCAGTGCGCCCCGGACGAAGACCGGAACGTGCAACGTCGTTCCTTCGACGAGATCACGGTTGTCCAGATTTCCGGCGAAAGGTCCCGGCGGCACGGCGTTGTAGCGGCCCGGCTCCTTGCGCGCGACACCGAGCGTGCCCGGGAAGGGCCGCAATGGAATTTCGACGCCCGGCGCAAACTCGGCGGTCTTCTTTTCATTGTCGAGATAGAGATACTTCACCTGTCCTTCGGGAAAGCGGCTCGGGAATTGTCCGAACAATCCGGGCACGTTGAAGTTCGCGCCCCACGGCCGCGGGACGATCTTCTGAATCTTGATCTGCAGCGTGTCGCCCGGCTCCGCGCCGTTGACGAAGATCGGCCCGGTCAGCGTCATCGGCCCGCGCGCCGGCCAATCGGTGCGCAGTTTTTTCAATTCCTCGATGGTGCGACCCGGATAAAGCTGGCCGTGCGAATGTGACATCGACTCGATCGCAACCGTGTCACCGGAATCGACGATCAGGCGCGGCAATTCGGCGTTGTCGAACCAGCCCCACTGCGTCGTTTCCATCGTCGCCGGCAGGACGTGCATGCGGCCGGGATACTTCGAGCCCGGCACGGCCATCAGCTTCTGTGCGGCCGATTGCGCCGAGATCGGCGGGGGCTGTTGCGCCAAAACAGCCCCGCCTGCGCAAATCGCAGCCAAAGTTGTCGCCACAGCCATTGGTTTGTGAAATTGCATGCGTCGCCCCCGCGTTGTTTCTGTTTTCTAGCGTAAACGATAGCAACTTCCATGCCACCGGAATAGCCGGAGGCGCGCGCGAGATGTCGCGGAGACGGTCAGGGATCAGGCGCTTAGCGCGGCACTGGCTTGGCCGAGGCGGAATCCGAACTTCGAGAGGACGAACAGGCAGCCATAGGCGAGCTGCAGGCGCCGGAGCGGCGACAGCCAGGAGCGCGTCTCGTAGAAATCGCCTGCCAATATCGTGATCAGTTCGTGGCGCGTATTGAACAGATCGAATGACGACATGAAAATGTCGCGCATCAGCGGCGAATTGATCCGGTAGATCAGCCAGGACAGAGAATTGAGGCTGTGCCGGATCTTGCGCTCATAGTCGCGCACAAGCTGTTCGCGTGACCCGCGGCCATCAAGCAAATCCTCCACCACAGTTGCCCCGTAAGCCGCGCTGCTCATCGCCATCATGACGCCGCTCGAAAACAGCGGATCGATGAAGGCTGCGGCGTCGCCGACAAGAATATGGTTTTTCCCGACATAAGACTGGGAGTCATATGAGTAGTCGGCACACGCCGTCAGCGGACCGATCGGTTCGGCATTCTTCATGTGAGCCGCGAGGCTTGGGGTCTCCGCCACCGCACTCGAAAAAAGCGTTTCGAGGTTGGCCTTTCTTTCCTTGAAAAACGTTTGCGTGCCCACCACACCGACGCTCATCACGTCGTCGGGCAATGGGATCATCCAGAACCAGCCGTGGTCGAACAGATAGACCGTGATCATTCCTTCCTTGTCGCCGGAGCGGGGCGGAACGTTGCGGAAATGTCCGAACACGGCCGCGGTGTTATTGTGCTTGTTGATGCGCTTGAGCCCGAGCTTGCTTGTGAGCAGCGTGTCGCGACCGGTCGCGTCGACGAGAAATCGGGCCGCCCACTCTGTCGTCGTGCCGTCATCGTTCTTTGACGTGATGTATGGCCTTTCCTCATCAAGCCTGACGTCGGTTACGCGAGCACCCTCCAATACCTCCGCGCCGAGGCGTCGGCTGTTGTCGAGCAGCAATTTGTCAAAGTCCGAGCGCCTGACCTGATAGCTGTAGCCGACACTCAAATACGGATTCTCGGCAAACCGAAACGTCGTGGCCGCGTTGTGGGCGTCTGAAACAAGATCAGCACCGGGCTTGTAGACGCCGATGCGATGAACTTCATCGCTAATCCCAAGCCGGTCAAACAGCGGCAGATTCAGCGGGAGCAGCGATTCACCGATGTGAAAGCGCGGAAAATGCTCCTTTTCCAGGACAACGACGTGTTTGTTGTTCTGCGCAAGCAAAGCGCCAATGGTCGAGCCGGCGGGTCCACCGCCGACAACAAGCACATCGCATTCACGAGCGTTCGTCATCGTCGCTGTCATTTCACCCTATGATTGAAACAGCGCGGCATGCCTTCATTGTGGCAAGAACCAACAACGGTGATATCGATTTCGTGAAGATTGTGCCGCGGACCCCTGCATGGACGCACCCGAAGCCACCGCCGAATTTTACGAATTTTTGCCGGTCTTTCGCGACTTCACCAACGTCGCGGATGAAGCCTGCTTTACGCCAATGCCCGACGATTGGGTGGTCGGTGTTGCTGACGTCCAACAATCGACCGAGGCCATCCGCCAGAACCGCTACAAGGCCGTCAACATGGCAGGCGCGGCGGTGATCGCTTCGGTCGCCAACGCGCTGAAAAACCGCGATTTCCCTTTTGTCTTCGGCGGCGATGGCGCGAGCTTTGCGGTGCCGTCCACCGACGCTGCCCTCGCCCGGCAGGCGCTTGCCGAGACGGCGACCTGGGTGACCGAAGATCTCGGTCTGACCCTTCGCATCGGAATGGTTTCGGTCGCCGACATCCGCGCACGTGGCAACGACGTTCGTGTCGCGCGATACGTGCCGTCCGACAACATCAGCATTGCGATGTTCTCTGGCGGTGGTCTGGCCTGGGCTGACGCGGCGATGAAACGCGGCGAGATCGCGGTGCCGCCGGCACCGCCCGGCGCACATCCGGATTTGAACGGACTCTCGTGCCGCTATGAATTGATCCCCGCGCGACGGGGGCAGATCCTATCGCTCGTTGTCGTCCCGGGTCCGGATGCGCGCGGCGAGGACTTCCGCGCTGTCGTTGAGGCCATTACCCGCATCGTCGAGGAGACGCCGGATGCGTCGCGCCCTCTTACTGACGCGGGCCTGCGCCTCAAATGGCCCCCGCAAGGCTACGATCTCGAGGCACGTGCGTCGCGTCGCGCCGGTGAATCGATCCGGGCGCGTAAGGTCAAGGTGCTGGCCGCGACCTTTCTCTATTTCCTCATCATGCGGTTTGGCGTCCCCGTCGGTCGCTTCGTTCCGGCGAAGTATACGCAGCAGGTCGTCGAAAATTCAGACTTCCGCAAGTTCGACGATTCGCTGCGCATGGTGCTCGATTGCACGCCGCAGCTGATCGCCGAAATTGAGGCTTATCTGAAGGCGGCCTCCGCCAAGGGAGTCGTCCGCTACGGCATGCATCGGCAGGACTCGGCGATGCTCACCTGCTTCACGCCGTCGCCGACCAATCCGAAGCACGTTCATTTTGTCGATGGCGCACAAGGTGGCTACGCGCTCGCCGCGGCAGCGCTGAAGGAAAGCAGCGCGCGTGAGGCCTAGCCGCGCGCCCGCGCGCGCGCTGCGTTCTCGACCAGCGTTTTGCCAAGCGACCAGATGGCGCCCGGAACGCGATGCGCGTCGGCGATGACCGTTTCGAAAGATCGCTCGATCCAGTCGCAGTCCTCGTCCGTTATGATCAGCGGTGGCAGCAGCTTGATCGTGTGATTGCCGTGTCCTGCGACCTGCGACAGGATTCGATGTTCCTTCAGCAGGGGAATGACGATCAGCTGGCAGAACAATCCGCTGTTCGCCGTCTCCAGCAGATTCCACGAGGCCTTGAGCTTCAGCGAGCGCGGCGCGCCAAACTCAATGCCGATCATCAGCCCTTTGCCGCGCACTTCCTTGACGAGCTCGTGACGCCCGATCATCCGTTCGAAAGTCGCGAGCAAGCGCGCGCCTTTCTGCTCGGCGTTCTTCATCAGCCCTTCGGATTCGATCACCTCGAGCGTGGCGAGGCCGGCCGCCATTGCCAGATCGTTCTTCGAGAATGTCGAGCCGTGGACCACGGCGCGATCCATGCGATCGAAAACCTTGTCGAAGATCCATTTGCGCGTCAGTACGGCGCCGGAAGGCACCTGACCGCCGGACAGCGATTTCGACAGAAGAACCATGTCTGGCTCGACGCCCCAATGCTCGCAGGCGAGGAACCGCCCGGTACGTCCCAGCCCAGTCTGAATCTCGTCGGCGACAAACAACGTGCCGTGCTTTCGGCAAAGCTCGACAGCTGACCGCAAATAGTCGTCGGTCGCGACGCTCACGCCTTTGCCCTGAATCGGCTCGACGATGAAGGCGGCGACTTTTTTCGAGGCGAGCGCTTTTTCCAGGGCCTCGAGATCGTTGAACGGGACTTCGGCACAGCTGGGCAAAAGCGGGCCGAAGCCGTCGCGGAAGATCTGGTCGCCGATCAGCGACAGCGAGCCGTTCGTCAGGCCGTGGAAAGCGTGGCTGCAGTACACGATGCCGTCGCGACTTGTTGCCGCACGTGCAAACTTGATCGCGGTCTCGACCGATTCGGTCCCCGAATTGGCGAAAAACACTTTCTCAAGGTGGGGCACGTAGCGTAGCAGGCGTTCGGCGAGGACACCGGCAAGGGCCGACACATCCATTTGGACGAGGTTTGGAAAGTCACTGGCGAGGACTTTTCGCAAAGTGTCGTTAACGACCGGGTGGTTGCGTCCGAGAGCGAATACACCCCATCCGCTCAGCAGGTCGAGATACTGAAGGCCCTCGCGGTCGTATAAATATTGGCCTTTGCCGCGTTGATATGCCCGATCGAAACCAATCGTTTTCAGAACGCGCACCATCTGCTCATTCAGATAGCGGGCATGCAACGAGTAACGGTCGGCGTCCGACTCGGCGAACAGGCTGTCGATGTCAAAACTCATCAAGGTCTCCGAAAGACGCTCGGAAGTTCCGCCTTTTTATGCACAGGGTTGGGCTAAAATGGTACCGTCTTCGCGCCGGCATGTCATGCTGGCGCACCGCGCCAATTGGCGTGCCGAACAAGCAACATCCCCCAAGATGTTAAGGAATCCGCGTGTTTTCTGCGGGTTGCAGCGTTGACCATGGGGGCTCCCTTTGGGATAAATGCCTTGGGAAGGCGGGGTGCGGATGTCGGGACAAGCGGGCGTCGTTGCCGTTACATGTTTGGCACTTGAAGCTGGGATAGCGCGCGGTCCGGGCGTGTCGGTGCTCTGCAATCAAGGGTCGGGGCTGCGGGCGGCGCTACGCGCCGCAATCGAACGCGGCGCTTCGGGCATCATCAGCTTTGGAATCGCGGGTGGTCTGGCGCCCCATCTTGCCGCGGGTGACTGGGTCGTGGCTTCGGGGGTCGCAAGCGGCGAGGATGTGATCGCGACCGATCGCGCCTGGACGGAGCGGTTGCTCGAAATCCTTCCCGGCGCCGTCCACGCAAACGTTGTCGGCGCGAACAAAGTCATCGCCAGCCCGGAAGAGAAATTCGAACTGCACGACGAAACCGGGGCAGCGGCCGTCGACATGGAGTCGCACATTGCCGCCGAGGTTGCGGCCGCGCACGGTATTCCGTTTGCCGCGTGCCGTGTCATCCTCGATTCCGCACATAGAATGCTTCCGCCGGCGGCAACACTCGGGCTACGCCGCGACGGCACGCCGGATGTGCCGGCGGTGCTGCGCTCGGTCCTGCAACAGCCCGGCCAGCTCCCGAACCTCATTCGCGTGGCGCGCGATCATCATGTCGCCCGTCGCGCCCTGCAATCCGGTCGCAAACAGCTCGGTATCGGATTGGGCTTCCCCTACTACAACAGCCTTGCATTCGACCGCGTTTTTGCATGACAACGGCGCCTTGCAGCGCCGGGTGATCAATGCTTCAGCGGAATGACAGTACCGGCTCGACGTCACGTCAGGGCAGGACGATCAGAATTGCATCGCGTGCGGAAATTTCCGTCCTGCCGCAATGGCAATCCGCATTCGCGCAGGAGCGAAAAGATCACCGTTACTACGAACTTATCGAAGACACGCTGAAGGATGGATTTACCTACGGTTATCTGATCGTCGAGAGCGATCGTGCCGTCCGCGCCATCCAGCCTTATTTCCTGGTCGACCAGGATCTGCTCGCCGGCATGAGCGGGGCCGTGACAAAAATCGTCGGTGGCCTGCGTCGTCTTTGGCCGCGCTTCATGCGTGCACGGACACTGATGGTTGGATGCGCCGCCGGCGAAGGGCATCTCGATGGCGATGATGCGACAAAATTCGAAACGGCCGAAACGTTTGGCCAATCGTTGCTGGGCATAGCGCGCGACCTGAACTGCGTGATGATCGTGCTCAAGGAATTTCCCGCGAAATACCGCGCGCCGTTGCAATGCCTGATGAGCGAAGGGTTCGCCCGCGTACCCAGCATGCCGATGACGACGCTCAGCATCGAGTACAAGGATTTTGAGGACTACGTCTCGAACTGTCTCAGCCCCCGCACGCGCGGAAAAGTACGCCGCAAGTTGCGCGCCGCCGAGCGTGCAAAGCCGGAAATCACCATGAGCGTCGTGGGCGACATCGCGCCGTTCGTTGACGAGGTCTACCCGCTCTACGAGAAGGTCTACGAGCGTTCACCGCTTCAGTTCGAAAAACTCACCAAGGAATTTCTCTGCGAGATCGGACGGCGCATGCCGGACAAGGTCCGCTTCTTCATCTGGCGGCAGGACAACCACATCGTGGCTTTTGGTCTTTGCACGATGCAAGGCGACGCGATCTGTCACGAGTACGTCGGATTCGATTACGCCGTCGCGTTCGACCTCAATCTCTATTATCGCGTCTTCCACGACGTCATCGAATGGGCCATCGCCAACGGCTACAAGCGCTTCTTCAGCGGCAGTCTGAACTACGACCCCAAGTGGCATTTGCGTCAGTCGCTCTACCCCGTCGATCTTTACGTGCGGCACACCTCTGGCCCCATCAATGCGGTGCTGAAACGGCTGCTTCCGGTCATGGAGCCGACGCGCTCCGACCCGATTCTGCCGAACTTCGACAATTATCGCGAGCTTTGGGGCTGATCGCCCGCTGTTTTCGCGTCCTCCGGAACAACAACAGGCGGTTCCCGTTATCACGCTGGGCGGCCCATGCCGCATCGGCGGGATCAAGCAATGGCGGCGGATTCAACATCCAGTGAGGTGACGGTGCGGCGGCGGTCGGCGCGCGCGAAGGACAAGGGCGTAGTCGACCTCGCAGGCGACATGCTCAAGGAAGTCGCAACGCTCATCCAGACTGAACTGCAACTGCTGCGCGCGGAGATTTCCGAAAAGCTGACATTTACCGCGATGTCGGCGGCTCTGATCGGTGCCGGCGCACTCCTGCTGATGGCAACAATCGTTCTTTTGCTCGAAGCCGCTGTCGCCGGTCTGGTTGCGTATGGCTTGTCCTGGCCGGTCGCGATTCTCATCATCGCCGCACTCACTTTGCTTGGAGGAGCCGGTCTCGTTTGGGTCGGCTTTAATCGCTTGAGCACGGCTCGACTTACTCCCTCCAAAACTCTCGACCAACTGCAAAAAGATTCAACCATCGGAAACATGAGGTGACCTTATGGCTACATCAGCACAGCTGGAACGCAAGGCGGAGCGTGCGCGCGAGCGTCTTTCCGACCGGATCAACGATCTGCGTTACCACGTCTCTCCGTCGACCGTCGTCAGCGACCTGCTGGGCGGCGTCAATCCGCGTGCCTGGGGCGAGGACGTTCTCCCGATCCTGGCAAAACAGGCGCGCAACAACCCCGTCGCATCGATGCTCATTGCCGCTGGCGTCGGCTGGCTCATCTTCTCGGAGGTGCGCGGACCTGTCGCCAAGACGCTGGGTCTCAACAACCTCGGGCTCAAGGATCTCGGCCTGACGGGCTCGCGAAAAAAGGCCCGACGCGGAACACGCGGGAAGAAACGCACCGCACGCAACGGCCGGTCAGCGGTGAGCCGCACCAAGTAAATACCAATGGCGGGCGGCCACCGGCGGGCAGTCGGCTCACGGAGGCAGCGCCGACTTTGGTCCGGGCTTCTGGGCGCCGCCTTGCTGGTTGCGGGAATTCGCCGCCGACCGGAAGACGATGCGCCATCAGAAGAGCCGGAGCTGGCTGGAGACCGCTCGCCACCACACACCGAGAAGAAGCGCCGCGCGTGGAGGGAGTTCGCGCGGCTTTTCTATGGCGCCATCGGCCAGCACCGCGTGGTGTCGATTGCGGCCGGCGTCACGTTCTTCGCACTGCTCGCGATGTTCCCGGCGGTGGCGGCGCTGGTCTCGGTCTACGGAATTTTTGCCGATCCCGGCACAATCCGCATGCATCTCGATGACCTCTCGTCGATCCTGCCCAGCGGGGCCATCGAGGTCATCGGCGATCAGCTCTCCCGGGTCACCTCGGGCGGGAAAAGCACGCTTGGTGCGACTTTTCTCTTCACGCTCGGTCTATCGCTCTGGAGCGCCAATGCGGGAATGAAGGCGCTCTTCGACGCCCTCAACATTGTCTATGACGCGCAGGAACGACGCGGCCTGATAAAGCTGAATCTCATTTCGTTGGCATTCACGGGCTGCGCACTCCTCGCGCTGATCCTCGCCATCTCCGTCATCGTCGTGCTGCCGGTGGTGCTGGAATTTGCCGGGCTTCAATCGCTCGGCGGAACGATGGCCATGATCGCGCGCTGGCCAGGCCTTTATGCCGTCGTAGCTTTCGGCCTGGTCATTATCTATCGCTATGGCCCGGACCGCGATCGCGCGCAGTGGCGATGGATCACCTGGGGCAGCGCACTGGCCGCAGCACTCTGGATCGTCGTGTCGATCCTCTTCTCGTGGTATGCGGCGAACTTCGGCGCATACAACAAGACATACGGATCGCTCGGCGCCGTTGTCGGGTTCATGACCTGGATGTGGATCTCCTGCATGGTGATCCTTGCCGGGGCCGAAGTTGACGCTCTGATGGAACGTCTCGACCGCGGCACTGCCACCTAGTCGCCACTCACGTGTCAGTGGCGCGCACGCTCCAGCATCTCCCGGATTGGGTCGTACGTCATTCGTATGTTCGGCCGCTCTTCCGCCTGCTTTGCAAGCCGGACGTATGTTCTGGCCAGATTTTCCCACTCGGCTTTCACGATCGGGTTGTGTTCCCGTAACGCGCGGCTTCGGACGTCTGCCGCCAAGTGCCTGTATTGTTCAGCTCGGTCCATTTGGCGACTCCGCTGTTTCGCTCCCTGCGTTAATCCTTACTGGGCCAACAGGGGAACCCTCAATTCCGTTCCTGAAATACATGAGAATCTGTAAATCGCGGAATTGCAGTCAGTTGTGCAAACGCCGCTCTCAATACAGAACGAAAAACATCGTGCGATCTTGTGTAGCAGATAGAGGAACATAATCGTTGCTGCATCGGTTTTCCCTCTGATCCGGAGGACGGCAGACGCTGTTCCCTGGAACAAACCAGAGAGGATTCACGATGAAACGCACAACGAGTAAGAAACTCCTGCTCGGAACCGTTGCGCTGATGGCTGGCGTTGGTCTGGCTTCGGCTCAGGGAATACGAGAGGGCGGAAGCGCCGCCGGTGGCGCTGAACAGCACAGTATGCCTTCGGGTTCGCCCGCGGCGAAATCGCAAGCCGGCGCCGAGATCCAGAGCAAGGGCGAGGCGGAAACACGTGGCCAGGCACCTGGAAAGGGCGCAATCGAGCAAAAGGCCCAGGCGCCACAGCGCGACAAGAGCCGCATGAGCGATCAGGCCAAACCGGAACGCTCAACGACCGGCCAAGGGTCGTCCGAGAAGGATGAGCCAAAAGCAAAGAGTTCCAGCAAGGAAGATCTGAAGTCGAAGAGTTCCGGTGCGGACGAGCTGAAGTCAAAGTCGAAAAGCTCCGCGAAGGAAGACCTGAAGGCTAAGGGTCAAGACTCGGCAAAAGACTCGGCCAAGGGCTCTGCAAAGACCAATGAACGGTCGACCACCGGCCAGGCCACCAGCGACAAGACCGACATGAAGGGCGCTGCCGACAGCAAGACGCAGACCCCGAATGCGGCGGGGCAGAACCAGACGAGCGGTTCTGCGACCCAGAACCAGACCGGCGCAAATATTCAGTCGCAGGCTGGTGCAAAGTTGACCACGCAGCAGCAGACGACAATTCATCAGTCCGTGCTGTCGGCCCGAAACGTGCCGCGCGTCGATCACGTGAACTTCGCCGTCCATACCGGCGCGATCATTCCAAGGTCGGTGAACATCGTCGCGATTTCGACCTTCCCGGTCCTGATCGAGACCTTCCCGCAGTACCGCGACTACAGCTTCTTCGTGGTCGAGGATGAGATCGTGTTCGTGGACCGTGGCCATAAGGTCGTCGACGTTGTACCGGTCGGACCGCGCACGCGGTTCAGCCGTGCTTCGAGTTCGACCGCTGTGGCAGTGAACCTCAGCGAGCCTGAGATTCGCGAAGTGCAACTGGTTCTTGTCCAGCGGGGCTTCCTGCATGGCCGCGTGACCGGCGTGTGGGGTCCTGAAACGCGCGAAGCCCTGGTCGCCTTCCAGCGCAAGGAAGGATTCTCGGCGACCGGTTCTATCGATACACGCACAGTCGGCGCGCTTGGCTTGTCCGGCAAGGTCAAGGTCCAGGAGTCAAGCTCAACACAAGGCTCGAGCGCGACGACCACGGGGCAAGCCCCGTCGCCGAGCACGACCGGACAAAACCCGCCGGCTCAGAACCAGTCTACGACTGGTCAGAACGAAGGCAGCGGGCAAAAGCCATCCGACAAGCAGAGCAGCGGACCGAGTCAGTCCACGACCGGTCAGGGCAGCGGTAGCAGCAAGCCTGAGTCGAGCGGCAGCTCGATGAACGGCGGCTCGTCCTCGATGCCAAGCCAGAGTGGCTCGTCATCTTCGACGCCAAGTTCGTCAGGCCAGAGCACCGTGCCAGAGAAGAACAAGCAGAACTAAATCGATTTGCGATATCGCGACTTCAGCCCCGCTTCGGCGGGGCTTTTTTCTTGCCCTGCCCTCCTAAGCGAGATCGCCGGGACAAGCCTGGCGATGACACGTCGGCATCGCGTACCAAAGCTGTCATGCCCGGCCTTGTGCCGGGCATCCACGTCTTGCTTTTGCTGGCACCCAAAGTCGTGGATGGCCGGGACAAGCCCGGCCATGACGCGGCACAGT
>Ga0207703_10004429_pt1 | contig 11536 bp, 15 predicted proteins | sample KBSSwiS12_FD_184304 | JGI IMG/M metagenome (GOLD analysis project Ga0207703, IMG submission 184304) | Switchgrass rhizosphere microbial communities from Kellogg Biological Station, Michigan, USA - KBS Switchgrass S1-2 (SPAdes) (version 2) | ecosystem: Host-associated > Plants > Roots >... | reverse complement strand
ATACACACGATATCGCGACGTAAACCCCCGCAACTGCCCGGCCCTGTGTCGCCACAGGCGCGCAACCAGGTTGGACGTGACTCCGATGTAGAGGGTGCCGTATTCGCGGCTCGCAAGTATGTAGACACAAGGCTGCTTCACGGACCCAGCCTGTCATGCTGACCTTGTATCAGCTTTCATTTTTTTCGTAGGGCTGGGTGGGTCTCGGAAATGGACCCTGAAACGAGTTCAGGGTGACGGGGAGGGCTCACATGAAAACCATCCTGACAATCGCAGCCGGAGTTTTCGCAATGACCACGGCGGCAGACGCCGCTCCAGCTCGACCAGCCGTCGAGCATCTCGGCCGGCCCATCCGCGACGGCCAGCCGCTGCCTTTCTCCGACGCGGTGCGCGTTGGCGACACGCTCTACCTCTCCGGCCAGCTCGGGATCGGCGCGGACGGCAAGCTGCCCGACGGGATCGAAGCGCAGACGAAGCAGGCGCTGGAGAATGTCGGCGCGATCCTGAAGCGTGCCGGGCTCGGCTACACCGACGTGTTCCACTGCACCGCGATGCTCAGCGACATGGCCAACTGGCCGGCGATGAACAAAGTCTATGTGACCTATTTCCCCGAAGGGAAGCGGCCGGCGCGAAGCGCGTTCGGAGCGAACGGACTCGCGCTCGGCGCGCTGATCGAGCTCGAGTGCCAGGCCTATGCGGGGAAGAAATAGCTTCCCCGCCTAGCGCCGTCAGCTGACCTTCTTGACGGTTACCTTCTCGCCCTTGTCGGACGTCGCGGTGAACGAGCCGTCGGCACCGACGGCGCCCTCCGCGTAGCAAGCCGGGCCTTCAGCGCCTTCCGGATCGAAGCATGTCTTGCCGCCGGTCACGCTCCAGGCCCCCTTGGTCTCCTTCCCGCTCGGATCCGTGTCCACGTAGGTGCCGTCGGCGTTGAGGACCGTGTGGCCTATCTTCCCATCCTTCGTGGTGACCTCGTAGGTCCCGGGGGTGGAGCCATTGGCGGTAACCATCGCCGCAGGAGCCGGCGCCGGCGCTGTGGCGGCCGAATTGGCTGCCGCCGTTTCGTTTGTTTCATTCGAGGTGGTTGCCGGTTTCTGACAGCCGCCGAGAGCCGCAATCGCAGCGGCGACGAGAAGCGCGTTCTTCATGAAAGCCCCCTTTCGGACCGGACGGCGTTACCACTTGCGATAAGCAGCCGCAATCGAACTGCCGGATCGATCAGGAGGGGGTGTCAGACCAGCTCGACGGCGACCGCCGTTGCCTCGCCGCCGCCGATGCACAGGCTCGCGACGCCGCGCTTGCCGCCCTTCTGCTTCAGAGCGTTGATCAGGGTGACGAGGATGCGCGTTCCGCTGGCGCCGATAGGGTGGCCGAGCGCGGTCGCGCCGCCGTGGACGTTGATCTTGTCGTGGCCGATGCCGAGGTCCTTCATCGCGAACATGGCAACGCAGGCGAAGGCCTCGTTCACTTCCCACAGGTCGACGTCGGCGGCTTTCCAGCCGGCCTTTTTGAGCACTTTCTCGATCGCTCCGATCGGGGCGATGGTGAACTCGGAAGGCTCCTGCGCGTGAGCGGCGGTGGCGACGATGCGGGCGACCGGCTTCAGGCCCTTTTCGGCCGCGGCGGACTCGCGGGTGAGGACGATCGCGGCGGCGCCGTCGGAGATCGACGATGAGGTCGCCGCCGTAATCGTGCCTTCCTTGGCGAAGGCGGGCTTCAGCTGCGGGATCTTGTCGGGGCGGCCGCGGCCAGGCGCCTCGTCAGTGTCGACCTGGGTCTCGCCCGCGCGGCTCTTGATCGTCACCGTCACGATCTCGTCCTTGAAGCCACCGGTGTCGATGGCTTCCTTGGCGCGGCGCAGGCTCTCGATCGCGTAATCGTCCATCTGCTGGCGGGTCAGCTGATATTCGTCAGCCGTGCACTGGGCGAAGCTGCCCATCGCGCGGCCTTCCTCATAGGCATCCTCGAGCCCGTCGAGGAACATATGGTCGTACGCGGTGTCGTGGCCGATCCTGGCGCCCGAGCGGTGCTTCTTGAGCAGGTACGGGGCATTGGTCATCGACTCCATGCCGCCGGCGACAATCACGTCGGCGTTGCCGGTGCGGATTGCCTCGTCGCCCATGATCACGGTTTGCATGCCCGAGCCGCAGACCTTGTTGACCGTGGTCGCCTGGACGGACTTGGGCAGGCCGGCCTTGATCGCGGCCTGGCGGGCCGGCGCCTGGCCTAGGCCAGCGGGAAGCACGCAGCCCATGTAGATTCGGTCGATGTCGTCACCGGAAACCCCCGACCGCTCCACCGCTGCCTTCACCGCGGTCGCTCCGAGATCGGTCGCGGAGGCATCGGCGAGCGCGCCCTGCATCGAACCCATCGGGGTGCGGGCGATGGAGAGAATGACGGTGGGGTCTTCGGCGGTGGTGGCCATGTGATGCTCCTTGGTGCCATCATTGAGAGGAGCCGAAGGCAACGCGGCAATCCAGCCTGGATTGCTTCGCTTCGCTCGCAATGACGAATGTTGCGCTGCACATAGTGAGGTGCCGGCAGTTGTTCAAACGGCGTGGGCGGCCGCTTGCAGAAACGTTCTTGTGAAGGTGACGACACCCATCGATACCCGTCCGCAATGAAGTTGGGGCCTTCAGGACTTGCACTGGCCGCCGCCGCCGCGACGTTCGGCGTGTCGATGGCCATCGCACAAACCGCGCCGCCGCCCACGCAGCCCCCTGCTCAACCGCCCTTCGCCAATCCGCCGTACAAGAATCTGAAGGTCTTCCCGAAGGATATCAGCGGGGCCCAGCTCATTTCGAACATGAAGGGGTTCGCCCAGGCGCTCGGGGTTCGCTGCACCTATTGCCACGTCGGCGAGGAGGGGAAACCGATGTCGACCTTCGACTTCGCGTCCGACGCGAAGGACAAGAAGCTCACCGCCCGGGCGATGCTTCTGATGGCGCACCGGATCAACCAACAGGATTTCGACGGGCAGATGAAGGTGACCTGCTTCACCTGCCATCGCGGGTCGACCGATGCGCCGACCGCGCCGCCGCCCGGCGTCAACTTCGTTCCGCCGCCGCCCAAAGCGCCCGAGCGCGGCTGACTCGGTTTTCAAATCGACGTTCGCTCTGCTAGCGGCTCCGTCCAAGGAGACCCGCACATGTCCGAGCCAGCACCGCTCGACTTCCAGCTCGGCGAAATGGCCGACACGATCCGCGAAACCACCGAGCGCTTCGCTCGCGAAAAGATCGCGCCGATCGCGGCCGAGATCGACGAGAAGGACGAATTCCCGCGCCACCTGTGGCCGCAAATGGGCGAGCTCGGCCTCCACGGGATTACGGTCGAGGAGGAGTGGGGCGGCCTCGGTCTCGGCTACCTCGAGCATGTCGTCGCGCAGGAGGAGGTCGCGCGCGCGTCCGGATCGGTGGGCCTCAGCTACGGCGCGCACTCCAACCTTTGCATCAACCAGATCCGCCGCTGGGCCAACCCCGAGCAGAAGCGGCAATACCTCCCCAAGCTGATCAGCGGCGAGCATGTCGGCGCTTTGGCGATGAGCGAGGCGGGAGCGGGGAGCGACGTCGTCGGGATGAAGCTGAAGGCCGATAAATCGGGCAACGGCTACCGCCTCAACGGCACGAAGTTCTGGATCACCAACGGGTCGGAAGCCGAGACCCTGGTGGTCTATGCCAAGACCGGCGAGGGCAGCCGCGGGATCACCGCCTTCATCATCGAAAATGGGATGGAGGGCTTTTCGGTCGGCCAGAAGGTCGACAAGCTCGGAATTCGGGGGTCACCCACCGCCGAGCTGGTGTTCGAGGATTGCTTCGTCCCGCCCGAAAACATCCTCGGCGAGGAGAATAAGGGGGTCGAGGTGCTGATGAGCGGCCTCGATTATGAACGGACCATCCTTGCCGGCATGCAGATCGGGATCATGCAGGCCTGCCTCGACACCGTCCTGCCCTATGTCCGGGAGCGCAAGCAGTTCGGAAAGCCGATCGGCACCTTCCAGCTGATGCAGGCCAAGATCGCCGACATGTATGTCGCGCTGAACTCCTCGCGGGCCTACGTCTACCAGGTCGCCAGGGCCTGCGACGCGGGCAAGACGACCCGCTACGACGCGGCCGGCGCGATCCTGCTGGCGAGCGAAAATGCCGTGAAGGTCGCCAATGAGGCCGTCCAGGCTTTGGGCGGCGCGGGCTACACCAAGGACTGGCCGGTCGAGCGCTATTATCGCGACGCGAAGCTGCTCGACATCGGCGCCGGCACCAACGAAGTGCGGCGCATGCTGATTGGGCGGGAGCTGATCGGGGCTTAGTCCGTCATTGCGAGCGTAGCGAAGCAATCCAGCCTGGATTGCCGCGTCGCCTTCGGCTCCTCGCAATGACGTGTTAATGGCTGTTCCTCGGGGGGTCTGCACATGCGCTATTTGGCGATCGCCGCGCTGTTGCTCGCGGCGTGCCAGCAACAACCGACGCCGGCCGCCAAGCCGGCGGAGACGAGCTTCGACGGGGCCGAGGCCACCGACGCGGCGGCGACGGTCGCGCATGGGGAGCGGCTGACCTGGACGCTGGGCTGCCGCGGGTGCCACCGCGAGAAGCTGGAGGGCGGCGAATTCTACGAACGCTACGCCTCGAACCTGACGCGCGAGCTGCCGAAATACAGCGACGCGCAAATCGAAAAACTGCTCCGCACCGGCGTGCCGCGGGACGGGCGTGAGCTGTGGGGCATGCCGTCCGAAATCTTCCAGCATTTGAGCGCTGCCGACATGCGCGCGCTCATCGCGGAGCTGCGCACGCTCAAGCCTGGCGGAAAACCCACCCAGCCGCCCAAGCCGTGGACCAAGGAAGGCAGGGACTTGATCGCGAAGGGAGAGATCAAGCCGGTGACGGTGTTCGTTCGCGAGCAGAAGAACCAGCTACCGATCGACCTTGGGCCGAAGCATGCGCTGGGCCGCTACATCACCTCGGTCACTTGCGCCGAATGCCATGGGCCAAAGCTCGAGGGCGACAAGATCGCCGGCATACCCAACCTCGTTGTCGCCGGAGGTTACTCCCGCGCCGAGTTCGAGACGCTGATGACGAAGGGCATCCCGTCAGGCGGTCGCAAGCTCAAAAACCAACTGATGAGCGAGGTGGCACGCGAGCGATTTCCCCATCTCACAGTGCACGAGCGCGACGAGCTTTACGCCTATCTGAAGGCGCGGGCCGAACGGCCCTAGTCAGCGCAGCTCCGGGTTCGGGGTTATGACCGCGCAGGCAATCCGAGCGCCGCTGTTGCCGCTGGGGTCGGTCACATAGTCGTCCGGGCCGGCGTGGATCACCAGGCTGGCGCCGTCATTATCGAGCAGGATTCCCGCCGGGCCAGGGCCGGTCAGGCTTGCGCCCGGAAGCGTGACGGTCGCGCCGAGGACGCCGTTCGCCGAGACTTCGACGTTGGGCAGGTCGCCGGCGTGGGCCCCCGCGGGGTTGCTGGTGCCGTGCTTGCGCATCGCCGGGTTCCAGTGGGGCCCCGCGCTGGTGAAGCCGGGCGGATCGCAGCGGCCGACGCTGTGGACATGGATCCCGTGGATGCCGTGCGGCAGGCCGGTAGCGTCGACCCGGAAGCTCACTCCGCCGGCCGTCTGCCAGGCGCGGACCGTGCCGATCGACCGGCCGGCGAAATCGACCAGGGCCATCGGCGTTCCGCCCTGCGGCAGATCGGTAACGCAGCCTGTCAAAGGGGCTGCGGCCGCAGCGGCAAAAGCGAGAGTGACGAACAGCACCGGGCGCATGGGCTATCTTAACACGCCACCCGGGACTTGGTTCAGGTCCAATTGCGAGGACGTGGCGTTACTTGACGATGATCTGGTCGGTCATGCCCATGGCCGAATGCAGGAAGTGGCTGCAGCGCGCCTTGTAGGTGCCGCGCACGGGCACGAGTTGAATGCTCTTGGTCTCGTGCGGACGCAGCTCGATCTCCCCATCCGGAGCTGAGCCGGACAGGATGCGTGAAGTGGCGAAGAATCGCGGAGCGGTGAAATCATGGCCGCTGCCGGAGCGGTTGACGAAGGTCAGGGTGACCGGCTGGCCCGCGGCGAGCTGGATCGGTTTGGGTCCGAAGCTGAAGCTCGCGACGAGAATCGTCTGAGCGGCCGGCTGCGCCGGGGCCGGGGCCGCGAGGGCCAGCGAAAGCGCGGCGGCGGCCGCAATTCGTGGAAAGAACATCATTCACTCCTTTGGCGCCGAAATGGCGTTCTACGCCATTAGAGTGGCTGAGCGGCAATTCGGTTCAGGCGCTGGGCGCGGCAATCGCCCGCTTCGCAGATGCCGAAATGAGAATGAGATAACCAAATCGGTAAAAAATACTTGACAGCGTCACGCTGCTTTGCTATCCGGCGGGCACAGTGAGGAATTGCGAGTCGGGCCTGCCGCGCAAGCGGTGAGGCCCGATTTTCTTTGGAGGATGGCGAGTGGCTCGAAGACTGGTGTTGAAAGGCGGGATGAAGCCGCAAATGCGCAAGGCTTCCAGGCGCAATTGGACGAAGACGAAGGAGAGCGAGTTTCTCTCGGTCCTGGCCGAGACATGCAATGTCACCGAGGCCGCCCGGCAGGCGGGCGTTTGCCTCAGCTACGCTTACAAGCGAAGGGCATCGAACGCCGGCTTTCGAGCCGGGTGGATGCAGGCGATCGGAGACGCCTATCAAAGGCTCGAGCTGGTGCTCCTCGACCGAGCGTTCAACGGCACCGAAAAGGTGGTGAAGCGGCGCGACGGTTCGGAAGACAGGATGCTCGAATATTCGAACCAGCTTGGTTTATCCCTGCTGAAGATGCATCGCAACACAGCGGCCGAAGCCGCTAGCGAGATGCCGCCCCAAGACGTCGGCGAAATGCGCGAGCAGCTCGTCAAGAAGCTGCTGCGCCTGAAGAAGCGGATCGAGGGGCAAGCGGCGCGGCCATGAAGTTCGAGCAGGTGCGGCTGGTCTTCGAATGGCTGCGGGGTGCGACCGAGGAGAAGATGCAGCGGTTCGCCGCCAAGCTCGCAATCGCCGATTTGCTGCGCCTCGATGCCTGGTTCGAATTGTGGGCGCACGAGAGCCAGCTGCCGCCGAAGGCCGAGGGCTGGCGTGTGTGGCTGATGCGGGCAGGGCGCGGCTTCGGGAAGACCCGGGCAGGAGCGGAGTGGGTCCACGGGCTGGCAAGCAGCAGGCCTGGCGCCCGGATCGCCCTCGTCGGAGCGACCATCGCCGATGCCCGGAGCATCATGGTCGAAGGCGTGAGCGGTCTTCTCAATATCGCGAAATTGCATGGCCGGCAGCTGAATTGGGAGCCGAGCCTGGGCCGCCTGAGGTGGCCGAACGGGAGCGAGGCGCAATTGTTCTCGGGCGACAATGCCGATGGATTGCGCGGGCCCGAGCACGATTTTGCGTGGGCCGATGAGCTGGCCAAGTGGCGCGAGGGCGAGGAGGCCTGGGTGAATTTGCAATTCGGATTGAGGCGCGGGGCGCGCCCGCGAGCGCTGGTCACGACCACGCCGCGGCCGATCCCATGGCTGAGGCGGATCGAGGACGACCGGTGTACGATTACGACGCAGGGGAAGACGAGCGACAACGTCCACCTGGACGAGAAGGTCGTCGATATCCTGACCGCGACCTACGGCGGGACGAGGATCGGCCGGCAGGAGCTGGACGGCGAGTTCATCGAGGACGTCGATGGCGCGCTGTGGCCGAGGGAGGTGATTGAGCGGGCGCGGGTTTGGCTTCCCCTCCCTGGAAGGGAGGGGCCAGGGGTGGGTACGAGCGAAGCGAGTTCGGGCGTCGCCAGCACTCAAGCGGCATCGAGCCGCCCGAGTGCTGACCCACCCCCACCCCCTCCCTTGCAGGGAGGGGAGTTCTTTGATCGGATCGTCGTTGGGGTGGATCCACCGGCGGGTGTGGGCGAGGGGTGCGATGCGTGTGGAATCGTGGTGTGCGGATCGCGCGGTGACGCGCTCTACGTGATCGAGGATGCGACGGTGCGAGGGCTTAGCCCCGAAGGCTGGGCGAACCGGGTGGCAGCGGCCGCCGCGCGGTGGGGCACTGTGACCGTGGTCGCCGAGGCGAACAACGGCGGCGCCATGGTCGGAAGCGTGCTGAAGGCCGCGGACTTTGGGTTGAAGGTGCGGCTGGTTCACGCGTCGCGCGGCAAGTGCGCGCGGGCGGAGCCGATCGCGCTCAAGTTCGAAAGCGGCAAGGCGTTCTTCGCGGGCGAGTTCCCAGAGCTCGAGGCCGAGCTCGGCGGGATGGTCGCGGGCGGCGGCTACGATGGACCAAGCCGATCGCCCGACCGGGCGGACGCGATGGTCTGGGCGATGACGGTGCTCAGCGAGACCCGAAGCGGTGTGCCGCGGGTGCGGAGGCTTTAGACTTTGATAGCGAGAGCGCTGCGTTTCACCGTCAACTGATTTTTCGTTGCTTCGATCCGCTGGGGGAAGGGGAGTTGAGTGGCATTCGAAATACCGCTCGCCCTTCGGCCAGCGTGGCGCTTCTGTGTACACGCGGTAGTGGGTTCATTCGTTTTCCTGATCGTTTTCGCCGCCGCAGTCGGCGTCGACCTTTGGGTCGATTATGCCGCTGTGCATGGCGCCCATAAATGGATGATCGATGAAGCCCGTTGGGTCTCAGCGACGATTTTCTGGTTGGATCTTTTCGGCCTGGCACTATTTCTTTTGAAGGAGACGATTAAGCTTGCAAGACACATCGTCCTACGGGACTGGGAAGACTGAGATGGCCGCTGTTCGCAAAAAGACCGTGCATCGCGAGAAGACCTTCACGCTCGATGGGAAATTTCTTCGCGACGAAGCGCGCGAGGCGATCAGGAGCTATTTTTCCCCATTTGCGGGCATTTATGGAGCAGCGACCGGCAAGAAGGTTGTGCTCGTTCGCGATCCTGATGGCCGCGGCCGCGAAGATCGCAAACCCATTTAAGGTAGCGCGCTGTTTGCCGCGGATGGGAAGGCCTTAAACAGCAGTAGCCCGACCGGGGCTCCGATCTGCACTGCCAAGATCAGCGGGAGTTTTGTTCCGAACGGTTCCTTGCCAAGAGGCGGGGCGAGGAGGTGTACCGTCGAGACGCGAAGCGGGGTGCCGCCGGTGCGAAGGTTGTGATACGAGCCTAGAGGCGAGGGGGAACGCCAAATGGCTACAATTGCAGAACGATTTGCCACGCGGACGCCGCGGCCGGATGTCCTGTCCGGGACTCCGCGAGCGCATGCACTGGACCGATGGATTTTCGTCTTCATGGCCGCCTGGTTCATCGCGATTGTGATGACCGGGTTCATCCCGGATTCGATCATGAAGGTCGGAATGGTCCAGGCGGGACAAAGGCCGCCGTTCCCACTCGTCATGCACATGCACGCGGTGCTGATGGGGTCGTTCCTGCTGCTCTTGCTTGCGCAGACCACGCTCATGGCAACGGGGCGGCGCGAATATCACATGCGGCTCGGGGTCGCCGCCTTTGTGGTCGCGCCGGCGCTGGTCGCGGTGGGCCTGATCCTCGCTCCGACCATGTATTACGAGACCTGGAATGCGCTGCAATCGGCTCCGCCGGCGGCACGCGAAAAGCTTCAGGGGCTGGTCTCGCTCAAGGAGAACATCCTGCTGGCGCAGCTGCGGATCGGATTCCTGTTTCCGCTGTTCCTGATCATTGGCCTCAGAGCGCGGGGCAAGAATGACGGCCTGCACAAACGAATGATGATCCTTGCGCCGGCGGTGGCGTTGCCGGCCGCGATCGACCGGATTGAATGGCTGCCGACGACCTTTCCAGCGAGCCTCGTGGCAACCGACCTTTACGTGCTCCTGGCCGTGGCACCGATGTTCGTGTGGGATGTGATTCGAAATCGGAGAATTCACGAGGCCTATTGGATCTGGCTCGCGGTGTACTTGCCGTTTTCGGTATTGGTGAACAGCCTATGGGGTACACCGTGGTGGCATTCGGCTGCACGGCAGATTTTGGGCGTCGGGTAGACTGATTCTTTGAAGGGAAGGCAGCGAGGGCCGTCACGGGAGTAAATCCCGTGACGTCAGTCCGGTCGCCTGCTCGGGCACTCAAGATTTAGGAGCGAGCGATGGGGTGGTGGTTCGGGCGCAAGAGCGCGCCGGCGGACGCGAGGCCGTTTGTGCCTGCGTGGCTGAGCAATGATTCAGCGGAGGCGGGGTTCGCTCGCTCCTATTCGGAACAATTCGAGGAGGTCTACCGGCGCAATCCGGTCGGGCAGCGCGCTGTTCGGCTGGTGTCCGGGATGCTCGGTGGGTTGACGATCGATGGCGACGAACGAGCGGCGGAGCTGGTCCGGGCGGACGGGCTGCTCGAAAGCATCGCGGCGAACCTGCTGCTCCACGGCAATGCCTATGCGCAGTTGATCGCCGACGACCGCGACCGGCCGCAGGAATTGTGCGTGCTTCGGCCCGAGCGGGTCAGCGTGGTCAGCGACGAGCGCGGCTGGCCGGTGGCGTATCTCTATCGCGCCGGCGGCCAGGTGCGCCGGTACGACCGGGTGGATGCGCTCGAGCGGCAGCAGGTCGCGCACATCAAGGCGCTGCATCCGCGCGACGACCATTATGGAATGGGCTGCATCGAAGCGGCTTGTCCCGCGGCGAGCGTTCACAACCGGGCGAGCCGATGGAACAAGGCTTTGCTCGACAATGCCGCGCGGCCGTCGGGCGCGCTCAGCTATGAGCCGGCGGATGGAAGCCCGCTTTCGGCCGAGCAGTTCAAGAGGCTGAAGGAGGAGCTATCGAGCGAGTTTCAGGGCAGCGGCAATGCTGGGCGCCCGTTACTGCTCGAAGGTGGGCTCAAGTGGCAGGCGCTGAGCCTCACCCCCGCCGACATGGATTTCGTGGCTTTGAAAGAAGGCGCGGCGCGCGACATCGCGCTCGCCTTCGGCGTTCCCCCGGTATTGGTCGGTCTACCGGGGGACGCCACCTACGCCAATGCGCGCGAGGCGGGGCGCGCGCTGTACCGCCAGGCGATCCTGCCGATGGCGGCACGGATCCTGAATGCGCTGGGTGGGATGCTGAGCGACTGGATCGGGCCGGTGAAGCTTGCGGTCGATACCGACCAATTGAGCGAGCTCGCCGACGACCGCGCGAAACTGTGGGAGGTGATCGGGGCTGCGACCTTCCTCAGCGACGAAGAGAAGCGCGAGATGCTTGGTTTCCAGCCGGGAAAGGTTGGTCGATGACAAATGTTGCTACGGGTGCGGAAGCGCTCCTGGCGAGCCTGATGGCGCAGGCGGAAGGGCGCGGGATCGATTTGGTGACGCTTCGGGCGCTGGTCGAGGAATCGAGCCAGGCGGGAGCGCGGCGAGCGCTCGCTTCGCTGGGTTTGGATGACGAACGCGCGCGGCGCGACATGGACGAGCTTCGCGAGCTGCTGTCGGCCTGGCGCGACGCCAAGCGCAGCGCCTGGCGCGCGGTGGTGACGTGGGCGGTGAGGTTGGTGCTCGCGATGCTGCTGATCGGGATCGCGGTGCGCCTCAGGCTGACGGATTTGATGGGGTCGTGAGAGGCCCCTCCACCGCCTTCGGCGGTCCC
>Ga0207703_10004425_pt1 | contig 11542 bp, 10 predicted proteins | sample KBSSwiS12_FD_184304 | JGI IMG/M metagenome (GOLD analysis project Ga0207703, IMG submission 184304) | Switchgrass rhizosphere microbial communities from Kellogg Biological Station, Michigan, USA - KBS Switchgrass S1-2 (SPAdes) (version 2) | ecosystem: Host-associated > Plants > Roots >... | reverse complement strand
CACGCCCCGGATTTGTCGCAATCCAGCAACATTGTTGTATAAAAGCATCACTGGAAAATACCATCGATGATCTGGGGGGCGCCCAAGCGGGCGGTTTTGTCGCACCGTTTCGGGCTGCCGTTTGGGACGAGAAATCTTGATGACTGACGTCGGTCAGGCCGCCACCGCCGAGTTGGCGACTGCTGCCGCGGCGCCCGCGCCGGGATGGCTCCCACGGACGCTCGGCTTCGCGGCCGTTGCGCTCGCGCTGCTGTCGGCGCTGGTGACCTTTCTCGTGCTGGCCGGGCTCACGCCGATCGCGCCGACGCATGAGGTCGTGGTCACGCTCCTCCTGACCAACGCGGTCACGGTCTTTCTTCTTGTTGTGGTGATTGCACGCGAGGTCTGGGGTGTTGTGCAGGCGAGGCGCCGCGGGCGCGCCGCCGCAAGACTTCACGTGCGAATCGTTGCCCTGTTCTCCGTCATCGCTGCGGTTCCTGCGGTGCTGGTAGCCGTCGTGGCAAGCGTGACGCTCGACCGTGGCCTCGACCGGCTGTTCTCGCAACAGACACAATCGCTCATCGAGAACTCGTTGATCGTCGCCGACGCATATGTGCGCGAGCAGGTGCAATTCGTGCGCGCCGAAAGCATCGCTACCGCAATAGAGTTGGCGCGCGCCAAGCCGTTATTCGACCAGTCGCGCGAGCAGTTCCATCAATTCCTCGCGGTCCAGGCCTCGATCCGCGGATTGCCGGCCATCGTGCTGCTCGACAAGGATCTCAATGTCGTCGATGAGGTCGAGACGAAGGTCACCCAGGCCTTCGTTAAGCCGTCGGCAGAGGTGCTCGCTGGCATCAACGACACCGAGCCGCAAGTGGCGATGTTCCTCGACGCCAATCACGTCGCCTCGATCATCAAGCTGCGCGGTTACAACGACGTCTATCTGTATATCGCGCGGCTTCTCGACCCGCGGGTGCTGGCGCAATTGCGGGGGACGCAGGCCAGCGTCGCGCAGTACGCCGACCTCTCGGCGCGGCGCATCGGGATTCAGATCGCGTTCGGGTTGATGTACACGGTGATTGCACTGATCGTGCTGCTATCAGCAGTCTGGATCGGATTGAATTTCGCCAACTATCTGGTGGCGCCGATTCGACGCCTGATCGGGGCCGCTCAGGTCGTATCCACGGGCAATCTTTACGTTCAGGTGCCGACCCGGCGTTCCGAAGGCGATCTTGCGCAGCTCGGAGAGACCTTCAACAAGATGACTCAGGAACTGCGCACGCAACGCGACGACATCGTGCGCGCCCGCGACCTGATCGACAGCCGTCGCCGTTTCACCGAGGCCGTGCTCGCCGGAGCGAGCGCGGGGGTCATCGGCGTGGACGCCGAGAGCTGTATCAGCATCCTGAACCGGTCCGCCGAGCGACTGATCGGGAGTTCGGAAGCGGAGGCGCTCGGACGGCAATTGACCGATATCGTTCCCGAACTTGCCGAAATCTTCACCGCTGCGCGGTCCGGGTTGCAACGTTTGGTGCAGGGCCAGGTGACGATCAATCGCAACGGTCGCGAGCGCAACCTCTCGGTGCGCGTGACGAGCGAACAGTCGAGCGCGGCCGAGGGCGGGTACGTCGTGACGCTCGACGATATCACCGAACTCGTAGCCGCGCAGCGCACCTCCGCGTGGGCCGACGTGGCTCGCCGTATCGCCCACGAGATCAAGAACCCGCTCACGCCAATTCAGCTCTCCGCGGAGCGGTTGCGTCGAAAGTATGCCAGCGTCATCAAGGATGACGGGGGCATCTTCCAGCAATGTACCGACACCATCGTCCGCCAGGTCGACGATATCAAACGCATGGTGGACGAATTCTCGCGCTTTGCGCGCATGCCCAAGCCCGTGATGACGCCCGAGGACGTGGCCGATACAGTCCGCCAGGTCGTATTTCTGCAACGCGTCGGCAATGCCGATATCGATATCGAGGTCGAGATCGCCCAAGACCCGATGCCCGCGCAGTTCGACCGCCGGCTCATCTCACAAGCGCAAGCGCTGACCAACATCATCAAGAATGCGACCGAAGCGGTCACTGCCGTTCCACCGGACGAACTCGGCCGCGGCCGCATCCGCGTTTTCGCGGGCCGCGAAGGCAGCGATATAGTCATCGACGTGGTCGACAACGGTATCGGATTGCCGAAAGAGAATCGCAGCCGACTGCTCGAGCCCTACGTCACGACCCGGGAAAAGGGAACCGGGCTGGGCCTCGCGATCGTGGGCCGTATCATGGAGGATCACGGAGGCTGCATCGAACTCGGCGATGCCTCTGACAAGATCCCAGGCCAGCGCGGAGCTTGGATGCGGCTACGCTTTGCAGCGGAAGCCGCGGCCGCGAAGGATATTCAGCCCGCGCGGCCGTCTCAATCCCCTCAACTTGCAACGAATGCGTAATTAGCCATGGCAGATGACATTCTCATTGTTGATGACGAAGCGGACATCCGGGAGCTCGTTTCCGGCATCCTGCAGGATGAAGGCTTTATCACGCGCTCCGCGCGTGATAGCGACGACGCGCTGGCGCATGTCGCTAGCCGCAGACCCAATCTCGTCTTCCTCGACATCTGGCTGCAGGGCAGCCGGCTCGACGGGCTGCAATTGCTCGATGCGATGAAGGGGCAGCATCCCGAACTCCCGATCGTGATGATTTCTGGTCACGGCAACATCGAAACCGCCGTGGCCGCCATCAAGCAAGGGGCGTACGACTTTATCGAGAAGCCGTTCAAGGCCGACCGGCTGGTGCTGGTTGCCCAGCGCGCGCTGGAGACGTCGCGGCTCAAGCGCGAAGTCAAGGCACTTAAACAGTTTGCGCCTTCCGCGGTGGTGGGCAAGTCGTCGTCGATAAATCAACTGCGTCAGACGGTGGAAAAAATCGCCCCCACCAACAGTCGCATCTTGATTGTCGGGCCTGCCGGCGCCGGCAAGGAACTGGCCGCTCGCGCGATCCATGCTCATTCGGCGCGCGCCAATGGACCGTTCATCGTGATCAATGCAGCGGCGATGATGCCCGAACGCATGGAACTCGAGATGTTTGGCGTCGAGCTGCCAACGGACGGGCAGGGGCGCAAGGTCGGCGCACTCGAAGAGGCTCACGGCGGTACGCTATTCATCGACGAAATCGCCGACATGCCGAGGGAGACCCAGAACAAGATCCTGCGGGTCCTGGTCGAGCAGACCTTCCAGCGCGTCGGCGGCACCCAGAAGGTTCAGGTCGACGTGCGCATTATCTCGTCGACCGGGCGCAATATCGAAGCTGAGATCGCCGCCGGCAAGTTCCGTGAAGACCTTTATCACCGCCTTTCGGTCGTGCCGATCCGCGTGCCGCCGCTGGCGGAGCGCCGCGAGGACATTCCCCATCTCATTGAATATTTCATGGAGCAGATTTCACTCGGGACCGGTTTGCCGAAGCGCCTGATCGGCGAGGACGCCATGGCCGTGCTGCAGTCGCACGACTGGCCCGGCAATGTGCGCCAGCTGCGCAATAATGTGGAGCGGCTGATGATTCTCGCCGGCGGCGACCCGGAGGCGGTGATCAATGCCGACATGCTGCCGCAGGATGTGGGATCCATGGTGCCCTCCATGCCCGGCGGCGACGGGGGTGAACACCTGATGGGATTGCCTCTGCGCGATGCGCGCGAGGTGTTCGAGCGCGAATATCTGGTTGCGCAGATCAGTCGATTTGGCGGTAACATTTCCCGGACGGCAGAGTTTGTCGGCATGGAGCGCTCCGCGCTCCACCGCAAGCTCAAGGCGCTCGGGATCGACTGACCAGAGGCGGGCGATAGGGGATGGGGATGGAGGACCGAAACCGTGGTGTCACTATTGAATCATCTCGCGGCCTCCGTCCGCCATCCGCTGTTCTCTGAATGTCACGCATTGCGTATGTGAATGGCCGCTACCTGCCGCTGCGGCAAGCCACCGTCCATATCGAGGATCGCGGCTATCAATTTTCAGACGGCGTCTACGAGGTCTGCGAAGTCAGGGACGGATACGTCATCGACCAGCGGCGCCATCTGGCACGGCTCCAACGTTCGCTTGATGAGCTCGGCATCGCCATGCCGATGTCGGAGACCGCGCTCGCGATCATCATGCGCGAATGCATGCGCCGGAACCGGTTGCACGATGGCATCATTTATCTGCAGATCACCCGAGGGGTGGCCCGAAGGGATCATGGCTTTCCGCCTCCGGGCACTCATCCCAGCGTCGTGGTGACCGCCCGCAGCATCGACTTCGCGGGCAATGAACGAACTGCAGCGGAAGGCCTGGCGATCATTACCGTGCCGGACAACCGGTGGCAGCGCGTCGACATCAAATCGATCTCGCTGCTGCCCAATGTGCTGGCCAAACAGGCGGCGCGCGAGCGGGGAGCCAAAGAGGCTTGGTTCGTCGACCAGGACGGCCACGTCACCGAAGGGTCGTCGAGCAATGCCTGGATCATCACCAAGGGCGGCAAGGTCGTCACTCGTCCCGCTGATAATGGAATCTTACGGGGTATCACCAGGACCGTGTTGATCGAGGTCATCGAGGCCCACGGCCTGCAATTCGAGGAACGGCCGTTTACGGTCGAGGAGGCGCAAGGCGCGCGCGAGGCCTTCCTGACCTCTGCCAGCCAAATCGTAATGCCTGTCGTCCGGATTGACGACCGACCGGTGGGGAACGGCGCGCCTGGGTCGGTGGCGACCGCGCTACGGGCCGAATTCCATCGCCACGCCGAACGGAGCTGACCCACCGATTTGCCCTCGACGGAGCACACTCTGCCCCCAACTTGTGCTTGCGCCGCCCGCGGACGTGCCCTGTAATGGCCCGGTCCGGGTCCTTTCGAGGGTGCAGCCTAGAAAATGGGCACAGCGACCTGGCAATAAAGCTCGCGGGAAGGGGCCCGTGAGCCAAAAAATGGAACAATGACAATGGCGGCCGAACGCGCACAAAACCTCCAAGACACCTTCCTCAACCATGTTCGCAAGAACAAGACACCGCTCACGATCTTCTTAGTGAACGGAGTGAAGTTGCAAGGCGTCGTGACCTGGTTCGACAATTTCTGCGTGCTACTGCGACGCGACGGGCACTCGCAACTTGTCTACAAGCATGCCATCTCAACGATCATGCCGGGTCACCCGATCCAGCTGTTCGAAGGGGCCGAGGAAGCATCGGCCGGAGACAAGGCCTGATTGGAACCGCGTCGGTTCGATAGCCACGGCGACCGCCTGAGTTCGCACAAGAGCTCGGAGACGGGCCGCGCACTTGTCATTGAGCCGCATCTGCGGGGGCGCATGCCGCTCTCGACGGATGCGCGCGCCCATGCAGCGTTACGCTCTCCCGAAGCGAGGCTAGAGGAAGCAGTGGGACTCGCGCGCGCGATCGACCTGAGCGTGGTGTCATCCGGAATCGTGCCCCTGAGCGGCATACGGCCCGCGACCTTCATCGGCAAGGGCAAGGTTGAGGAGATCGCCGGTTTGGTCAAAGCTGACGAGGCCGGAATCGTCGTGATGGACTGCGCCCTCTCGCCGGTGCAGCAGCGCAATCTCGAAAAAGCCTGGAGTGCAAAGGTGGTCGATCGCACCGGCTTGATCTTGGAGATTTTCGGGCGGCGCGCGCGCACGCGTGAAGGCGCCCTCCAGGTGGAGCTGGCGCATCTCACCTACCAGAAGAGCCGGCTGGTACGTACCTGGACGCATCTCGAGCGCCAGCGGGGCGGCTTTGGATTTCTCGGCGGCCCGGGCGAAACTCAGATCGAGTCGGACCGGCGCATGATCGAGGAGCGCATCGCGCGCATCGAGGCCGAGCTCGAGAAGGTCAAGCGCACGCGCAAACTTCACCGCGACAGTCGCAAGCGGGTCCCGTATCCGATCGTAGCGCTCGTGGGCTACACCAATGCCGGCAAATCGACCCTGTTCAATCGCATGAGCCGGGCGAGCGTGCTCTCCGCCGACATGCTGTTCGCAACCCTCGATCCGACTTTGCGCGCAGTCGAGCTGCCTCAAGGCTTGCGCGTCATCCTGTCCGACACCGTCGGCTTCATTTCCGATTTGCCGACCATGCTGGTCGCCGCGTTTCGCGCGACGCTCGAAGAGGTCATCGAGGCCGACCTCATCCTGCACGTACGCGACGTATCGCACGCGGACGCCGAAGCACAGTCGCTCGATGTCGAACAGGTTCTCAGGCAACTCGGCATCGCGCCAGACGACGGCGCGCGGCTGGTCGAGGTGTGGAACAAGATCGACCGGCTCGACCGCGACGCCAATATCCGTCTGCGCAATCGTGCCGAACGGCAGCCGGTCGAGCGACGTCCGGTGCTGGTTTCGGCGCTGAGCGGGGAGGGGATCGACCTCCTGGCGACGGAGATAGAAGCGCGACTCGCGACGCGGCGGGTGACGCTTGATCTGGTTATCGATGCTGCCGACGGTGCCGGGGTAAGTTGGTTGCATCGGAACACCGAAGTCATGACAAAGGTGTTGCGCGATGACGGCGCGCTCGCGATCACGGTTCGCTCCGACCCGGCGAACGCAGAGAAGGTGCGTGCCAAGTTCAACGCCTCCGGGGTTCCGTCCCACTGACGAGTGCGTCGAGCCAGAAGGTACCGGGCGCAATGACACGTCTCTCGAAAGCAGGCATCGGCACTGCTCTGGCGGCGCTTCTATTTACGACGTTCGTGCCGGCAGCCCGTAGTCAAACGCTGACCCTCCGCTACGGCCAGGCCTATTCCGCGGCGCGGAGCATCTTCTCCTTGCCGGTCGCGATCGCCGAGCGGGAGGGCTTCTTTGCACGCGAAGGGCTCAACGTGCAGATTCTCCAGCCCATCCCGGGCGGAGCGGACCACCAGATTGCCGCGTTGCATAACGACAGCGTCGATCTCACTCATGTCGCCACGCCGTTCCTGATCCGGGCGGCGCTCGCCGGCTCTGATGCCGTCGCGGTGGCTGCCGAGTTCAAGAACCCGATCTACAGCGTGATCGCGAAGCCCGAAATAGCGACCTTTGCCGACCTCAAAGGCAGGCTGGTCGGGCTGGCGGACGAATACGGGACTATCACACTGTCCATTCGCAAACTCATGGGCCTGCATGGCTTGGCGCGCGGCGAGTTCGGCTTTCGCACCATCGAGGGAACCTCCGGTCGCTGGGCCTGCCTGCGCCGGGGCGACTGCGATGCGGTCGTACTGGGTCAACCACAGGATCTGATCGCCGTGGAGCAAGGGTTCCGCATGCTCGGGACATCAACCGAAGCGGTGCCAGAACTCCTCTACACGGTGACCGCGGTGCGGCGTTCCTGGGCGACGGCGAACAAGGACGCCGTGGTGCGTTACGTGCGTGCCCTTTCCGCAGCCTTCACGTTCATTCGCAATCCCTCCCACCGGGACCGCGTGGTGAGAACCGTGATGCAAAGCACGAATGCGTCGGAGACGATCGCGCAACAGACGTTGGCGCTGTTCTTCGATCCCGAACGCGGTGTTCTGCCGAAGCGAGCCGAGATCGATCTCGAGGGCCTTGCGCAGGTGATTGCGATGATGAGCGACGCGGGCGCGATCAAGACGCCATTGCCTTCACCCGAGCAGTTCGTGGATCTGCAATATCTGCGTGCGGCAGGGGTGCCATAGATTGAACTCGGCGTGAAAGAACGCCGCAGCGAACGCCGCTCGACAAATACGCGATCCAAGTCAGGATCGCTCAGGGCAGGGAACGATCGTGGGCAACATGGCGGGCGATATTATGCGCCAAGCGATCATCGGGGTGTGGATCTGTATCCCGATCGCGCCCGCGGCCGCTGACACCGTGACGCTCCGGTACGGGCAAATTCCCTCGACCGTAAGAAGCGTGTCGGCGCTCTATCTCTCTATCGCCCAGCAGAAAGGATTCTTCGCCCGCGAGGAGGTCAAGCTCGACCTCATTCCAATCGCGGGCGGCACCGACAAGATGATCGCCGCGCTCGATCACGGCACCGTAGATGTAACTCAGACCGCCACACCCTATCTGATCCGTGCGGTGCTCTCGGGTTCGGACGCGGTGGCGATCGCCGGTGAAACGGCCAATCCCGTCTACAGCCTGATCGTGAAGCCGCAGATCCAGCATTTTGCCGAACTCAAGGGCAAGACGCTCGGTCTCTCGCTACCCGTCGATACGATTTCGATCTCCATGCGCAAGCTGCTGGCGCTCAAGGGGCTCGGCGAGGCCGACTATTCCGTCAAGGAACTGGTGGGCACGCCGGTACGTTTCGATTGCCTCAAGCGGGGAGAGTGCGACGCGGTGCCTCTCGGTCAACCCGAGGATTTCGTCGCTATGGGGGAGGGCTACCGGAGATTGGGTGTGTCGACGGAGGCAGTGGCGGCATTCCAATTCCAGGTCGTTGCCGCGCGCCGGGCTTGGGCGCAGGAGAACAGGGACGCGGTCGTGCGTTTCGTGCGCGCTCTCGCCGCGGCGTTTCGGTTCATCCGCGACCCCGCCAATCGCGAGGAAGTAGCGACCGCAATCGTGAAATTGACCGGATCGCCTGACCAGGTCGCGCGGCAAACGCTCGCCCTTTATTTCGAGCCGGAAAGAGGCGTTCTCCCCAAGCAAGCTGAGATCGATCTCAACGGTCTGACCCAGGTGATTGCTTTCATGGGGGAGGGCGGAGCGATCAAGCCGCCTCTGCCTCAACCCGAACGGTTCGTGGATTTGCAGTATCTGCGTGCCGCCGGCGTCCAGTGACCCGCGGTCGCTAATATTTTTCGATGCCCTTGATATCCACCACCCGACTCCATCGCGCCGCATCACGCTCGATGTAGTCCTGCATCTGCTCCGGCGTGGAAGCCATCGGTATGTTGCCGACGCCGGCAAGCTTTTCGCGAATTTCCGGGAGCTTCAGGATCTCCCCGACCTCATGATTGAGCCGCTCGACGATCGGGCGCGGGACACCCGAAGGCGCTGCAAGGCCGAGCCACGACATGACCTCGAAACCCGGCAGCGTCTCGCCGATGGCAGGGATGTCGGGCTGCAGCACAAAGCGCTCGCGTGAGGAGACCGCTAGACCGCGCAGCAAGCCGCCCCTGATCTGGGCGAACGCGATTGTCCCTGTCTCGATCATCACATCGAGTCGGCCTCCCAACAGGTCCTGAACGATCTGGGTATTGCCGCGGTAAGGAATGCCGCGAAGCGAGGTCCCGGCTTCGACATTGATCAACTCGCCGGTCAGATGGTGCACGCTTCCGGGCAGGTTCATGCCATAGGTCACGTCGAAGGGTGCGGCCCTAGCGCGCGCGACGAGATCGGCGAAGGATTTGATCGGTGAGTTCGGTGCCGTCGCGACTACCATCGGGTAGCCGGACACCATTGTGATGAACGTGAAGTCCTTGATCGAATGGTAAGGGAGCGATTTGGCAACGGCTGCCCGCGCGGAGAAGGCGCCGGTTAACATGCTGACCAGATAGCCGTCAGGTTGGGATTTTGCGACGGCGTTCCACGCCGCTACACCCGTTGTTGCCGAATTTTCGATCACCACCGCTTGGCCGAGACGCTCGCTGAGTTTCTCTCCCAGTAGCCGGCTGACGAAATCCGGGCTTCCGCCTGCGGGCGTCCCGGTCACGATCCTGATCGTGCGCGTTGGCCATTGTTGCGCGGCAAGCGGCGAGGGGAGCACCCCCCCGAGTAGAATGGCGAGCAGACAAAAGGAGAGTTGCGTCAGTGGCATCATTGCTGAGCGCCGTTGGTCGGGACGGGGTGGGAGGTGAATGTTATCACCAGCCCCGGCAGCAGGGACAGGTACTTTGGGTCCTTCCGCGAGGTGATTTGCGGCTAACGGCGAATCGCACCCTCACGGCTTTTCCCCAGACTTCGCTTCGTTCCAAAGGTCGTCCATCTCCTCAAGGGTCGCCTCCTGCGGGGTCTTGCCGCGCTCTTCCAACGCCCGTTCGATGGCGGCGAAGCGACGTTCGAACTTGCGATTGGTTGCGCGTAACGTTGCCTCCGGATCGACGTCGAGATGGCGGGCAAGATTGACCACCGCGAACAGGAGGTCGCCGACCTCGCCGGCCGCCGCCGTCCTATCTCCTGCGGCGATCTCGGCCTCGATCTCGTCCGCTTCCTCTCGGATCTTGGCCAGCACCGCGAGCGGATCATTCCAATCGAAGCCGACCCTGCCGGCTTTAGCCTGCAATTTGAGCGCGCGCGTGACGGCAGGGAGTGCCACCGGAACGCCGGCGAGGGCGGCCGCCACTTGCTCGCCCGTTCGCCCATTTGCCTTCTGTGCACGCTCCTCGCGCTTGATCTGCTCCCATAGATCCTTGACCGCCTGGGGAGCGAGATCGCGTGCTTCGCCGAACACATGGGGATGGCGCCGGATGAGCTTTTCGCTCAGTGTTTGCACTACATCGGCAAAGTCGAACGCGCCTTGCTCCTGGGCCATCCGGGCATGAAAAATGACCTGTAGGAGAAGGTCGCCAAGCTCCTCGCGCAAATCTACGAGATCGCCGCGCGCGATGGCGTCGGCAACCTCGTAAGCCTCCTCAATCGTATAGGGCGCGATGGTCGCGAAATTCTGGTCGAGGTCCCACGGACAGCCCGTCCCCGGAGTACGGAGGGCGGCCATGATCTGAAGAAGATGGGCAATGTCGCGGGAAGGGCGCATTGGACGGCAGAGAGTGGGTCAGGAGCCAGCCCTCGAAGACGGGCAGGAGAGAATACGACCCTGGCTGCCTTCTGTCTCGACCCCTCTCTGCTGTCCGTACTGTTTCCGGGTCCGCCACTCGGTCAATGACCCGTGCGCTCGGCTGCGCGGCTTGCCTCGAACAGGAACCAGCAGCGTTTCTCGGCCTCGTCGATGAAGTTCTCCAGCAGGCTGGCAGTCGCCACGTCCTCGTGCTCGTCTGCGAGCTTGTGGGCTTCGCGCATGTGCTGAATTTGAGCCTTGTTGTCGTTCATGAGCTCGTTCAACATATCGATAGCCGCCACGTAATCCTTGTCGTTGTCTTTGACGCGCTGCAGCTTGGCGATCTGTCCGATCGAGCGGATCGTGGTGCCGCCGATCTTGCGGGCGCGTTCAGCGAGTATGTCGATACTGCCTTCCAGCTGCTCGCCTTGTTCGTCGAGCAGGAGGTGATAGTCGCGGAAATGCGGTCCGCTCACGTGCCAGTGGAAATTCTTCGTCTTGACATAGAGCGCAAACGTATCAGCCAGCAGCGCATTGAGCGCCCCGGAAACCTCGCGGACTGCATCGTCAGAAAGATCGGTCGGGGTATCGAGCCGCGCCGGAGCTGCGTGCGGTTCGAGCTTTCGCACCTTACTGGTCACAGGGCACCTCTGTTTAGGGAAGGGACATTCGTGGAGCGCCGGGGAACCTTTCTCAAACGCGCGGTCAGCTTCCGGGTTCCACCATTCGCATCCGGGTTCCAGCATTCGCATAAGAGATATTATGGAATATTATTATCCAGCCTCTGGGAAACCGCGGTTTGTTGAGTGCATGGCCTGGCGAATGACGGGCCTCACGTATTCCTTTGAGACAGGCGGAGCATGTCTACCGAAGTCACCTGAGGTTTCCGCGATAACCCGCTGA
>Ga0207703_10004416_pt1 | contig 11557 bp, 7 predicted proteins | sample KBSSwiS12_FD_184304 | JGI IMG/M metagenome (GOLD analysis project Ga0207703, IMG submission 184304) | Switchgrass rhizosphere microbial communities from Kellogg Biological Station, Michigan, USA - KBS Switchgrass S1-2 (SPAdes) (version 2) | ecosystem: Host-associated > Plants > Roots >... | reverse complement strand
TGGGTGCCCAGGATCGCGTTCTTGAGTCTATCGAAGATGCCCATTTTCTTCCCCTGCGTGAAATGGCTGACCCTGAGAGACTAGCAAGCGCCAGACCTATCGAACGCGATCGTACAAGGTCCCCGTCACGAACATGCCCGGCACAGACTACGATCCTGCCCGCGCCGCGAGTCCACCGAATGGCAAGCGAACGCCTGGCGTTCTGCTGCGACGAGCAATGTAGGACTTTTTGCAACGCCAAACCGTCGATTCGACGCACTGTTCGCCACATCGCTGATCCTTTGTGCAACAGTCGCATGATATCTCCCAAAAGCCCATCTCCCGGGCTCGGAGATAAGAGCATCTGATGCACATCGAAACCCTCTACGCGCCTTGGCGATCAATCCTGATTCGTCTCGTCGCCGCAGCGCTGTTGCTGACTCTCGCGGCTTGTAGTCTGTTGAGCAGCCATACCAAAAAGCCTGACCCGGACAAGAACGCGCCACGCGCGCAGCTGTCCATCGGCTACAGCCTGCTTTACCAGGAAGCCGATGGGATTCCCAAACTGAAGTGGATCCTCATGTTCAAGGACAAACCCGAAGAAATGGGGCGGCTCACCAATGATCTGGTCAGCTATTACCAGGAGCTGGCCGACACCCTGCAAAGACTATCCAAGCAATTTCCCGGCATGCGCATCGACGTGACAGCCATGTCTGAGATCGAGGCCGAAGCGCGTAAAGCCATTGGCACAGACTTGGCCAAGGACTTCGCCCCGCTCATTGGCAAGACCGGTGTCGAATTCGAGCGGGAGGCACTCCTCATGTTCTACAACACACTCAACGAGCAGCGTCATCTTGTCGGGGTGATGTTAGAACGCGAAACCGACCCGGCCTTGAAAAAGGTCTTGGAGACGACAAAAGCCCAGTTGGAAGCACGCTACACAAAAGTCGGGGCGCTATTGAATCGCCGTTATTTTACTCATTGAGTGGCGCGGGTGAATCCCAAGTTGATAATTCCGCGGGTCTACGGGCATCTCTGCTCCCGAGTGCGATTGCCAGGCGGCCACCCTGGGCATGTGGTGGCCGCCTGAAACATTCGCTGCCGCCAAATATGCGATTGCGCCAGCGCCGGCATATATTGCGGCGGAATCAGTCCAATTGAAGGGAGGATTGCGGAGCGTCGCTCTGCTTGCTGCCGGGTCCTCAGTGGAGTTGCCAGTGGGATTGCGAGGGTTCCCTGATGCTTCGGGACCAGGCGCGTGACCTTGGTGATGATTGCCGTTATAGCCTTGGTGAGGAATGCCGTCGTCATCATGTTCATAGCCGTGGTCTGCGTCATGGTCCGATGGCCGGGTTGGTTTCCCTCGCCGTGATATCTGCTGGCTCTGGCTCCTAGCTCGGCGGGTAGTCCCACCAGACTGATATGGGGGCGTCTTGTCCAGCAGAGTCTGGTTCCATCCACGAAGGCACTCGTCCATTTGCGGCGGAGGCGGACGTCACAGACGGTGGCGCCACCAGATATAGCGTCCGCGCCACCATCGCGATTCCGCGATCGGAACTTCCCGCCGAAACCATCTGCTTTTCGTGTTCCATATTGGATCTCTCGACGCCGATACCGCGGGCACAATCGCTGCGGCTCGATCGGCGAGAAAGATACTAACCGCGCCCTTCGCCGACGAACCATCTATAGCATTCAGACTGGTGGGAAAAACCGTCAACGAAAGCCGACAAATAGGCAATTAGCCGACACTGTCTGACGCGGTGCGCTCATTTTCAGGCGTAGCAGCGGTGATCACGTGCTTTGATACCTCCGAAGTGGAGATGACTCTCGGCGGCCGACAGACACATTGTGGCCCGTTCCGTCACGTACATAGCCGAAGAGGTGTCGGGCTTCTGCTCGTGCCCAAAGCGTAGGGCTCGCGGCGGGCGTGGCCGTGCACTGATTCTGGCGCCGACAGTTCCCCTTTTGCCTCGTCGTGGCCGCTCAGTGGCGACCCTGCGGTTCGTCGATCTAAGCGAGCGCGAACTTGAGTGACTTCATCATCACGGCTTATGCGAATGCCAAGCCCATCAGAGCCGGCGGCCCTCAAGGAAAACATCTGGCGCCGCGCGGCGCGACGCGTGAGTGTCCGGTAAGCGCAGATCGAACTTACCGTTGTGAGCGGCAGCTGCTGGCCGGTCAGAGACACAAGCAAACCGGTGGGTCGGCTCACATCACTGCGTAGCAACATCAACGCTCACTTGCGGCCCCTCTCGGACGTTCGTGCATGGCCTCTTTGGGTGGCTGCACCCTCGATGAAAACCGCCTGTGGATCAGTATTCCAAGTGCAGAGAACGCGGGGAGAAATCGATCGCGCCAGTGCGCTCGAAGCGTAGCGTTTCGGTTCGGACAACACTCTGATCACTCGTGTCCGTGGTAACAAAGGGCACGGTGACCGCACCCAACTTTCGGAAGTCAGAGAAGTTGGCACGTACCTGGCCGTACCGTAGATTATTCGCAGGATGCTATGGGAATTGCGGTCGACCCATAGTTCCATTGGATTCAGCCCAGCAGGGGAAACCTCGACAACATCGACTTGTACGTTGTGCAGCACTCGCGTTTCCTGGAAGCGAACCGATGCCGGAAACCGATTCGGAAAAAAGAACCCAAATGACACGACGTATGCGGCCTCCTTGACCGCCGTAGATTCAACATCTGTCATACGAGCGCATCCGCTGTTCATGCACCGATATGCTAGGCGACCATCAAATAGCACGTATTCTTTCGGGGATGCCCCAACATTGCGCATCTTTAAGGAATTAAGATCGGGCCAGTGCTCATAGTACGTACCTGCACGCCAGACGAAATCGTCCCAACCTCATGCCAGACCTCAATCCGGTCCCATTCCTGTCCCCCCGTCGCGGCCTTTGCGAGAGCCACGATCGCTGCGCCATCTGGCCCAGTGCCGTTCGCGGACAATGAAACTAGGACTGCCGTTAGCGGCCAAAGCGAGAAGAACTGTTTCATGGTCGTCGAGTTCTGCGGAGCAATTCGGGCGCACTCACGGCTCAAGTACACAATTCTCGCGCAATTGAGCTGTAGCTGCACGACGGCAACTGGGCGAGTCGGTAATCGGAGCGACTGGTGTCGCGCCTGGCCGATCGGCGACTCTATGGGGGCCGCGGCCGATGGACGGTAATAGTTTGCTCCGAGCGTCTCAGGAGTCGTGTGCCCCGAAGCATTTTGTGATCTCTGAGTCATCCGTGACCATGTGGTTCGTAATATGAAACACTTCGTCGATCCACTCATGCTTTAGCGCTTCTTCGCGGTTGAGTAGGCGCCCGAGGAACGTTACATGGCTCCATGGTGAATCTGCTGCATTCACGAGGCCAACCTTGAAGTTCCCCTCGTCCGTCCAAATCTGAAACGGAAAAGCGACCCGTTCCTCAGGAGTTCCTTTCTCACCCCATTCGCCGATGCTTACCAGACCACTAAGGCGCTTCTCGCCATGGCCGGCCGTGTATTGGGCATAGTAGACAGCGTGCGCATCGCCGTTGCGGTATACGAAGCGAGTCAGCCGCAAGGTGACATTACCGCAGCATTCGCACGCCGACTGAGTCGGTGCCTCGAATTCTATAGTTATCACACGACCACAACCTAACAATCCTAGTTGAGCGGCCGCCACCGCACGCTAAACGTTGCGATAGGCCAGAGCATCTCTGAACGACTGCTATCGAGTCAATGGACACGTCGCCGCGGGCGACGGCGGTGGCAGGGGCTGCCTCTTGAGAGACACGGGACGAAGGACATCGAGAGATTTCGCGCGGCCGTCGTGCGCGGCCTAGGCCGGTCCGCTCTCTCGGGAAATTGATGTGAGCAGAATTATGGGTTGACGGTTGATACTCCTGTACAGTTCGTGCTTCGGTCTAGAGCTAATACTCCATCGATATCGCGCACGATTGTAGTATCCCGGGCAAGGAATGACTTGACTGGCACTAATACCTGGAGTAGGTACTGCCGACCGATTAGATCAGTTCGGAGGGATGGAAAGGCGACACACAGTTGTCGGGGAGACACTAAGGCCAACTTAGTCAGCGTTGGTGAGTCAACCACCGCGAACTCTCGAGACAAATAGAGACCTGGCAGAAATCTGTACTGACGGCGTAGCGACACGTACGCGCCTGCCGGCGCGGTTTCAATCTGATATGCCGCTATACGCCCACCTTCAAACGGAATCGTAGTGACGACCGGTTCGAATTCGAAGCCACGTGCCATATCGCGAAAGTTATGAAAGTTCCAAAGCCATACTAGTCCTCCAAAAGCGAGCATACACAATGCGAGCGCCTGCAATGACCTACGCGCCATGCGTGGCAATTGTTTGGCCCGATAAAATAGCGCGATGGGAAGCGCGAGGACAGCCAGACCAAACGCTACTAGGTCAACGTTAGTAGAGCAGGATTGAACACCCAGCGATGACTGCCAATTCAGGACGACCAGCAGGAACGCGCACAGGAGAACTGCGCAAGCGCGCGTGACGTGCTTATCCGATCTTTTTACGGGTACCGACATCATGCGGGCCTTTGAAGACTGTTGTAAGACATGATCCTCAGCAGGGAAAGCGAGTACGCAAGGACGCGATCACGATTACAGAGAATTGTTCAGTGCGAGACTCGGGATGGGCACGTACATAGTCTGAGAAGGCCTTGATCAAATCCAGACGCGTTGTCGTTTCAGGTGCGCAGATTCCCAATAAGGGTGGCTCTTCTGTGGTCCTCTTCATTCTGCTGAGTTCCTGTACGGCGGCAAAAGCGCCCCAGCAGCGTCCATTCTCAAAAGTGGGATCGAAGTGTAAGCGGCCGTCGCGAGCGACTGGTGCATTGGCCACACCTATGCAGAGTGTGGCAAGCTCGCCCGCCGTCTCTGCTGCCCGTGCTGGCCATGAGAGCATGCTAATCGTAACCAGTGCCAGCACAACCGCGACCGATCTGATGTCCCAAATCATGGGGTGAGGCACGGTAAGTATAGGACACCTTGTTAAAGTCTTCGAAATCACAATTATGGCCCCTTAATGGTGTACAGACCACAGACCCATATCGTAGTCCACCCATCCGCTCACGGTATTTGAGATACGCGCGCCATTGGTGCCATAGGGCCCACTTTTATCTCCACTCCCAAGCTGATTTGCGGCACCTGCCCCACGAAGGGCGTCAGTCAAAGAATATCCTGCAGCGGCAGCAACCACTCCGAAGTTGTAGTAGCCGGCGTCGATGAGTTCCGGGACGACGTTACCGTTGTCGCTAAATGTCCTTTGATAGTCCATATCGCCACCAGGGGCGAACAACGTAGCCATAACTGCGCCACGCAAACCTGGCGGCAGGCCGCGAATTAGCGTTTCTCCAATACGAATATTTCCGGTCAACGACGTTGTCTGTGGCATCAAAAGCGGTCCCCCGGTACGAGCGTTCTCGACGGAAACCCCGTTTGGATATCTCGCCTCTACGAGAGGTACCTTCGAATGTCCGGGGCAGTTCCTGCCGAGGCACACGACTACTTGTGGTAAATTCCCTTGGCCTTGTGAGATGGTGATTGGCGCGCTTGGCTGACTACTGGTCACCGTAATCGTCGTCGTTGTGTACCCGCTCGTCGAGCCTCCACTCGCGCCCGTTGCCTGGTTCAGGTAGCTACTCACTGCGCTCTGCAAGTCACTTATAAATGAATTGACATAGTCTTGTATTGCTGCTAGGTCGTCTGTTGAGTTGCTGTGGGTAGAGAAACCCTCGCCCGTCGATGCGCCCGAGGCCCAAAGCACCATGGGCGAGTCGCCTGGATCGCCGTATCGGTATGCACGCCCGCCGCAGTCATCGGCGCACTTCGTGTACGAGAACCCCGTAGGATCCGAAAACGTCAGCGGATTGTTATTGACATAGCTGTAGCGATTGAAACTCTGGGTGTTCGCGGGATTCGGTACGGTCGGGTCAGCTGACAGGAATCGCCCGGTGACAGCGTCCTGTATCCGCCCATTCATGTCGTTCAGGCCCATGGCACCGAGCGCGGTTTGCCATGTGTATCCGTGACGGGTCACCGCGTTGATCTTGGTGAGATTCCCGTTCGTTGGCGGCCCTGACCAGGTGCACGCACTTCGCCGCACACCGTAGGCGGTGAAGCTCTCCTTCGCATAGCTGGTGCCGTCACTGTTTAGAATCGAAGAGACGCCACCCTGATGGTCTTCGCGCACGTAATGCAGCGTATTGATCCCGCTGGTGGTGCGGCTGTAGATGGCGACCTTGGTGCCACCCGCATAAATATAGTGGCGATAGTCGGACGCACCTACACTGATCACCTTCTCGAGGAGGTCGCCAATGAAATAGGTGGTTTCGACTCCCGTTCCGCCACTGTATATCGCGCTCCAGCGCTCGTGATTCTGGTTATAGGCGAACTGAACCGTCTCGCCGGAGCCGCTGTTGTTGATGATGACCGGATGGTTGTAGCTGGACCACGTGATGCCGAGTCCTTTCCGGGACATCGCATTTCCATTCGCATCGTAGGTGTACGTATTAGCGCTACTACCCGCCTGCGTAACCGCATGCTTGTGGGTCGCGTCATAAGTCCAAACGGCACTACCCGCCACATCGCTGCGGGACTTGATATTGCCGTCGGGGTAATAGGTCATCAGGAGATTGGTGTTCCCATTCAGGCTCGAGTGCTCGAGCCGATAGACATCGTCGTAGTAGAAGTTCTCGCTCAGCCCGGCGTTGTTGTTTTGCCGCTGCGTAACGTTGCCGATCTCGTCGTAGAGATACGATTCATTCTGCAGGGCCGCCGTCCCATTGAGGCCCGAGGTCGCGGAGCTCAGCCAGCCCGTTACAGTGTCGAACACTCGGTTGGTGACGACACCGTTTCCGAGGGTCTCCTGACTTATTTGTCCAAGAGCATTCGTGGCGTTGGCCTGCCAATAGATCGTGCCGGCATTGAAGTCGGTGACCTTCTGCAGAAAGCCATTTTGATACGCGTAAGAGAGCTTTAACCGATAGGAGGAGGTGCTCGTCGGATAGGTGAGAGTATCCAGCAGACCAGTGGTGGCGTTGTACGTAAAGTCATAGCCATAGGTGGCATCGGATGGGATGGTCACCGACCGATTCGACAGGCGCGCATCGCCGTCGTAGGTCAAGGTCTCCGTATAACCGTTTGCTGTGACAACGGAGAGTTTTCCGACGTTGTGATTTGCGGCGTTGGAGCCCCAAGTCCAGGTCGTGGTGAGGTCGGGCTCCGTTCGGGTCAGAGGCCGGGAGAGTACGTCATAGGATTCCGAGAAACTCTGTCCCTTGGCATCGGTCCACGAAGTGAGTTCGCCCAGCGCGTTGTAATTATAGTGTCGGTGCTGACCGGACGTCGTTGAGAGGTCCAGATCCATGTCCGTGACATCGCGCTGAAAAGCTCCCGCACCATAGTCGTAGGTGGCTGTAAAGAGCGTATTGGACAGACTATCCGTTACCGCCAGCAAGCTGCCGAAGGCGTCATACGTGAAGTTCTGGTGGTATCCCGTGTGATCCTGCGACACGCCGAGGGTTCCCGCCACGGTCGAGATTTTTGTAGTTATTTTCCCATAAGGATCGGTCGCGATGGTGGATCGGCCTGCGTACTGAACGGTTTCCGTCTGCAACGTCGTGTTGGCGGCGCTGATGGGGCGCTGAGTCTGTATCACTCGCCCCAGGGCATCGTAAGTATACGTTGTGTAGTACGGGCAGGCGGCCGTTATGCTGTTACCAAGTGGACAGGGTGCAGACCGTTGCAGCACGCGTCCAAAATTGTCGTATCGAGTGTCTACCCGGTTATAACTTCCGTTGGCGAGTAGCCGCTTGTCAACCATGAGCTCTCGATCCAGCTGATCGAATGCCACGGCGCTGCTTGTATTTGTCGTTCCATCCGTGTTATGGAAAACTTGGGAAACCGTCATGGCGTGCGGGCCCACAATACACCCCGAGATAGTCGAGCATTCGAAATATTCCCATGTGGTGTACGTCCCGTCGGGTCTGTTCTCCTGCGTCTTTCTGCCAAATAGGTCGTATTGCCAAGATGTGGGCGGCGCGTTGGTGGCGGCCCCATCCGCGCTCTGCACGATTTCGCTGGTCTGAAGTCCGAGGTTGTAGTCGTACCCTTTCACGGTTTTGTAACCGGATCCGCCCAGGGAATTGCTCAGCGCATCGCGAATGGTGACCGGAAATTGGCCTGTGGTTCCCCAATCAACGGTGGTCGTGCGTGCCGTCATGCCGGCACCCGTCACTGTGACGCTATTCACGTTCCCGAACCCGTCATAACCGAGAGTCTTTGTGACGGTGTAAGCCGAGTTAGGCTCGGTCACGATCTGGGTTACGCGGCAGTTGACGTAGTCGGCGGGGCTATTGAACGCGGTTGTTCGTGTAATTGAGGGAACGCCGGGTGCCGTATTTGTCACCGCTATTGCCATCGGCTGCGTGAGGCACCAGTTAGGCCCGGTGTCGGGAAGCGCGGGCGTCGTCGCCGTCGTGGTCGTCCATTGCTGATTGAAATAGGGGGATGACGAATCGCTATCGGTAACTCTCGTAACGACATTGGTCGCGTTGCCGTAGGAATCGAAGGTGTTTGTACGGCTTGTTGTCGTGATGAGTGACCCGTTCTTTGTGCCCCCGACTTCGTGCATCTCCGTGGTCACGGACTGAACGTAGGGGAACTCTCGTTTGTTATTGGAGGCGCTATTCAGCACGAGTTCTTGATTAACGTAGCTCGTGTGGGACACCACGGTGGTCCCGTCGTGCTGAAAGACGTCCGCAGACAACGGCATGCCCGTGTAGGGGAATTTCTGCTGATACGTCGTTTTCGATACCAGGCTGCTCGGGCGGGAGTCGCTTATTGAGACAGACTCAAACCCCTCGGAACCATATCCTCTGAGATCTTCGCGAGCACCAAGGTAGCTAAAGGTTCGAGTGAAGGTTCCACCGATGCCATCGGACGCGCTTACCTGCTTGACGAGATACAGCGGTGCATGCACATCTTTCTCAGGGTAAGTTGTCGCATTGGTGCTACTGGAATAAGAACCCAGCAGCAACGAGACGTAGGTCGGACTGTAGTTGATTCCGTATCCGTCGGTAATGCTGGTCAACAGATCCGGCGGTTGCCCCGCGCCATTGTGAGGATAGTAGCCGATGGTACTCCCACTGATATAACCCAGGTCTTCCAGCCCATCCCCATTGGCGTCGGCCGTGAAGTAGCCAAGCGATGAGGTATAGGGAATCGTCGTCGTGAGGAGTGTGCTGCTGAGCCCGTTGCCGGTGGACAGGTGGATCCCTACCGTACCATTATTGTTGACCAACACATCGGTGCGTCCGTCTCCATCCCAGTCCATGACCCCGATGACGGTGGCCGAGCCGACACTGACCGCACTCGGCGCCGTGCCATTGCACCCGGAGATGTAGATGTTCGTGCCGGCGAGGATGTCAGTACACCCATCGGAGTTGAAATCCATCAGGGTCCAGACGCTTGCAAGATTCGAAACGGGTAAGGAGACGGAATAGGACGTAAAGGTTGAGCCATTGGAGATCAGCTCGTAGGTCCCGCTGGCGCAGGGCGGTTGCCCGCATCTGCCGTTATAGATGATATCTATCAGCAAATCCTGTCGCCCGTCGCCGTCAAAGTCCAAACCCTTCGGTATTCCGGAACTCAAGGTGGGGCCGCCTTGGCTGTCGCTGCTGACATCGAAAGTGAACTGATTCACAAGGGGTGTGCGAAAGACGAATGCGTCGGCAGCGGCTGCGAAACTGGCCGAGGTGCTCGAAGTTTGGTTCATTTGCGCGGTGATCCGCATGACGTTTGTATTCAGTACCTGGAAGTACGTGGCCAGCAGATCGGCGCGGCCATCGCCATCGATATCGGCCAGCATGTAGGAGAAGGCGCTTGGGTCGAACACACCATTAGTGGTGCCTTGAGAGAACGGAGCTCCGTCGCCGTTCCAACTGTAGTAATCCCAGGTACTGCCATTATTTTTTAGAATTCCCGCTCTACCATTGCCTAACAAGTCCCCAAAAAGGCTAGTCCCTCCATAGGCAACGCCGGTGCTCTTTCCGGCGCCATAACCGGACGCAGATCCGAGAGCGACGTACCAGAGGCTGCCATTTCGATAGATGAGATCCGCGATGCCGTCTCCGTTGACGTCATACCGGTAGGGCCTCCCGCCATCGTTGTTCGACGCAACCGTCGTGGGCGTAAAAGAGGTGCCCATTTGTCCGTCTTGATAGGAGATGTTAGTCGGGATTGCGCAGTTGCTCTGTGCGACATCCGCGCATTCCCGGACTTGGTCCAAGCGGTATCCGCCGGTCACCGGGGCCGGGGTTGTGGGGTAGTCGAATACGTAGTACTTGATGGTCGTTCCGCTATTGTTGCGGATATTGATGCTCGTCAGGAGTTGCTGGTTGACCAGCGGCGTTCCAGCGATATATCCCAACGGCGAGCTTTGCGGCAGATTGGTGGTATAGCTGAACTGCATCGAGTATTGGTTCGCGGTCGACCCTTGCGCGACGGGCGACCAATAAATCGCGTCGGGTACCGCCGTGCCTGAGAGCGTCGCACTGGGGGCTACCCAAAAGACTTTGATGAAGTTGCCCGCGCGATCGGTGACCTTGTCCAGCAGCCACGTTATCGCCGTTGTCGCGGAGTCAGTTCCCTTGACCTGCGAGTTATTGCCGTTTCCATACTCGTAGGTCAGCCCGTTCTTGCCTTGGACGGTGAAATACGCGGGACCGTTCCCTTGCGTTCCGTGTGCGGTGATATTGGCGAAGTTCGCGAGTTCAGTCTGATAGGTCGTCGAGTCCTGGCCATAGGTCGATAGCGTGTTGTTGGCACTCAATCGAAGTCGTTGCCCGTCCAGACAAAAGACGTCGTTGTAAGTCAGGGTTATGGCTGACGCTGCGCCGTCCTGTGCGATCGTCTTGGTGCATCGGGTAATTGAGCTGAGTCCGGCCAGCGACCAGCCGATTCCCATGTAACCCACGCCGCTGCGATGGTTGTATACCAGCGAGAGATTCGGCTGCAGGCCGTGTGGACCAGGGGGTGCCCAGATCGGGATGCTGTAAGTCGCAGCACCCGTCGCTGAGACGGTGAACGACCCAGGGATTTTGCCGACCGCTGCCTCTGCCCCGGTGTGCAAAGCGAGCGTGATGCCAATGAGGAGGAGGACGGAGACGACCGGCGTAGTCCCGGCGCCGGCATGCTCGGAAAGTGCTGATCTGCTGCCGATGCGTTTTGCTGCGACATGGATCAGATCAACGATGGTATGCAGGTAGCGCATGCCGATATCCTTCAGAATACGTGAGGTGTTGCCCAGTGCGGTCGGAGAGTGCCGGCTAGTTGCAGTCAGGGCTGTTGACAGGGGTCGTCATCGAGATGACGTTCGAGTAGAGGCCGAGATTCCCCGCGGCGTCTTGTGCACGCACTCGATAGCTGTAGCTGGTACTTGCCGCCGCGGTCGCATCGTAGTAAGGCGGTGCAGCGATGCCTCCGAGCTGAGAGAAGCTTCCGCACCCCGAACCGGCGCAACGTTCGATGAGGTAGCCAGTTACCCCGACGTTGT
>Ga0207703_10004412_pt1 | contig 11566 bp, 9 predicted proteins | sample KBSSwiS12_FD_184304 | JGI IMG/M metagenome (GOLD analysis project Ga0207703, IMG submission 184304) | Switchgrass rhizosphere microbial communities from Kellogg Biological Station, Michigan, USA - KBS Switchgrass S1-2 (SPAdes) (version 2) | ecosystem: Host-associated > Plants > Roots >... | reverse complement strand
GGATATCCAGCGCTCAGCTCGAGGCCTTGGCCGCTCCTCTCAAAAACAGCGGGTATGGAAGCTACCTGTTGTCATTGGTTCGTGAATAGGCTTTAAAAGCAAACAACAACGTCAAGGCGTTCATTCGACCGCGGTCTGCTCCCTTCTCCCCCTGGGAGAAGGGCTGGGGATGAGGGACCACGAGTTCAATCACGTCAATTCGGCCACGCCGCAAATTTGGAACACGCCATGGAAGCGACACCTACAGAAATTCCCGATGTACTGATACTCCAGCCCAAAGTCTTTGGTGACGCGCGCGGCTTTTTCATGGAAAGCTGGAACGAGCGCGAGTTCGAGCGGCTGGGCATCCGCGCCCGCTTCGTTCAGGACAACCACTCGCGCTCGGCCAAGGGGGTGCTGCGCGGGCTGCACTACCAGATCAAGCAGCCGCAGGGCAAGCTGGTGCGCGTGGTGGCGGGGGAGATTTTCGACGTGGTGGTGGACATCCGCCGCAGATCCCCGACGTTCGGCAAGAAGGCCGCGGTGCGGCTGAGCGGCGCCGACCACCGCATGCTGTGGGTGCCGCCCGGCCTGGCGCACGGCTTCTGCGTGCTCTCCGACATGGCCGACGTGCTGTACAAGTCCTCGGACTTTTACGCCCCCGAGCATGAGCGCTCCATCCTGTGGAACGACCCGGCGCTGGGCATCCACTGGCCGCTGGATGGCATCGAGCCGCTGCTGTCCGCCAAGGACAAGGTGGGCAAGCTGTTCAAGGACGCGGAGTATTTCGAGTGAAGCTGATGGTGATCGGGAAGAATGGACAAGTCGGCGGCGAACTGCTTAAAGTCCTGCCCTCTTCTTTTGACATCACGGCCACCGACCGATCGACATTGGATTTGGCCAACCCCGCAGAGATTGCTTCCGTCATCCGGGCTGTCAAACCTGACGTCATCATCAATGCCGCTGCCTACACGGCCGTGGACAAGGCCGAGTCCGACCAAGCCGCAGCGCAGGCCGTCAATGCCGTTGCGCCGGGTGTCATGGCCGATGCCGCGAAGAGCATCGGTGCCCTGCTGGTGCATTACTCCACCGACTACGTGTACGACGGCAGGAAGGAGTCGCCTTACACCGAGGACGACGCCCCGGCTCCGCTGGGGGTGTACGGGCGCACCAAGCTCGACGGCGAACGGGCCATTCAGGCATCGGGCTGCCGGCACCTCATCCTGCGCACGGAGTGGGTGTACGGGCCGTATGGCGCCAATTTTTTGTTGACCATGCTGCGCCTGGCCGCTTCGCGGCCCGAATTGCGCGTGGTGGACGACCAGTTCGGGGCGCCCACCAGCGCTCGCGCTATCGCCGAGGCGACGGCGCGCATCCTCGCAGGCGGAATTCCGCAGAACAGCGGCCTGTACCTCATGACCGCGGCGGGACAGACGACATGGTGCGGTTTCGCCCGCGCCATCCTGGCGGGCTCGGGGTCGAAGGTGCCTGTCATCGCCATCCCCACCAAGGACTACCCCACCCCGGCAGCACGGCCGCGCAACTCGGTGTTTGACAACAGCCGGTTCGACAAACGCTTCGGGTTTCGGTTGCCCGCGTGGGAAGAAGGCCTGCGCCAGTGCCTCAAGACGTTGTCCGAAACCAACTCTTAGCAAGCGCCTCACGTATCTTTGTGAAATACGCGACCTTCGGCAATCGATTGGCAGCGTTGCTGATTGACGTGGTAATCCTATCTCCGCTTGTGGCCATTGATGTCTTGCTTGAAGGGCAATCCAAGGTTTTTGCGTACGTTGTCGGCATTCCCCTCGGGTTTTCCTACTGCGCCTATTCGATCTACTGCCACGGCCGATTTGGCAAGACGATCGGCAAGCATTTGTCAGGCATCCGCGTGGTCCAGGTTTCGGGTGAAAGGCTTGCTTGGCGCCAGGCTTGCCTTAGAAGCTCCGTCGACGTTCTGCTTGCCCTAGTCACGGTTATCGCCCGAATCATCGCGCTCAGAGCCATATCTGATACCGGTGGGATCGGCCTATCATAACCGGCGCCGCCTTGCGCGGATTTCGAGCCGGCTGGAGTGGCGTCAGGGCGCGGGATACTTCTGGAACAGCCGCGCGAACGTGCCCGTAGCGCGCACCAGCGCGTCCGAGGCCGCCGCCACGTACTGGGGGTTGCTGGTCTCGGCCACGGCTTCCTTCTTGCTGCGCGCGGCGCCGCCGGCATTGGCCATGCCCATGGCCTTGCCCAGGGCGTCGAAAGCGCCCTTCATGTTCTTGTTGTCCTCGGCCGAGACTTCGCGCATTTCGCCGAAGGGCAGTTCGCTGACAAAGGCGGCGTTCTGCAGGGCCACCGAGCCCTCGTCGCCCTTCATCACCAAGCCGTCGCGGCTTTCGTCCGAACGCACCACGTGACTGGTGAAGGACACCACGGCCATGCGCAGGCTGGCGCCGGTTTCGGCGCCGGAGGACACCAGGCCGGACTGGTTGCCGCTGGATTGCATGCGCGCGAAGTTCACCACGATGAGCGGCGCGATGACGATGGCGTTGAGTTTCTTGGAATACTCGGCCACGGCGCGGATGTTCTTCTGGTCGAAGGCGCCCTTGTCGGCCAGGCCGCCGTCCCAGTTGTGGAACCACAGCGGCATGCCGGAAGGCGCGAACACCGCCGCGATCTGGTTGTTGACCTCCTTGGCATACGGCTTGGCAGGCGAGGTCGGAGAAGGGTCCACGTAGGCCAGGAAATCCTTCAGCTCCTCGTGCGGCAACACCTCGCGCCCGGCCAGCTTCAGCTGCGCCATGAAATCGGCGTAGGCGCGGTCGGTGAGGGCCTGCATGGCCGCGGCGTCCACCCCGGCCAGATCCACGATCAGGGTGGAACTGGCGCCGCTGGTGTCGCGCCCGGGAAGATAGCTGGCACGCACCTGGGCGTAAGCGGTGTTGCGGGTGATGAAGGCCACGCGAAAGCCCACTACGGCCACGCGCTTGTTGCCGGGCAGCACCTCGGTGATGTTCTTGCCGAAGGTGCCGCCGGTCTTGCCCTTGAAGAAAGCGTCGGGATCGGCCTCGGGCAGGGCGCTCACCGCCGGCTTCCGCAGCAGGGCCTCGACCGATATTGCGGGCGCGGCGCCCGCCCCGCCCCCGGTACCACTACTTCCACCACCCGGTGCGACCGCCTGCAGGGCGGCCTGCACCATGCCGGGCTGGGTGGGCGGGTTGTAGGCCAGGTCGGAGGTCTTGCAGCCCTTGTTGGTGAACAGGGCTGCGAGGTATTCCTTGCGCGCCCCGGCCTGGCGCGCGCGCTCGGCGGCCTGCTGGGCGTCGCTCTGGCCGGATTGCTGCACGGTGTTGGCGGCGGTCTGCGCGGCCAGCTTGCCGAACAGCGCTCCGCCCAGGCCGCCGAGCTGGCCGAACAGGCCGGTGCGCCCGGCCACCTCGGCCGCGACGTTGCTCACCGTGCCCGCCGTCGCCGTGTTGTTGCCCTTGTCCTGCGCCGCGCGGGCGTCGGCGGCGATCTTGTCCATCTGCCCGCTCTCGGCGTGGATCTGCGCGCACGAGAGTTCGGCGTCGGTGAGCTTGGTGCGCTCGATGGGCGCGCCCTGCGCCTCTGCAAATGGAACCACGATGAATTGAACCGCGGTCAAAGCGGCGGCGGCCGCGGCGCGCGCGGCAATGGACTTGCTCATCTTCCCTCCCAGTCAGATGGTGTGGAAGGAATTATAGGACGCCGCCGCTATGACGAGCGCGTCCTGCAACAACTATTCCAACGTCATCCGGCAGCTCTTAGCCACTCACTTGCCCACCGTATCGGCCACCACCGAACGCTCGCTGACGCCGTCGGTGGTGACGCGGCGCGACTTGAACAGCCAGCGGCCGTCCACCACCGTGAACTCGTCCTTGTAGCTGCCCCAGTGATCGGAGCCGTGGTCCATGATGACCTGATACCAGCATCGGGCGCGCGCCGAAGTCGGGCTGTCGATGTCGATCTGGGGCGAAGAGGTGAAGTGTTTCACCCGCGTCGGCTTGCCCGCCCCGGCGCGAAAGCGCTGGGCCGCGCCGGTGAAAATGGTGCGGATCTCGTCGCGGCCGCGGTAGGTCTTTCCCACCGTCTCCATGACGGCGTCGGGCGCGAACAGCTTCAGCAGCTCGTCGAAGGTGCCGCGGTCGCCAAAGGCGTTGTAGCGGGCCATGAGGTCACGGACGCTTTCCCGGGCAATGACTTCCCACATTTCCATGGACGTTCCTCCTGAGTGATTGCGTGGCAGTTTAGCGCGGAAAAACAGGCGACGTCAGGCGGCCATTTCACGCAGCTTCTCGGTCAGGTGGTCGGGATGCATGATCTCGAGGCGCGCGGCTCTCGCCGCGCGGCGCAGGCGCAGCACGGCCTTGTCCTTGGTCACCAGAATGGCGGCGGCGCGGTGTGCCAGTTCGATGAACTTCTGATCGTCGGGATCGCTGCACAGCGGGAGCGGCGCGCGAAGCGTTGCGCCATCCTCCCGCCCCGCCGGCTGCAGCGTGACGTGCGCCCGATATTTGTCCGAAAGCTCCGCGCGTCTGCCGTCGTCGAGGCCGAACTTCGGATATTGCAGCACGCGGTGCAGCTCTTCCTGGCAGTCTGCATCGGTGACCAGCCGGACCCGGCGTGTCTCGATCGCCGCCGCTATGTCGCCGAATTGCCGGTCGCGGAACAGCAGCCAGTCGAGGGCTGCGTTGGTATCCAGCACAAGGCGCTGCGCTTCACGCAGCGGATTGGGGGGAGCGTTCACGAATTGCGGCGGCCACTGCGCCGGACACTGCCGGCACCACGCGCGCATCCAGCGGATCGACGATGACCCGCTCCGAGCTGACCTGTCCCAGAAGTTCGGCAATGGCGCGGGCGGCCACCACATAGTCGGAGCGCTTGTAGGAAGTGGCCGAAGTCAGAAACCCGCCGGCTTTGTGAATGGATGGGAACCCGAGGACATTGTTTATTCCGTTGGGGGCATCCGAGCGTCCAGTGCCCACGAAAGCGGCCCCGCCATCGCGGAATCTTTCGAAGGCTTCGGCAATGTTTTCATCGACGGTCGCCAGGATTTCCGGATTGGGGTTGGCGAGCGAAACGATGCCGGGACGCTCGTTCATCATGAGCATGTGCCGCAGCGCGAAGGGAGTCCGCTTGTCGGCTTCCGCCGCCGACAAGCCGATATAGACGTCCGCGCCGCGCAGCCCGTTCTCCCAGGATCCGGTGCGGCGGTCCGAGTTGATAATGGCCGCAATATGGTTTTTCTCCTCGTTCATTCCCGAGGTTCGCCCGGCGTAGAGCAGGCCGCGCGAGTCGGCCATCTGAATGCGTCCGGGATTGACGCCTGCCTCGACGAGTATCAGGGCAACGCCGATGGCGCCGGCGCCGGCGCCCTGAAAATGAATCGCCAGTTCGTTCAGGGGTTTTCCCATCAGCTTGGCGCCGTTGATGAGCGCGGCGGCGACCACGATGCCGGTGCCCCACTGATCGTCATTGAATACGGGAATGGCTATCTTGTCCTGGAGCTTTCTTTCCACCGCGAATGAGCGCGGCGAAGACATGTCCTCCAGATTGATCGACCCGCCGCGCTCGGGCAGTATTTGGGCGAGCAAATCGACCATCTTGTCGGGATCGGTCTCATCGAGGACCAGGCTGATCGCCGGGACATCCGCGAGGGCCGAAATCAGGATGGCTTTTCCGGTCATGACCGGTGCGCCGGGCTGCGGCCCGATGTCCCCCAGCCCCAGGATGGCGGTTCCATCGGTGATGACGTAGACCGCCTTTCCGATGGCCGCAATTTTGTCCCTGATGGCGCCGGGATTCGACATGCGGCCGATCGGAATAACCAAATTCGTGTGCGAAAGCGCTTTGGCGAGCCCATACAGCGTGTTGGCGCGTTTCAAAATCGCCCGGCGGGATTTGTCCTCTCCGACATCCGCGGCGAACAGGCGAAGGTCGATCGATTCCCAAAGCAGGTGCTTGATGACGTTGCAAATGAACCCTACGCCCGGGGTATACACATCGGCCAGCACTTCCAATGACGGAATGCGTACACGGCGCGCATCGCCGGCCGGATAACAGGGATAGCGGATGGCATCGAGGTAGCGATGGACGAAATCCGTGGTGGCGCTTCCCTGGTAGCCCGCGGCGAGATAGGGGGTGGACGAGCGGAATCTCGCCCGTCCGGGCACCGCGGAATGCCGAAGAATCTCGTCGACCTGGTCTGGCGAAATAATGTCCGCGTCGCCACGCTGCACGCTGCGCAGCTTGCGCACCATGGCGGCGATCTCGGGGGAGTTTGGAAACTGGCGTACCGACGACCGCGGATCGCGATGCACAGGCGCTGGAGAGGTTGAATTCGAATTGTCGGCGGCGTTAATGGTTGGCTCCAGGGCGGGCGGTATTGCTATTGAGGGGAGTTTACGCTGTCGGCGGCGGCGCCGCCTCTTTGGCGCGTGATGGGATGTTACAAGTCCCTCGCCATGGCGTCGGCACCGCGCCACTGACCCGCGCCGGATTGCCGGGAAATGCGCGGTGCCTGCGCTACATGTTGCGCCGGTACTGCCCTCCGACCTCGAACAGCGCATGCGTGATTTGGCCCAGCGAGCAGACCCGTACCGCTTCCATGAGCACGTCGAACACATTGCCTTCGTCAATCACCGCCTGCTGCAGGCGTTTCAGCATCGGCCCCGATTCCTTTTCATGCATGGAATGAAATTCGCGCAAGCGCTTTAGCTGAGATTCTTTTTCCTCAGTGCTGGATCGTATCAATTCAATCCGCTCCGGCACCGGATCGCCATGCGGGTTGCGGAAAGTGTTCACCCCCACCAACGGATACGACCCGTCGTGCTTCCTGTGCTCGTAGAGCATGGACTCTTCCTGGATCTTGCCGCGCTGGTAGCCGGTTTCCATGGCGCCCAGCACACCGCCGCGCTCGGAAATGGCCTCGAATTCCTTGAGCACCGCCTCCTCCACCAGCTCGGTCAGCTCGTCGATGATGAACGCGCCCTGGTTGGGGTTCTCGTTCTTGGCCAGGCCCCACTCGCGGTTGATGATGAGCTGGATGGCCATGGCGCGGCGCACCGACTCCTCGGTGGGCGTGGTGATGGCCTCGTCGTAGGCGTTGGTGTGCAGCGAGTTGGCGTTGTCGTAAGTGGCGATCAGCGCCTGCAGCGTGGTGCGGATGTCGTTGAAGGCGATTTCCTGGGCGTGCAGGCTGCGGCCCGAAGTCTGGCAGTGGTACTTGAGCTTCTGGCTGCGCTCGTTGGCGCCGTAGCGGTCGCGCATGGCCACGGCCCAGATGCGCCGCGCCACCCGCCCGATCACGGTGTATTCGGGGTCCATGCCGTTGGAGAAGAAGAACGACAGGTTGGGCGCGAAGTCGTCGATGTGCATGCCGCGCGCGAGATAAGCCTCGACGAAGGTGAAGCCATTGGCGAGCGTGAAAGCGAGCTGGGAAATGGGGTTCGCCCCGGCTTCGGCGATGTGATAGCCGGAAATGGACACCGAGTAGAAATTGCGCACGTCGTGGCGCACGAAATAGTCCTGCACGTCGCCCATGACCTTGAGGCTGAACTCGGTGGAGAAAATGCAGGTGTTCTGGCCCTGGTCTTCTTTCAGGATGTCGGCCTGCACCGTGCCACGAACAGTGGCAAGCGTCTTTTCACGCACCGCCGCTGCTTCGGCCGCGCTCAGCTCGCGCCCGCGCGTTTCACGCTCGCGCTGCAGTTGCTGGTCGATGGCCGTGTTCATGAACATGGCCAAAATAGTAGGCGCCGGGCCGTTGATGGTCATGGACACCGAGGTGGCCGGGTCGCACAGGTCGAAGCCCGAGTACAGCACCTTCATGTCGTCCAGCGTGGCGATGGACACGCCCGAGTTGCCCACCTTGCCGTAGATGTCGGGGCGGGGATCGGGGTCGAAGCCGTACAGGGTCACCGAGTCGAAGGCCGTGGACAGCCTTTTCGCCGGCATGTCGTGCGACAGGATGTGGAAGCGCTTGTTGGTGCGGAAGGGATCGCCTTCGCCGGCGAACATGCGGGTGGGGTCTTCGTTCTCGCGCTTGAACTGGAAGTCACCCGCGGTGAAGGGGAAATAGCCGGGCAGGTTTTCCAGCAACAGCCATTTCAGCAGTTCGCCGTGATCCTCGTACTGAGGCAGGGCTACTTTGCGTATCTCCGTACCCGAGAGAGAGGTATGCGTCAGTTTTGTGTGGATTTCACGGTCACGGATTTTGACGACGTGCTCCTGGCCCAAGTAGTCCTGGCGCAACCTGGGCCAAACACGGAGCATTTGATCGGCGCGAGGGTCGAGCGCCTTGTCACGTGATGCGATCAATTCGTCAATCGCCGCGACATCCGCAATTTGCCTGGCATCGCCAAGCATGCGTTTCGTTTCCTGCAATTGCTGGCGCTCGCGCGCGATGCGCGCTTGCTTGGCTGCGTCCGCTTTGTAATCCCGCAGCGCTTCGGCAATGTCGGCGAGGTAGCGCACGCGTGCCGGCGGCACCACGGCCTGATGCTTGCTGGAGGCGCGCACGGTGACGCGCGGCAACTGGCTGGGGCCGGCCTTCAATCCACGCTCGACCAGGCCGGCGAGCACGTCCTGGTACAGCGCCGTGACACCGTCGTCGTTGAAGCGGCTCGCCTGGGTGCCATACACCGGCAGCGCTTCGGCCTCGGCTGAAAACAACTTCCGGTTGCGCTGCACCTGCTTGCGCACGTCGCGCAGCGCGTCTTCTGCTCCGCGCCGGTCGAACTTGTTGATGGCCACGAAGTCGGCGAAGTCCAGCATGTCGATTTTCTCGAGCTGGCTGGCGGCGCCGAACTCGGGCGTCATGACGTACAGCGAGGCGTCCACGTAGTCGACAATGGCGGCGTCGCCCTGGCCGATGCCCGAGGTCTCCACCAGCACCAGGTCGAAGCCCGCCACCTTGCAGGCGGCGATGACCTCGGGCAGGTGCTTCGAGATTTCGGAGGCCGAGTCGCGCGTGGCGAGAGAGCGCATGTAAATGCGCGGCACGCCGCCCGCCGCCGCCCAAGGGGCGAGCGCGTTCATGCGGATGCGGTCGCCGAGCAGCGCGCCGCCGCTTTTCCGGCGCGAGGGGTCGATGGAAATGACCGCGATGTTCAGGGCATCGCGCTGGTCGAGCCGGAAGCGCCGTACCAGCTCGTCGGTGAGCGAGGATTTGCCGGCGCCGCCCGTGCCGGTGATGCCCAAAGCGGGAACGGCGCACGATTCGGCCGCCGCCAGCACGCGCTCGCGCAGCTTGGCGTCGCCGCCTTCCAGGGCGCTGATGAGATGCGCCAGGCCGCGGTGCGCGCGCATGAAGTCCGCGGGCTGGGCACCTTCGGCCGGCAGGCGCACGTCCGCGAAGTCGACGGACGAATAGGCGTGCGCGAGGTCCACGTCGCAGCGCGCCAGCATGTCGTTGATCATGCCCTGCAGGCCCATTTTCTGGCCGTCCTCGGGCGTGTAGATGCGCGCCACGCCGTAAGCCCGCAGTTCGGCGATTTCGGCCGGAACGATGACGCCGCCGCCGCCGCCGAACACCTTGATCTCCGCGCCGCCGCGGCTCCGCAGCAGGTCGATCATGTACTTGAAGAACTCGATGTGGCCGCCCTGGTAGGAGCTGACGGCGATGCCCTGCACGTCTTCCTGCAGCGCGGCGGTGACGATGTCGTCCACGGAGCGGTTGTGGCCGAGGTGGATGACCTCGGCGCCGCTGGCCTGCAGGATGCGGCGCATGATGTTGATGGAGGCGTCGTGGCCGTCGAACAGCGACGCCGCCGTCACCATGCGGATTTTGTGCCGGGCCTTGTATTCGGCCGCGTTGTGAGCGGCGCTGAGATCGGTCATGCAGGTCCTCAGGACAGCGGATCGGCCGCTGCCGGAAGTTCATAGGCTACTTTACGTTTACGTAAACGTCAATCATCCATCGACGCTTTACGCCATCGGAGGATACGCCACGCGCCCCAGCAGGGCCTATACGCGCGCCCGGCGCAGGCGCTGGGCAGTGCGGCCCTTGATTTCCAGCCTCGCCGCCTGCATCCTCAATCCTGTATCTGAGTACGGAGTCAACCATGTCCGCCGCCAAACCGCATGCTCAAGCCGCGTTGAATTCCCCGCCCCTGCGGGTCGGGGAACTGGCCGCCGCGGCCGGGGTCAACGTGGAGACCGTACGCTACTACCAGCGCATCGGCCTCATGCCCACACCCGACCGGCCGCTGGGCGGCCAGCGCGCCTACGCGCCCGACCTGGCCGCGCGCCTGCGCTTCATCCGCCGCGCCCAGGAGCTGGGTTTTTCACTGTCGGAGGTGTCCGACCTGCTGAAGCTGGAATCGGGCACCGACCGCGCCAGTGTGCGCCGCATTGCCGGACAGCGCCTGGCGCAGATCCGCGCCCACGTGGCCGACCTGGAGCGCATGGCCCATTCGCTGGAGCACCTGCTGGACGTGTGCGCCCACACGCCGGGGCGCCACCGCTGCCCCATCATCAAGGCCATCACCGGCGGCCCGGGGGCTGTCCATCAGGCGTAGGTCTTTGCCTATCGCCGCGCCGCCAAGCGAGGTCTATCATGGGGCTGGGTGCGCCTTCCGCGCGCCCCTTAGGCCAATCGCCAGGAGACCCACATGAACCACGTTTACAAGAATCTGGAAGTCACCGGCACCTCCCCCATCAGCAGCGATGAAGCCGTGCGCATCGCCATCGCCAAGGCCTCGCGCACCGTGCGCAACATGGACTGGTTCCAGGTCATGGACACCCGCGGGGTGATGGCCGCGGACAAAATCGCCCACTGGCAGGTCACGGTGAAAATCGGTTTCCGTTTGGAAGACTAAATCCGCATCGTCCGACACGCTTACGCGTGCACCATCCGCTGGCCATGCTCGCGGATGGCGTGAAATCCCACGGTGGGCCAGCGCTCTTCGGTGAGTTTTAAATTCACCTTGGTGGGCGCGAGGTAGACGGGGTTGTCGTCGATGTCGCGCGCCAGGCGCGCGGCTTCGTCGTGCTCGAACTTGCGCCGCGTGGCTTCGTCGGGAAAGGTCACCCAGCGCGCGCAATACAGGTTGGCGCTGTCGTACACGGCGTCCACCTTGTATTCGCTCGCCAGCCTTTGGGCCACGATTTCGAATTGCAGCGGACCCACCGCGCCGAGCAGGATGCTGCCCGTGCCGGGATCGAACACCTGCACCGCGCCCTCTTCGCCCAGCTCTTTCAGCCCCTTCTGCAACTGCTTGGCCTTGAAGGGGTCGCGCGGCCGCGCCAGGTTGAACAGCTCGGGCGCGAAATAGGGAATGCCCTTGAAGCGCAGCGCTTCGCCTTCCGACAGGGTGTCGCCGATCTGCAACTGGCCGTGGTTGTGGATGCCGATGATGTCGCCGGCCACGGCGTCGTCGCTGGCCACGCGTTCGTTGGCCATGAAAGTGATGGCGGTGCCGATTTTCATGTCGCGGCCGTCGCGCACGTGCCACACTTTCATGCCCGGCTTGTAGCGGCCCGAGCACACGCGCAGGAAGGCGATGCGGTCGCGATGGCGCGGGTCCATGTTGGCCTGGATCTTGAACACGAAGCCGGTGAACGGCGACTCGGTGGC
>Ga0207703_10004405_pt1 | contig 11582 bp, 9 predicted proteins | sample KBSSwiS12_FD_184304 | JGI IMG/M metagenome (GOLD analysis project Ga0207703, IMG submission 184304) | Switchgrass rhizosphere microbial communities from Kellogg Biological Station, Michigan, USA - KBS Switchgrass S1-2 (SPAdes) (version 2) | ecosystem: Host-associated > Plants > Roots >... | reverse complement strand
GCTGCGCCTGGTCGCCGAAAACCGCGGCCGCTTTCGCGGCATCCTCGCCACGTGCACGCGCCAGCAGATACTGACGGAGCTGCGGCCGCCGCGTATCCGAAAAGAACAGGAAGTGGGCAAGCATCCAGGCATGCATCGGCGTCCAGCGCGTATCGCTAGGCTTCCGCGCCAGATAAGCGTCGTTGAGCACATCCTTGAGTGGATAGGCCCCGAATTCATACACCACCGTCAGCGCGCCCTGCGGCGCGCGTCCGAACTCGACTTGCTTGTCGCCCGTGATGGCAAAAGTCGAGAAGACCTGGCCGAACCCGTCAAGGTACCAGCGCGGATACGCCGCGGGAAAATAGGTCAGCAGAAAATGCTGGGCATAGCCGGCATAGAGCAGCTGCTCGGCGGTGACCTGGACCGCCTTTTCGCCGAAGGTCAGGCCGGTGCCGCCGGGGCCCTGCATCCCGGCGAGCGCCATCGTGCCGATCCCGGCCCCCAGGTCGGCCCGCAGATTCGGGTCGCTCGTCCCCGCGGCCATTGACGAGAGCAGGCTCTGCACCGACGCCGCATTCACGCTCGTATGCTCGACCACGACGCGCTGATCGACGCGCGTGCTCGCCATCACCGCGCCGTCCTCGCGCGGATCATAATAGCGGCCGATCTGGAACAGATCGTTGAACGGCCCTTGCTGCCAACGCAGGTTGCGCAGGTTCATGTCGTCGAATTGCGCAACATCGCCGATCAGCGTGACTCGGATCGGGACCAGATCGTCGTCCGCGGCCTCGCTCTTTCCCATCAGCCCGGACAGCACATAATGCAGCCATTCGAGGTTGCGGGCCAGGCGCGTAACCTCCTTCTCGTCGCCGTCGCTCAGCAGCACGACATGGCGCGTCTCCGCCTGGCGCCAGTTGCTGAGCTTGGACCGGACCGAGGTGACCACGATATCCGAACTGGCGGCCGGTTCCGCCTGGGCCCATGCGTCGGCCGACGTCATCGCTACCATCGCGGCGACTCCGGCGCCCATCAACCGGACCCAATGCGTACCAGTCATTTTCCTGTCTCCTTGCGCGCCAAAGACGATTCGGCGCGATCACCAATTGGACGACCAAAGGGCAAAGCCAGCCTGAGGTCAAAGTCTAATACGACAAATACGATAAACAGATTACCGTGTGAGCAGTTTTCTCCGCCCCAACGCGATGAATGCCGCCGCGAACATGAGCAGGGTGAGCAATGTCAGCCAATCGAGCGGTGCGGGCGCCACCACGAAGCCGAGATGGGCCAGTATCGCCCAACCACCGCCGAGCACCAGAGCCAGATAGAAGGCGATATTACCGGTCTCGCGTGACAATGTGCGGCCCAGTTCGTCCGAGAGTCGCCTGCTCGCAATCGTCAGCGGCGTGAGGATGGCGATAAGGACCAGTGCGCCCGCGCTAGCGGCGATCGGGGACAACAGCCCCCTGGGCCCGGCAAGGCTCAGCCCGATCAGCAACAGGCCCCAGAGGCCCATCCATGCGAAGCTGTAGAAAAACGACCGACCGCGCTCGCGCATCTCCTCGGCGGCCTCCTCGTCGACGACGAGGTTGAGCTTCGTGCGCGTGCTCGCCGTCATGAGGGTACCGAGGGTGGCCCCGAAGACAAAGAACGCGCCTGTCGCGGCGGCGACCCAGTCCGAGATACTCATCGCGCCGCTATGGGCCAGCGAACGGAAGCCCCCTGTGGCGAGCAGAAAGGCGGCGATGGACACCAGGTTCAGGATCAGGAAACCAATAATATTCTCGAGGCTGATGGTCCGCTTCCTGTTGCTGAAACCAGCCATCGCCGCTGAGAATATCATGACAAGGCCCAACACCGCGGTGAGCCTGGTAGGCCGGAGTATCGCCTCCATGGCGGCCTGATTCAGGTACATGATGGCTGCCCACATAAAGAGGGCGGAGACCATTGCTCCCACGGTGCTCCAGGCCGCGAAATTGCGCCAATTCGGCATGGGCATGTCATTTGTCATTTCGATCATTCCTCTTCCGGTTCCCAATGGTCGACGAACAGCTCGGGCACGGCGACGCCGAACAGCTTCGCCATGCGCAGGGCCAAAGGCAGGCTGGGATCATATTTGTCGGTCTCGACCGCATTGATGGTCTGGCGCGAGACGCCGAGCCGCCGGGCGAGCTCGCCCTGGCTCCATCCCCGTCCTTCGCGCATCGCTTTCAAACGGTTTTCCAAGATTGAGCTCCTGCCTGTAAAGAGCTCTTTACAGGCGTGCGTCGGGTCTGTCAAGAGCTCTTTACAGTCTCCCGGGAGGCGCATTCTGTGGAACCTGCTCAGAAGCCATGTTCAGCACATGTCCTTGGGCGCAAAATCCAAGTGAAGATCGGGGCCTTGATCTCTGAAATCGCCTACCTATGTCCTTTGCCGCCGGACGCCGAACCGGGTCCGGTTGGACATCGAGGGCGCCCGCTTCCCAGCCGGTGCTCGTCATGCCCAGATCGCTTCATCAGGAGGATTTGGAGATGAGAACCAATTTCGACTTTACGCCTTATCGGCGTTCCACGGTCGGCTTCGACCGGCTTTTCGACTTGTTCGAGACGGGCGCGCGCGGCGATGGCGCCGATGGCTACCCGCCCTTCGACATCGCTCGCGAGGGTGAAGACAATTATCGGATCACCCTCGCGGTCGCGGGCTTCCGTCCCGACGATATCGAGATTGTTGCTCAACAGAATCAGCTGACGGTTACCGGCAAGCGCGCCGAGGACAAGGATGAGGGCCAGTATCTTCATCGCGGCATCGCCGCGCGTCCGTTCGAACGACGCTTCCAGCTTGCCGATTTTGTCGAGGTCCGGTCTGCCGACTTCGAGAACGGCCTGCTCAGTATCGCGCTGCAGCGGGTGGTCCCCGAGGCGATGAAGCCTCGCAAGATCACGATCGGCGGCGGCGCCGCCAATGATCGAATCGAAGCGCCGAAAGATGAGGCGCGCGAGGCGGCCTGACCTTTGAACCGACCCACCAGGGGTGTCCACCGGGCGGCCTCCGGGCCGTCCGGCATTCGACTCCTATGGGTTCAGGTGCGCTGATCCCGTCGTTCGAATTCAGTGTTTACGACGGGAACGAACATCCAGGGCAGCGGCAAAGAGCTTGTCTCTCCAGCTGTCGGACAGATGCGTCACGACCTTCTCGATTTCTTCCGAGGTCATGAACTTCCCGCCCTCGGCCGCGCGCAATGATGCGCGAATGACATCCAGGCGTGGCGCGCATTTGCCGTAAGCGCCTTTGACCAGGGTATCCACCGGCTCGTCGGTCGCCTTCGCATATTCCGCCACAGCCGTTTTGGTGCAGGCCTTCCAGACATCCGACAGGCTGACCACGCGATCGAATACCTCCTCGGATCTGTCCGACTGCGCGGCCTCGGGCGCCGGCGACGCCGGTGACCTGGCGCTTTGCGCCGATAGAGCGAACAGGATGGCTGTGGCTAACATGACAGGACCCTTGCAGTAAGGTGAATAACCAGGAAGCGCAGCTGCTCTCACCGTGCCGCTGAGCTTGTTTGGGGGCTATTTCTGCTATCCAAGCGCATCCAGAATGTGCGCCGGCAAAATCGGAACTTCGCGCACGCGCACGCCGACCGCGTCGTAAACGGCGTTGGCGATCGCGGCGGCGACGCCGGTGCCGCCGAGTTCACCGATGCCGCGCGCGCCCGTTGGCCCGGCGTGCTCGTCGAATTCCTCGATGAAGCCGACGTCTATCGCATCGTGCGGAATGTCCGCATTCACCGGGACCGCCACGTTGGACAGGTTCTTGGCGAGGAATCTGGCATGGCGATGGTCGACCCGCGAAGCTTCCATGGTGGCCTTGCCCCACTCCCAGATGATCGAGCCGATCATCTGGCTGCGCGCGGTGAGGGGGTTGATGATCCGCCCCGCCGAGTATCGAGCGACAACCCGCCTCAGCCTGATAAGCCCGAGATCGCGATCGACGGCGACTTCGACGAAATTCGCTCCCCATGACTGCATCGCGTAGGGCGTGCCGCTTCCGTTGAAGCTCATCGGTGCGTCGCCGAAATCGAACTTGCCTTTACCGACGATCTCCGCCTCTCCGGATGCACGCATCACGGCGCCAAGGTCGATCGGCCCCGTGCCTGGGGCGCCAAAAGCCTCGAGCCTGGCCCGCGCGTCGAGCGCGGCGAGCCGCACCGCCCCGCCCGTGCCGATCGTCTGCGAACTGCCATAGACCGGGCCGGCGGGCGGATAGCGCGTATCGCCCCAGCGGACCTTCACCCTGTCCGGCTCGGTCCCAAGCGCTTCGGCGGCGACGAGCTGAAACACCGTCTGGTTGCCGGTGCCGATGTCGTTCGCGCTGGCCTCGACATACACCTGGCCATCGGCCTGGATGCGCACCAGCGCCTGGCCGGGAAATCGCGCGCAGAACGTACTCGCCATCGACATGCCGCGCCCCAGCGCCCAGACGCCGTCGCGCCGCGGCATCTGCGCCCTCCGCCGCCATCCGAATATCTCCGCTGCCTCGGCATAGGCTTCGCGCAGCTTGTTGGAGGACCATGGCTTTCCATCGAAGGGATCGACCTCAGCGAAATTCCTGAGCCGCAGATCGAGCGGGTCCATGTCGAGCTTGATCGCCAGCTCGTCCATGGCGCTTTCCAGCGCCCAACTGCCCGGTCCCTCAACCGGCGCGCGCATCGGCGTGGATTGGATGAGGTTGATGCGCTCGACATATTGGTCCAGCTCGATCGCGGGGCAGGCATAATAGGTCCGGGTCGCGGTGGCGGACTGTTCGAACTGCGTGTCCTTGATCGACGTCGTGTTGATCGCCTCGTGTCGCATCGCCACCAGCGTTCCGTCCGCCATCGCGCCCAGCGTGACCTTTTGCCGGCATTCGGGCTGATGACCGGTCTGGCCATATTGCTGCGCTCGGCTCAGCTGGATCTTGACCGGACGATCGGCCACTTTCGCCGCCGCCGCCGCGAGGATCAAGTGCGGCCAGACATAGCCCTTCACCCCGAATCCGCCGCCGGTATGCGGCGAAATCACCCGTACCTTGTCCTGCGAAAGGCCGAACGCCGCTTTCATCACCGCGAGGGGATTGAGGCTCATCTGCGAGGCGTCCCACAATGTCAGGCTGTCGCCATCCCAGCTTGCGACCGTTGCGGAGGTCTCCATTGGATTGTGGTTGCGTGTCGGCTGGTAATATTGCTCCGAGACGGTCATCTCCGCCCGGTCCAGCCCGCCGACAACGTCTCCCTTGATGTCATGCGCCGGGGCGAAGCCGTTTTCCGGCCGTTCGAGCTGACCGTGACCGGGTGTGGCCGCAGATACGGTATCGACTTCGACGCGGACGAGAGCGGCGACTTCCTCCGCTGCTTCGAGCGTTTCACCGAGCACGATTGCGACCGGCTGCCCTTCCCACAGAATTTCGTCGGTGGTGAGCGGCATGTGCGTGACGGCGGCGGGCATCCCGATCTCGCCGAGCGGCGGCATATCAGCGCGCTTCAATATTCTCACGACCCCGGGCGTCGCTTCGGCCCTTGCGGTGTCGATATTCTTGAGCGTGCCCGCCGCGACGGGGGATGCGACGATCACGCCGTGCAGCAGATGATCGGGATAATTGTCGGCCGCATAAAGGGCCGAGCCCGTAACCTTGATCGGCGCTTCGTAGCGTGTGGTTGGCTGGCCGATGCTCATGACGCGGCCTCCACGATGGCCCGTGCGGCAGCCCCGGCCGCCATCGCGATCTTGTAACCATTGTCGGCCAGCGGCCGTGCGTCGCCGAAGCATCTCTTCAATATGGGCAGCACCGCGTCCCGTGTCGGCGGCAACCCGACGATTCGCGCCTCGGCTTCGGCTAGGCGCCACGGCCTCTGCGCGACGGATCCCAATGCCAGGGCGGCGCGCGCGATCAGCCCGTTTTCGAGCTCGATCACCGCAGCCGCAGACACGAGCGCATATTCGTAGCTCGCCCGTTCGCGCACCTTCACATAGGCCGACCGGGCTCCACCGCGTAGCGGCACGCGGTAGCCGGTGATCACCTCGTGCGGCTCGAGCCGGGTTTCGGCCTGTGCCGGGTCGAGCCCCAGCTCAGCCGCCTCGTGCTGGGAAAGGTGGAACCTGGCGGCCGGTACGACGCGTCGGCCGGAGGCGCCGGCGATCTCGATCTCGGCGTCGAGGCTGGCAAGGGCAACGGCTGGATCCGACGGGTGGACGGCGACGCATTGCTCGGTCCAGTCGAAGATCGCGTGGCGGTCATTGATGCCATTCAGCGCCGCGCAGCCCGATCCCGCATGGCGCTTGTTACAGCCCCAGGGAAGAGGCTCTTCTGCCCTGAAATAGGCGCAGCGGGTCTTTTGCAGCACATTTCCGCCAAGGGTCGCCCGGTTGCGGATCTGCGGCGAAGCGGCGGCCAGGCAGGCCTGTGCGAGGACAGGCGCATGCGTGCGAACGGCTGGATGATCGCCGACCTCGGCCAATGTCGAAAGCGCGCCGATCGTGAGCACCTCGCCCTCGATCGTGATCCTTTTCAGGTCTTCGATACCGGCCAGATCGACCACATGGTCCGGCGCGGCCACTCCGAGGCGAAACCAGTTGAGCAACTCCGTGCCGCCGGCGATGAGCATGGCGCGCGACGGGTCGGTGGCGATGGCCTGATCGAGGGTGCGCGCGATCGCATAGGTGAAGTCACGCATCGCGATTGGCCCCGAGCTTGCCGGCGGCACCCAGCACCGCAGCCGTGATCTGCGGATAAGCCGAGCAGCGGCAGATATTGCCGCTCATCCATTCTCGCACCGTGTCGGGGTCCGTGGCGTGCCCTTCCGCGATGCAGGCAATGGCGGATAATATCTGACCGGGCGTGCAATAGCCGCACTGGAGCGCGTCGTACGCGATGAATGCCTGCTGGACCGGGTGCAGCGCGTCGATGGTGCCCACCCCCTCGATCGTCACGATCTCCCGGCCGGCGCATTGAACCGCCAGTGTGAGGCATGCATTCATTCGCTTGCCATCGACCAGCACGGTGCAGGTGCCGCAAGCGCCCTCATTGCATCCCTTCTTGGTGCCGGTCAGGCGCAGATGCTCGCGCAGGAAGTCGAGCAATGTCGTACGCGCCTCGACCTCGGCCGAGATTGTCTTGCCGTTCACCTGGCACAGGAGGCTGTGGCGCGAGGTCGCCAGTGTTTCGTTCATCCGTTACCCCTCGGCGGTCGCGCGCACGACGGGACAGATCCCGCAGCTCCGCTCGGGGGCGATAACGCCGAACAGCGCCGAAATATCCGCCGGCTCCAGCCGGTTTTTGACTGCCCGTCAGGTGCGACTATCCAGCCCCGGCGGCGGGCGGCCATGGGGTTATACGGGGCGGCTGGCCGGCATCGCAAAGCTCAGAAGAACAGCTTCCGGATGCTCAGCCGCACCGCCCGGCCCATCGGATCGAGATAATCCGGCTGGTAGCTGATCGGCGTCACGCCATTGGCATCGGTCACGCGCTGCTTGCTGTCGAGGATGTTGGTGAAGGCGAGCGAGATACGCATGCCGCGCACCCAGGGGTGCTTCTTCACCAGATCGAGCCGCTGGCCGAGGTCGGCGAACAGCCGGATATCGGCGGTGCCGAGGCCGGAGAAATCGAGCGGCTCGGGGTTGCCGGGCGTGCCGCCATTCACCCGTGTGCCGCTGCGATAATTGCCCGAAAGCCGGAAGCCCAGGCCGTTGTTGCTATATCCTCCCTGCACTTCGACCTCATGGCGCGATTGCCCGCCGCTGCCGCCGATCGCATCTCCGTTCAGCAGATCGAGCCGCGGCCCGCCCTGCTGGACCAGCACCGTGTCCGTGAAATGCCAGGTGTGGTAGACGGCGAATTGCAGTCGCCCACCGCCTCCGCCGCGCCCGCCAAAGCCACCCCGTCCGCCGCCTCCGAAGCCACCGCCGCCGAAACCGCGGCCACCAAAGCCGCCGCCGGGACGACCGCCGCCATCAGGTGCGCCGCCGGCGTTTCCGCCATTCGTAGCGGCGCCTTCCTGAGGTGCGGGTTGGGCGCCGTCGCCGCCACGCTGGCCACCATCCTGGCGACCACCTTGCGCGCCGTCAGGCCGGCGGAACTCGCGCGGCAGCTGGATTCCGGCGAACGGGTTGGGTCCCTTGCCGGCGCGGAAAGCCTCGAACTGTTTCTGGATTTTCGATTTCAGCGGCACGGAGAAGTTGATGCCCCAGCGCAGCTGCGAGCTCTCGCTCTCGGCGAAATTGATCGGGCGCTGGTCGATCGCGATCAACCTGTTGTTGGCATCGCGGGTGAAGCGGCCCGGAAAGGCGGCCTCGATCGCCGCAGTCGGCGTGGGGAAGCCGGCGATCGGGTTGTCCGTCCGGTTGGTGACATAATTGGCGGTGAAGTTAATGTCCTTCTCGGCCCATGGCTTCACTGTAAGCCCGAGTTTGCGCACATGGCTCTTGTCGGCGATCAGGGCCGGGTTGCCGCCCGATGTCGTCGTCACCGTCGCCGTCTCGCCGCGAATATAGTCGAACACCCGGACATTCGGCGTTATGATGGTCGGGTTGCCGAGCTGCGCTGAGCTCGGCGCGACATCCTGGTCGGTTGCGGACGCAATGATGCGGATCGCCTCGATCGGCGACCAGTTCGCGCCATAGCCGATTGTCTGCAGATTACCGAAATCGGAGAGGTGGTCTTCGGCCAGGTTGAAGTTGAGCGAGAGATTGCCGATCGCGCTAAGGAAATGCTTGTTGCGGCTGGTTATCGGCACATCGACATTGATCTGGCCATTCACAGTGTTGCGCTTGATATCGGCCTGAGTGAGCGCCGCGCGATAGGATTTGCTGCTCAGGTCGCTGACATTCCCGCCGATACGAACGCTCGTATAGATCGGGCCGGCCGGCAGGTTCAGGACCGGGCCGTTGAGCAGCAGGTCGGCACCCGCGTTGTTCGAGGTGGAAAAGGCGCGGTAGCCGCGCCTTTCGGTGATACCGGCATTGGCGAGGCTGCCGCGCGGATCAGCGGTCGGGTCGCCTGCCGAGATTCTGGCCTGGAACGCCGAGCTGTCGAGGCCTGCATCCGTGAAGGTCTCGGAATCGACGCGATCGTAATTGCCCGTCACCGACCAGCGCCATTTGCCCATATTGCCGTTGAGCGTGGTGCCGAGATGATAGTTCAGTGCCGAATTACGCTGGTGCAGCGGGAGATAGCCGCCCGGTATGCGATCGACCGATTGCGGGTCAGCGGAGGTCGAGAAGGGGCTGCCGACCGGCACCAACAGGGAAATGCCAGGCAATCCATTGAGGCTGATGCTGTCGGTCGCCTCGATCTTGCCGTTCACGGTTGCCGAGACGCCGCCGAGGATGCTCCGCGCATAAACGAGGTTGGTGCTGAAATCCCGGCTCGACGGCAGCAGGGTGCGATACGGGCGCTGGTCGATGGTCTCGACCTGGTTCGGGTCCGGCTGCGCGCTGATATCCCGCTCACTCTCGGTCAGCGCTGAATTCGCCTGATATTCCATGTGCAGGTTGAAACGGCCGTCGCCGCGGATCTTGAGCAGGTCGAACTCGCCTTGCGCATTGTTGCGTCCGCCTGCGGTCGGGACCTTGTCGGCAAGCTCCACGGTGGTCGCGCGGAAGCGGCGGCGCAGTACGATGTTCACGACCTTCTGGTCGGCGCGGTAGCCATATTTGAGCGCCACCTCCTCGGGTAGGATGTCGACGCGGGCGATCGCCTCGGTCGGGATGTCGCGGATTTCCCCAAAGCCAGATATGCGCTTGCCGTTGAGCAGCACGACCGGCGCGCCGCCGCTGCCGCGGACACTGTTCGTCTGCGGCGCCAGTTCATTTAGCAGGTCGGAGATCGAGCTGACGCCATAGGAACGAATGTCCGCCGGCCCCAGCTGCTCCTCGGGCTGGATGTCGCCGACCACCGAGCCCGGCAAATTGCGCGATCCGGTGACGATGATGTCGGGCTCGTCGGAATTGCCCTCTTCCGCGGGCTTCGGCGCGGGACGGGGCTTGGCTGGTTTGGACGTTGCTTGCGCGGGGTCGGTCGCTGTTTGTGCGATCGCCGCCATGGGCGCAGTGCTCGTCAACAGAAATACGAAGATGCCGATACGCCGCATGATCACTCCAACCGTCTTTGTGAGCGCTCCCCTAAACGCAATTTGTCGCAAGAATGTGCCGGTTCCAGCATGAAGCCACGATTGACAGACATTCATCCCGGAGCGGATAGCCCGGCGATGACGAATTCTCCCCTCATCGCCGGAATCGAACTCGGCGGCACCAAATGCATCTGCATTCTTGGCTCAGGCCCTGAGGATATTCGCGACGAGGTCCGTATCCCGACCACGACGCCCGAAGAGACGCTGGGGGCGATCGAAGCCGTGCTGGCGCGCTGGTCGGGTTTTGCCGCACTCGGCATCGCAAGCTTCGGCCCTGTATCGCTCGATCGCGAGGCCGCCGACTATGGCTTCATCACCGCGACGACCAAGAAAGGCTGGTCGAACACTGATGTCGGCCGCCGGCTCGCGGCCCATGCCGGGGTGCCGGCCGGGTTCAACAGCGATGTCGCTGGCGCGGCGCTCGGCGAAGGGCGCTGGGGCGCAGCACGGGGCGTGGCTGACCATGCCTATGTCACTGTCGGCACCGGCATCGGCGTCGGGCTCGTGCTCGGCGGCGAGCCGACCAGTGGCCTGACCCACCCCGAGCTTGGTCATATCCGACCGGTCAAGCTCGCGGGCGACGTGTGGCCCGGCGCATGCAGTTTCCACGGCGATTGCCTCGAGGGCCTTGCTTCCGGCCCTGCGATCAAGGCGCGGACAGGGCAGGGCGCCGAGACACTTGCCGCCGACGACCCCGCCTGGGAGGGCGTCGCCCATGCGCTTGCGCAATTGCTCCACACGCTGGTGCTGACCGGGATTCCGCGCCGGATCGTGATGGGCGGCGGGGTGATGACGGGTGTCCCGCATCTCTTCCCGCGGATTCGGACGAGGTTGATCGCAAGCCTTGGCGGCTATGGCACGGCGCCCGACCTCGATCCGGTCGACAGCTATGTCGTCCCCGCTGCGCTCGGCAATAATGCCGGGCCGCTTGGGGCGATTGTGCTTGGAGCCCGCGCGATCGGAGTAGCGGGTTAACCCTTATAACAACGTTAACGGCGCTTTAACGGCGTCTGGTTACGGCGTGTGAAGGGCACAAAGCGCCCGCATAGCGTATCAAGGGACAGTGCTGCGATGCGGATTCTGATCGTCGATGACGAACCGGCCATGCATGATTCCTACCGGCGCAGCTTCGCGCCGGCGGGTGCGGCCGATACCGATGCTCTCGACGCGATGGCGGCCGAGCTTTTCGGCGATGGAGAAGCCAACCCGCCCCGCACCAGGCCCGAGACAAATCTGACCCTCACTCACGCGATGCAGGGGTTGGATGCGGTCGGGCTCGTCAGCCAGGCGATCCGCTCCGGCGATCCCTTTGCGGTCGCGTTTATCGACGTCCGCATGCCGCCCGGCATCGACGGCAAGGAAACCGCCACCCGAATCCGCGCGCTCGATCCGGATATCAATCTGGTGATCGTCACCGGCTATTCCGATTTTGCGCGCGGATTCGGGTGGCGGTTTCCTT
>Ga0207703_10004403_pt1 | contig 11583 bp, 10 predicted proteins | sample KBSSwiS12_FD_184304 | JGI IMG/M metagenome (GOLD analysis project Ga0207703, IMG submission 184304) | Switchgrass rhizosphere microbial communities from Kellogg Biological Station, Michigan, USA - KBS Switchgrass S1-2 (SPAdes) (version 2) | ecosystem: Host-associated > Plants > Roots >... | reverse complement strand
GACCTGACCGACGCCCGCGACCTGGGAAAGCTTTTGCGCCAGCACGGTGGAGGCGACGTCGTACATTTCACCCTTGGTCTTGGTGTCCGACGTCAGGGCCATGATCAGGATGGGAGCGTCAGCCGGGTTCACTTTCCGATAAGTGGGATTGCTGGGAAGGTTGGCGGGCAGGTTTCCGCGAGCCGCATTGATCGCCGCTTCCACGTCGCGAGCGGCTCCATCGATATTTCGATTCAAATCGAATTGCAGCGTTATATTCGCGGAACCCAGGGAACTCTGGGAGGTCATCTCGGTAACACCCGCGATTCTCCCAAACTGACGTTCCAGCGGAGTAGCGATGGCCGAGGCGACAATTTCCGGGCTGGCGCCAGGAAGGCTCGCATTAACGTTGATGGTGGGATTGTCAATTTGCGGTAACGGGGAAACCGGCAGCAATTTGAACGCAAGGGCCCCGGCCATGACAATGGCCGCCGTGAGCAACGATGTGGCGATGGGACGGCGGATGAACGGCTCAGAGATGTTCATGGGTTTTCCGCCTCCATGGCCGGATCCGTCACGACCTCCTCCTCTTCACGCTCTTTCTTTTTGCGACCGAAAAGCCACGCGCCGATGCGATCGAAGGTCAGGTAAATCACCGGCGTGGTGTAAAGCGTGAGCAGCTGACTCATGATCAGACCACCCACAATCGCGATACCAAGCGGCCGCCGCAGTTCCGATCCGGTGCCGGAACCGAGGGCCAACGGCAAGCCGCCAAACATTGCGGCGAGCGTGGTCATGATAATGGGACGAAAGCGAAGCAAGCAGGCCTGGAAGATGGCGTCGTAGGGCGACAACCCTGCATCACGCTCCGCGTCGAGGGCGAAGTCGACCATCATGATGGCGTTCTTCTGCACGATGCCGATGAGCAGGACGATACCGATCAGCGCAATCACGTTGAGATCGTTCTTGCACAACATGAGTGCGAGCAACGCACCAACGCCCGCGGAGGGCAGCGTGGAGAGAATCGTGATAGGGTGGATGTAGCTCTCGTAGAGGACCCCGAGGATAATGTAGACCGTGATCATCGCAGCGAGCAGCAGCAGCGGCTCGCTGGTCAACGAAGCCTGGAAAGCTTGCGTCTCGCCTTGGAACGCGGTCTGGATGCCCGCAGGTTTATCGAGCTCCTTTTGGGCCTCGGTAATTGCGGTGACGGCCTGGCTTAGGGAATAGCCGGGTGCGAGATTGAAGGAGAGCGTGACGACAGGAAACTGTCCCTGATGGTTAATCGTGAGCGATTCGGGCTGGGTGTCCCAATGCGCGAATGAACTCAAAGGAGTTGCGCCCGAGTTGACAGGAGACGATGAAATGAGATTTGAAGAAACGACTGTGCCGGTACTGGTAAGTGCGGAACTCGAGGGGACGATATAAATCTGGTTGAGGTCCGCCGGGTCCTGACGGAACTCCGGTTTTACCTCGAGAATAACATGGTACTGATTGACTTGCGTGAACATGGTCGAGACCTGACGTTGGCCGAAGGCATCGTAAAGAGTGTTATCGATGGTCGAGGTGGTGAAACCCAGGCGGGAGGCGGTGTCGCGATCGAGTGTCAGGGAGGCGGCGAGACCGGCGTTTAGCTGGTCGGTATTCACATCCTTGAGTTGCGGCAGGGATTGCAGCTTCGCGAGAAACTTGGGCGTCCAGGTATTGAGTTCGACCCCGTTGGCATCTTCCAAGGTATACTGGTACTGGGTACGACTGACTCGATCGCTAACCGTGAGGTCCTGCACCGGCTGCATATAGAGCGTGATGCCGGAGGTATTGGCCAGGGCAGCCTGGAGACGGATAATGATGTCGTTCACGTTGGGACGGCCCGAATCAAGCGGTTTGAGATTGATCAGAATGCGCCCCGTGTTGACCGTCGTATTGGTCCCATCGACACCGATAAACGAAGAGAGGCTTTCGACGGCGGGATCCTGCAGGATAACATTGGCGAGAGCCTGTTGACGCTGCGCCATGCTGGCGAAAGAGATGGTCTGACCTGCCTCAGAAACGCCCTGGATGAGTCCTGTATCCTGAATGGGAAAGAGACCCTTGGGGATAATGATGTAGAGAAAGATGGTGAGGACCAGCGTTCCGATCGCGATAAGCAGGACGAGGAATTGAAAACGGAGGATGACCTTCAACGTACGGCCATAAAACGAGATGATACCGTTGAACATGTCCTCAGACATTTGGTAAAGTCGATTGCGATGCGTCTGCTCGCGCGACTTGATCATCCGCGCAGCCAGCATTGGCGTAAGCGTCAGTGATACGAGAGCCGAGATGAGGATGGTGAAGCTGAGCGTGATCGCGAACTCGCGAAAGAGACGTCCGACGATATCGCCCATAAAGAGAAGCGGGATCAGCACCGCGATAAGCGAGATGGTGAGCGCCACGATAGTGAAGCCGATCTGGCCTGCCCCCTTCAGCGCCGCCTGCATGGGGCTCTCGCCTTCTTCGATATAACGAACGATATTTTCAATCATTACGATGGCGTCGTCGACGACGAAGCCGGTCGAAATCGTCAGCGCCATCAGCGTGAGGTTATTCATGCTAAAGCCGAACATGTACATCGCGGCAAACGTGCCAATGAGTGACAACGGCACGGCAACACCCGCGATGAACGTGGCTGCGAACGTCCGCAGGAAGACAAAAATGACGCCAACCACGAGTGCGATGGTGAGCATCAGTTCGAATTTCACATCTGCGACCGAGGCGCGGATGGTACTGGTGCGATCGGTGAGCACATCGACCTGAATGGCAGGCGGCAACGTCTGCTTGAGCTTGGGCAACAGCTTCGTGATCGTGTCGGCGACGGAAATGATGTTGGCGCCCGGTTGCCGCTGGATATTCAAAATGATGGCCGGGACCGCTTCTTTCATCGGCGGGTTGGCGTTGCTGGAAAACATCCACGCGGCCTGGAAATTGTTTTCAACGTCGTCCTTGATCTCGGCGACATCGGAGAGCCGGATCGGAGCGCCATTGCGATAGGCGACGACGAGGGTGGCGTAGTCGTTGCTCTCCAACAGCTGGTCATTCGCGCCGATTTGGTAGGCTTGGTGAGCCCCGTCAAAACTGCCCTTGGCCTGGTTGACATTGGCGGCGGCGATCACGGTGCGGATGTCCTCAAGGTTGAGGCCGTAGGAAGACAGCGCCGTGGGGTTGACCTGAATTCTTACGGCGGGCTTCTGTCCGCCGACGATGCTGACAAGCCCTACACCGCTGACCTGGGAAATTTTCTGTGCGAGGCGTGTATCGGCGAGGTCCTCGATCTTGGAAAGCGGCATGGTCTTCGACGTCAACGCAAGGGTGAGGATCGGGGCGTCGGCGGGATTGCTTTTGCTGTAGATGGGCGGGTTGGGGAGATCACTGGGAAGATAGGTCTGTGCCGCGTTGATCGCCTGCTGGACCTCCTGCTCGGCGACGTCGATGTTGAGGCTGAGATTAAATTGAAGAACGATGACAGAACTTCCATCGGAACTGGTCGACGTCATTTGCTGCAAACCGGGCACCTGGCCGAATTGCCGCTCCAGCGGAGCCGTTACCGATGAGGCCATGACATCCGGACTGGCGCCGGGATAAAAGGTGACCACCTGCATGGTGGGGTAGTCGACTTCCGGAAGAGCGGAAATGGGCAACTGTGTAAAACCCACCATGCCCCCCAGCAAAATGGCGGCCATGAGCAGCGTAGTCGCAACCGGGCGCAGGATGAAGGTCCGGGAGGGACTCATGGGTTGCCCTTAGCTACCACTGGCCGCAGCGGTGGTGGCCGTATTCGTCGCGTCGGATTTTTTCTTGCCATGTTTGTCGTCGCTAGCCGAGGGATCTGGAACGATGACCTTGCTGCCGTCTTGCAATTTATCGACGCCGTCGGTGACGACGATGTCGCCGGGAGAAAGGCCGCTCTTGATTTCCGCCATGTCCCCTTCCGTGGTACCAACAGTAATATTTTGCAACTTCACGGTGTTGGTTGCCTTGGGAGCTTTCGCATCGGAAGGGGGGGACGCCGGATTATCGGGAGGCAGGGTCGTGGCATCCGCTGGAGCGAATTCCAGGGGCTCGACAATATAAACAAAAGTTCCCTGCGTCCCATGCTGGACGGCCGCGACGGGCACGAGGGTCACATCCTTTTTCATTTGCACCAGAAGCCGGACATTGACGAATTGATTGGGAAAAAGCTCGTTCTTGGTATTGGGGAAAATGGCCTTCAATTTCAAAGTGCCGGTTGTTTGGTCAATCTGGTTGTCGGTGGTGAGCAGCGTTCCTTCCGCAAGCTTCTGCTTCATCCCGCGATCGTAAGCATCGACTGGCAGGGCTTGTGCGGTGTTCAACTTATCGAGCACGGGCTGGATGCTGTCCTCCGGAATGGTGAAGACCACGGCGATGGGCTGAACCTGGGTGATGACCAACAGGCCGTTCGTATCGGAAGCATGGACCTGGTTGCCCTGATCGACGAGCCGCAAGCCGATGCGTCCGCTGATCGGCGCGGTGATATTGCAATAGGTAACGTTAAGCTGGGCGGTATCGATGAGTGCCTGGTCGCTATCGACGGTGCCCTGGTCCTGCTTGACCAGTGCTTCCTGGGTGTTGAGCGTCTGCTGCGGAATCGAGTCCTGCGACCATAACGTCTGGTAGCGCTGCAAATCGATCTTGGCATTGTCGAGCAAGGCTTGGTCGTGTTCCTTCTGTGCTTTGTATTGCGCCACTTGTGCCTGATAGGGCCGGTCATCGATCTGAATCAGCAGGTCGCCTTCCTTGACCATTTGGCCTTCCTGGAACAGGACCTTCATCAGCTGGCCATCGACGCGGCTTTTAACCGTGACGGTATTCAAGGGAGTCACCGAGCCGAGACCGTTCAAGTAAACGCCGATATTGCCGAGGGTCGCCTTGGCCACGACGACGCGGACGAGATCAGTTCCACCTTTATGCCGGGACCCCGAACCTGAACTCGCCGACGCCGTGGAATCGGTGCCAGCATCTGCTGGTGTGCTGGATGTTGAGTAAAAATGCCAGCCGCCCCATCCGGCCACACCAATGATAATCAGGAAGCCGAGCCAAAGCCCGAGTCCCGAGCCGCTTTTCTTCGCGGGAGCAGATTTTGAGGTAACAGGCTTGGGCGCCGTGGCTGGAGCCACGGGTTTGGTTAGCGGCGTTTTTGTCTGCAGGACATCCTTGGCCATAGGGATTAATGAAAAACGCCGCCAAACCAGACGGGGTTACTTTTGCCCCTGATCTGAAGAGGAAGTTTGGTCGATCTTCAGGATTTCGCCAAGCTGCTTCTTCCTCTCAACACTGGCCTTCAAATAGATGTCCCGGTGCTCAGGAGTAAGCAGCACCGCAATTTTGTCGTGATAATCGGAATAGGCGGCAATGATATCGGTGCCAAACTGACGGCGGATATGGGACATCTTCTGGGCCATCTCCTTGACCAGGGGCTGAATCCGGTCGATCTCCTCGGGAGTCAAGTGGTACTCCGTGACATACTTCGCATTGATGCGGGCGACCATCACGCTGTCGGAATCGTTGGTCTTGGTCATGAACTTCGACAGTTCAGATTCCGAAGTACAATCCCACATGATCAAGGCGCCCGCGACAGTTCCGATGAGGAACACGGCGGCAAATTCACAGACAATCTTGGCGGAAAGTTGCATGATACGTTTGTTTCCTGTCAGGAGATAGGAACGTCATCCGCCTGAAGAAGGCTTTTTACCGCGGGATCAAAGTCGGATCGACTCTGAAGTTGCACGCTGATACTCACCCCCACAACCGCGATTAAAACGGATATGGCGACGAAAAGCGAGCGCAGGCCAATCCGCTCAAAGATTTCACGCTCACGGTTTTCGGTTTTGATCCGGGCCAGGGTTTGGGTCAGGAATCCAAAGGGAAGCGTGGTATTCCCTGCAAAGGTCGGGGTACTGCGGGCCAGCAAAGCCTGCCATTTTTGATCTTCGGGGATTTGATTTACACTACTCATTTTCGTTGCTCCAGGTTTTGTATCATCTTGCGCAATTGAGCGCGAATTCGAAAGAGACGCATCTTGATCTTGGAAATACCCCAGCCGGTACTCTGGGAAATTTCCTCCAGGGAACGTCCTTCCAGGTCAACCAGCAGAATCAGGCTGCGGTCATCCGGAGGAAGCGTGGAAAGGAGTTTGTCGACGAGATCACGGGCATGAATGGCATCCGTGGCGTCGGGACTTGTACTACCAAGCCAGGCAGCATCAAAGGCAGTCGATTCTTCCGGCGTCAGATCGGTCCAACGGACTTCCGGGCGGATCTTTTGAGCCCGGAGACGATCAAGGCAGGTAGTCAGGGCCAGACGGGAAACCCAATGGCTGATGGGAGCATCACCCTTGTATTGATGGAGCCGGGAGAATGTCTTCATTAAGATCTCCTGGATAATGTCGTCCTCGTGGTCGCGACGGGGTAGATGGGTACGAACGATGCGGGAGATAACGGGATGCAAGTGACCGATAAGCTCCTCAGCAGCGCTTTCGTCCCCATCCTTCCAACGCCGCAGGCAATCGGCGACATCAATTGGCGAATCCATTCAACTTCCATCTTAGCCGATGATGGGCTGGCGCAAGAATGGATTTGCATAAGGGTGAATGGTTAATTTTGAATCCGAAAGCCTCACCATATCCCCAAACAACCCATGGACATGGTTATTGCTCCTATCATGATCAGACGTTGGCGGAGGCAAAGGGTCACGGTTTTCCATCGCGATTATAGATGCATCACACTCTCGGGCGTCCGGGTTTCGAATGACATTGACCTTCGTTTCCACGTTCATCAGGCTTCCTTTCCTTATGAGACATCAGCCTGCCACATCCCGTTACGAGAAAATGAAATATCAACGCTGTGGCAAAAGCGGTGTCCTGTTGCCGCGTATCTCATTGGGGCTCTGGCACAATTTCGGCGATGTCGACTCCCTGCAAACCATGCGTGGACTGATCCATCATGCGTTTGATCTCGGCATTACCCATTTCGACCTGGCGAACAACTACGGGCCGCCACCCAGCTCGGCGGAACTCAATTTCGGACGCATCCTGAAAGAAGACCTGGCCGCGTACCGCGATGAAATGATCATCTCGACCAAGGCCGGATATGGAATGTATGCCGGTCCCTATGGCGATTGGGGTTCCCGCAAATACCTGATCGCGAGCCTGGATCAAAGCCTGAAGCGGATGGGACTGGAGTATGTCGATATTTTCTATCACCACCGGCCCGACCCAAATACGCCGCTGGAGGAAACGATGGGCGCGCTTGACCACGCCGTCCGGCAGGGCAAGGCGCTCTATGCAGGCATTTCCAATTACCAACCGGAAACGACCAAGAAGGCATCCGATATCCTGCGCAAGCTAGGCACGCCGTGCCTGATTCATCAACCGGTTTACAATATGTTCAACCGCTGGATCGAAGACGGTTTGACCAAGGTTTTGGAGGAAGAAGGTATCGGCTGCATCCCCTTCTCGCCGCTGGCGCAGGGCCAGTTGACCGATCGCTACCTGAAGGAAATTCCGAAAGACTCACGCGCGGGCAAAGGCGGATTCTTGAAGTCGCCTGATGTGGAGAAAAATCTGCCCAAGGTCCGCGCCCTAAACGCGATTGCCGAGAAACGGAACCAACCGCTAGCCGAAATGGCACTGGCCTGGGTTTTGCGTCTTCCGGCGGTGACCTCCGCCCTGATCGGTGCAAGCTCCAAGGCCCAGCTTGATACCAACGTGAAGGTGCTGGAGAAGCTCACGTTCACGGAGGAGGAATTGAGCGAGATTGATAAGATTTTGAAGGCGTCTTAGCCCTCTCTTCCCCTATCCGTCATCCTGAGCTTGTCGAAGGATCAGCCTTCGGAGCCCTTTCGCGATTGTCAATCCAACCGATAATAAAGAAATCACCGGAAGCTGATCCTTCGACAAGCTCAGGATGACGGATTTTTACTAACTCGCCAACGGCTTCTCAATACAGGCGTAGGCGGAATGGTTGTGGATGCTCTCCATGTTTTCCGCCTCGACCTTGTACCAGGTGATGTCCGGATGCCGGTTGCAGCGGAGCGCCACGTTGCGAACAAGGTCTTCCACGAAGACGGGATTGTCGTAAGCCCGCTCGGTGACGGCTTTTTCGTCAGGACGCTTGAGCAGGGAGTAGATTTCGCTGCTGGCCGATTCCTCAACGAGCGCGATCATGTCCTCGATCCAGATCGCCTTGACGGAACGGAGTGCCAGCGTGACGTAGCCGCGCTGGTTGTGCGCACCGTAAGCACTGATCGCCTTGGAGCATGGGCATAACGTCGTGACCGGAATTGTGACTGTGACGGTAAACGTCACGTCCTTGCCATGCGCGGCGGCATCGAATTTCACCTGATAATCGACGAGGCCCTTGGCCTTCGTGACCGGCGCTTCCTTTTCCATGAAGTAGGGAAACTCCATCTCGATATGTGCCACCTGCGCGTGCAACTTGCGCTGAAGTTCGTGGAGCATGGTGGGGAGATTTTCGACATGGACCAACCGGCCATGCGCATTGAGCACTTCCACAAAGCGGCTCATGTGGGTGCCCTTGAAATCCTTGGGGAGATCGACCAGCAGGCTCATGCGGGCGACGGTGTCCTGCGTCTCGTGCGCCTTATCGCGCACTTCAATGGGATAGAGCAGCCCCTTGACGCCGACCTTATCGATACGCAGTTGGCGCGAGTCGGGCTGGCTTTGGCAATCGGCCAGGGCGGTAGTCGGTTTGGCCGGTGCGGTTTTTACGGGAGCTTGATCCATAGGCGACATTAGCTTAGTTCCACCTCCGTGACAAATCCGGCATATTGACGGAATAAAATGCTCGGAAATGGGCTCTAATTAAAAAGTAACTACGCCAGTTGCATTTTATCGGATCAAAGGCACCCTATTAGTTAAATCAACCCCTCAAGGAGACTTGCATGCACGCCCCCGCCGCCCGGACTTTTCCCCCTTTCAGCCTGACCCGCCTACTCACCACCGTATTTGAACCCAAGGGCGGTGAACGGGTCGCGATCCTGATCGACCTCGAAGATCCGAATGAAGTCGTTGATTTCGCTTTTCTGAAGGACCCGACGCTGACCATTCAAAAGCACGCCTACGAAGTTTTCTACCAAGGTCTGCAAAAAGGTGGTCTCAAGGAACTTAAGATGACCGGCGGCGATTTCTTCGCCTACCAGATCACTGGCGGCAGCAATCTCGACCTGCCCGATCTCGCCGTGACGCCCGAGGGCAAGAAGGTGAGCCTCGAGAAGGACGTCTATCCTAACTATGACCTGATTCTCTGTATCTCCACCTATTCGGCAACGGCTCCCCTCACCGCCTTTGCGAAGCAGTACGGTTTCCGCGGCGCGACCCTGCATGGCCTCAATGAGATCATTTTGAGCAGTGGTCTCGCGGTCGATTACAACGAAGTGAGCAAGGTCGCCGAAAAGCTGCGCATGGGCCTGACCAAGGCCGACTGGTTCGAGGTCGATTTCAAGGTCGATGAGAAAACCTACACGCTCAAGCTGATCTGCAACCAACAGGAAGCCCAGAAAAGTCACGGCCTTTGTCGAGGCACGGAACCCGATGTCGCCAACCTCCCCGCTGGCGAAGTCTATTACGTCCCCGAGGGCGCCGAGGGCCAATTCCCCATGCGTTATGAAGACGGCACGCTCGCCCTGATGGACGTCAGCGGTGGCCGCATCCAGAAGGCCACCATCATCCGCGGCGATATCGACCTCGTGAACGCGCATAACGAAAAGTTGAAGAGCGATCCGATGACCGGCGAACTCGGCGAACTCGGTTTCGGCACGCAGGACCTGCCCGTTTCAGGTCGCGACATCCAGGATGAAAAGGTGCTCGGCACCATGCACGTCGCCACGGGCCGCAGCGATCATCTCGGCGGCCATCTCGTCCCCAAGCTTTTCAAGAACGCGAAGAACGCCACGCACGACGACATTCTTTTCTCCCCGGCCAAGACCCCGGAAATCGAAGTCACCGAAGTGCGCATGCGCCGCGATGGCAAAACGGAAGTGGTATTGGCGCACTATCAGCCCGCGCCGTATTTGCTGAATTTGCTGAAGTAGTCGCGTTTCGCGAGGTAGCCGTCGCACTCCGTGCGACGGTGCCTTTTTCAATCTCCTCGCTCCCAAATTCACTTGGGAGCGCACTTGTCGGGGGCAACTTCGTTGCCGCCCGTCGCACGGAGTGCGACGGCTACCTCTGAACTGATTTCGACAAGCTCAGGATGACGGAATTTTATAAGGTGGGTGTCGGAACGAACTGCGCGCGATAAGCCTCGACCGCCTGCTCCATGCCTGCCGCCTTGTGTAACGTCTCTTCGTACTCACGCGCGGGAATGGAGCCCGCGGTGATGCCACTGCCGACGGAAAAATGGAGATTGTCACCTTCCAGCACCATGGTGCGGATCGCAATACTGAAGGCCGCATCGCCGTTGTCGTCGAAATAACCGATGAGCCCCGTGTAGATACCGCGCTCGCACGGCTCGAGTTCCTTGATGATCTCGCAGGCCCGCTTCTTTGGCGCGCCGCTGATGGATCCGCCGGGAATGCAGGCACGCACGGCATCAAGCGCATCGATATCGGGTCGCAACATACCCTCGACCGTGGAGACGAGATGAAAGACCTGCGCGTAGCGTTCCAGTTGCATGAGCTGCGTGACGGTCACGCTGCCGTAGTCACAGATGCGGCCAAGGTCGTTGCGCTCGAGATCGGTGATCATCACGAGTTCGGCGAGTTCCTTGGGATCGGTCTGGAGCTCGAAGGCGAGTTGCTCGTCGAGCACCGGATCGCGACTGCGGGGGCGCGTGCCCTTGATCGGTCGCGTGGTGATGTGTCGACCGCGAATGCGCAGGAAAAGTTCCGGCGAGGCGGAGAGGATTTGCGTATCGCCGAAGTCGAGAAAGGCTCCACCCGGTGCCGGGCTGCGGGCCAGCAGATGCTCGAAAAGACGATACGGATTGCCCGTGAAGCGTGTGTTGAATTTCTGGGCGAGATTCGCCTGATAAATGTCGCCCGCCGCGATGTATTCCTTGGTGCGAGCGACGCGGGCTTCGAATTCAGACCGGCTCTGATTGGCCGTCCAACCATGGGTCTCATAGGTCGCATAAGGCTTATCCCGTGAGACACGACGACCATTCCATAATTCGCTAAAACCGTTTTCCGTTAGTACCGATATTTTCGGAAACCATGCAAAGCGAAATGCGCCCTCGTAAGTGATATATCCCACCGCAGCACTTTGTGGATGAATCGAATCGCGGGCCGATTTGCGGCGTCGCGCCAGGACTTCCCGCAGCTTGGCCCAGTCTTGCGGCCCGCCCTCGACGATCTCTTCCGGCTCTGCGGCCTGAAGAATCGCCCCGGGCTGGTTCCAGGAGTTGAGGGAGATGAAGGGGCCATTCATTGCAGGCAAAGTTTCTGGCCAAACTGTTCCTTCGACAAGCTCAGGATGACGGAGTTCCGTTAAAAATGAGCGACCGCTTCGATCTCCGCAAGTTCCGCTGTGGGACTGACGACCGCGATATTCAGGCGCTCGTCGTGGACGAGCAAGGCGGCGGCGGCGCG
>Ga0207703_10004398_pt1 | contig 11585 bp, 8 predicted proteins | sample KBSSwiS12_FD_184304 | JGI IMG/M metagenome (GOLD analysis project Ga0207703, IMG submission 184304) | Switchgrass rhizosphere microbial communities from Kellogg Biological Station, Michigan, USA - KBS Switchgrass S1-2 (SPAdes) (version 2) | ecosystem: Host-associated > Plants > Roots >... | reverse complement strand
CGCTCGCGCACGAAGCGCAACGCGGCGAGGCCATCGAACCCGGCCACCGCACTGTCGGAAATCACGAGGTCGAAGACGTTGCCCTCCATGGCGGAGCGAAATTCAGCACCCGTGCGGGCGTAGAGGACATTGCAGTTCCATTCCGGTGTGGCGAGTGCGCGCTCAATGAACTCGGCATCGTCGTCATTATCCTCGAGGTGTAGAATACGCAGGGTTTCGCTCATCGGTTGGGAAATATGGCGGCTGCTACCGGAAGCAGGATATGGGCGAGTCAGGCCTTGGACAAGCGGCGTTCGCGTGATATTTTATTAATTGCTGCACAAATGCGATAGCAGGGTGCGTGCGCAGCTTTCGGAAAAAACGGGGTCGTTAATCGTCGCGTTCTGTTCAATTACGGCGACGTCCTTCCGCAGGTGTGACTTGATCGCGTTGAAGAGCGCAGCATCGGCTGCGGGGTCGTAAAAAGGCTGGCCTTCGGCGCTGATGACACTGATGGCTCTGGTCGGTAGCAGGACGGTGACGGGACCGATCGAGAGGTTCACCTTTTCCGCGAGGATGCGGCCGAGCTGTGCGCACTCTTCGGGTGTGGTGCGCATGAGGGTGACCTGGGGGTTATGATGGTAGAAGGTGCGGCCAGCGAATTTGGCCGGGACACTTTCCGGTGCGTGGAAGTTCACCATGTCGAGGCAACCCGGCACGACAACGGCGGGCACTCCATGGCGTGCGGCCGCCTCGAGGCGGCTGGGCCCGGCGCCGAGGAAACCGCCGACCCATTCGTCGGCCCACTCCGTGGTGGTGATGTCGAGCACGCCGGACACCAGGCCGCTTTCGATGAGCGACTCCATGGTGCGTCCGCCGATGCCGGTGGCGTGAAAGACGAGGACCTCATAGCCCGCTGCCTCCAGGACCGCTTTTGCATTTTGCACGCAATCGGTGGTGTTGCCGAACATGGAGGCGACGATGATTGGTTTGTCCTGTGCAGCGGGTGGCTGGGCCTCGACCATGCCACAGATGGCCCCGGCGGCACGGGTGAAAATTTGCCGCGAGATGCGGTTGAGACCGGCGACATCGACGATGCTGGGCATCATGGTGATGTCTTTTACGCCCATGTAATGCGCGGTGTTGCCGCTGGCGAGGGTCGAGACCATGAGCTTCGGGAAGCCGATGGGTAGCGCGCGCATGCCGGCGGTGGCGATGGCGGTGCCACCGCCGCCACCGAGCGAGATCACGCCATCGATGCGGTCCTCGGCATGGAGTTTCGAGAGAACGATTGGCGCGGCCCTGGACATGGCAGCCACGGCTTCGCCGCGATCATGCCGCGCGACGAGCGCCGTGAGATCCAGGCCGGCGAGGGCCGCAACTTCCTCGCGGGTGATGTCGGGCTGGAGTTGCGGTGGCCCCTCGGTGCCGAGATCGATGACGAGGGTGCGATGGCCGCGGGCGCGGATGAGTTCGGCGACGAAGCCGTGCTCGACGCCTTTGGTATCCATGGTTCCGAGAAGCGCGATGGTGGGCATGGGGAGAAGAAGTGCGTGTCCTCGGTGGCAGGGAGAGGCCAGTGGTGGCAAGTGCGAATGTGGTCGAGGGCGCCTAAAGGTGGATTCGGGCAAGCAACAAGTGGAACCGGGATAGGAAATCGCTTTCGACAGCTGCCACCGGGTCGCTAACACTGCGCGGCATGTCCGCCGTTTCCCCGCCCCGCCGTTTTGTCGCCGCCTCTGAAGCCGAAGTCGAACGCCTCGAAGGCAAAACCCACCACTGGTATTTCAAGGATGGGTTGGGCGACTCGGAATCGCTGGTCTTTGTCCGCGCGCGCATCGTGCCCGGGGCGGGACATCCGTTTCACACCCACCCGGAGATGGACGAGATCATCTACGTTCTGGAGGGCTCGATGACGCAATGGCTGGCGCACGAGAAACGGGAACTGAGGTCCGGCGACAGCATCTACATCCCGCGTGGCGCGGTGCACGGGTGTATCAATCGCACGACCGACGAGTGCGAGTTTCTCGCCGTGCTTTCGCCGGCGAAGATTAGTGGGCCGTTTGCGGTGGATGTATCGGAAGTGGAGCCCTGGCGTTCCATCGCTGCGGTCTGAGACTAGGTGCTGGACTGGGCCAGCGCGAAGTCGTGCGAGGTGGCGTTACCCGGGAATTCCTGGATGAAGAAAGTTTAACGCTGCCTTCATGCCTGGCGCATCTCCCGAACGTCTATGGAGGTATGAGAACATTCAGAACGCTAGCGGTCGGTGGAATCGTGGCCACGGTGTTGGCCCTCAGTAATTCAGCCCAGGCTCACGGTGGGCACGGAGGTGGTGGTCACTGGGGCGGGCACGGAGGCGGGGGACATTGGGGTGGCGGTGGGCATGGCCATTACGGGGGCTGGGGAGGGCACCACGGCGGTTATGGACACCGATACTACGGCGGAGGATATGGCGGCTATTATGGTGGGCCCTATTATGACGGGCCCATTTATGATGAGCCCTATTACGGAGGCCCATACTACTCCTACGACTATCCCTACTACGGGTCCTTTGCGCCGTTTGGGCTGACCTTCGGTTTCGGTGGACATGCCTGGCACGGCCATCATTGGCATGGTCACCACCATGGGCATCGCTAACCGGCCTGAGCGATTCAAATGCCCCAAGACAGCGCGTGACTCACCGCCAGTGGTGGTGCCCGCCGTAGTAACGACCGCCGCCGACTTCGACTGAGACTCCGCTGTACGGATAATAGTAAGGGTACGGGCCGTAGTAAGGATCGTCATAGTAGGTGGGGTAACCGGCGTAGACATGCACGCGGTTTCGCGGCGCGTAACGGCTGGCGAAGTCGTCGGAGGCGGCGTAGAGCGCATCCAACACCGGGCGGCTGACGTGGGCGGCCTGCAGCCTTTTTACGTCGTCGCGATTGAGGACGTAGTCCACGCCCGCGTCTTCGATCTGGCGGATGATGAGACTGTCCGCCACACCGCGGCGGGTGAGCTCAATGACATCGCCGGGCGAGAGCACGCGGCCATCCTGCATTTTGCCGACGACGGCGGAGGAGACGCCGCGCTGGCGGATCTGGCCGAGTTCGGCGTCGGTGAAGGTGGCGCAACCGGAAAGGCTGGCAAGGAGGAGGGCGGAGGTGAGAATGGGACGAAGATTCATGAGGCGAGGCGGTACGTTGTCACCGTCGCACGGTTTCGCAAGCAGCCGCAATGTTTACGGCTTCTTTAGCGAAGCAAGGTACTCGACGATGTCTACAAGGTCCTGCTGGCTCAAGGCCTGGTTGAGGCCGCTGGGCATCATCGAGGTCGCCAGCTTTTCGCGTTTGGCGAGGTCGCGTTTGCCGAACTTGTTCGTCGCCCCGCCGGGGAGGGCGAGGACGAGTTCGTCGTTGGTCTCGCTGCGCACGATGCCGATCGCGACCGTGCCATCCTTGGCCTGCAATTGGGTGGTCTCGAAGCCCATGGAGATGCTGGCGTTGGGATTGATGATCGCGTCGAAGATGGCCTCCTTGGGCAGCTTCGAGCCGATCTCGCTGAGCGCGGGTGCGAAGTCCACGCCCTTGTCGTTGACGCGATGGCAGGTGACGCACGAGCTTTCAGCGCGCTCGAAGAGCGCCTTGCCGTGGGAGGCGTCGCCCTTCTGTTTCACGAGCTCGGCGATGGGCGGCAGCGCCTGGCCACCCAGTGAAGCGGGCGCGGGGAAAAGCGCGGCGATGTCTGTCTTGAGCGACGGATATTGCACGAGATTCAACGCGGTGGTGGCCACGCTCTTGAGATCGGCGGGCAACTGATTGTTGCGCGCGAGCTCGAGGATGGCTTCCGCACCGGTCTGGCTGCGCGCGAGCGCCTGGATGGCGGCGCTGCGGCGCGGGAGCGGATTCTCGTTCTTTTTGGCGATGACGGTGAGCGCGTGAATGGTGCGCCGCTCGCTGGAGGTGCCAAGCAGGGTAACGAGCTTGTCGGCCAGCGGGCTGGAAAGGGCGGCGTCGAAGATCTTGCCGCTGTCGGGCTCAGCGAGCACGAGCTTGAGGCCTTCGTTGGCCAGCGGATCGGAGACATTGGCGAGCGCGGCATCCATGATCGCCTGGCCCTGGTCCTTGAGATGAAAATCGCGGACGATCTCGATGAAGCGCGGAGTGCCGCGCGAGGCGGCCAGCGATTTATCGAGCGCGGCCTTCACGCCGGGATTGCTGCCGAGGTCCAGGTTCTTCAATCGCGTCAGTGCTTCGGCGGCGAGCCCGTTGGCGCTCTCGCCGAGGCTGGCGAGCTCGATGAGGGCCTCGGTTTTTTCCGGCGCATTCGGCAGGAAATCGAACGACCGCATGTAACGCGGTTTTTCTTCCGCGGTGAGCTTCCCGTCCTCGATGATTTTGGCGAGGTACCCTGCGGCTTTGGCGCTGCGCATGCGCCAGATAATGTCGCGCCCGGCTGGAGTGTTCCAGTGGTCGCCCACCGCCGCGAGCCAAGCGTCGAAATAGGCGTCTTCATGGCCATTGGCGGCGATGCCCAGCGCCTCGAGATACCAGCGGTCCTGGCCGTCGTGCTGCCGGGCGAGCGCCACCCACATGGAAGTGAAATCGCGGGGGCCGCGCAGGGAGAGTGCGATCTCGCGGCGGACTTGGGGCGTATCCTTGAGCAGGGTCTCGAGCAGGGCATGATCTTCCTCCAGCGGCTGGGCGTGGAGATGGGCGGTCGTGGCCAGTTCGCGGGTGAGGCGGATGGCGGCGATGCGCACGTTGGCGTCGCTGTCTTTCAGGCCCATGGTGAGCGCCTTGATTTCGTTGCCCGAAATGTGGGCGAGCGCGCTGAGCGCCCGGGCGCGAAAGCGCGGGTTGTCGTTTTTAGCGAGCTTCAGAAGCTCGGATTCTGCCGTGGAACCGAAGGCGTGCAGTGCCTGGTAGGCGACATACTGGGTGGTCTTGTTGGGTGATAGCAGCGCCGCCGCGGCACCGGCGGGAGTGGAGAAATCCTGGGTGGGAACCTGCGGCTTCGCTCCTTCCGCCGCCACGCGATAAATGCGGCCCATGATCCGGCCGGCCTCGTGATCGGCCATGCCGTGGCCGCCGACACCGGCGTCATACCAATCGGCCACATAGAGCGAGCCATCGGGCGCGATGCAAACATCCGCGGGGCGATACCAGTTGTCGGTCGAGGTGAGGATATCGACCATCGTGGCCTTGTAGCCGGCGCCATCATTTTCCGTAGGGTAGGCACGGACGGTGCGGGGGCCGGCGTCGCAGTGAATGAGCTGGTTGGTGAACCGCGGTCCCAGTGCGGTGCCTTCGTTGAAGAGAATTCCGGTTGGTGAGCCGGCGCCGGTCTGGAGCAGGTTTGGGATGGTGCCGGGGTCGTTCTGGTGCCAGTGGCGGAGCGGGATTTCCTTTTCGATGTTCACCCGTGGCGTCTGCCAGGAGGCGCCGGTCATCTCGTCGCTGTAGCCGTAGTTGCCGTACTGCATCACGTAGTTGATGCGCACGCCTTTGTTGCCGTCGTCGTCGTTGTCGCTCTGCCACATGGTGCCGAAGGAATCGACGCAGACCTCGTAGTTGTTGCGAAAATTCCAGGCGAGCGTCTCGATGTTCTTAAGCTGGCCGTCGATAAGATCGCAGCGGAGGACCATGCCCTGGCGGTAAGGCTTGCCATCGCTGGTCACGCGATTGCCGGCCTGGTCGATGACGAGCGAGCCGTCGGGGTGCTTCAGCTCGCGCGCCTCGTTGCCCATGTCGAAGTAGAGCTTGCCGTCGTCGCCAAAGCTAAAGGCGTGGATCTGGTGGTCGTGATTCCAATTGCCACTGGTGTTGAGGAGAATCTCCGCCTTGTCGGCGTGGTCGGTGCCCTGGGTGTCGGTGAGCAGCCAGATATTCGGCGCGGCGCTGACGATGACTTGCGTGCCTTTTTTGCCGCCGCCCGGGCCGGGCAGGACACAGATGCCGAGGGGGTTGGTGAGGCGCGGGTCCTGGAAGAAGGTCGTCTCCTTGTCGGCGAGACCGTCGCCATCGGTGTCCTCAAGGATGACCACGCGGTCGCCGCCGGTGCGGAGATCGCTGAATTTACGGTAGTTCACGCACTCCGTGGCCCAGATGCGCCCGCGATGATCGATCTCGATATTCGTGGGATTCTGGATCATCGGCTCGGCGGCAAAGAGCGCGGCCTTCAGCCCGGGAGCGGCGGTGAAGGTGGCCATGTTGACCTTGGCATTTTCCAGTCCGTAGCGCTCGGCGGGACCGGTGGTGGCCGAGGAGGCGATCGCTTGCTCGCCAGGGTTCTGGGTGAAGATCTTGAAGATGACGGTCGCACCGCTGCTCTGCCTGGTCCCGCCGTCGTCGATGCCGCCGCGGCCTTCGAAGCTGATGACGTTCGGCGGCAAGTCGAAGGCGATCATGGAGGGCGCGTGCGCGCCGAACCCGAACGCCACCGACTGGCCGCCGATCATCATCTGCTGCCCGGCAGGATTCTTGTTCACGCCCAACGCATTCCAGCCGACCTTGGAAAACTTCGGCGTTACCTCCGTGAGTTTGATTTTCCTGCCATCGGTGGTGAGCAGCGTCGGCTCGGCCCACTCCGCCCAGTCGGCGGAAAAGCCGTCGCCGCCATCGGTGACGGCGAGATAGAGCTCCTTCGCGCCCTGGAGGTCCACCTTGAAGCTGACCGGTTTGTCGTGGACCAGCGGGGAGGTGAAGGTCGGAGCGGCATTGGCATTGGCGCCGGGGGCGGCTGGCGCGGGCGCCGGTGTAGCTGGAGTAGGGGGAGTCGGCGGCTTGCGGGGTGGCTTGGAATCGAGATTCTGGGTGAGGTCCTCCTCGGTGACTTTGGAATCCACGCCGCCGGACGGTACTTCCACCTTGGCGGTCCAAAGGATGGCATTGAGGACGAGCTTGCGCTGGTCGTCGTTGCCCCAGCCCTTGTGAAAATGGCCGCCGGTGAAGCCGAACCCGCGTCCGCCATCCGGCCGCTCGAAGGCCCACGCGGTGGTCTGCGGCTTGCCGGTCGCGACTTCGGCACGGACGGTGGGATTGCCTTCGTGCGGGCCATCCTTGCGGTTCATGGTCGTCTCGGGTGGGACGGCGCTGAGGATGTGGGTGAGCTTGCCGTCCTTCTCGTTGAAACGCATGTGGAAGTACCACTCGTCGTTCGTCGCGAAAGGTTTGACGCCATTGCTGATCGGGTGCTTGGGCAGTTCCTTGTAATCGGCATCCCAGTGCGGGTTCACCGACCAGTTTGCCTCGAAATAGCCGCCCATCCATTGCAGCACCTCGGGTCCGCCCTTGTCGGCAGGAAATTCCACCGCGTAATGCAGGCACACCATGCCGCAGCCGCGCTTCATCTCCCTCGCCAGTTGCTCGAGGTGATCGCCCTGGAGCAGGAAGTGCCCGCCACCGCCATCGGCATAGAAGACGATCGTGTCGGCCTGCGAGAGTTCGTCCTCGTTCGGCCAGTCGGCGTTGAGGTGCACCTTGGTGACGACTTCGGGTGCGCCTTGATAGAGGCACTTGGCGAGGAGCTTGACGCCGGCGTTGTGCTCGTGTTCGCCGGGGCCGTGGGAAGGCTTGCCGGCGAGGAGGAGGACGCAGGGCTTGCCATCAGGAGTCTTGGCTTGGGCTGTGAAGCCGAGGCCGAAGGCGACAAGGGTGGTGAGGAGGAGACGTGGTTTCATGAAGGGGACGGTGAACTGGAAAGGGTCGCGAGTGCCCGGAGACAAGGCCGCGCCAGCGAGTTTCTTAGCCACAACGCGCGGGAGGAGGAATCAGGAAAATTTCAGGGGCGATAGAAGCACCCCGGAGTGCGTGCGAAAGGCCCCCGGTTCAGCGTTTCGCTGGACGGCTTTCTTCTTCGCCGCAAGCACCGTCCATCCGGCGATAGCCTGGGTGGACGCCGGGGGTGATCTTTTGCTGGTCGACGATGCGGTTCAGCATGTCCGCCAGGGCGGCCCGCTCCTTTTCACTCAATGCCGCACAGATGTCTTCCTGCATCTGAGTGGCCAGCTTGCCGATCTTGGCGAGAGCGTCGCGTCCGCCCTTGGTCAGGTGCAGGGCGTAGGTGCGGCGGTCCGAGGGGCTGGCCCGGCGTTCGATCAGATTCGCTTTTCCGAGGTCGTCCAGGAGTCCCACCAGGCGGCTGGGGAACATGCCGAGGAGGTCGGAGAGGGCCTGCTGGGTGATGCCCGCATTATGGGAGAGCACGCCGAGGATGCCGGCATGGTACGGGCGCAGACCCAGCGGGGCGATGCGTTCCGCGAAACAACCGGCGACATGCGCGCCGACTTGCGAAAGCAAAAAAGGGACGCCGAAGGGCTGGGCTTTACTGGTTGTTTTGGCAGAACGGCGGGACATGGTTCGTGACATTAATCATTATTGACATGAATGATTCACGAAATAAACTACCTGCAGTTGCCGAAATTCGAAACAAGAAAGATTGCCCATGAATGCCGAACCTCGCGTCCAAGCCCCCGTCCCTGGCAAGGAGAATTCCCCGTCCGGGCCCACCCGCTTTCCCCGGCTGGGCTTTCCCCTGGGGCTGGCCCTCGTCTACTGGGGGCTCTACTTCATCGTCGAAAATATCGAGAAGCCCTATTTCTACGGCTTCATCTACGGCATGGCCTCGGCGCTGGTCTTCACGCTCTGCTTTCTCGGCTGGTGGTGGTTCAATCGCTCCATCCTGCGCGCGGAAAAGGTCTGGGGATTTTTGCTCCTCGTGGCGGGTGGCTGGGCGGCGGGTAAATTCTCCGACCGCTCGCTCAACTTTCTCACGATCTGTGCGGTAGGCCTGCCGCTCGCGGTAACGCTGGTTTTCGCGTGGCTGTTCCTGGTCAAAAAGGCGCTCGTCCCTTCGCACTGGCTGGGCTTTGCGGCCGCGGTGGCGCTGGGCTGGGGCTCGTTGCTGTGCATTCGCACGGAAGGCCTGGATTCAAAACTGAAGTCGCACGTCTCGTGGCGCTGGACGCCCTCGGCAGAGCAACGTTTCCTGGCGCAGAATGCCGCGAGTGGAAAGGCGGCCAATGAATCTCCGGTGGCCGCCGCAGCGCCGGTCCTGCCAGCCGATTCGTCGAGCTGGCCGGCCTTCCGCGGGCCGGAGCGAGATGGGGTGATTCGTGGAGCCAAGGTCCCCACCGACTGGAAGAGTGTGCCGCCACAGCAACTGTGGAAGCGTGCAGTGGGTCCGGCCTGGTCTTCGCTGATCGTGATTGGTGACCGGGTCTACACGCAGGAACAGCGAGGGCCGGTCGAAGCGGTGGTGTGCTATGACGGGTCCAGCGGCAGCCAGCTCTGGGTGCACGAGGACACGACGCGCTTTGACGAAGCAGTGTCCGGTGCGGGCCCGCGGGCGACGCCCACGTTTGCGGATGGGCGCCTCTATACCTTTGGTGGCACGGGCATTCTCAATTGCCTCGATGCGGCGAACGGGAAGCTGCACTGGTCGCGCGACACAAAAACCGATTCGCAGGGCAAACCGCCGATGTGGGGGCTGTCCAGCTCGCCATTGGTCGTCGATGGGAACGTGATCGTCTATGGCGGCGGCGAAGCGGGGAAGAGCCTGCTTGCGTATCGGGTGGAGACCGGAGACCTCGTATGGGCGGCGTCGGCTGGGCAGCAGAGCTACAGCTCGCCGCAACTCACGACCATCGCGGGCGTCCGCCAATGCCTGATGTTCAACGATTTTGGGCTGACGTCGGTCGATCCAGCCACGGGGAAGAAACTGTGGGAGGCGGGTTTGGTGATGAAGGGTGCACCGCGTTGCGGGCAGCCTCATCTCGTGGGCAAGAACGAACTCGCGGTGGCCGTTTTGGATGGACCGGGTGTGTCGCTCATCGAGGTCACGAAGGATGGCGACCAATGGAAGATCTCGCCCATCTGGGCTTCCAAGGATTTGAAGCCCGAGTTTCCCGATTTCGTCGTCCATGACGGGAATGCCTACGGTTTCGACGCCAGCATTTTTTGCTGCCTGAACCTGGCTACCGGGAAACGTGCATGGAAGGATGGGCGCTTTGGCCGTGGGCAGGTCGTGCTGCTGGAGGACCAGGCGCTGCTGCTGGTTGTTTCCGAGAGTGGCGAGGTGATTCTGCAGGCTGCCGATGCACAGGCGCGCAAGGAGCTCGGGCGTTTTCAGGCGGTGACTGGCAAGACTTGGAATGGCCCGGTGATCGCGAATGGCCGATTGTATCTGCGGAACGCGGAGGAAATGGCCTGCTATCAGCTCGAGCCAGTCCGGCAGGCGTCGACTCGGTAACGCGGGACATCAGTGAGGTCTGCGAGCCCGTTCTTCCGATAGTACTCGGAGAGATGCTTGGGGCCCATGGTGCGCGGTATCGGGCCACTGGTAACTCGGCCGTGGAATCGCGCCAAGCGCCTTGCCTTCATTATTGCGGGTAGTTATACATTATTAAACGTATATGTTCGATGCGACGCTCCCTCGTGTCGCTTTCATTACTTTTACGGCCTGAGACTAACCAACAACCACGATGCCCCTGGATCCGTCCGCAATAGCGATGAGAGTGGTCAATCAAATCCCCGCCATGGTGGCACTATGGGACGCAGATCAACGATGCGTCTTCTCGAACGATGCGTACCGGGAATGGTTTGGCAGGAGCCCGGAGGAAATGTTGGGAATGTCGCTGAAAGAATTGTTGGGGCCGCTGTATGAACTGAACCTGCCGTACGTCCTCGGCGTACTTGCTGGCCAGAAGCAACTCTTCGAACGGCAGATTCGATTGCCAGAAGGTGGGTTGAGGGAGACGATCGCGAGCTACACGCCTTATGTCGTGAATGGCATCGTGCGAGGGTTTTCGGTGTTTGTGGCGGACGTGACCACCCTGCGCGAACGCGAATCGAGCCTGGAAAATGTGATCCGGCAGCGAGATGAAGCCCTGGCCGAGGTGCGGGTGCTGCGCGGGATGTTGTCGATTTGTTCCGGGTGCAAATGCATTCGAGATCCCGCGGGCGAATGGCGTCCGGTGGAAGAGTACGTCTCCGAGCGGACGGATGCGACGTTTTCCCACGGGATGTGTCCCACGTGCGTGGAAAAGTATTTTCCGGGCGTGGAAATTTTCCCGAAGGGGTAGCCTTCACTGGCTGGCCAAGGCCCGGCATTTCGTGCTGCACTGCGGCATGAGTGAATCACGAAAGCTTTTGGTGCTGGTGGGTAGTCCGCGACGGGCGGGGAACTCGGCGGCGCTGGCCGCGGCGGTGCAGCGTGGGGCCGAGCAGGCGGGCAGCGCGGTGACGCTGCGCTTCATCGATGATTACATTACGAGTTTTCTGCGCGATTGCCGCGCGTGCCGTCTGCCGGATGGCGAGTGTGGGGTTGCCGATCGCTTTCGCGGGTTGTTCTTCGACGATTTTTTGCCGGCGGATGGCGTGGTGTTTTGTTCGCCGGTTTATTGGTACGGCCTGTCCGCGCAGGTAAAGGCGTTCTTTGACCGGACGTTCTGCTACTACGCGGCGTCGTATCCCGGCTCGGCGCGGGTCATCGAGCAGATGTCGGGCAAACGCATCGGCTTGGCGCTGGCGTCGGAGGAGACGTATCCGGGCGCATCGCTGGGCATCATTCACCAGATCCAGGAATACTCGCGCTACACCCACTCGGAGTTTGTGGGTGTGGTGCGG
>Ga0207703_10004392_pt1 | contig 11590 bp, 8 predicted proteins | sample KBSSwiS12_FD_184304 | JGI IMG/M metagenome (GOLD analysis project Ga0207703, IMG submission 184304) | Switchgrass rhizosphere microbial communities from Kellogg Biological Station, Michigan, USA - KBS Switchgrass S1-2 (SPAdes) (version 2) | ecosystem: Host-associated > Plants > Roots >... | reverse complement strand
ATCAACTCCGGATTGTGCAGACCAAGGAAATGATGGGTCCCCGGCTCGCGCGCCAGATTGGGGACGAACTCGTGCTCGTAGCCCTCCAGCAGGGGAATGTCCCAGGTGATGACACGACCAAACCCACGATCGTGAATCGGCGCCTGCGCCGTCTGCGACCAGGTGTAAAACACCCGCGTCTCGAGCTGTCCCGAGCGGGTCAGCGCCTGGAAGATCGGGGCGTAATATTGAATCGGATGAGACGAAACGATCGCCAGACGCATGAGCTTCGCTCGTTCCCAAGGTAGCGGGCGCCCGATTAGAGCAGAGAAAAATGGCAGCGCGATTGCGCTGCGGTCATTTACGTCCGGCTTAATCACAGTGTCACGCGACTGTCGGACGCTGTGCGCTCATTCCCCGCGTTTGCGCAGACCATGAATCGTTGGGCGCTATACAGCTCGGCAAACATCTGTTTCGCCCTGATCGTCATCGTCGGCGGCGTTCTCTCCGAGGGCGCAGGTGGCGTGCACCCGTTGTACCTGGTTGCGTTGTTTTCTCTTTGCAGCTCGCCAGCGCTGGCCATGCGTGCCTGGAACGATCGTTTCGGCCTGCTGGCTCTGTTCAGCTTCACCTACTTCATGTTCTTCGGCGTGCTCGACTTTGTCATGCTGTTGACCGGGACTGGCGCGCCCGAGGCCGGCGATGACGCAATCATCAGCGCGGACGAGTGGGTCATTCTGATCGGGGGCCTCGTCGCATTCATCGGCTATCACATTGCGTGCCGGCTGGCGCAACCCAGCGCAACGGGCGAAATGAGGGCCAAGGACTGGCCGGAGCACTCCCTCATTCTGGGCGGCGCGCTTCTGTGGATCGTCAGCACCTACGTAACCTGGCAGTTGCGAGTGCACGTGCTGGTCGACACGACAGCGTCGACGACGGCCCGCGGTTTCAGCTCCATGACTCCGCTGCAATTGAACGCCACCCTGATTGCGAGCTACCTGCAGCCGATGGGCGTCATGATCCTGGCGTACGCCTATTGTCTGTACCGGCGTCGTTATCTGCTGATTGCACTGCTGGCCGCCATTGCTGTTGAAATGGTATTTGGCCTGGTGTCGGACTCCAAGGGACAGGTCCTGATCGGGGTCATTCTCGTCGTGCTCAGCAAAATCCTGGTCGATGGGAAGCTACCCAAGGCGTGGCTGGGCCTCACCCTCGCCATCATCATTGTCGTATTCCCCATCCTGCAGGCGAACCGGATTGCAATGGGCCTGCGCGGCACGGGCCACGAGCAGGCGGCCGAGGATATCGGCACCACCCTGTCGCGTGCGCTCTCGACGAGTGAAGACCTGAGCGCAGGACGATTCCATGCCGAATCCTTCATCCAACGCACCTCGATGAAGGGGATGGTGCGCATGATCGTCAGCAGGACCGGCGACACCGTTGCCTTCCAGAACGGACATACCCTCGAGCCGCTGCTGACTGCCTACATTCCGCGAATCATCTGGCCCGACCGCCCGGATGTCCAGACGGGCCAGTTGGTGAACAAGGAATTCCACGTGTCAGAGCAGGCAGATACCAACATCTCGCCCTCGCACCTCGGCGAGTTGTACTGGAACTTCGGCTGGGGCGGCGTCCTGCTGGGGATGTCTCTCATCGGAGCCCTGCTGGGCATCATTGCCGCGCGCTGCGACCTGACCCGCTCGATCACACTCACCCGGGTACTGGTGCTCATCCTGACAATCAAGCTCCTCATACTCGGATTTGAGAGCGTCATCAACATTCAGTACTCGATCTGGATGCGGACGATGCTCGCGGTCGGGCTGTTGCATGTCGTGTTTGCGCGGCGCCTGAGCGCACCGCGGGCCAACAGCACCGTGGCGGTGGTGCCGGACCCGCCATGCACCTCACCCGCAATGGGTCCCCGCTACCCCAACCTGCTGACCTGAAGCGGCGCCAACGACCCCGTGCAGGCGAGCTCTCAGCGTGGCGAATGGGCCGAGAAGCTGCTCAGCGCAGCGGCGCTGGGTATTGCGCTCGAGCTGGTGTTGTTCAAGTTCCTGCCTGACATCGGCACGGCAACCATTCAGCACAGCATTTCCACGCTGGCCGACTTCCACGCTTTTGAACAGACCTATGTGAACCCCGGCAGCGTGCATCATGCCCGCTTCCTGGGAAACCTCATTCTCTATCACCTCGCCAGGGCGATCGCGAGTGTCGACCACAGCCTCGATCCCCGGTTACATCCATTGCGGATCGCCGCGGGGATCCTGACTCCGCTGTATGCACTTCTCGGGGTTTACTGTGTTCTCGTGCGCGACAGCGCGTTCGCCTGGCGCGACTTCATTGTTGCCTGGTCGTTGGCCGTCCTGATCGGGATGTACGTGTTTTATCCAGCCGATATGCCGGCGATGGCATTGCTCAGCATTGCGCTGTGGATGCTGCTGCGCGAGCGCCGAGTCGCGGCCCTGGTGCTCATGTTGGCGACCGGGCTGTTTCGGGAATCCGCCTTTCACATGGTCTGGCTGGCAGCAGCCTGGGCCGCCTGCGACCGTTCACGCCCGCTGCCCGAACGCGCAGTTTGGCCGGCTGCATTCGCAACGGCCTTCATAGGGGAATACCTGCTCATCCGGCATTGGTTCCCGGGACCGATCTCCGCATCCGGCGCAATCATCTTCGATCCGCGGGTGTTGTTTCTGGACCGGGGACTCCTGTCATTGACGACCCTGTGCTCCCTGGGACTGGCGGCACTGTTCCCACTTGCCTGTTATGTTCGTTGCCTGCCTCTGCCGGCCTCGGACTGGCGCCGCACCTTCTTTCTGCTCAACTGCTGGATCTTGCCACTGTGGATCGTGTTTTATCGGATGCTCAGCGGCAATATCTCCGAGTTTCGCATGTTGTTTCCGGCGCTTCTGCCCTGCATTTACGGAATTGCCTATGGCCGCTCGCCGGCGCATTCGCAGGAATCAGCGCGACCTGACGGACAGACTCGTTGGGTCGACGTGCCATAGTCGACGAAGCTTCGCGGACCGACCTCCTTGCAGGTGTTGGCGTACAGCGTTGCGCGCCAGGTCAAGGTGTCCCGCGCCGTCCCGTGACACGTTGCAGGCCGCTGCCGCAGATCGCGGCTATTGATATCGATTCCGCGGGAATTGCGCAGCTCGTTGTGGAATACCAGCGGAACGCTCTCCAGGTTCCAACTGACCGCGCAGCCTCCCGCTGCATTCAAAAAGCCCACGGGCCCTCCCGCTTCGAACTGGATTGCGCCATCTACATCGTCGGCCGCCGTGATGCGATTGCCGGCAATCACCGTTCCGAACGCCAACACGGGTGGCGGCGGTGAGGCGCCGGGCTCCGGCGTAACCACATAAAAGGATCTGATTCCTGACTTGCCGCGCAACCCGCCAAAGACCGGCCCGCGCTCGATCCGGTTATCCCGGATCTCGTTGGACGACTGCAGCATCAGATAGGCGAGATCACCTGCGTGCAGGACATACTGGTACGTCAGCGAGATTCCATTTGTGGCCATCTGCTCGTTGCCGTCGATCACTGAATCCGCGGTCTGGGAGTAGAAGGACAGAACGCCTCCAGTGGGCTCCCGCTTCGGCCCGTTCACACATCTGGGGGAGCTCTGGTCGATCCGGTTGTCCACAATGTAGGTCTGCCAGTTCTGCAGTCCCACGGTGACCACACTGCCTGCGCGCGGTGCGACATCAAAGGCCGGTTGAACGGTGAACGTGGGTCCATCGGCGTCACTCCTGTAGCCGGTAATCTTGCGGAGTTGCCCGAGCCCGGGACCCTGAACCACCTGCAACCACTGTCCCACGAAACCCAACGGACCCGGGATCGGTGTGCCCTCGACGGTCACAGCCGTGCCGTCACCGCGGGTTTTGCGGGAGACGGGCACCGCACGCTCGAAACCACCGTAGTCCTTTTCATAGTTGTCATCCAACACTATGGCCTCGCCGTCGCCCGGTTTGTCGCCGGCGCAAAACACCTCGTTGCGCGAGATCAGGTCGAGCTCGTTGTTCGCCGTCAGATTCCAGAAAAAAGCCGCCCGGAAGCCTTTCGGATCCGTTGGCTGATACAGGTAGCGAACGGAGCTGCCGTCCGCGATGTTGTTGCTGAAATCCAGGCGCTGACCGCCGCCGATCTGGCTCGCAATCACGGCATCGTGGCTGCTGGGGTGGAACACATTGTAGGCCACCACGGAGTCCGTGACCGCGAAGCGATTGTCCGCCTGCGTGTTGCCCCACCGGTTGATATACAACCCGTTCTCGTAGGCAGCTACGGTATTGTGGGTCACAAACAGATGATCGATGGGCAGCCCCAATCCCTGGATGCCCACGAACGGACCCTCGAGCTCGTTGTGAGTGATGATGATGTGGGACAGTGTGGGGTCCCGGAGCGCCATGCTTCTGGCATGCAGCGAGTTGACGCCCAGCGCCAGCGCCCCGATTCCCCTGGTCGAATTCGACGAGTACAGATTCTCGTCGCTGAATGTCAGGCCCTGGACGGTGTTATCGCCCTGTAGGTTGAACAGCGAGGCGATCGGCGTCGTGGCGGCGCCCCGGGCGTTTCGGGGCGTCACCCATCCCTTACCTCTCTCAACAATCGACGCACCCGGGCCCGCGCCCTGCAGGTTGACGTGTTTGGGAACCAGGATGCCTTCAAAGTCGACATGCTTGCTGGAAGCATCCCCGGTGGCTGGCCACTGCCCGGGGTCCTGCAGTTTGTAGGTGCGGGCTTCGAACACAACGGTGGCGCCCCGCGGGTATTTCGCTTTGTCCGCGGCGGCTTCCACAGCCTTCACGATGCAGCTCGTAGCGTCGTCGGCCTCGCAATCGCGCACTGCGACGGTGGGCACCGCGGCCGGGCGCTCCAGAACAGTCAGCTTTTTCGGCTCACCCAACAGCGGGACCCAACTTTCACCGTCCCGGCTCACTTCGACCGAATAATTTCCTGCGGGCATGGGCGTTGGGAGCTCCACCTGGGCCACATGGCGCTGAAGCGGGGCGCTGGCATCCTGTGCAGTCAGGGTGTACGTACGCGGACCAGTGAGCCGAACACGCGTCTGCCCGCGTGTCACGGGTTGCAGATTGCGCCCGATCACCTTCAACACTCGCGGTAAATCGGCGACCGAGCCCGTGGTGTAGGCGAAGTCCGGCGAGAACCACAGGGGACGTGCGTCGTTGATCGGAACGCAGTTGCTCCATTCGCCGCCGCGGGTGAGCACGCATAGCGAGTAGGGATCGCCTTTGACGAGGACTCGCGGAAGACGGACAGTCAATGTACGGGGAACATCCGACGTTCCCACGACGTCGGCAAATCCTATTGTGGCCGTTGGTTCCGCGGGAACCGCGCTCGCCACGGGATGTCGTGCAATGCCCCGCACCCCGCGGACCGATGTGTAGACCACCCGATCCGAAGCTGACAGGCCATCACCTGGGAGAAGTAACAGGTCATCCGGATCAGCGCGTACAGGACTCTCGTGTGCGGGTGCGCTGTAAAGCACCGGAGCCGCAGCCGCGAGCCCGGGCAAGCTGACCAGGGCCGCAGCGCTCACCAAGAGACTCGATCGCACCGACGTGTTGATTCTGCTCATGATCGGCGGCTGGGTGGCCATCATGTCAACCGTGGGCATCATCCGCGAGCTGCGCGTCTGCGTACCGGCGAGCCCCATGATGTTCGTGATTATTGCGCGGCATCTCGATGATGCGGCGATAGAGATCCTCGGTTTGCGAGGCCACCGCATCCCAGGATAGCCGCTCGCGAGCCGCGCGGGCGCCATTGGCACCCATCTCCCGAAGACGCGCCGGGTTGGCAAGCAGATCGCGAACCGCGGCCGCAAATTCGGGTGCCGAGCCGTTCGCAACGACACCGGCGCTGGCGGCTTCGACCAACGTTGCGATCCCCACTTCCGGTGTTACGGCGACCGGACAACCCATCGCCATGGCCTCGGCAACGACATTGCCGAAATTCTCCGAGTAGGACGGCAGCACGAACAGCTGCGCGTGTTTGTACAGAGCCCACTTGTCGGCATCGGCGGCGGGGCCGACGAACTCGACGCGATCCGCGAGCCCCAGGGACCGCACCTGTTCCGCGAGGCGCGGCTGATAGTTCTCGTCGTCGTTACCGGCAATGACCAGCTTGATATCCGGTACCCACTGCCAGGCGGTGATGAGCCGCTCGAGCCCCTTTTTCCAACTGATGCGGCTCAGAAACAGCACATAGCGCTCGGGAAGCCCCGCGAACGGCCCGTCGGCCAAGGGCTTCGGATCGGTCACCCACTCCACTCCATTGGGAATACAGGTAACCCCCGGGGCCGGCAGGCCCAACTCCTGCAACCCGGCGGCCTCGATCTGCGCCGTGACGTGAATGGCTGCCGCATCCGCCAGGCTCTTGCGTTCGATTGCGTTGATCCACAGCATCTTCGCCCAGCGGCTCTTGCGCTGGATGAGATCGCGAATCAGCATCCCGCGGGGCGTCAGAACATACGGAACTCTGGCGCGCGTGGCGGCCCGGGCGGCGGCAAACATCGGCCAAAGAAACACTCCGTGTATGTGCACGAGGTCGAACTGGTGCACGGATTCGCGCAACCGGCGCCCCATTTCCGGAGCCCACCAGAACCGGCGCAACGCCGGCACCCGAAAATAATGCACTTTGACGCCGTCCAGCTCGACAGGTTTGCCGAGTGGCACGTCCATGTCTTTGGCGCCGTCGACACTCGTCGTGTACACATGGACATTGTGTCCGCGAGCCGCGAGGGCAGCGGAAAGGCCGTGAACGGAACGAATGGGTCCACCGTAGCGGACGGCCGGGTAGTACGCGGATACAACCTGCAATATTCGCAATGCGCCGGCCACGGCTTCAGCCCGCGGCTGTTGAGTTGACGCGCTCCGGCTCGACTCGGGTACGTAACGGCAACAACCCTCCGGCCGAGCGGTGCTCAATCACGAGGTCAATGAGATCGACGCCAATCTCGTGGACCTGGTCCCCGAATCCATACACGAGCGCGTTGTCGCAGACGAGGTTGATGAGCCGCGGCACGCCTCCGGTCGTATCGTGAACCCGCTCAATGGCCGCGGGCGTGAACAGATTGGCATCGCCGCCGGCAATGCTCATGCGGTGGTGGATATAACCGCGCGTTTCGTCCGGTTTCAGAGCCTCGAGATGATGGTCAATGGCAATGCGCTGGGCGAACTGCCGCAGGCTCTGCAGGCGCAACAGGTCGCGCAACTCCGGCTGGCCGATGAGAATCGTCTGCAGCAGCATGTCCTTGCCGCTGTTGAGATTGGACAGCACGCGCAGCTCCTCGAGCCCGGCGACGCCCAGATTCTGAGCTTCATCGATGACCAGCAGAATACGCTGTCCATCATTGAACTCGGCCTGCGCATGGCGGGCGAACCGCCGGTACAGCTCGCTGGGCGCCGTCTGTCCGGGCTCGAGCCCGAGGGCCTCGACCACCCACGGCAGCAGTGGGCCCATGCCGGGATGAGTGTTGGTAATGAAGGCTGGATTGACACGTCGATCGACGCGCTCGAGAAAACGGCGCACGACGGTCGTCTTGCCACAACCCACCTCACCAGTGATCAATGCGAAGCCGGAGGCCTCGGCAATCACATACTCCAACATCGTCAGGGCATGACTGTGGCGCTTGGCGAGAAACAGAAACGCGGGGTCCGGAGTCAGTGCGAACGGCTTTTCCCGCAAATGGTAGAACTGTTCGTACATGGCCTGTCTCAGTACGCTCGCTTCTCTGATTCTTTCGATCGATTCAGCACGGTACCGATGACACGCGTATTGCCCAACAGCTCCATCACGCGGGCAACATCTTCGCGGCGTGTCCGCCGCTCATCGACCACGAGAACCACGGCGTCCAGCAGGGGGGCGACCATGAGCGCGTCATCGCTCAACAGCACCGGCGGCAGGTCGACAATCAGCAACCGGCCCGAATCGCGATCCTTGAGCTCATTCAACAATCGGCGCGTGCCGAGCCCCGCGAGCGTTTCGGAGCTGGCGGGTACGGGCGCCAGCGTGGGCAGAACGTACAAGCGCTCGACCCCCTCGAGCGCATAACAGGCTTTGCGGGTGGGATCATCGCCGCCGAACCAGGACTCGAGGCCCGTTGCGGGAGCAATGCCCAAAGTGCGGGCAATGGAAGGCCGGCGCAGATCGAGGTCAACCAACATGACCGTCTGATTGGGCTCGGCCGCCAGGCTGATCGCGAGGTTGACGGCCGTGAGCGTCTTGCCTTCCCCATTGACAGCGCTTACTACTCCCACCGTGCTCAGACCGTGCGCGCGCGCGCGATGTAACACCTGAGTACGTAGCATCCGGTAGGCATGGCCGGCGGGTTGGCGATCGTCCGGCGAGACAACCCGACGCTCACGCATGGCTTCCCAATCGAGCGCCAAGCGGGCGGCGAAATCGACCGGTGTGATGCCAAACTCGCGGTAGAGAGTTGTCCGTTCGAGGCGTGCATCCTCTGCTGCCGGTTGCGCGGAAGCATGCGGCCGTTGCGTCTTCGCGAGATCGAGTGCTCGTTGAATACGATCCATGTTAGAAACCCAGGCGTCGGGAGTAGGTAAACCAGAGAACATCGAGCGGCCGATAAAAGAAGTGAGTGAGCGCTACAACCGCAAACAGAGCGGCCACCGCGCTTCCAATCGCCAGCCGCATGCGGCGCCGGTTCGCTCGCTGTTCCGTCTCTGTCTCAATGAGCGGTACCAGCGCCAAGGGGGCAACGCCCGTCAGCGAAAAGAGATCAAACCGGCCACGTACGCTGCTGTCGAGTTTCTCCAGCAGCCACAGAACGCCGCAGGCGAGAGCCGCGCTCAGAATGAACCCCGCGATGAATACCAGCAGGCGATTGGGGCTGACGGGCTCTTCAGGCGGCAGCGGCGGATCAATCAGTGTGAAGCGCTCGCCTTTGCGATCGGCCTCCAGGTTCTGGGCGGTCTTCGCCTCGGACTGCTTGGAGCGGATCTCCTGGTATTTCAGCCGGGTGTTGTCATAGTCACGGGCGAGCTCGCGGTACTGTTGCTCGACCTGCGGAGACAGGGCGATGTTGCGCTCGTACTCGCGCTGACGAGCGCGCAATTTCTCTGTTTCCCCATCGAGGGCGTGCAGGTCGTTGACGGTCGCGGCCAGCTGCGCCTGGATTTGAATATAGGCCGGGTTGTCGGCATCCCTCGGAGCAGTGGGCGTCGAAGGCGCAGTTGCGGGAGCATCGGCTGCCGCAGCGAGTTGGGCCTGCAAAGTGTCAACGGTGTGTTGCAAGCGAATCCGGTCAGGATGCTCCGGACTATACTTGCCACTGGCCTCCGCCAGGGCTGCCTGGGCGGCTTCCAGCTTCCGGTGCAGATCGTTCCTGATATCGGTGTCGGCCCGGGGGTCCGGGTTGGGGACGTTGCCGACCTGCTTTTCCAACCCGGCGACCTGGCGTTCGAGCCGGATGACATCCGGATGATCGGGCCCATACGTGGCGCGGGCGCTATCCAACTGCGAACGGGCCTGCTTCAGGCGATCGGCGGTGGACACGATACGTTCGCCTGTGTCGGAAAGCACGACGGAATTCGGCTTCAACTGCACGAGTTGCGCTTCGAGATACACGCGCTGCTGCTCCAACGAGGCTTTGCGTGCCTCCTGGCCCCGCAGCTCCTCCTCCGTGTGATCCAACGTCGACATGTTGAATTGAGTCAGCTCGGGCAGCTGGCTGAAGTGCTGGTCCTTGAATTTCGCCATCTGCACTTCCAGCTCGGCGATGTGTTTGCTCAACCGGTCGCCTTCCGACTCGAGGAAGGTGGCCGCATCCCGGGCGAGCTGTGTGCGGTTGTTGAGATTTTCGTTGAGATAGAGCGTCGTGAGCTCGTTTGCGACCTTGGCCGCCAGGTCGGGGTTGTCACTGGTGTAGGAAACTTCAAACGCAATGGTGGCTGAGGTCGGATGTCCGCTGCGCGGGTCGATGACATCCGCGCTCACCATCTTGAGGCCAATGTCCTTGCGCATCTGCTTCAGTAGCGCTTCGCGTGTCTGCGTCTGGCGCTCCTTGGGATACAGGTCGTACCGACGCACGATCCCCAACAGAGTCTCCGTCGTCATCACCCGCTTGCTGATGACCTGGATGCGCTCGTCCGCATAGGACGTCACCGTCGAACGAACCAACTCCTGTGGCATCTCCTGCTGCTCAATCAGGATTGTGGCAGTCGAGCGGAAATGCGGCGGCAGAAAGAGAAACAACAGCACCGTCACGACCAGGCCCAGCGCAAACGTTGCCATCAGCCAGCCCCGGCGATGCCGGGCCGCCTCGAGGTATTCCAGGTACGCGGGAGGTTTTTCAGTGGAGGGGTTCATGTCATCTCACCGGGAAACGGGCCTGGGACGGGGTATCCACGTAATCGAGGCCGACGTATTCCAGCCCCTGACGCGCTCACCCTTTTCATCCGGCAGCTGGCTTTGAACCCCTTCGATTCGCCAGCCCAACTGCCAGGTGGTTTCGGTCGGCCGCCAGTTGAGCGCCCAGGACACGCTGTTGTAGCTGCGCCGATCGAGACGTAACAACACGGCCGTTTCGTTGTTCTGGAAGCGAAGCGCCGCGAGCGTGGTATCCAGCTCGGGTGTCAGCGAGTGCGTGAAGGAAGCTGAGTACTGTTGCCGCTCGACCAGGAAACCGGAGCCGTATGGAACGAGGCTGCGGGTGTAGGCCGCGGTGATTTTTCCCAACAGCATCTGGTGAGTCAGCGTGAGCGATGCATCGGTCCCGCCGCTGCTCGTGCCCGAAAGCACCCGCGAGCTCTCGCCAAGGGAGGCGTCCAGGTTGGTCCGCTCGGTAAACTGGTAGATCAGCTCACCCTGAATACCGACCGAATGGCTGTCACCCCCGGGGGCGTCGCTGCCGAGCAGGCTGCCATAAGCGCTGACAGTGAAGCTTCCCTTCTCATTGAACGCAAATCGCTCGCCGAGCGAACCGGAGTCGTAACGATAGCCCGGCAGAAACTCGGCGCCATCGCCGTAGTATTTGACGTTCTGGTAATTGACCTGGGCGACCAGGCTGCGCCGCTCGGTCTGATTGAAAATGTAATTGCCGCCCGCCTGCGCCATGCGCCGATGGGTGTTGCCGGTCAGGATGCCGGACTCCAGCACTTCGGTGAACAGTGTGCTCTGGTCCCAGTAGCTCGCCGTCAGGCTGAGCAGCGAGCGCTCACCGGTGAAGCTGATGCCGCCATTCACGATTCGGTCATCGCCGTTGCCGAGTGAGTTGTCACTGAAACGGCGGAACGAATAGCGCGGCTCGAGAAAGAACTGCATGTCTTCCAGTGCCTTCTCAAACTTCAGATCCACAGTCAGCACGCCGGATTCGCTGCGGTCGTGATTGACCAGCAGGCGGCGATTGTCGACGTAGTCCGCGGAAGCACTGTAGAGCGGCGTGATCGACCATTCCGCCGCTCGCAACGGCAACATTCCCGCGCCCAGCATCAAAAGCCATCCTGCACTGAAGAATCTCACGGCTCACGGCACTACCACGGTGTCGCCGCTTTCGAGCACGATGTTCTGCTGCAGGCTGTGACCATGCGCGACGTCCGAATACCGGAAGCTGAATGCTTGCTGCCGC
>Ga0207703_10004389_pt1 | contig 11595 bp, 14 predicted proteins | sample KBSSwiS12_FD_184304 | JGI IMG/M metagenome (GOLD analysis project Ga0207703, IMG submission 184304) | Switchgrass rhizosphere microbial communities from Kellogg Biological Station, Michigan, USA - KBS Switchgrass S1-2 (SPAdes) (version 2) | ecosystem: Host-associated > Plants > Roots >... | reverse complement strand
GGGGTATGAGAGCGCCAGCCAATTCAATCGCGAATACAGCCGTCTGTTCGGGCAACCACCGATGCGGGATATTCGGATGCTGCGCTCGCCGAGCGCTCCGCAGATGGAGTCCGTCGGCGGCCGATAAGCTCTACGCCGCTTTAAAAAGGTGAGCGCGACGCAGCTTCAGCACCAGGATCACCAGGACCTGGAGGTCGGTCACGCCGTTGGCGAGCATGATGGGCTTAGAGTTCCGCAGAAATCCGTAGACGAACCAGAGGCTGACTCCCGTTCCGAAGAGCGCGAGCATCAGCCCGGAGAGGGCATGCCCCCCGGAACGCCAGGTGCGGATTACTTGCGGCAGAAAGGCGATGGTCGTCAATATCCCCGCACAGTAGCCGATCATCTCGGATTGATCGTTTAGCCAATTCATGGTGGTTCCTTCATTATTGCCGAGCGGAGGCGACGGCTGCGCCGCTCAGCAGCCGGTTTGATATGTTCGTATGATCGGAAGCATGCTATTTATGTCATGCGTACAGCGAGTCGGCGCATTCGCGGTCTTGAGCGCGGGGTTGGCGGCGGCGCAGAATCCGCTCTTCACTGAAAAGTGTGCGGTGTGTCATGGGGCGGAAGCGAGGGGCGGGGACCGCGGGCCGGCGCTCGCGAATAACCGGCGGCTGGGCACGCGTTCGGTTGAGGATCTGATGGCGATCATCAAGAATGGGACGCCGGGCGGCATGCCGGGTTTTCCGTTGATCGAAAACCAGATCAGGCAGCTGGCGAGTTACGTGCGCTCACTCAATGCCACGGCGTTTGAACTGACGCCAGAGGGCGATGTAGCGGCGGGCGAGAGGTTTTTCTTCGGCCAGGGGAGGTGCGCCTCGTGCCACGCTGCGAACGGGAGGGGGAACAGCACCAATGGTCCCGATCTTTCGAATGTCGGGCGGCGGATGACGCTGGCCGAGCTGGACACAGCGCTTACCGATCCTTCAGCGCGCATCACTGATGGTTATGGAGTGGCGAATGTGACGCTCAACAATGGCAGCGTCCTGAAGGGTTTTGCGCGGAGCCGCAGCATCCACGATGTGCTGTTGCAGACGCTGGATGGGAAGTTGCATTCGCTGAGCGAAGGCGAATATCGGCAGGTGAAGCTGGAACCTGGCTCATTGATGCCGGCACTGCAGGCGAGCGCTGACGAGAAGCGCGATTTGATCGCATGGTTGAGCCGCCTGGGCGGGGAGGCGAAGGAAGCGGTTCCGAGCGGTGCGGCGGGAGCGCCGGATTTCACTTCCATCCTGCATCCGAAACGCGGAGACTGGCCGACGTATTACGGCAACCTCAGCGGCAATCGCTACACGACGGTGGACCAGATCACGCCGGCCAATGTGGCCAGGCTGCAAATCCAGTGGATTTATCCGATTCAATATTCGCCGCTGGAGACGACGCCGCTGGTGGTGGATGGCGTGATGTACGCGACTGGTCCCAATCAGGTTTTTGCGATTGACGGGCGAACCGGCGCGGAGATGTGGCGCTACGCGCGGCCGCGCACTCCCCCAGGGACGGTGTCGGCGGATGCGGCGCTGGGGGCGAATCGAGGAGTGGCGTTGAGCGGGAATCGCGTCTTTTTCACAAGCGATGACGCGCACATGGTGTGCCTGGACCGCTTGACGGGCGCGCTGCTGTGGGACGCTTACATGCCGGAAACTCCGCAACATTATGGGACCACTTCGGCGCCGCTGGTGGTGAACGATCTGGTGATTTCCGGCGTGGGCGGAGGGGACGAGGGGATTCGCGGGTTCATCGGCGCGTGGAATGTGGCGACGGGAAAACTGGCGTGGCGATTCTGGACTGTGCCGCAGCCGGGCGAGAAAGGCTCGGAGACGTGGAAGGGCGATGCCATCGGGGTGGGTGGCGGCTCCACATGGTTGACCGGCACTTACGACGAAGAGACGGGGCTGCTGTATTGGCCGACGGGCAACCCATTTCCGGATACCGATGGCACGGAGCGCGCGGGTGACAATCTGTACACCAATAGCGATGTGGCGCTGGATCCGAAGACCGGCGAACTGCGCTGGTATTTTCAATTCACGCCGCACGATCTGCATGATTGGGATGCGGTGCAGCCTCCGGTGCTGGTGAACGCGACGTTCCATGGGCGGGCGCGCAAGCTGCTGCTGCATGCGAACCGCAATGGCTATTTCTATGTGCTGGATCGGACAAACGGGGAGTTGCTGTTATCCAAGCCGTTTGTGAAGAAGCTGACGTGGTCGGATGCTATCGATGCGGCGGGACGGCCGAAGGTGACATCGAACAATGAGACGACGCCGGGTGGAGTGAAAACCTGCCCTGCGGTGCGCGGCGCGACGAATTGGTATTCGACCGCGTTCAGTCCGCAGACCAAACTGTATTACGTGATGGTGGTGGAGGATTGCAGCGAGTACCGGCAGGCCAAGCAGGGTGGATTTGGTTTTCTGGACGATCCGCGCGATCCGGCGATGAAGTATTTGCGGGCTCTCAATATTGAGACGGGGAACATCGCGTGGGAGATTCCGCAGGTTGGTCCGGTGGAGCACAATTACTCGGGAGTCCTGGCGACGTCGACGGGCCTGGTATTTTACGGGGAGAGCAGCGGGGCGTTCGCGGCAGTGGATGCGAAGAATGGGAAGACGCTGTGGCATGTCGGCACGGGTGGGATCTTCAAGGCGTCGCCGATCACTTATATGGTTGGGGGGCGGCAATATGTTGCGATCGCGGCGGGAGCGAACATCGTTGCCTTCGCGTTGACGGAATCAAAAGGGAAATAGGATATGAGACACGACATGCGACACATCATCTGTCTGGCTGGGATTTTCGCGGTGAGCGTGGCGTCGGCGCAACAGGCGCCGCTGCCGATTCAAGATTTGCAAGTGCTCCGGTTGTGGACTGGCGCCGCACCCGGGGCGCATGGGACGGGGGAGAGCGATATCCCGCAAATGACCGCATATCTTCCGCGATCGACGACTGGGGAAATGACGGCCGTGATCGTGCTTCCCGGCGGAGGCTACCGCGCGCTTTCGATGAATAGCGAAGGGCGTCAAGTGGCGAATTACTTGAACTCGATGGGAATCGCCGCGTTCGTGCTGCAATACCGGCTGGGGCCGCGGTATCACCACCCGGTGGAGATCGAAGACGCGCAGCGCGCCATCCGGATCGTGCGATCCCACGCGGGCGAATGGCACATCGCGCAGAATCGCATCGGCATTATGGGTTTCTCGGCGGGCGGACACCTGGCGGCGACGGCTTCAACACGTTTCGATTCCGGTAAGCCCGGTGCAAGCGATGCCGTGGATCGTGTGAGCAGCCGTCCCGACTTCTCCATCCTTTGCTATCCGGTCATTTCGCTGACAGAGGCATGGACTCACCAGGGATCGAGGCTGAACTTGCTGGGCGAGAATCCGGCGCCGGAGCTGGCAAAGACGATGTCGATGGAGAATGCGGTAACGGCGCAGACTCCGCCGACGTTTATCTTTCAGACCAACGCCGATACTACGGTTCCTGCGGAAAATAGCATTTACTACTATCTGGCGCTGCGGAAGGCGGGAGTATCGGCGGAGATGCACGTTTTTGAAAACGGCCCGCATGGAGTTGGCCTGGCGATGTACGATCCGACGCTCAGCGAGTGGCCGAAGTTGTTGGTCAACTGGCTGCGGTTGCACGGATTCATAAAGTAAACACCAGTATTTAGTCGGAATTTACTTGTGGAATACCCAGCCAATCAAGGGCTCGCGGAACGTCTGAAAAGGCTTTGGCGTTAAGGCCGCGGTTCGATGCGGCGGTCGCCCCGAATCCGTCGATCAGCGGCGGCTTACCGACCAGCGCAATTTTTGGCCTCAATTTCCGCGATTTACTAAAGGAGTAGGCTGCTCCGCTCTCCCCGATGTTAAATCTCTCGGTAGTGGTTAGAGTGCCCTCCAAGGCAGAGCAATCTACGACGATAAGGCCCAGGTCGCGCTCGACTGCCGCATCAATGGTTTTGTAGAAGGCTTGCAGCAACCCCTCCGCCGATACGGGCCCAGTGAAGGTCGCAAGGACACAATGCGTTCGTGAATCGAAGTTGACTTCCATCCTGTAGAAAGGCAGACTGCGGCGTGGAGCCTGGTGGTTTAAGTCAGTTTAGCGTCTGGCCTAGAACCAAGATGTCGGCGAAATGCTGGTGAAGAAGCCAGTCCACATGAATTTTGCTTCAGAATGGCAATGCAACCGTCTCCGTGGGTATCGCATCCAATAGTTGTGGAGGCGAGTATGACTGCCATCGCGGGGATCAGCGCAAAACATATGGGGCTTTTGGACGAGTATCGGATGGCGTTGAGCCTGTGGAGCGAGACGCGGGCGTTCTATTCGCCGGAAGCCATCGAAGTGGCGGAAGCGACCAGACACCTGGAGGAACTCGAGCACGAACTCTCGCTATGCGCGCCGGCTGCTGCAAAACACACTTCGCAGTCGAGCAACGCCATTGGGCTGCTTCCTCCCGCCGCCTGATTCGCGCAATTGCAGGATCTGGATTGCGGCGTGTATCGTGTAATTCTGAACAGGATGGCCGATCTCGATATAGGTAACAACGCTCTCGCGAGCCGCTTTGAGGTACTGGTGAACGGCGGACTGGCTGTGCTCGACTACCGGATTGCGGGGGGCACGATTTTCTTGTTGCACGTTGAAGTCCCGCCCAGCGAACAAGGGCGCGGCGTAGCCAGCAGGTTATCCAGGACCGCATTGGAATTTTCGCGAGATCGGGGACTGAAGGTTGTGCCTCGGTGTCCGTTCATCGCGGCCTACATGCGCCGCCATCCAGAGTTACTACAGCCGGTTTCGCGCGGTACGTAACAGCGGCGGCCGCAACAGGCTTCCCTCCATAACACATTAGTGCCATCATGTTTTGCAGCAATTAGACTGTTGAGTCAGTCCAAACGTGATGATAGTCATTTTCGGCATCATCGCCGTGATTGCCGGTTCGGTGCTCATCGGGTATTCCCTTGGGCGGAGAGCCGTAGAGCGGAAGCGCCGGGCCAAGGCGATGCGAATCTTCGAATGGGAAGCGGCTCAAAGCGTTGAGGGCTCCATGGGCCCCGCGGCGGATCAGGGGAGCTTTCCGCCGGTCGAGCCTGCGACGGACCGCGAACGAGCCATCGGCGGAGCGGTGGATGAGAAGTTCCAGGAAAATCCAGGCAATCGCAAGCCAACCATTCGGGACTACCTGGACATCTCAGCGAGCATAGATTTTGTAATGTCGGCCGAAGAGAGTCAATTTTTAGTAGACTACCTGCGCTGGCGGTTCACTCATCCGATCAGGCCTTCAAAATCGAAGGGGGCCAGCGCTTGACTCGAAGGTCTATCCTTAATACACTTCATTCATCCGTTAGGAGCGTGTGACTTCCATGAAACTGACCATAAAGCCCCGTTTGACGCATTTTTTACTCCTGCTTGCCGTGCCGCTGGCGGCGAGCTCGGTTCGCATCATCCAGACCAATAGCGCGGGCGACGACGTCCATGTGATTGATCCTGCCACTAATAAGGTGGTGGGAATCATCCACGGTATTGAAGTGAACCACGGGGCCGCGAGCGCGCCCGACGGGATGCATCTCTATGTCAGCAACGAAGGCGAGAGCACGCTGGATGTGGTGGACACCAAGACCTTAAAGGTCACGAAGACCATCCCTCTCAGCGGCCACCCGAACAACATCTCCATTAGTAAGGACGGAAAGCGGGTGTATGTCGGCATTGCGAGGGCGCCGGGGGCGGTGGATGTGATCGATACGGCTTTGCTCCAGAATGTGAAGAGCATCCCGGTGAAAGGCTCGGTTCACAACACGTATGTGACGCCGGACGGCAAGTTCGTAGTGAGCGGGTCCATCGCAAGTAAGACCATCACTGTGATCGACCAAAAGACGGAGGAGCCGGTGTGGTCGCTGACGCTGGATTTGGGAATTCGGCCGATGGCGTTCTCTGCGAATCCGGATGGAAGCACTAAATGGATCTTCGTTCAGCTCTCAGACTTTAACGGATTTGCGGTAGTGGATTTCGCGACGCACAAGGAGATCCAGCGGATCAAGAATCCGGATCTTGCGCCGGGCAAGACGGCGGTCCACTATGGCGGGAACGCGTCTCACGGGATGGCGGTCACGGCGGATGGCAAGACCCTGGTGGTCAATAGCGGAGTAAACAGTGCGCTGTATGCGTATTCCCTGCCGGACCTGAAGGTGCTGGGCGGAGCGGATGTGGGGAGAGCTCCGGACTGGGTGACGCTTACGCCGGACGGCAAAACTGCTTACGTGGCGAACGCGGCGTCGAACTCGGTTTCGGTGGTGGATATCAAGACAATGAAAGAGACCATGCGGATTCCGGTGGGCGAGGTTCCGAAGCGCAACATCACTGCGGTATTTCCGTAGGCATTTTGCGGGATTCACTGCGTGGGCCTGAGACGAGATTTCCTTAAACAAGCTGCGATACTCGCTGCTGCGCCTGTTCTCGGGAGGGCGCCGACTAACGCGAAGCGCCTCGACGAATTCGATCCGGCCAACACCAAAATCGCGCATCGCGTTAGCTCGCGATTGAGCGACGACGATATCTTATTTCTAAAGCAGATTGGGATGCGCTGGGCTCGGGTGGAGTTTGGCGAAGAGGAAATCCCGTTCGAAAAACTGCGCGCGATTCATGAGCGGTTCGCCAAACAGGGGATTGGAATTTATTCCTGCGTGCAGTCGGCGTACCGGTCGGTCAATGTCCAACTCGGGCGGCCGGGCCGGGATAAAGACATTGAGATCTATCGAACGTTTCTGCGTGATTGCGGGCGGCTCGGGATTCCGGTGGCGTCTTACGACTTTCATCCTGGCAATACTTACACCACCAACATCGTCGAGCGGCGCGGTTATAAGGCTCGTGAATTCGACGTCAGCGACTTCCGCAACAAAGTGGAAAAGCAGATGTTCGATCGGGAGTATTCGGCGGAGGAAATGTGGGCCAACTACACCTATTTCTTCAACGCGGTGCTGCCGGCGGCTGAAGAAGCCAAGGTGACGCTGGCGCTGCATCCTGACGATCCGCCGCTGGCGAAGATGAATGGCGTGGCCAAGCTGTTCACCAACTACGAGGGATACCACCGGGCGGAGCAGCTTTCCAACGGCAGCCGGTATTGGGGGCTGACGTTCTGCGCCGGGACGTGGGCAGAGGGTGGCGACAAGATGGGGAAGAGTGTGTTCGAGATGATCCGGGATTTCGGACCGCGGGGCAAGCTGATCGAAGTGCATTTCCGCAATGTGTCGTCGCCGCTGCCGCATTTTGTCGAGACCTTTCCGGATGACGGCTACATGGACATGTACCAGGTGATGAAGGCGCTGCGTGAGGTCCGTTTCACGGGCGCGGCGGAACCGGACCACGTTCCGGAACTGGTCGGCGAATCCGGAATGCGGCGGGCGGGGACGGCCTACATCATTGCTTATATGCGATCGCTGTTGCGGCGCGCTAACGAAGAAGTCGGTTAGCAGGTGATGGTCTCAGGAGCCCTTCTCGCAGTTGATGATCCACGGAATGCCAAACTGATCAACGAGCACGCCGAAGCGCAGCGCCCAAAATGTTTCCTGCAGCGGCGATTGAACAGTTCCGTTTTCTGCCAGGCCTTGGAAGATGCGCTCCGCTTCCACGGGATCGCTGAGATTGAGTTGTAGAGCGAAGCCCTGCGGTTTTTGATAACGTTCAGGCGGCACATCTGCGCCGTGAAACGTGAAGTCGGCATGAGCGAACGTGGCATGGCTGATCTTCTTTCCCCAATCCGGCGGCGTGTGCAGATCCATGGGCGTATCCGCGTACGTCATCGTGAGGACGGTCTTACCGTGGAGAAGTTGCTCGTACACCTTTAGAGCGGCTTCGCACCGACCGTCGAACGTGAGATTTGGATAGAGCTGCACGGTAGCTCCTTTGACCCAGGTGGCCTGCTACCTGGCCTGATAGGTTTGGCTGAATCCGTTGCGGCTGTTGGTGACGGTGAACTTGCCGTTGGATTCAACCGCGACTTTGATCCAGTGCCCCTGGCATTGCTCGGAAGGCTCCAGGTTGGCGATCATGTCTTCCTTGGTGTTGTGGTCGTGGTCGTTGAAGAGCGACAGGTGGCCCTGCCAGATGCCCTCGATCCCCGTAATTTTTGCGACCTTCTCGAATTTGTCGGGGCCATCGAAGCCCTTGCGCGGACCATTGTTGACGACGACAACCTGGGGCTGGATCGCCATCACGTGGGGAGTGGCTCCCGAAACGTTGTGCCAGAAGCCGTGATGCGTGGCCTGGTAGAGGCTGACCGTCCCGAGTTTATTCACGGGGCAGGCCAGGGCCATTTCTTTGTCCCAAGTGAGATCGCCGACGTCGAGGAATTTGAACTTTCCATAGCTGAGCAGCAGACCGGCGGAACGCGAGTTCTCACTCTTGTCGGGGTCCTTTTGCTCGGCGGTATCGCAGTAGGGATTGGATCCGCCGCTATTGATGGGCTTGGCCAGAACCTCGCCGTTGGCGGAGACCACCTGCACGCGCACGCCCTTCAGGGGGACTATGTCGCCGGGCTTGACGATCATGCGCTTGCCCGACGACGCGGCGACATAATTCTTCCAGCGCTCGTCATAGTTGGGATTCTGAAACCAGGCGTTATCCATGTCGCCGTGATCGACGAATTTGTCGATGGTAGTCATTTTGGCCAAGGTGGGAATGCCGCCGGCGTGATCGGTGTCATAGTGCGTGACAAACAGGTAGTCGAGTTTCTTCAGGCCGGCGAGCTGCATGGCGGCGTAGATGCGCTTGGTGTCGCGCTCGGCGTTGGGCGGGGCGTTGCCGCTATCGACCAGCATCGACTCACCGGTTGGCGAGATGACGAGCGTGGCTCCGCCGCCTTCGACGTCGATGAAGTAAATCTGTAAAGGCGCGGCGCTGGCTGCAGCCTGACCTAGAGTGAGCAAGCATGCAAGAGCGGCGATGGACAATCGACTTTGTGACACGTTTCCTCCCAGCGCGAATTGTACCAGACGGGAAGCGTGTTCTTCGGTAGTGGGCTATCTTGAATATCCACGGAGAACGATTTCTTTCAATTTAGGGGGCTGAAAAACCAACAGGCTCCATCTCCTCCCGAAATAGAAGAGGCTCACAATCGAATAAAATACTGGCAGAACTAGGCTAGTGAGCAGTCCGCCAGAGAGCATTTGGAATAGCACATTTAACAAGGACGCCACCGCAAACATGACTACACCATATTTTCGGCGGTGGAGAATTCCGTAAGAAGCTATACCAGTGCAACAGCCTACCACCAAACTTAAAAGACGCAGGTTGGGGGAACGGTAATAATACATGTAAGGAAATGCGAAGGCAATAAACGCTTCATACCATCCAACGAAAGTCCCCCAGCGAAAACGCTTGCCTGCAAGTGGTTCAGCTCTAATGGAAGACCAAATCATCGCTGCGAGGATGCCCACCATTACCGCGCCTATGACTATGTGCGTGACCAACGATTTTCTCCGGTGAACAGTATACAGCGCCGAGTGGCTAATAGCTACGCCGCTCTTTCTAACCCCCGTTCGTCGGATTGGATTTCAAACTGAGAAACCACTGCTCACTCCAGGATATGGCGATCGCACTCGGCGATGGCGGACTCGGCCTGCTTCAGGAGGCGCGCGGTCTCGGCAGTCTGCGGCTGCCAGTGCTTCCAGCGGGAGAGATTTTTCTGGAATAGGAGACGGGCCCAGCCGTAGTGGCGGTTGGAGAGGAGCATGCGGCCGTAGAGATCGTCCAGGTCGGAGGCGCCGACCGCGGCTTCCAAGGTCGGGTTGGGGACATCTAACAAGCGGGCGACGAGAGGTTGTCCCTTTTCGATGAGCTTGGCTGCCTGATCGGAATTGCCGGCGGCAAACGCGCTATCGGCTTCGCGATTCATCGCACTCAACTGCTGGGCGGTTTCGTGATACCAGGGCTCCTTCGTGGCATCGCGCGGCGGCGCCGGTGTCTGTTGGCAACTCGCGAGGAACGCTGCGGCGAGGATAACCAGAAGGCGCATGCATCAGGGCGTCAAGCCCAGAATTTTCGCGGGATTCACTTTCGCCATCTGGTCGATCTGCGCCACCGTTAGGCCCTGCTGCACGAAGTATTGGTAGAGCGCGAGCAGACCATCGGGATGCAGCGGATTGCTGGCCTGCCCCAAATCGCTCGCCAAGATACAATGTTCCGGACCCACCGCGCGAATGTCTTTCAAATGGGCCTGGGCTTCGGGTGATCCGGGCTTCACGTAAACGAATTCGAGATAGGCTCCCAACTGCGCGGCCTCCTGCATCTGCGGAATGGACATGTCGACGATCTTACTGTTGGCGTGGGTAACGACCATGCTCTTCACGCCCTGGCGTTTGCCCTCGCGTAGCAGCATCAAGCATTCGGCCGATGAGGAATGGCCGCACTCCAAGACCAAGTTGTGCTGCGCGATGATGCCAATCACTTTCACTACCTCCGGCAGCAGCTTGCCGTCCTTGGCAACCGGGGCGAAGGGACGGTGCTGGGGGGCGGCATTGTGCTCGGAGTCGTAAGTCGGCATCCACACGACTTTTCCATAGCCGCCCTTCACTTTGGTCATCCATTCGACTGCCGCAGGATTCACGCCGCCATTGGTGAGGTCGAGTGAGATGCCGCCGAAGACTTCAATGCCGGGCACTTCTTTGCGAACGATGTAGGCGAGGGATGCGGTCGGTTCGTAGTGGTTCTTCAGCACGATGGCGCGCATGCCGCGGCTCTTGGCCAGTTTCGCCAGATCAATGGCGTCGATCGAGCGGGGTGTGCCGTCGGGATCGGAGTGCGCGTGAATGTCGATGGCGCCGGTCAGGGTTTGCGCGCGCGCGGGCCGCAGCAGCGTAAACCAGGCCAGAGTAAGCAGCAGAGCGCAGGTGCCGGACTTGAGTTGCATCCAAGATCCTCCCTCGAAACACTATCACGAAAGGACGGGGATTTGCCTTGAGGGGGCTCGAATGGCTCGGAAAACTCTGCGGGATGCCCCACCGCACGGAAATTGAGGATAATGATATGCCGAAGGGGGGACGCGATATGAAGCGCATTCTGGCGGTGTTGGCGGGACTGGGAATCTGGGTGGCGGTTGCCGCTCCTCCCGAAATGTCGAACATGCTGACCGCTAAGGAAAAGTCGGACGGCTGGATGCTGTTGTTCGATGGGAAAACATTGAACGGCTGGACGCGCACGGGCAAGGCGGAGTGGAGCGTGAAGGATGGAGCGATCTCGCTGCGTTCGGACGACAATGGGAACCTCTTCACCGACGGCACGTACGACAATTTCGCGCTTTCGCTCGAATTTCGCACTACGGCGGACGTCAATAGCGGAGTCTACCTGCGCTATACGCCCGCTCAACCGAACGCCAAGAAGGAAGGCGGCGGGATGCCCGGTTACGAGGTGCAGATCCGCGAGAACGACAAGCGGGCGCTGAAGGATTCGGCTGCGGGTTTCGACACAGGAAGCCTGGTGGGCGCGATCAAGGCCGACCAAGCTCCGATCCTTGACGGGCAATGGAACCGGTTCGAGAGCACTGCCCAGGGGGATCACTTCGTGATCGTGTTCAAC
>Ga0207703_10004383_pt1 | contig 11602 bp, 6 predicted proteins | sample KBSSwiS12_FD_184304 | JGI IMG/M metagenome (GOLD analysis project Ga0207703, IMG submission 184304) | Switchgrass rhizosphere microbial communities from Kellogg Biological Station, Michigan, USA - KBS Switchgrass S1-2 (SPAdes) (version 2) | ecosystem: Host-associated > Plants > Roots >... | reverse complement strand
GGCTCAGTCACGGTTGCAGCCTGAGGGGGTTCGGGAGCCGTCCGCCGCGCGAGGGGACCGGTGGCCACCGGTCCCCTCGCAACGCCTTCGCCATCACGCTTCGGCGCTACCGTCCAGATACAAGGGGCCGATCGAGTGGCGGCCCGATAATCCGGGGAATCGACACCTCCAGGTGGTGACCACAGCTACCGATCTTCCCTTCAGGTCCTATATTCTTGGCCCCTGGGGCACCGCGGCCGGGCAGCCCGGTGACTATTATGTTTACGGCCGCGAGCATGCCTGGACCAAAGTTGTCCTCAACGACCTCAAGGCCGGGCGGCATGTCGTACCATCCCACGGACCTCTCCTGGAGGCAGATATCCTTTCCGGCGTCGGCGTGGCCAGCATGGAAGAGGTGACGCCCGAGAAGCTCAGGTTATTTCAGCAAAGTGCAGACCTGTCGCAAGGCGGCATTGTCGTGGCCGGATTGAACCTCGACGTCGGGTTCGCTTTCGCGGGAGTAGGCATACTTCTAGGTGCAGCGGTGTTTCTAATGCTTGGGCCTCTCATCGCCCTGCAGAATTCGGGTTCCCCGCCTGAGCTTTCAACTTGGACGATGGCGATGCCAACAACCGGACGACCGTTGCTCGAAGGCGCTGTAGCTTCTGTCTGGATTTTCTGGGTATTGATGCCGATTGGGATTGTTGTCACGCAACTCTTGGTGAGAGCGCCCCTTCCATACGCCTACGAGCCGATCCGATGGGTTGGATTCCTTGGCCTGGTGTTGGCTCTGTGGGTCCACACGCGATGCGCACTCATATTGCGAGGCATCCGGCATGCCCGGACGGCTCCGATTGCGGTCCAGAGCGACGCGTAGTTGTATTGCCAACGGGCAGCTTGGCTGCGGAGCTATCTCCCGAGGGTAAAGTCCACGATCCACCGAGGCTGTGTGGAAACGTTCGCGATAGGGCTGGCGGTACACAGGAGATGAGCGGCCCTTCTCAGGCTCGCATGGCTGCGATCAGCGGCCGCACGCCGAGGATGGCGATGGCGCGCTTCAGATTGTAGGCGAGCACCTGCAGGCTCATTTCGCTGGCGACGTTCTTCAGCCGTTTGGTCTTGAAGTGGGTGGCGCCCATCCAGGCCTTCATCGTGCCGAAGACGTGCTCCACCGTCTGACGTCGGATGCGCATGGCGCGGGGCTGGCGGTCGAGCCGACGCTGCATGGCCTCGATAACCGCCTCGTGCTCCCAGCGGGTGATCCGACGGTTGAGGCTCGTTGTGCACTGGGGCTTGAGCGCGCAGGCGCGGCAGCTCGCCAGGTCCCAGTAGCGGTGTAGCGTCAGCCCGTTCTCGACGGTCGTCATGTGCCAGGGAAGCTTGTACCCGCCAGGACAGCGATAGGCGTTCTCCTCGCGCAGGTAGACGAAGTCCTCCTTGCCGAAGCGCCCATCGGCCTTGGCGCCTGAGGTCAGCGGGCGGGGCATGTAGGGCGTCACGCCGGCCTGCTCGCAGGCCAGGATTTCCTCGCCTGAGAAGTAGCCGCGGTCGGCTAGGACGCTCAGGTTCTCCGCGCCGGTGGCCGCCTTGGCTTGCTGCGCCATGTTGGCGAGCTGGTGGCGGTCGTGGCCTTGGTTCGTCACCTCGTGGGCGACGACCAGGTGGTGCTCGGCGTCGACCGCGACCTGCACGTTGTAGCCGACCAGGCCCGTCCCTTTGCCGTTGGTCGCCATCGCGCGGGCATCCGGATCGGTCAGCGAGATCTGCCGATCGGGCGCTTGGGCGACCTCGGCTTCCATGACCTTCAGCTCGCGCACTTGCCGCCGCAGCGAGGCGAGCCGCTCCTTCAGGCGATCACCGCGCAGCTCAGCTTCTTCGCCCTCCTGCCGGTCGGCCGTGTCGAGCGCCTGCAAATAGCGCTCGATGCTCGTCTCGGCTTGTTCGATCCGTCGCCGCACCGCGGCCGGCGTGTAGTTCTTGTCCCGCGTGTTCACCGCCTTGAAGCGGCTGCCGTCGACCGCCACCACGCCGCCAGTCAGCAGGCCGACCTGCCGGCAGATCTCGACGAAAGCGGCGCAGGCCGCGCGGAGCGCCTCGCCATTGTCGCGGCGGAAATCGGCGATGGTCTTGAAGTCCGGCGCGAGCTTGCCCAGCAGCCACATCAGCTCAGTGTTGCGCCGGGCTTCGCGCTCCAGCCGCCGGCTTGACTGCACTTGGTTGAGGTAGCCGTAGAGGTAAAGCTTCAGCATCGCTCCCGGATGGTAGCCTGGACGGCCGGTGGACGCGGCCCGCACCCGTTCGAAGCCGAGCCCCGCGAGATCCAGTTCGTCCACGAAGACATCGATCACCCGGACCGGGTTCTCCTCGGGGGCGTAGTCCTCAAGGTACTCCGGTAGCAGCGCGCGCTGGCGCCGATCCTCACCCTCGATGAAGCGTGCCATTCACCGCCTCCGAAGCCTGCTCAGAGGCCAAGGTGCTTCGCGGTTTTCACACAGCCTCCACCCTGCAGCGACCTTCGGAAGTCCGCTGGTAGCCAACGGAACGGGAGGCGCTCGCGCCCTTAGAAGACGTTCGCCGGGGGTTGTCGATCGGGTCGCGCAACAGCCCAATAGGTCGAGGCGACCAACGCCCCGACGAGAGCACTCGCCAGAAGGATTGGGTGCCCAAGAACCGACCAGCTCTCAGCCCCAGCGCCAGTGGCGCGAAGAAGTAGCGCGAGTCCGAGATACACGACGAATAAGCCTGCGCCCGCACCCACCAGCGCTGTCGTCCTTAGCGTCGACCACTGGCGTGCTCGGAGAAAGAGAAATGCGGGAAAGCCAAATACGAGCATCGCGAAATACCCGAACGCGACCGCGACGATGATGACGACCGCGGAAACCCGCAGCGCGGGAAGCAGCGCGTATGCCCCACCGATGAAAAGCGGCACCCATAGCGGCGCGATCCAGAATGCAATCGTCGCCCGCGCAGGTTTCGCGAGGATGGTCACGCCGGCCAACAGAAACCCGACGCCCGGCGCGATGTTCAGCACAACACCTAAGGCGGTGATCGGCGCGTTGAACCTTAGAGCTTCCCACAACATGAAAAACGGTGGGATTAAGGCCAAGGCTCCTATGCCGATGAGGACTATTCCCAAAAACCACGACTTGAGGATCATTGAAAATCGCCTTGAACGCGCGCTGCTCCAAATTGCATGCCTAAGATGAACGTCCGGTTCCCACCCACCCCCAGCCGAAGTTCAGAAAGTCTGCTTGTCGGCCGATGTCAGCTCACCCGCCCAGCCACCGGACCCTGGGCGCGATCGATCAGGTCCAGCCATTCCGGGAAGCAGGTGGACCAGTCGAACTGATGCGCCGCCGCCTGGATGCTCTGGCATTTGTCGCGGAAGGCGGTCGGGTTGGCCCGGTAGTGTTCGAGGGTGTCGCTGACGAAGGCGACGAACCTGTCCGCCTCGATGGGCGCGATGATCCCGCCGCCCTGATACGCCCGCAGCGGAAAGTGGCCGACCGGCGTGCCGATCACCAGGCGGCCCGCAGCGGCCGCCTCCATCACGGGAAGCTGCGCCGCCTCGCTGATGGAGCTCGTCAGGACGCAGTCCACCGTACGGTAGAAGTCGGGCATGTCGTGAAACGAGGTCTGGTTTCCGGTGGAGCCCGCCACCTTGAATTCCAGGCCGGCGTTGCGCGCCGCAGCCTCGGCGAGGTGGCCGCGCTTCCACTCGACGTCGTAGGTGACGACCGACATCGAAGACGCATATCCGACCACCTCCAGTCGCGACGGGATCGGCGCATGGAAGTCGTCGAACCCGACCCCCAGCGAGACCACGGCCGGGGCTCGCCGCACGCCCTGCATCATCGAGGCGCAATAGACGAAATAGCTGACCACGCCATAGGCGGCGAAGTCGTCGAAGATCTCCCGCCCCTTCTGTTCGATCAACATCCTGATGTCGTTCTCATGGTGAGAGACGACGATCATCTTCGACGGCGGGACGCCATAACTGTCGGTCAGCGTGCGCACCCCGTCCGGCGCGGTCAGGATCAGGTCGTAATAGCGGCCCAGCTCGGCGAAATAGGCCGAATGATCGGACTGCCAATTGAGGATGTCGGCGACCACGCCTTGGCGCCAGAGCCGCGTCATCACGTCATAGTAGACGCGCCCGTGGGACCATTTCGGATATCCGTAGATCAGAATTCGCGGGCCGCTCGACTTGAGCTGGCTCCGCAGCCTCAGGCGCGGATCGATCAGGTATTGCTGGACCGCGCGGCGATCTATCCCGCCGCCGTTGGCCGGAACTGAGCCGCCGGCGACCTCGCCGCACCACATTTCCGAGGCGATGAAGCATTCCCAGGTGCTGCACGTGCTGCGGCTCGCCGTCACCCGGCCGTCGGGCTCGGCGCAGAGGTAGTTGTCGCCTCGCTTCAGGCCGAAGAGGCCGCGCTCCAGGGGGACGAGCTGCAGGGACGGCGCCGCGGAGGTCTCGCCGGCGCACGTCGAGACGCCGAGATCATCGTCGCGGCGGTCTATCGGGCGCTCCACGCCGCCGGCCCGCCAGGTCAGGCGCACGGAGCGTCCGGCCGGGCCGAAGCCGGGAGCGGCCGCGAGGAAGGCGTTCGACGCGACCGTCTCGACATCGCCGTGCCTCAGCACCCCGTCAGGGCCGACATAGAGCACCGTGCCGAAGACGGTGAACACGCGCGCGGGCGGACGCTCGCGAGCGTTCATCAGGCGCCGACCCCGATCTCGTCGCGCCGCCTGAGGAAGAAATCCAGGTTGCTCTGCAGCCGGCCGTTGGCCGGTTCAAGGTCGAGCGCCGCGCGGCCCCAGTCCACCGCCAGCTCCATGACGTTCAGCCGCCAGGCGGCGATCGCGCCGAGGTCGTGAAGCCGCGAGCCCCAGCAGTGGCTGTCGTCCAGGTAGCTGTTGGTGCGCCGGGTCTTCTGAAGCCCGTTGGCGCAAGCCCAGAACAGGTTCTGCCAATCGCCCGCGGAATGCAGATGTTCGGCGATGTCGAGCCAGATCTCGCGCCGGTGCGGCGCCTCCAGGCGGGCGCGCTCCAGCCAATGCATCTTCCTGTCGGGCTGGATGCGCGCGAGGTAGCGCATCGCCTCCGAGCGCTCCTCGCCCCAGGTGCTGGTCGGCAGCGCCAGGTAGCGATCGAACAGGGGCGCGGCCTCCTCGAACCGCCCGGCGTACATGTAGTCCCGTCCCAGCCAGAAGCAGATCTGGCCGTCGTCGGGATCCTCCGCGTGCGCCAGCTCCATCAGCGGCATGTACTGGCGGCGGGTGTCCTTGCCGTGGTCCTGCACCTCGGACATCACGATCTCGGGGCAGTCGCGAACGACTTCCGGGCCGGAGCTGAACAGGGCTTCGTGGACCGGACGCCGGAACCGGTAGCCCGAGCGGTGATGGAAGTTCTTCGCCGACCAGCCGCGCAGGATCGTCGGATCCCCCACCGCGGCCCGGTAGGCCACGCGGTTGCAGATCGCCGTGGTGTCCGCTGTCCAGGCGGCCTCCAGGGCCGGCCGCCAGCCGGGCTCGAGATAGCGGTCCATGTCCATCGTGCAGCAGACGTCGACGTCGGCCGGGATCAAGGCCATGGCGGCGTTGCGCGCGAGATCGAACCGCCAGGGACGGATGGCGATGCGGTGGACGACGACGCCCAGGGCCTCCAGGCGCTCGACGGTGCCGTCCGTGCTGCCGGTGTCGGCGACGATCCGGTAGTCGGCGTCGGCGGCGGAATTGGCCCAGCGCTCGGCGTGCGCCGCCTCGTTGAGCGCGATCGTGTAGACGGCGACCTTCATGCGCAGAGCGCCGGGTTGGCGGGGCGGCGGCTAGCGGACAAGGCCGCTCCCTCCCCGCTTCCTGATCGCCACCAGGCCGCCGAGCAGCCGCGCGCGGGCGAGTTCGTAATGGCTGTCGAAGAAGATGATTTCGGCGATCTCGCCGGTCATGCCGCCGATGCCGAGCGGATCGATCGAGCGGGGCGCGCCATATTGCTGGATCTCCCTGAGCAGGGTCTTGGTGAGGGTGATCGTCTCCGGCTGCTCGCCAGGCGGCTGCCAGTCCAGGTCCTCGATGAAATACCAGCCTCCGTCGCCGAGCAGCGGAAAGAGCGCCTTCAGGGTGAGCTGTTGGTCGTAGGAGGCATGGCTGCCGTCGTCGATGATCACGTCGAAGCTCGCCGGCGCGAATTTCCCCGCGACCTTGCGCAGGTCCGCAAGCTTGGACTGATCACAGACGAAGGACTTGAACCTATCGGTATTGAGCGCGGAAAAGTCCGTGAGATCGAGCCCCGTCACTTCGACGAAGGGGAAATAGGCCTGCCAGAGCTGCACCGAAGGCGTGTTGTTCTGGTTCCCTTCCGCCAGCCCGCGGCACAGGCCGATCTCCATCAGCCGGCGCATCGAGAAGCGCCGGCTTGCCAGCAGCTGGTCGTAGGCGCGGGCGTAGGCGTGGCGGTTGCCGGTATGGCGGTTCTTGTCGGTGTCGAAGCGATCCGCCAGGTCCGTGAAGCTGGGCAGATGGGTCAGCGGATCCGACAGTCGCGAGATCAGCGATCGGCTTTCGCCGATCTGCGGATCATGCCGCGCGGTCCACAGGTGAACGCCGAACACCCGCTCGTCATTGAGATAGTCCGCCAGCTCGGCGACCGGCCGCCGAAAGCAGTCGCTTTCCGTCCAGTCGATGGCGTTGAAGAACTGCGGGCTGAACACCTGCTCGCGCAACTCGGCCCCGTCCTCCGAGGCGATGTAGTCCGACAGCAGCTTCGGGCCGACGTCGCCGAACGTCCGCGCGGAGGCTTCGAAGAAGCGGGCGAGCGACAGTTCGTAGAGATTGCGAAGGTGGCGACTGTATCGCGGGGCGGCGATCACATTGCCGCAGACGAAATGCTCGTCCCGGGGGCCGCTGCGCCATTGCAGGTTGAAGAAGTGCTCGCCGCGGAAGGCGAAGGGGCGCAGCAGGACGACGTCCCCATCCATCCAGAGGCCGCCGTGCTCGTAGAGGACGGCGTAGCGGAAGATGTCGCTGAAGTAGCGGATCTCCGAACCCGCCATGATCCGGTCGAACAGGGCGCGGGGCACGACGTCGGAGGCCTGCTTCAAGTCCACGCCATGGGCCGCGAGGAAGTCGAGCCGTTCCGGCGAATAGCTCCAGACCTGCACCGGGTGGCCCGCGCGCCGCATGGAGGCGGTCGCGGCGATCAGCACGTCGTGCCGGGCGTTCGGCGACAGCACTTCATAGAAGAGGTGGATCTGCGGCAGCACTGGATCGGCGCAGTTCAGGACCTCGGCGATCTTGCCGTCGAAGGCCCGTGATTGCGCGCGGCGTTGCGTCGGAGACTCCGCCGCCTCCAGGAAAGGCGCCAGGCGCCGGAACGTCTCCTTGGTGGAGAGGGGCTCGACCTCAGCGCCGGATGAGGCGACGGGCGGCGACGTCGCTGCAACGGCAGCTTGCGGCTGCGACAGCCGGGCGGCGACGGCAAGAGGCTGCCCCAGGTCTCGCAGTGCGCTTCGCACCTCCTGCGGCGCGAGGGTGGCGATCCAGGCTTCGCTGTCGGCGATCCCGTAGGTGACGACGAGCCGCTCGCCGTCGGGATGCCAGGCGAGGCCGGCGGCGAACTCCACGCCGTGGCCATGGAAGCAGAACGGCTGCGTAAGACGCTTGAGGCGCGACGCCGCGTCGAACCACACGAAGCGATGGCGATATTCTCGCCCTCCGCCGTTCAGCACCCGCGCTTCATGCACCAGGGCCAGCCAGCCCCCGTCGAAGGCGAGCAGCTGCGAGCTGCCCCGGAACTGGTCGGCCTGGACGGCGGGAGAGCTCTCCTCGACCGTGCACGCCTGGTCGTCGACGATCCGGGTCGGGTCACAGAGATAGATGAAGTTCAGCACGTCGCCGGACACCTGAGGCATCCAGTTCTTCTCGTGCTGCTGCGGGCCCTCCGGCCGCAACACGCGCCAGTCGGCCAGCCGGGCGTCGCCGGCGGGATCCTCGACGATGCGGGCCAGCACCTGTTCGCACCAGCCCTCGGCGTTGAGCTCGCGAATGCAAGCCGTGCACCAGAGCGCGTCGCGCCAGACGAACGGACGCAGATCCTCGAACCCCTGGACCAGCGGCCAGCCGGGCTCAGGCATGTCGGCGGGCGTGCGGATTTCGGCTGCCGACCGAACGCTCAGGTCCGGATCGAGACGGAGCAGGAAATTGCGCGTGTGGATGGGGGCGCTGTCGGACGTCGGATACCGTCGGATGTCGCCCTCGGGATACTGCTCGTCGATCCGATAGTTGACGGCGCGCTGCACCAGCAGCAGCCCATCGCCCTGCCGGGCGATCGACGGATTGGTCGGCCGAAAGTCGTCCGGCGGGGTAAATCCGACCGGCTTCGCCGTAAATGACGGCATCAACTCCGCGAGCGGTGAAAGATAGAACCTCAGGTTCGAACGCGCGAGGTTTCGCGTGGCCTCGGGAACCGATCGGTCGAGGGCCAGGCCGTCGCAGACGGCGAAACCACGGTCCTTGCGGCGCCGGTCCTTGGCGTAGTTGGCGGCGATCGAGAACTCTTCCCGCAGGCCGTGCCGATAGATCCAGTCTTCGACGAAGAGGATGTCCTCGTCGGGAGAGCACAGCTCGAGGCCTCGTTCGGAAAACAGCGTGCTGAGGTGGTTGGCGCCCTTGATCCGGTAGTGACGGGCCAGATCGTACAGCGGCTCGGCCCGACTGGGACGCTCGTTGTAGGCCGCCAGGGCGGCGCCCACGAAACCGGCCTCGTCCCCCATCTCACGCAGGCAGCGCGCCAGCCGCACGCGCGCCACCCAGGCCTCCTCGACCCAGCCCCCGGCGGCGGCGCGCCTGGCGTAGGCCTGCGCCGCCTCTTCGAGCCTGCCGCCGTCCTGGTAGGATTGCGCGAGGTAGAACAGATGCCGGGTGTTGTCGGGGTCTTTTTCCAGCGCCCCCTTGAGCAGCTGAACGTCGCGGTCGAACTTGTCGACCCGGTTGGCGCCGCTCGCGTGATCCCGATACCAGGCGCTGCGCAACCGCTGCACGCCGCCAGGAACGTCGAGGTACTCGTGCGTGACCCCATGGTACCAGGCCCCGGCGTCACGGCGGACCAGGCGGGTGTTCCAGTATTTCAACCCGCCGGTCGAACGCTGCAGGAGCTGGTATCCGGCGGCCTGCAGCTGCGAGGGGAAACCTTCCGCCTCGACGACCAGCTCCATGTCCGCGTCGTCGAACAGGATATAGTCGAACGGCAGGTCGCAAGCGTAGGCGCATCGCAAGGCGGCGTTGCGCGCCTGCTCGAAATTCTCGAACGGGAACGCGTGGAGTTCGCCGGGCAGGCCGCGCGCGGCAAAAAAGCTGCGAATGAACTGCTGGGTGCCGTCCGTCGAGCCGGTGTCGCCGATCACCCAGCAGGAGATGTAGGGCGCGACGGCCTCGAGGCAGCGCTCGAGATTGGCCATCTCGTTCTTGACGATCATGTTGAGACAAAGAGAGCTGTAGCCGGCCATGATCCCCCCACTGGTCGGACCCCGGCGTGCTCGCGCAAGGCGGCGCCGACGGCAGTCCGGCGCACATCTTGGGGTCGCGCCCGAACGGGACGTGACCTGGCTCTCAGGGGCCGCTCAGCAGGATAGGTGGCCGGGAAACCGCCGACCTATCTTATGATGGACATGCTGTCGGTCGAGGCCGCCGGCGGGAGGCCCGCGACCCATGGATGCTAAGGGCGGCAACGGAACGGCGTCGAGCCGGCGCCGCATCGTCATCGCCTCGACCGCGTTTCTCCTGGCGCAGGGGCGCATCCGCGCCTCGGCGAGAACCCGCGCCGATCCAAGGATGTCCATCCTGTCTCCTGTGCTGCAACCCGGCGTGACCCTGCTTTCGGCGCCGATCGAGCTCGCCGGCGACTGGGGCGGGATGATCCCCCATTCCGCCGTTCAGGTTCTCGAACTGATGCGCCGCGCCTGCCTCGAAGAGGTCCCGCTTGTTTCGGACCGGCAGCCGACCCGCATCCGCGTCGACGAGCACACGACCGGGCCGCCGGCCGTCTGGCTGCACGCCGACGGCAGCACCACCGCCTGGATCGTCGTCGACATCGGCGAGCGCGCCTGGGCGCAGCTGGCCTACCAGTTCGGCCATGAGCTGGGACACGTCGCCGCCAACTCTTGGCTGCCGCACGCCGTGCCGAAAGGCCCCTCCCAGTGGCTCGAGGAGGCCCTGGTCGAGGCCTTCTCGCTGCGCGGGCTGGGCCGGCTCGGCGCGACCTGGCGGCGGACGCCGCCCTTTCCGGGCGACAACGCCTATGGCGAGGCGATCATGGCCTACCGCAGCAAGATCCTGGAGGACTACCGCCGCCTCGCCGCCGACCAGGGCGGGCTCGGCGACGCCAGGGCCTGGTTCGCGCGCCACCGCGCCAGGATCGAAGCCGGCGACGGGCTCAATGCCTATGCCCGCGCCGCATCGCTGCTGATCCTGGCTGAGTACGAGCGGGCCCCGGCCTGCCTCGCGGCGATCGGAGCGCTGAACCGCTGGCCCGGCCGCACCGCCCTCCCGCTTGGCGACTACCTCGACCAGTGGAAGGCCAGCTGCGTCGAACTCTCGGCATCGACGCGGCTTCCGGCCTTCTTGATGGCGCAGTTCCAGCCCGGCTGACAAAGAAAGAGCGGGCCGAAGCCCGCTCGAAGGTGGCAGTCCCGGGCTGGCGCCGGTCAGGAGGTCCCGACCGGCGCCGCCGGCTCACAGCAGGTGCTTGCCTCCCAGGTGGGGACCATGCTCGCCGTGGCTGGGGCTGTAGCCATGCGCCGGCACACGACCGTGGGTGGGGTCGCTGTAGGCGCCCGCGCCGCCGGTATGCGCCTGGTCGTCCTTCACCGCCTGCAGCGGCGTCGTCGCCGTCGTGGTGACCTTGCTGGTTCCCACGAAGTCCTGGGGCTTGAACAGGCTTCCGCCGGTAAAGATCGACAGGAAGTTGAACAGGCTGGACAGCGAGCCGGTGGTCAGGAAGTCGGACAGTGCGTTCAGCAGGGCTAGCGCTCCGCCGGTGGTGACCCCACCGGTTCCACCGCCGCCGAAACCACCCAGGAAGGTCGTACCCTGGGTCGAGCCTGCGAGGGTATTCCCGGATCCGGCGCCGACGTAGTCCGGGACAGGTCCCGAGGTGGTCGAGCCGAGGTCCGACACCGTCGACAGGGACGTGAGGCTCGTCGTCAGCGGCTGGGTGGCGGATGTCGTCACCGTCAACTGCTGATTCTGCCCGCCGCCGGCGCCGGTCGGTCCCCTCGGACCTGTGGCGCCCGTCGGACCTGGCGAGCCGGTGGCTCCGGTCGCACCCGTCGACCCGCGCGGACCGGTGGCTCCGGTCGGGCCGGTGGCTCCGCTCGAACCCGTCGGACCCGTCGAACCCGTCGAACCCCGCGGACCGGTGGCTCCGGTGGCTCCGGTCGGGCCGGTGGCCCCGCTCGAACCCGTGGGACCCGTCGAACCCGTCGACCCCCGCGGACCAGTAGCTCCGGTGTCTCCGGTCGGGCCGGTGGCCCCACTCGAACCCGTGGCGCCCGTCGAACCCGTCGATCCCCGCGGACCGGTGGCTCCCGTGGCTCCGGTCGGGCCGGTGGCCCCACTCGAACCC
>Ga0207703_10004379_pt1 | contig 11607 bp, 7 predicted proteins | sample KBSSwiS12_FD_184304 | JGI IMG/M metagenome (GOLD analysis project Ga0207703, IMG submission 184304) | Switchgrass rhizosphere microbial communities from Kellogg Biological Station, Michigan, USA - KBS Switchgrass S1-2 (SPAdes) (version 2) | ecosystem: Host-associated > Plants > Roots >... | reverse complement strand
GGCAAAGCTCCATGCCGACCGCCTCCACGGTGTCGTAGAGCGCAGCGTCGTCGCCGGGCGGGGGCGGGACGCCGTCGCCGCTGGCGCCGGCGTGCGGATCGTCGCTGCACGCGGCCATCCAGTTGCAGCTGAGCTTGACGCGATCGAGCGCGATCGGCGCGGCGAGGAGGTTGGTGATCGCCTCGCCCACTGCCATCCGACCGGACGCGGGCGCATCGGCGACGGCGAGCGGCGTCCGCTCGCCCATCGCCATCGCCTCGCCGGCGCAGCCGCGGTAGTCGGCGAGGGTGATCGCGCAATCGGCGACCGGCACCTGCCACGGCCCGACCATCGGATCGCGGCACGACAGGCCGCCGACGGTGCGGTCGCCGATCGTGATCAGGAAGCGCTTGCTGGCGACCGTGGGGTGGCGCAGGACGTCGAACGCGACGGTCTTCAATTCGACGTCGGCGAGGTCGAGCGGCGGCAGCACGAGCCGATGGCGGCGCACGTCGCGGTGCATCTTCGGCGGCTTGCCGAGGAGAACGTCCATCGGCATGTCGATGGGCGCAGCGCGATCGTCATCGGGCGACGCCACGGCGAGCGGGTCGAGCGCGCCGACGACGAGCTCGCGCGCATCGGTCGCGACGCCGACGACGGCGTACGGGCAGCGCTCGCGCACGCACATCGCGTCGAAGAGCGGCAGCGCCTCCTTGGCGACCGCCATGACGTAGCGCTCCTGGCTCTCGTTGCACCAGATCTCCTTCGGCGCCAGGCCGCTCTCCTCGACCGGCACCTTGCGCAGGTCGAAGCGCGCGCCGCGGCCGGCGCCGTCGACGAGCTCGGGGAACGCATTGGAGAGGCCTCCGGCGCCGACGTCGTGGATCGCCAGGATCGGGTTCGAGTCGCCGAGCGCGGCACAGTGGTTGATGACCTCCTGCGCACGGCGCTGGATCTCGGGATTGCCGCGCTGCACCGAATCGAAGTCGAGCTCGGCGGCGTTGGCGCCGGCGGCCATCGAGCTCGCCGCGCCGCCTCCCATGCCGATGCGCATGCCGGGCCCGCCGAGGTGGACCAGCAAGGTCCCGGCCGGGAACTCGATCTTGTGCGTCAGCGACGCCGCGATCGCGCCGAGGCCGCCGGCGATCATGATCGGCTTGTGGTAGCCGCGGCGCTGCGTGGCGCCGCCTTGCTCGCCCGGCACCGTCTGCTCGTAGACGCGAAAATAGCCGCACAGGTTCGGGCGGCCGAACTCGTTGTTGAAGGCGGCGCCGCCGAGCGGGCCGTCGAGCATGATCTGCAGCGCGCTGGCGATGTGCTCGGGCTTGCCGTAGCGCTCCTTTTCCCACGGCTCGTCGGTGCCCGGCAAGTGCAGGTTCGAGACGCTGAAACCGGTCAGACCCGCCTTGGGACGCGAGCCGCGACCGGTCGCGCCTTCATCGCGGATCTCGCCGCCGGCGCCGGTCGACGCGCCCGGGAACGGCGAGATCGCGGTCGGATGGTTGTGCGTCTCGACCTTCATCAGCGCATGGACGAGCTCGCGCCGCGCCGAGTAGCGTGGTGCATTGGTAAAGCCCTCGGGCAACCAGCGCTCGACCTCGTGGCCCTGCATCACCGCGGCGTTGTCGCTGTAGGCGACGATGGTGTGCCGAGGCGAGAGCTTCTCGGTGTTCCTGATCATCTGGAACATCGAGAGCGGCTGCGCCTCGCCGTCGATCGTGAAGGTCGCGTTGAAGATCTTGTGGCGGCAGTGCTCGCTGTTGGCCTGCGCGAACATCATCAGCTCGACGTCGCTCGGGTTGCGGCCGAGCGCGACGAAGGCGTCGAGGAGGTAGTCGATCTCGTCGGCCGACAGCGCCAGGCCGAAGTCGCGGTTGGCCGCCACTAGCGCGCCGCGCCCGCCGCCGAGGACGTCGATCGCGACGCTCGGCCGCGCCGGCTGCTCGTCGAAGAGATGGCGCGCATCCTCGGGGTCGAAGAAGACGCACTCGGTCATGCGGTCGTGGAAGAGCGCCGCGACGGCGGTCCGCTCTTGGCCCTCGAGCGCCACGGCACGGCCGATGAACGGCTTCTTGAGCGCGAGCGAGAACTCGGTGACGCGCTCGATCCGGTGCACGACGAGTCCGCAGTTGCGCGCGATGTCGGTCGCCTTCGACGCCCAGGGCGAGATCGTGCCGAGACGAGGCGCGACGACGATCGTGGCGCCGCCATCGGTCGCACGCGCCGGCTCGCCGTAGCGCAGCAGCGCGGCGAGGCGGTCGGTGTCGGCGCGCGTCAGCGGCGAATCGCTCCAGACCCAATGGACGTGGCGCGCGGCGACGCCATCGATGCGGGCGACGCGGCCCTGCAGCCTGGCGAGGAGTGCCGCGGCGCGAAACCCCGGCAACGCGTTGCCGCCTTCGAAGCGGGCGAGGTGCTTGGGCGCGGTCGTCACACGAAGGCGGTCGGCGGGTGCGGAAGACGGGCTTCGCCACGCCTTTCGGCAGTGGGGCGACCCCGGTGGAAACCCGTGATTCTAGGGCCCCGATGCGATAATTCGACGATGACGATCACCATCAAGAACGAGGCCGAGATCGCCGCCATGCGGGTCGCCGGCCGGCTCGCCTCGGAGGTGCTCGACATGTTGACGCCGCACGTCAAGCCGGGCGTCACCACCGAGGCGATCGACAAGATCGCGCACGATCACATCGTCTACGAGCAGAACGCGGTGCCGGCGCCGCTCAACTACGCGCCGCCCGGCTACACGCCGTACCCGAAGTCGATCTGCACGTCGATCAACCACCAGGTCTGCCACGGCATTCCGAACGACCGGCCGCTCAAGAACGGCGACATCGTCAACATCGACGTCACCGTGATCAAGGACGGCTGGCACGGCGACACCAGCCGGATGTTCGTCGTCGGCGAAGGCTCGATCGCGGCGAAGCGCCTGATCCAGATCACCTACGACGCGATGTGGAAGGGAATCGTCAAGGTCAAGCCCGGCGTTCGCCTCGGCGACATCGGCAGCGCGATCCAGCTGTTCACCGAAAGTCAGGGCTTCTCGGTCGTGCGCGAGTTCTGCGGCCACGGCATCGGCCAGCGGTTTCATGAGGACCCGCAGGTCCTGCACTACGGCAAGCCGGGCACGCTCGACGAATTGAAGGCCGGCATGACCTTCACGATCGAACCGATGGTCAACGCCGGCAAGCGCGACATCCGCGAGGCCGGCGACGGCTGGACCATCGTCACGCGCGACCGGTCGCTGTCGGCGCAGTGGGAGCACACCGTGCTCGTCACCGACACCGGCTACGAGGTGATGACGCTCTCGGCCGGGTCGCCGCCGCCGCCGGCCTTCGTCGCCGGCTAGCGAGGGCCTTGGCGTGAATACGCGCGATCCGACCGCCGCAGCCACGGCGCCGGCCGCGGGCGACGCCGCGCCGCCGCGCGCGCCGGCCGAGATGCGCGCGCGATTTCGCGTCCTCAAGGCCGAGCGGCTGGCGCGCTTCATCGAAGCCCGACCGACCGCGCGAGCCGCGCTTCGCCTGGTCCGCGCGCTCGCCAACGACGTCGACGACACCTTGTCGGCGCTCTGGCGCGACGCCGGCATGCCCGACGACGCGGCGCTGGTCGCCGTCGGCGGCTACGGCCGCGGCGAGCTCTTCCCCTATTCCGACGTCGACGTCCTCGTCCTTCTGCCCTCCGCCGCGCCGGCCGAGGACGAGGCGCGCAGTGCCGCCACCGAGCGCTTCATCACGGGATGCTGGGACGCCGGCCTCGAGATCGGCTCGAGCGTTCGCACCGTCGACGAGTGCGTCGCGATGGCGCTGTCCGACGTCACGGTGCAGACTGCGCTCCTCGAATCGCGCTTCCTCTGCGGTGCGCGCAAGGTGTTCAAGGCCTTCGAGCGCGCCACCGGCGAGGCGATGGATGCCAGAGCATTCCTGCGCGCCAAGACGCTCGAAATGCGCCAGCGCCACCAGAAGTACGAGAACACGCCGTACTCGCTCGAGCCCAACTGCAAGGAGAGCCCGGGTGGCTTGCGCGACCTGCAGACCGTGATCTGGGTCGCGCGCGCCGCGGGCCTCGGCCGCAAGTGGCAGGAGCTCGCCGCGAACGGTCTCATCACGCCCTTCGAGGTGCGCCAGCTGCAGCGCAACGAAGGGATGCTCAAGCTGATCCGCGCCCGCCTCCACGCGATCGCCGGCCGGCGCGAGGACCGTTTGGTCTTCGACCTGCAGACGGCGGTCGCCGAAAGCTTCGGCTACAAGTCGCTCGGCGGGCAGCGCGCCTCGGAGCGCCTGATGCGGCGCTACTACTGGGCGGCCAAGGCGGTGACGCAGCTCAACCAGATCCTGATGCTCAACATCGAGGAGCGCGTCGCCGGCCTGCAGGACGCGCCGATGCGGCCGATCTCGGACAAGTTCCTCGAGCGGAGCGGCATGCTCGAGGTCGCGAGCGACGATCTCTACGAGCGCGATCCGCACGCCATCCTCGAGACCTTCCTGGTCTACCAGCAGACGGTCGGGCCGAAGGGCTTGTCGGCGCGGACCCTGCGCGCGCTCTACAACGCGCGCCACCTGATGGACGCGAAGTTCCGGCGTGACCCGGCCAACCACGCGACCTTCATGAAGATCCTGAAGGCCGGCGGCGGCCAGACGCACGCCTTCAGGCTGATGAACGAGACGAGCGTCCTCGGCCGCTACCTCTGGGCGTTCAGGCGCATCGTCGGCCAGATGCAGCACGACCTCTTCCATGTCTACACGGTCGACCAGCACATCCTCATGGTGCTGCGCAACGTGCGCCGCTTCCTGATCCCCGAGCACGCGCACGAGTACCCGTTCTGCTCGCAGCTCGCTTCGACTTTCGATCGGCCGTGGGTGCTCTACGTCGCGGCGCTTTTCCACGACATCGCCAAGGGGCGCGGCGGCGACCACTCCGAGCTCGGCATGCGCGAATCACGCCGCTTCTGCCGCGACCACGGCATCACCGGCGAGGACGCGACGCTGGTCGAGTGGCTCGTCGCCGAGCATCTGACGATGTCGCGCATCGCCCAGAAGGAAGACCTCTCCGACCCCGACGTGATCGCCGATTTCGCCGCCAACGTGGTCAGCGAGCGGCGTCTGACCGCGCTCTACCTGCTCACCGTCGCCGACGTGCGCGGCACCAGCCCGAAGGTGTGGAACGCGTGGAAGGGCAAGCTTCTCGAGGACCTGTACCGGCTGACGCTGCGTGCGCTCGGCGGCGCGCGCCCCAACCTCGACGCCGAGATCGAGGCGACCAAGCTCGAGGCGCGCCTGCTGCTGAACCTGGCGATGCTGCCGGGGACGGTCGAGGTGCCGCTCTGGCGCACGCTCGAGCTGAGCTACTTCGCGCGTCACGACGCGAGCGAGATCGCCTGGCACACCCGCTCGCTGATCGACAAGGTCGATTCCGCCAAGCCGGTCGTTCGGGCGCGCGTCAGCCCGCTCGGCGTCGGTCTTCAGGTGCTCGTCTACGCGCCCGACAAGCAGGACCTGTTCGCGCGCACCTGCGGCTACTTCGACAGCGCCAACTTCAACATCCTCGACGCCAAGGTCCACACGACGGCGACCGGCTATGCGCTCGACACCTTCCTCGTCATCAGCCCTCACCTCGAGCCGCTCTACCGCGACCTGATCGCCTACGTCGAGACGCAGCTCGCGATCGCCCTCCAGGCGACCGGGCCGCTGCCCGAGCCGAGCCGCGGCCGGATCTCGCGCCGGGTGCGCTCGTTCCCGGTGACGCCGCGCGTGACGCTGCGGCCCGACGAGCGCGCCCAGCGCTGGCTGCTCGCCGTCTCGGCGAGCGATCGCTCGGGCCTCCTCTACGCGATCTCGCGCGTCCTCGCCCGCCACGACATCAACCTGCAGCTCGCCAAGATCACGACGCTCGGCGAGCGCGTCGAGGACACGTTCCTGATCGACGGCCCGGCGCTGCAGCAGAACAAGATGCAGCTGCAGATCGAGACCGAGATGCTCGACGCGATCGCGGCATGACGTGGCGCTGATCCGCGTCAGCGCCGCCGAGGCGATCGCCGATCTCGGCCGCTTCGACACGATCGTCGACGCCCGCACTCCCGCGGAATTCGCCGAGGACCGGCTGCCCGGCGCCGTCAACTGGCCGTCGCTCGACGACGGCGAGCGCGAGGCGATCGGCACCGAGTACAAGCAGGTCTCGGCATTCGAGGCGAAGAAGCGCGGCGCCGCGCTGGTGGCGCGCAACGTCGCCGGCCACGTCGAACGCCACGTGCTCGACAAGCCGCGCGAGTGGACGCCGCTCGTCTACTGCTGGCGCGGCGGCAAGCGCAGCGGCGCGCTCGCGACCGTGCTCGAGCAGATCGGCTTTCGCGTTCACGTGCTCGAAGGCGGCTACCGCGATTTCCGCCGCGCCGTCGTCGCTGCGCTCGAGGCGATGCCGGAGCAGCTCTCGTGGCGCGTCGTCTGCGGGCCGACCGGGTCGGGCAAGAGCCGCCTGCTCGATGCGCTCGCCGCCGCGGGCGCGCAGGTCCTCGACCTCGAGCGCCTCGCCAACCATCGCGGCTCGGTGCTCGGCCTCGTGCCGGGCAGCGTGCAACCCTCGCAAAAGGCGTTCGACACTCGGCTCTGGGATGCGCTGCGCCGCCTCGATCCGGCGCGGCCCGTGTTCGTCGAGAGCGAGAGCAAGAAGATCGGCGACCTGCGCGTGCCCGAGTCGCTGATCGGGCGCATGCGCGCTTCGCCGTGTCTCTGGCTCGAGCTGGCGCTCGACGCACGCGTCGCCTTGCTCATGGCCGACTACGACTTCTTCGTCACCGACGTCGACGCGTTCTGCGCGCGCCTCGACGCGTTGCGCGCGCTGCGCGGCCGCGCCGTCGTCGATTCCTGGCAGGCCGCGGCGCGCGCCGGCCGCACGGCCGAGGTCGTTCGCGACCTGCTCGTCGCTCACTACGACCCGATCTACCTCGAGTCGATGCGGCGCAACTTCGCCGGCGTCGGCGCACCGGCCGCGACCTTGCGCTGGGACGGCAGCGATGGATCGCTGCGCGGGGCCGCGGCGGCGGCGATCGAGGGCTGAGGACTTCCCCTTAGAGCGCGACCGAGGGAGCGCCGATTGCTGGTGGCTTCTCGCCACCAGGAGGAGTCCCCATGCGAAAGCCGTCTCTCTCGCCGTCCGCGCTCGCCCTCGTCGCGCCGTTGCTGTTCCTCGTCAGCTGCGGCGGCGGCGACGACACGCCTGCCGTCGACACGTCCGCGCAGGAGTGCCAGGCGATCACCGACACCGGCTCGGTGGTCGTCGGCTCGGGCCTGCCCGGCGACCCCGCCGCTCCGGAGGCGGCGTCGGGCTACAAGGTCGGCAAGAAGGTGGTCACGACGAAGACCTACATGGTCGTCACCGCGAATCCGTACGCGAGCCGGGCCGGCTGCGACGTCCTCAAGGCGGGCGGCACCGCGGTCGACGCAGCGGTCGCGGTGCAGGCCGTGCTCGGCCTGGTCGAGCCTCAATCGAGCGGGCTCGGTGGCGGCGCGTTCATGCTCCACTACGACGCGAAGACCAAGGTCGTCGACAGCTACGACGGCCGCGAGACCGCGCCGGCAGCGGCGACGCCGAACTACCTGCGCTGGATCGACGACGTCACCGACCACAACACGCCGCAGCCGAACGCGCGCGCCAGCGGTCGCTCGATCGGCACGCCGGGCGCGGTGCGCATGCTCGAGCTGGCGCACCAGCAGCACGGGCGGACGGCGTGGAAGGACCTGTTCAAGGCCGGCATCGATCTCGCCAACAACGGCTTCGCGATCGGCGGCCGGATGGCGGCGGCGATCGAAAGCTCGCGCACCAACCTGCTCGCCGACCCCGAGGCGACCGCGACCTACTTCAACGCCGACCTCACGCCGAAGGCTCTCGGCACGACGCTGAAGATCCCCGCCTACGCGACGACGCTGAACGCGATCGCCAGCGGCGGCGCCAACGCTCTCTACACGGGGCCGATCGCCCAGGCCATCGTCGCCAAGATCCAGGCGACGACCAACGCCTCGACGGGCGCGCAGATCACGCCGGGGCGGACGACGCTCGCCGACCTGGCCGCGTACCAGGCCAAGCGGCGCGATCCGGTCTGCACCACCTACCGCGCCTATTGGGTCTGCGGCATGGGGCCGCCGTCGTCCGGCGGCATCGCCGTGGCGCAGACGCTCGGCATCCTCGAGAATTTCAACCTCTCGCTGTATCCGCCAACCTCGCTCGACATCGAAGGCGGCAAGCCGGCGGTCTTCGGGGTGCACCTCGTCAGCGAGGCCGAGCGCCTCGCCTACGCCGATCGCGACAAGTACGTCGCCGACACCGACTTCGTTGCCCTGCCGGGCGGGTCGTGGGACACGATGCTCGACAAGAACTACCTGCGCAGCCGCGCCGCGAACATCAGCTTCACGACCAGCATGGGAACGGCGCCGGCCGGCAACCTGGGTCCGGTGGGCGGATCGTCGACCACGACCGAGAACGGCACGACCCACATGACGATCGTCGACAAGGACGGCAACGCGCTGGCGATGACGACCACGGTCGAGAGCACGTTCGGCGCGTTCCACATGACCAACGGGTTCATCCTCAACAACCAGCTGACCGACTTCTCGGCAGCGCCGACCGACAACACCGGCGCGCTGATCGCGAACCGGGTCGCCGCCGGCAAGCGGCCGCGCAGCTCGATGGCGCCGACGCTCGTCTTCAAGAAGGCCGCCGACGGCACACGCGGCGACTTCTACATGGGCACCGGATCACCGGGCGGGAGCACGATCATCCAGTACGTCGCCAAGACGCTGGTCGGCGTCCTCGACTGGGGGCTCGACGCGCAGCAGGCGACGTCGATGGTCGATTTCGGCGCCGCCAACAGCCCGACGACGAACGTCGGCGGCGAGCATCCGAACATCAACGCCACGTCGAACGGCGCGAGCGATCCGCTCGTCACCGGACTGCGAGCGATGGGTCACACGGTGTCGGTGAGCGCGCAATCGAGCGGCACGTCGACGATCGTCCGCGTGCCGGGCAACGGCTCGACGGTGCTCACCGGCGGCGCCGACCCGCGGCGCGAGGGCGTCGTCCTCGGCGACGCGATCACACCCTGAAACGACAACGGCCTCGGATCGCTCCGAGGCCGTTGCGCGAGGAGAAGCGCGGATCAGGTGGTCTTGCGACGGCGCTTGGCCATGAAGCCCACCGCGCCGAGGCCGGCGAGGAAGAGCGCATACGTCTCGGGCTCGGGGACGGCGGCGGTGACGGCGATCGCGCCCGTCCTGGGCAGGTTCGTCTCCTGCAACCAGTACACGTCGGCCGCGAAGTACGCGGGGTAGGTGCCCGGCGGGAGCGTGCTCAACACCAGGAAGTCGTTGATGACCGCATTGGCGACCGTGAACTCGAGCGGGCCGCCGTAGCCGGGGCCGCCGTTCTTGCAGTCCGCCGAGCAGGCGATTCCGAACTGGAAGGTGCCGAACGGCGGATTCACGGCATTGGGCGAGTCGACCGTGAAGGACTGTCCGGTCGAGTCGGTGATGCCCGTGATGTCGCCCGCCGCGACGCCCGTGCCGTTGAACGAGAACACGTGATGGCCGCCGGTCGAGACGAAGTTGAACTCCGGATCGAGCGTGATCTTGAAGTCGACGCTGGTGCCGTCCTGAAGCAGCGACACCGTGCCGTACGTCGGTGCGCCGAACGTCCCGACATCAGTGAGGTTGAAAAGAAAGTCGACTGCGGCGGCCGGCAGCGCGACCGCGCTGAGGCCGATGGCGGCGACCGTGGAGAGAAGACGAGTGCGAAGCTTCATGCGATGGACCTTTGATGTTTGCTGCATGTGTTCCGCAGCGAGTGCACGCAGTATCCGAAAGACGCGCGTGCATCGGTCCCCCGTGAGCCCGGGATATTCGCATCAACGAGTAACGCAACTTCGCGATCGCGTGCCGTTGGTCACGGCCACGGCGACCGCTTGAGTGTTACCCCACGTTCGCGGGATTGCGGTGATCGTGTTCCTGCAGAAATCGCGCGAGCTCTTCGGAGCCGCCGATCAGGCGCCCGCCGACGAATACCTGCGGCACCGTCTGCGCGTTCGCGATCGCGCCGAGCGCCTTGCTGCGAATCGTGTGCGGCAGGGGAATCTCGGCGTAGTCGTACCCCGCCTCGCTCAGCATCCTCTTCGCTTGGGCGCAGAACGAGCAGCCCTCACGCGTCAGGATCGCGATCGGCTCCGGCACTTTCGCGTTCGGGTCGAGATAGCGCAGCATGGTGTCGGCATCGGAGACCTCGAACGGATCACCCGGCTTCTGCGGCTCGAGGAACATCTTCTCGATCTTCTTGTCGCGCACCAGCATCGAGTAGCGCCACGAGCGCTTGCCGAAGTTGAGATCGCTCTTGTCGACGAGCAGGCCCATCGCCTCGGTGAATGCGCCGTTGCCGTCGGGCAGCAGGAGCACGTTTTCGGCCTCCTGGTCCTTGCCCCACTCCTCCATCACGAACGGGTCGTTGACGGCGACGCAGACGATGGTGTCGATGCCGTGCTGCTTGAATACCGGCGCGAGCTCGTTGTAGCGCGGCAGGTGGGTCGAGGAGCAGGTGGGCGTGAATGCGCCGGGCAGCGAGAAGACGATCACGTTCTTGCCGGCGAACAGATCGTCGGTCGTGACCGTTGCCCATTCGCCGTTGCGGCGAATCCGGAAGGCGACGTCGGGCACGGTCCGCCCTTCATGGTTGGGGAGGATCTGTTCGGCCATGGCGATCGGATGCGAGAGGAAGGAGCGGACGATGGCGCAGCAATCCGCGCGCCCGGCTCAGCCCATGTGGAGGCCGCCGTTGACCGAGAAATCCGCGCCCGTCGCGAAGCCCGACTCGTCCGACGCGACCCAGGACACGATCGAGGCGATGTCCTGCGGCGTGCCCAGCCGCTTGACCGGAATGCCCGAGACGATCTTGTCGAGGACCTCCTGGCGAATCGCCTTGACCATGTCGGTGGCGATGTAGCCGGGGCTGACGGTGTTGACGGTCACGCCCTTGCTCGCCACTTCCTGCGCCAGCGCCATCGTGAAGCCGTGCATGCCGGCCTTGGCGGCCGAGTAGTTGGTCTGGCCGAACTGGCCCTTCTCGCCGTTCACCGACGAGATGTTGATGATGCGGCCCCAGCCGCGCTCGACCATGTCGTCGATGACTTGCTTGGTGACGTTGAACAGGCTCGTCAGGTTGGTCTCGATGACGGCGTCCCAGTCGGCGCGCGTCATCTTGCGGAACATGCCGTCGCGGGTGATGCCGGCGTTATTGACGAGCACGTCGATCGGGCCGTGCTCGGCGCGCACCTTGGCGAACGCGGCGACGGTCGAATCCCAGTCGCCGACGTTGCCCATCGAGGCGTAGAAGGAATAGCCCAGCGCCGCCTGCTCGCCGAGCCACTTGGCGTGGTCGCGGCTCGGTCCGCAGCCGGCGATGACCGTGAAGCCGTCGTGATGGAGTCGCTGGCAGAGCGAAGTGCCGATGCCGCCCATTCCCCCCGTGACGTAGGCCGTCTTCCTTCGGTCGGTCATCGGATCGAACCTCTCATCGTTCGACGCACAGTGCAACCCCCATGCCACCGCCGATGCACAGGCTCGCGATCCCTTTCTTGGCGTTGCGCTTGCCCATCTC
>Ga0207703_10004373_pt1 | contig 11614 bp, 5 predicted proteins | sample KBSSwiS12_FD_184304 | JGI IMG/M metagenome (GOLD analysis project Ga0207703, IMG submission 184304) | Switchgrass rhizosphere microbial communities from Kellogg Biological Station, Michigan, USA - KBS Switchgrass S1-2 (SPAdes) (version 2) | ecosystem: Host-associated > Plants > Roots >... | reverse complement strand
ATGTTGAGCTCCGGGCTCGGCGCATCGCTGAAGTCCGGCGGCTTCAATGCGATCCGCTATCCCGGGGGCTCCTACGCGGACATCTTCAACTTCATCAGCGGGAGCAACCAGACATTGAATGACGGTGGGTATTTCGCGCCGGGCGACACCTTCAACAACTTCATGAGCACTTTGGTCGCCCCCTCGGGCGCCAAACCCGTGATCACGGTGAACTATGGGTCGAACGTCAACAACAACGGCCCGGCCCTGCCCAGTACGGCCGCCTCCTGGGTGCAGTACGCCAACGTTACAAACCATTATGGAATCAGGTACTGGGAGATCGGCAACGAAGTCGTTGGAAATGGCTACTACGGTACGGGCCTCGACTGGGAATACGACTTGCACGATCTGGACCAGACGCCCGCGAATCGTGTGGGCTACCCGGCGCTGTCGGCCACTGCGTACGGCACGAACGCGGCGGCCTTCATCAAGGCAATGAAAGCCGTCGATCCAACAATCAAATGCGGAATTGGCGTTTTTACGCAGAGCTGGTTGAACACTTACGATCGCGACGTGCTCAGCGCCATTTCGAGCGCGCTCAACGGCAGTGGTTACACGCTGGATTTCGTGATTTACCATTGGTATCCGTCGGGCACGGATGCTCAGGTTCTGGCAGCACAGTCGGGAATCGCCGCCCTGGCCGCCCAGTATCGCTCGGACATCCAGAGCTACTACACGCTGAGCAACGCGAGCCAGCTGCAGTTTGGCATAACGGAATCGGGCGCGCCGACCGTGGGCGGAATTGTCCCGTATCTCTTCGCAGTGGACGACTATCTGACGTGGTTCGAGTCGGGCGCTGGGACCGTGGAGTACCAGGAGCTGCACAGCGGCGTGTACGACGCTTCAGCGAGCAATACGGCATTTGGACCCGGGTATGGGGTGCAGTTTGCATCGACGATCGCGCGGGTGGGTGACCGGTTGGTCTCGGCCACATCGAGCAATTCGTTGCTCCGGGTTCACGGGGTCAAGCGCACGGACGGGCAGGTCGGTGTGCTGCTGATCAACGACGACCCCTCCAACAGCACCACCGTTGCGGTCGGGATTTCGGGCGCCACGCTGGCGACGACCGGAACCCAATACACGTTTGGAAACGCCAACTTTGCCAGCGGCTCCTCGACGCCTTCCTCGGGCATCAGCTCAAAATCGATCAGCGGGGTGGGCAGCAGCTTCAACATCACGGTGCCGGCGTATACCACCGTCGCAGTGCTGATTCCGCAAAGCTCGACGAACAGCTCCAACCTGATTGCGAACGGTACGTATGTGATAGCGAACAACCACAGCGAACTGGCAATTGATGATTACGGCTGGAGCACACAGCAGGGAACGAACATGGTCCAGTGGTCCACCACCGGCGGCACCAACCAGAAATGGACGCTGACCAACCTGGGCAACAACTACGTTGAGCTGGTGAACGGGACGAGCGGATACGCACTGGACGTATCGGGTGCTTCCCAGGCTTCGGGGGCAGCTGTCATCCAGTGGCCGTATCACAGCGGCGCGAACCAGATCTGGAAGGTGGTGAGCAAGGGCACTGGACTGTATGAGCTGTTGAACCAGAACAGCGGGCTCGCGCTGAGCGTTCCGGGCCTCTCCACGAGCAACGGGACCAATCTGGACCAGGAAACGGTGACAGGCGCAGACAACCAGCTTTGGTCGTTCGCGAACTGACCGCTTCAGATATCCGCTCTTGCGGTCGACGAGACCGCAAGAGCTGTCTCGGCTCCCCCATTGGCGGCCCCTTCATGATTCAGGGACTCTCCGCTCGATCTGCAGATCGGCAACCCACGTGTTGTTTGAAACGCCGAGTTGCCAATGCCGCAGCGCGAAACCTCGAGTCCGCGGGTGCCATGCTGCGCCACAACGCTGAGGAAGGGTGACGAAACACGCGGTTTGCGACTGGGTAACCTGCGGCGTGTGATGCGTCACACGGCTCCCTTGATGTCGGATTAGGTTTAATCCCGTGGCCGGAATTTCCGGCTCATCCGGAAAAAAACCGATGCAACGGATGGCCTGGGCCGGCATCGCCGCATTTCTGATTCTATCGTTGCTTGCAGTAACGGCATGCGAGTGGGATGGCGTGTCTCAGTCGAGTACGTCGAACACAGGCATGACCAACCCGGTGGCGACACCGAACACAGTCATCGCGACGTCCTCGGTATCAGGCACGGTAACGGTCGTCAGCGGCGGTACGCAGACCGTTACTGCGACCTTCACGGCGAGCGACTCACAAGGCGCGACTCGACTGGCTGTGACCTCGGGTCTCGGATCTCTGCCATCTGGCTGGACCGCACCAGCGGCCTTCTCATGCGCAACCGTGAGTACGGGCAGTGGGTGCGTGCTGAATCTCGTGTTCGCGCCTCAGGGGGCGACAAACGGAACGCTCAGATTGGGGTATGTCTACACCGACGCCACCGGCGTGGACCGCACAGGCACCCTAACGTTTGTGTATCTTTCGACTAGCGAAAACAATGTAACAGGGACTACTTCTCCCGCGGGACAGATTGTGGCACGGGCGCGGGGTGGTGATCAGTCGGTGACCATCACCTTCACCACCGATGACGGGCAGCCAGCATCAAATCTCGCTGTCAGCACCGATCTCAGCGCCTTGCCGGCGGGCTGGCACAGCGTGATGACAACGTTCGCGTGCGAGACAGTGAGCGCGGGCAACGGGTGTCAGCTTACGCTCGATTACGCGCCGACCGCGGCCGACTCCGGCATCTTGACGCTTGCGTTCAAATACACAGATAACTCGGGCGCTGAAAAGAGCGGCTCGGCCGCCGTCTCTTATGTGAGCAGCAGCGATAACAACATCGTCGGAGCGGTCGCGCCGTCAGGACAGATCACGGCACTGGTGGGAGCAGCGCAAGCGGTAGCCGTAACCTTCACTACCGATGACGGAGCTCCGGCTTCTGCATTTTCTATCACGTCGTCGGTCTCGGCGTTGCCGAGCGATTGGAGCAGCGCGGCGGCGAGTCTTGCTTGTGCGAGCGTCGCGACTGGCAACGGTTGTGAGCTGATTCTTACTTATACGCCGACGACGGTGGCGGCGGGCACGTTGCAGCTCAACTATGGCTACACCAACGATGCGGGAATCGCGAAGACGGGCACGGTGAACATTCCGTACGCAGCGTCGGCGCACGACAACGTATCAGCATTGGTGGCCCCGTCGGGGCAAGTTAATGCCGTAGTGGGTGCTGGCAACCAAGCTGTGAGCGTCACGTTCGACACGGACGACGGTGCTGTCGCTACGGGGCTGACACTTGACACATCACCAGCATCGCTGCCGAGTGGCTGGAGCGCACCCGCCCCAAGTTTCACGTGTGCCACTGTGAGCAGCGGCAACGGCTGCATGCTCGCGCTGAACTATTCTCCGAGCGCGATCGCTTCGGGAACGCTGGCATTAGGCTATAGCTACACGGACAACGCGGGCACGGCTAAGACAGGTACGGTAAGCATTCCTTACGCTGCGACTGTCCACGACAACGTGGTTGGCACAACCGCTCCGAGCGGCCCGATCGATCTGACTACCAACTCGACGAAGACGGTGGCCATTACGTTCGCGACCGACGACGGCAACGTCGCGAGCAGCCTCTCTGTGACCTCCGGGCTATCTACATTGCCGACAGGGTGGACAGGTCCCGCCACGTTCTCGTGCTCCACGTTGAGCACCGGGACGGGCTGCCAATTGAGCCTTACGTACGCGCCTACAACTGCGAACAGCGGGACGGTGACCCTGGGGTTCGGGTATACGGACAACGCAGGGGTGGCGAAGACGGGGTCAGTGAACATTGCCTTCAGCGCACGGGTGCAGCATGTGTACGTCGTGGACGGTCGTGGTGTATCCCTTTGCGGTGTCGCCATCGACCATACCTTAACGGGTTGCGCGGCAACCGGTGGCCTCAGTGGTTCCAACGGCATCGCTTTCAGCGGAAACTTCGCCTATGTGGCGAGCTACGGCGGTGTCCAAGTGTGCGCCGTGGGCAACGACGGAACATTGTCAGGGTGCACGGGCACGGGCAGTAATTTCTACGGGCCCTACCATGTGGCCGTGCACGCAGGGTATGCGTACGTAACCAACGTCAACTTTCCGCCAACGGTTACCTATTGCGTCATTAACTCCGTGGACGGTACGTTGTCCAACTGCGCGACCACGGTTAGCACCTTGGGGTACACGTTGAGCATCGCTGTGGGCGACGAGTACGCGTACATCTCGTCGTCCTCCGGAGCAACCTCCCAATGCAGCGTGAACATCGACGGGACGTTGAGCGGATGCGCAGCCACCGCAAGCGGTGTCAACAATGATCTCAGCATAGCGCTCTCCGGCTCGGTTGCATTTATCGCCAACAGCTCGAGCGGCCTCGCGACCTGCGCCATTGGTGCGAGCACGGGCAATCTCACTGGATGCATCACGACCAGCGTGAGCGGCTATGACGTGCGGGCCGTAGCGGTGGGCAATGGCTATGCCTACGCGGGCGGCTCCTACTTCGACTTCTCCCACTACACCTTCACGTCGCACGTGTACCTATGCGCGGTATCGGGGCAGGTCGTGAGCAACTGTGTGGTGTCAGATGGTGGCTCCAGTCCCAACGGGCCGACTGATATTGTGATCCGCTGATCCCGGCAAATTCGGGCCTAATCCGTCACCGTGAACTCAATGTGCGCGCGGTCGGGCCAGAATTCGTCACTGGCGAGATCGACGATGAACTTGTGCGATGACCCTTTTGCCAGGTGAAACGTCCCGGAATTCTGGTCCTGGACGGCATCGTCCTCATCCTTCGAGATTAGCTTCGCGGCATAGTCCGCGCGGACGCTGTCGTCCAGGAACCACTGCAGATGGATCTTCAACTCGACGCGCACTTCATCGCCGTCATCTTCGACATAGGTGAGATCCTCAACGGGGTGGTACGGGCCGAGGGTGACCATGTTCGAGAATCCCGGGTGAGACCAGATGTCGTGGCCGAACGCCTGGCGGTCAACGATGTCCATGCCGCCGTCGATGGTCACGTTGCGGTTCTGTTGTTCGGTGGCATTGAGCAGCACGCGGTAGACCGAGCGGCCATACGTGCCGAGGTACAAGAAGCGCGCCTTGCTTTCTTCAGTGACAAAACTCAGATGACGGCAGTGAGAGGTTTCTGGCAACCCGTTGGAGATGTCCGCCCAGTTGGCGCCGTCGTCCCCGCTGGCATAGACGCGCGTGTCGGTAGCGAGGAACAGTGTCTTTGGCGAGATCGTCCAGTCGGTGTCCATGGCCGTGTAATCGCCCACGGCGTCGATAGGGCCGGCAAGTTGGGTCCAGAACGGCCGCTGAAGTTTCCAGAGCTGTCGACCAGCGGCGATGAAGAAAGTGAGGTCACTCGACTGAATGACGAAGCGCTGTACAGAACCGACCGGGACGGCGGGCGTGCCGGGGCCAATATCACGGCTGCCCCAATTGACGTCTGGCGGGACGGGAGCCGTGAGTAGATGGACGTTGCCGAGGTTCGTGCCGACGAAGACACCCGAGCCATCGCTGGACCCCACAGCACTGATGCTTTCCACGGGATTGCCGTTGTTGTCTTTCTGCGTCGATATGTCCAGCAACCAGGTCCAATGCAAGGCACCACTGGACTTCTGAAACAGACCGTAGACTTTGTCATCTTTCCCGGCCACGGCCATCATCTTTTCGTGCGCCCAGTTCTCCCACAGGGGATTATTTACGAACTCGCAAACCGGGAACGGCAGGCCATCGCTGGTGCCGTCGAGAGGGATGACACCCCTCGAAAGAGGGTCGTCGGGAAAATACTTCTCGTCTTCGAAGAGACCCTTGCTGTCATTCCACCGGGCCTGGCGGACGCGGTTGCCATATTCGACCGTACCCACGGGGAGCGTGTTGTTGTAGTGCAGAATATCGCCTGTGCGCAGGAAGACCGTCTCGATGCCATCGCCTCCCTCGAGCTCGCGCCACGGCCGAGAACTCGGGTAAAGCGGCGCAAATCCATCTCCATTGTCCTGCAAACTGCCTGCGATGAGCCCTGACTTGGGGTAACTGGCGGCTATGCGGGTGAACTGCAGGTTCGGAAGCTGCCGGTTGCACTGGCTCGAGTATGTCTTGCCGCCATCGCGTGTGATGGCCAGTCCGCCGTCGCTGCATACGTAGACCGTCCGGTTGGTGTCGTCGAACTGGCTGAAGGCGAGCGCATGTAGGTCGGAGTGCGTATGGGGACTGTCTGCGCGGAAGTAGTCCCACGTCCTGGCTTCATCTCGCGAAACGAAATAGCCGCCGCGCCAGCCAACGGCCACAGCTCTGAAATCAAAGGGTGCAACCGCAATACAGTTGTTGTAATCGCCCTGATTGCCCGGCAGATTCGTCGCAGGATTACCAAACAGCGGGTCGGTTTCGCCGTTGACCTTACTGCCGGCAACAGTCCACGTCTTGCCACCGTCGTTTGTTTTCAGCACGCGGTAGATGGTGTCATTGATAATGTTGCCATCCTTGTCTCGATATATCCCTGCGGCGACCGCATAGGCCGAACTGCGGTTGCTGCGGCAGGAGTCGACCGACGTGCGAAGCATCAGCGATGGATTGACGCTACCCCAGATGCTCGAGCGGGTGAATACCAGCACCCCGCCGGACCAGCTGCCGACGAACATGCCGAAATGATTCAGGCCACCGCTTCCCCACGCAGCTGCGATGACGGCGTTGTTTGGGCCCTCCGCCAATCCGCTGTACGCGCCAGCGGGCATGAGCGCGACCTGTTGGAACACGTAGGGCGCCTTGACCGAGGGAATGTCCGCCCAGAAAATGCCGTTGTCGCAGGCCAGCACGAGTTTGCTGATGTTGCCCAGAACGAGAATGTCATGGACTGCGCCCGCCCCGAGAAGGTTGCCACCCCCATCGGCGATAGCGACAGGGTGCCAAATCAAGAGCGGTGCAAGACTCGTAACATCCGTTTCGAACAGAAGCGTGCCGCCGGCGTAGACGTGGCGCGCGCTGCGCGGACCCTGAGCGAGCGCGTTCATGTCCGGCGAGTCGAATCGGTCTGTCAGGGGCAGCGCAGGGCCGCCGCTTTCGTTGACGAGCCAAACACCTCCGGTGTCGCTCGCCACCAAGACGGTCGTGATGGGCCCCTCATCGAGGATCAGAACGTCATTGAGGTGGCCCGCGTTAAACGCGGCATCAGGGTCATCGACTGCCCCGCCAGTGAGTATTCCCCATTCGTTTGCCAGGTGCCAGGGATCCATAGGTTGGCTTCCTTTCAACTCGGCTGTGGATGAGATAAACGGTGGTTTTCCGTCTAACCGCGGCTTCGGATCTCTGCGCCCGTTTCAGCGCGCTCTGCGAGCTCCCCTGTTAGTATTCCTGTGGCCAGGCCTCTATTCATCCCAGGGCTAGTTCGATCTTTACGACGCAAGCGGATCAGCTCCAGGCGCACGTGCGGGAGCGCGATCCGCGGGTGGACTGGCTTTCGATTGTTAGCCCGAGGAGCCGGAGGGTGCGACTGGTTGGGGCGTAGTGGTGCAGTGGAGTCGTATCGCTTTCACGAACTCCTTTGCCTGCTCGACCGCCCAACCAGCGCGGGCTACGCTCACTTCCTCATCCGAGTAATCAGCTATGAGTCGGATGTCAGAAACCTTGCTGAATGACTTGCCGAGCTCGATAGACACCTGGCCGGTCTTCACGAGCTGGAGACTGAATGCGGATATCAGTCCGCTGTGAGTTTTAATGGCCTCTGAGGCCGGCGGCGGCTGCACCGCCATCAGAGCTGCGCGAGCGGCGTCAAACATCGCGTAATAGGCACGATTGCAAGCGCCGTTGAGGTCTCCTGACCCGAGCAGCAGCTCGGCTGACTCGGTAGCCCGCTTCGCTCTGTCGAGGAGATCTGTGGGTGTCAAAGGGGAATGCCTTCCCGCTCGATGTTCTGCAGGAGGCGGGGGTTGGAATGAGACTCGGGGTGCTCCCACTCGTGCTCCCAGATTGGAAGAGGCTGAATGTGTAACCCTGTGTCGAGCAGCACGTCGTACGCTATGTCTACCATCTCGAGCTTGGTATCGAGGAAGCTGCGCCGAACACCGCTCAATAGCACCGCAACGTCGGCATCACTATCCGTCCGCTGGGTTCCGCGCGCACGACTCCCAAACAGGATGACTCGCTGGACGGGGTAGCGGCCAGCAAGCCGCCGCGCAAATTCACGAATGGCGCTGGTGACGGCTGGCTCCAGATTTGTCGTTGAGGTAGCCATTGCTGAGTTTCCGAACCATTTTGTCCACAGACAATAGTCAACTTGTGCAAGGTCAGCACGTTTATCCATTTATGCATAAATTACCATCACGTCAGCTGCGGTGTCGAACGTTGAGCAAATCGCAACCCGACGAGGGCGCCAATCTCAGGACGCGGGCACCCTAGGTTTTAGACCACCACGTGGCCGCAATTACCACTCCGACTATTTTTGCCTCGGTGGTGATCTCGATAACGGGATATCTGGTGTTCAAAGGCTTCAGATAGCGACGACTACCGTCGATGGCCAATTGCTTGAACGTCGCCTCCTGCTCGTTTTCCAGGCGCACGATGACGTAACTGCCGTGCACCGCAGATTTATCCGGGTCTACGAAGATGATGTCGCCGTCGTGATAACGAGGCTCCATGGACTCGCCTTGCACCTTCAAGGCAAATGTTCCAGGTCCGCAATTCACAGGACACAACAGCTGTCCGCTCCCGTCGCCCGCCGGATAGGGATCGACTGTTTCACCGAAGTCTCCCGCCTGTACCAGCGATACGATCGGCACGGTGCGTAGTCCCTTCGCCTGCGTTGCGACTACAGCGGTGAAGCTCCCGGGGTCATCTGTGGCTGTTGGGTCGAGAAGCCTCCAGGCCGGAATTCCCAACGCCTCGGCGACTCGTCGCACGTTGTCCGATTGAGGGTCGACCTCGCCGCGCCGCATGCGGCTGATAGTGGATTGGGAGAGACCCGCTTTCCTGGCGAGCGCCAATTGCCTGTTCAGCTCAGGGTGAGCGGCCATCGCCTCCCGCAACGCGCGACCCAGCTCCAGATTAGGGGCAAGCTTCTGTTTAGCCACGTGTGCATGATCAGGAATCGTTCAATCCATAAGTGACTGATTTTTATTCACAAATGGATACTTCTGATTTGCCGCCCCTGCCTGGTGCAGAAGGGCGGCAAGGAAATCCCCGACTATTGTCGGATCTGGACGTGTGTCTGGCAATCGCCCCTGTGGGCGAGCGTGGGCTCGAAACTGTTGAGTCACAACGCATGCGCAGTCGGGTGAGTTGCGCTGGCAAACGCGGATCGGGGGGGGCAATGATCCGGTGTTCGAGTAACTGATTTATGAGAATGGGTGCTGCGAAAACTTTGCGCCAGGGATCAAGGTTGCGACCTTCACACAAAGTGTGTGACAGATCAGATCATTACAGCCCTTACCCTAGGCACTATCCAACACTCCCGCGGGTCGGATTCACCCGCGCTCGAGCGATGATCAAAACATGCGCGAATGGCTGAAAGGCATCTTTGGCACCGATACCCCACTCCCGCAAGGAGTCACCCCGGAGTGGGTCAGTGAGCTCAAAAGCATGCTGGCCGAAGCCTATGTCATAGGCGGCACCAATCTCGCGGGCTCCAACCTGGATGCCGCTGTGGAGTTCGTGCTCCATGGACAAACGGGATCCTGGGTGCATCCGGTTCCGCCCCAGAAGACCACTGGATACATCCATTACCGTCACCAGGAAAGACCCAAGCAGCCGGCTTTCTACGCCGCGCTGGGAAGCATCCCCGGAGACATCCTGTTGCGGTGGGCGCAGGTTCTCGAGGCGATGGCCTACCTGAATCAACACACACGCCTGCACATCCCGTTTCCGGGTAACGTTCACTGGCCTGAGCTGGTCCTGATGTTTGGTGCTGGAGGCAGTCTCAATTCCTGGCCACCCAGCACCGACCAATGCATCCCCTACTCCACGATGGAGAAAATGCTGGTGGCCGCAGACATGGCGCCGCACTCACTGTTGGTCGGCGCGTTTGCGACGTCCGTGGGCACAGGCTACGGCGCCGCGGACATGCTCGCTGCCGTCAGCTATTGTCCGGATTTTGCCGACGCCCTGGACAGACATGTCGAGGTGGTGAGACCCGTGCTCCTGGCGGGTGATGCGGCTCAGCGTACCCACATTCTGTCCATGTTGATCCGAGCGACCCCGCAAGTGTTGGACAAATTCGCGCCGGAACTGGCGGAGCTGGCCGTCTCGTCGTCCAAGCAGGTCCGTGTTGCAGCCGACAGCTTTGTCCAATCCGCCGGGCCGGCGATGAATTCGGCGCTGCGCCGGTTGGCGACCGAGGGTAAGCCCGAACAGCGGCTCTACGCTCTTCGACATCTGTACGAGCGCGGACGGAAAAGTCAGGACTCCGCGCTTTGCGACTTTGCGCGAGCGACAGCTACGGCCGACAAAGCCGCCTCCGTCCGAGCGCTCATCGGCGAATGGGACGCAGCAGCCGCCGCCGATTCGGCGCCTGAGGCGAAGTTGAACTTTGAAGTTCCGACCATCGCGTGGGAAAGATTACCCGACGGGAGTGTGTTGGCGCGGCTCGACAAGCTGTGGCAGGACATGAACAGTTTGATCCGGGCGGACAATCAGCGGTCGCGTGAGCACTACGAGAGATGGAAAGCTCAACACGGCCAGCCCCAATGGAAAATGCGCCAGCAGGATGAGATTCCCGCAGATTGGCTCGAGCAACTCAAAGCATTGCTGCGCTCCGGTACGGCACCTGCGAAAGACGGGCGGCACCCCGCGGCGCTCGTTTGGTCAGCGTTGGCCCCGGTACGAAACATGGCCAGCGAGGCGCAGCTCGAGCCGACTGTGCTGTTCAAAGTGTTGCTCCACAGCGGGCATCTCTTCGGTCATACCGGCGAGTTTGACAGCGTGGCCAGTGACTGTTTCAACCGGCTGTATGCCAGCACGGGCAGGCCGACTCTCATCGAGCTGGCGACCATGATCGGCGCTACGGGACGCGATCCTGCGATCCTCCTGACCGCGTATTGTTCCGGCCGTTTCGGGTCGATCGCCCGCGGTTGGCGTGACGAAGATGTATGGCCTTTTGTAAGCCAGCACATTCCCGCAATCGAGCGCTATCTGCAGGGCCTCGAACAGACTGGCTATAACTTTGACCGGTCGCGGTTGTACGACGCTATCGCAACATTGCCCACTCCCCCGTCTCGCGTCGTCAACGCACTGTTTACGGTCGCCCTCGGGCAGGGAAAGAGCGAGCGCAAACAGGCACAGGAGGCTCTGGCCAACTTACCCGACAAGGAAGCCAGGATCATCTCCGCGCTGTCGGATGGAAAATCGGAGGTCCGCACGGTCGCCGCGCAGTGGCTGTGCAGGCTCAAACATCGACCGGCGCTGCAGGCGCTGGAGAAGTCCGTCGCTGCGGAAAAACACGACAGCGCCAAGGGCGCAATGCTCGATGCGCTGGAGGCCCTCGGCGAGCCGGTCGACAAGTACCTGAAGCGCGACCTCCTTCTGCCGGAAGCCCAGAAGGCGCTTGCGAAGGGGGTGCCTAAAGACATTGCGTGGATGCCGTGGAGCGCTCTGCCG
>Ga0207703_10004365_pt1 | contig 11622 bp, 9 predicted proteins | sample KBSSwiS12_FD_184304 | JGI IMG/M metagenome (GOLD analysis project Ga0207703, IMG submission 184304) | Switchgrass rhizosphere microbial communities from Kellogg Biological Station, Michigan, USA - KBS Switchgrass S1-2 (SPAdes) (version 2) | ecosystem: Host-associated > Plants > Roots >... | reverse complement strand
GGCTGAAGTCCGCTTGGGTCTGGGTGGCGAAGGCGCAGAGGGCGAGGATGCCCAGCAGGATCAGCCAGGACGAGACGATGTCGACCGCGGCGCCGAGCAGGCTGTCGCGGAAGCGATTGCGCCCCGGAAAGGTGAGGGCAAGGACCAGCATGCACACGACCATGTCCTTGCGCACCAGCGGAGAGTCGAAGGCGAGCGTCGCCAGGACGAAGGTGAGGACGCTGATCCCGGGCTCGAGCAACGCCGCGACGAACGTCGTCACGGACTGCGGCGCGTTGAAGAACGTTCGCTTGTGGGGATCGTCGAACATCAAGCGTCGGCAAGACCGCTGCTTGCGGCGTCACCACGGGCGGTAAGGGAGGGGCCGCGGCGCGCGGCGAGCGCGCTCACGGAAGGCTAGCTCAGACCACGTGTTCCTGAGCCCGCCGTCCCCGCCCGAACAGGCCGAGCCGCTGCGCCTCGAGCGCCGCCTCGGCGCGCGAGCTGACGTTGAGCTTGCGGTAGATCTGCTTCACGTAGTCGGAGATGGTGTGCCGCGAGAGCTCGAGCTGCAAGGCGATCTCGGGCAGGGTGAAGCCCTTGGCGACACGCAGCAGGACCTCGTTCTCGCGGTCGGTGAGGACGACATGGGGCATCGAACGGGGTCGGCCGCGCTGCGACGACCGGGAGGCGAAGTGCGCCATGACCCGGCGCGCGATCGCCGGTGACAGCGGCGGCTCCCCCTGGCTCATGCGCCGGAACTGCTCGACCGTCGCCGGCGCCGCCTGGTCCTTCAGCAGGTAGCCGAAAGCGCCGGCCTGCAGCGCCGGGAACAGGTGATCGTCGTCGTCGTGGATCGTCACCACCACCGCCTGGGCATTCGGCTGGGCCTCGCGCAGCGCCGCGACGGCGTCCACGCCCGAGCCGTCGGGCAGGCCGAGGTCGATCAGGGCGACGTCGATGTGGGTGGTGGCGATGATCTTCAGGGCCGCGTGGACCCGGGACGCGTCGAAGAAGACTGCGTCCGGAAACACCTGCGCGACCTGCAGTTTCAGCCAGGCACCGGCCTCGGGGATATCTTCCAGCAGCAGGATATTCGTCATGCTTCCCTCCTCGACGCGATCAAGCATGCGCCCGACCGCAAGCCTGGGATCGCGCGCAAACGACACCCAAGGCAAACTGCGTGCCCGTCGATCGCGATCCCGGGGCTCCAGCGTCTCGCTGAATGCGCTTGAGGGCATCCTAGCAAGGGCCAAGCCCAGAACCACATAGGTTACAGCGGAACCGTGAGCGAAATCACTACACCGAAGCCTGGGCGCGACTCCACCAGGCATTGGCCCTCGATCTGCTTGGCCCGCCGCTTCATGGTCGTCATGCCCTGGCCGCGCTGCAGATCGCTGCTGATGCCGCGGCCGTCGTCGCGCACCCGGACTTCCAGCGTCTTGCCGACGACCCGGCACCGCACCTCGCACACCGTCGCCGAGCTGTGTTTAATGACATTGCTGATCGCTTCGCGCAGGATCCGTGTCACCTGCATGAAGACTCGCGCGGAAAGCGTCTGCTCCAGCGCCTCCTCCGGATTCGCCCAGCGGGCCTCGACCGCGGCCTGCTGCAGCCGGGTGATCACCTCGGCGCGCCAGTCGGCGAGCGCCTCGTCGAGGCGGACCGGCCGGCCGGCCAGGCCGCGCACCGACAGCCGCATCTCGTCCAGCGCCTCCCGGGCGAGCTGCGGGATGCGGGCGCTGTCGCTGGTGTGAACGATGGTGAGCAGCTTGGCTCCCAGGTCGTCGTGCAGGTCGGAGGCGATGCGGCGCCGCTCCTGCTGGGTGAACTGCTCGATCCGTCGCGCCGTCAGCTCCTCGACGCGCTGCACCGTCAGCTGCTCCACCCGCGCTTCCATCTCGGTGCTCATCCGGTGCATCTGCTCCGCCAGCCGGTTGCGGTCGGCCACGGTTTCGCGCAGCGCCCGGGCGAACATCAGGAAGAGGCGAACGCCGACATAGATCAGCAGCGCCGGCACCACGCATTCGGCGAGCGACACCGGGCTCGCCTCGGTGACGCGCCACTGCTCGGCGAACTCGAGGGCCAGTACCGAGACGCCGATGACGCTGACGGCCATCAGCGGGCCGACGTCCTGCGGCCGGTGGCGCCGCGCCGTGATCATGTACAGCACGACGACCGCGGCCAGTTCCAGGGCGAGCAGGGCATACCAGAGGCTCGCGACCACGAACAGGTGGGTGTGGCGGGCGACGAGCAGCGACAGCGGCATCGCCACCCATTGCAGGGCGACGATGTTCTCGATCGTCCGCGAGCGCAGGCCGGCGAAGCTCAGGAAGAACTGCACCGCGCAGGCCAGCAGCAGCGGCCAGGCGGAGCTCAGCATGAATTCGGTGGCGCTGTTGTCCCAGGGCAGGTCCTGGGTCCCGGTCGCCGTCGACACCACCGCCCAGCCGAGGCAGAGCCAGCCGAAGTAGGCGAAGTAGGCCTCGCGCTTGTGCAGCCAGGCGATGGCGAGCAGCAGGCAGCCGAGGCCGAGCAGGACCAGGCTGGTGCCGCGAATCCATGCCGGCTCCCAGAAGGTGCGTGCGGTGTGATCCTTGGCGAGGGTCGACTGCAGCCCGAGCTGTATCGCCGACAGGCCGCCGGCGCGGCGGATCGATCCCACGGTTTCGGCCGGATGGCCGAGGACGCGCAGGTCGAGGGCGTTGCCATGCGGGTTGAGCAGCGCCGGCGGCAGGGTGATGAGCTGCGGCCGGGCGCAGTTGCGGGTGATCGGCTCGGCCATCCGGCCGCCGCTGTAGATCAGGTGGCCGTTGAGCAGCACCTGCAGATTGGTGCAGGCGCGCTCGACGTAGAGGGCGAGCAGCTCGTCGGGCAGCGTCGCCTCGGCGAAACGGAAGGCCACCCGGTACCAGACCGGACCGTCGTGCCCCGGATTGGTGTTCGCCCAGTCGTCGGGCAGGGTGACCGCCGCGGTGGGCTCGCCGCCGGGAAAGGTCGTTCCCGAGCTGGCCACCGACAGCGCCTTGTCGAGGACGATCGTCGGTTGCACCGCCGGTTCGGACGGCACGGCCATGCTGCCGCAGGCCAGGCACAGGCCGAGCAGCCAACGCCGCCAGGCAGGCGGCTTTCGCCCTGCGGCAACGGCTGTGGCGGCATGCATGCCCCGATTGTGAGCAGGGCGGGCCGCTGCCCGGTAGCGCGGCGCCATGAAAAAAGGCGAGCTTGGCTCGCCTTTCTGCCCTCGAGAGCGAAACCGTCAGGTCTCGCGACTAGCCTCGCCAACCCCGTGAACAAGGGGGAATGCGCCGCAAAGGCGACGGACGGTATGAACGTGCTGCGCGGCCGCAACGGGAAGGTCGGCAACTGCGGATCGTCTACGTCAACCGGTGTCGAGATGCGACCGCCGCCGGGGACGCGAGAATGCCGTCCATGAGCACAGCACCCGACTCGGCCCTGGCCGCCGACATCGAGCGCGCGGCCGTGCGCCTTCGCGGCGAGATCGGCGAGACGCCCTGCCTGGAATCGCGCACCCTCTCGGCGATCTGCGGCTGCGAGGTGTTCCTGAAGTTCGAGAATCTGCAGTTCACCGCCTCGTTCAAGGAGCGCGGCGCCTTCAACAAGATGGCGCAGCTCACCGCCGCCGAGCGCGCCGGCGGCGTGCTCGCCGTCTCGGCCGGCAACCACGCCCAGGCGGTGGCGTACCACGCCCAGCGGATGGGCATCGCCGCCACCATCGTCATGCCGCGCTTCGCCTCCTCGGTGAAGGTGGAGAACACGCGCAATTTCGGCGCCGAGGTGGTGCTGCGCGGCGATACCTTCGACGACGCCCGCGTCTTCGGCCTCGAGCTGGCGAAGGAGCGCGGCCTCACCATCGTCCATCCCTACGACGACCGCGACGTGATCGCCGGCCAGGGCACCGTCGCCCTCGAGATGCTGGCGCAGCAGCCGACGCTCGACACCCTGGTCGTGGCGATCGGTGGCGGCGGCCTGATCGCGGGCATGGCCACCGCCGCCCGCTCGCGCCGGCCCGACATCCGCATCATCGGCGTCCAGACCGAGCGCTTCCCCGCGGCCTGGAACGCCAAGCACGGCCAGCACCGCGAGAGCCGCCAGGCGACGATTGCCGACGGCATCGGCGTCAAGTCGCCCGGCGCACTGACGCTGCCGGTGATCCGCGACCTGGTCGACGACGTCGTGCTGGTCTCGGAAGACGACATCGAGCAGGCGATCCTGATGCTGCTGGAGATCGAGAAGACCGTGGTCGAAGGCGCCGGCGCGGTCGGCCTGGCGGCGGTGATGAAGGACAAGGCGGCGTTCGCCGGGCGCAAGGTCGGCCTGGTGCTCTGCGGCGGCAACATCGAGCCGCTGGTGCTGGCCGAGATCATCGAGCGCGGCATGGTCAAGTCGGGGCGCCTCGCCCGCCTTCGGGTCGACGTCCGCGACGTCCCCGGCGCGCTCGCCGACGTCGCCGCTCTGCTCGCCCGGCTCGGCGCCAACATCGACGAAGTGCAGCACCAGCGCGCCTTCACCTCGCTCTCGGTCGAGCGGGTGCAGATCGAGGTGGTGGTGCAGACCCGCGGCACGGATCACATCGAGACCATCCTCGCGGCGATGCGCGCCGAGGGCTACGACGCCGAACGCATCGGCTAGGCCCCCGAGGCGAAGTCGGCCCCGGCTACTTGCCGGTCCAGCGCGGCGGGCGCTTCTCGAGAAAGGCGCGCACGCCTTCGTGGAAATCGGCGCTGCCGTAGGTCGCGGCGATCAGATCGTCGCCGTCGGGCACGGTGCGCGCTTCCTGGATGCGGCGGACCGCTTCCTTGGTCACCCGGAGCGTGATCGGGGCGTGCGAGGCGAGGGTCTCGGCGAGCTCGCGCACCCGCGCCTCGATCGCCTCGGCGGCGACGATCTCGTGCACGAAGCCGGCGGCGAGCGCCTCCTCGGCCGGCATGAGCCGGGCGGTGAAGATCAGCTCCTTGAAGCGCGATGGCCCGAGCAGGTCGACGTAGCGCGCATAGGCCTGCATCGACAGGCAGTTGCCGAGCGTGCGCGCGATCGGTGCACCGAAGCGCGCATCCGGCGTCGCGACGCGGAGGTCGGCGCCGGCGGCGATGCCGAAGCCGCCGCCCACGGCATAGCCCTGGATCTGGGCGATCACGGGCTTGGTCACCCGGGCGATCCTGCCGGTCCTGCGGTCGCCGTCGCGCTCGTAGCGGAGCCCGTCCTCGCCGCTCTTGAACTCGGTGAACTGGGCGATGTCGGTGCCGGCGACGAAGGCCTTGCCGCCGGCGCCCTTGAGCACCAGGACCCGGACCGAGTCGTCGGCATCGACCTCCTCGCAGGTGTCGTGCAGCCGCTGGTACATGTCCCAGGTCATCGCGTTGCGGGCCTCGGGGCGGTTGAAGGTCAGCGTGACGATCGCGCCCTCGCGTTCGACGATGACGTGATCGCTGGAGACGGCGGAATTCATGACCGCAAAGTCTAGGGCCAATACCAAGCGCCACCCCTGTCCGCGCTGCTAGAGTGGTCCGGACCGGGAGCGGATCGAACGCTCCCTTGCCGAGAACGGCGCTTCCTCAAGAAGGGATTCCGGCATGCGCTTCCAGCAGCTTCTGACCGCTTCGGCCGCCTCGCTCGCGCTCGTCCTCGGCGCCGCCGGCGAGGCCTCGGCCCAGGCCAAGTACCCCGCCCGGACCATCGAGGTGGTCGTGCCCTTCGCCCCGGGCGGCGGCACCGACAACATGATGCGCATGATCACCGGCATCATGGAAGAGAACAAATGGTCGCCGCAGCCGATCAACGTCAACAACCGCCCCGGCGGAAGCGGCACCATCGGCTACAGCTACCTGATCTCGAAGAAGGGCGACTCGCACGTCGTCGCCGGCGCCACGCCGATGATCGTCTCCGGCAAGCTGCAGGGGCGCCTGCCCGGCAACCATCGCGACGCGATGACGGTCCTGATGATCGTCGCCATCGACGAGCTGATGCTCTCGGTGCGCACCGAGTCGCCGTACAAGACGATCGAGGAGTTCGTCGCCGCGGCGCAAGCCAGGCCGGGCCAGCTCACGGTCGGCGGCACCGGCACGCACAACGAGGACCACATCTTCGCCCACCTGCTCGAGCAGGCGGCGAAGATCAAGCTGAAGTACGTGCCCTTCAATTCGGGCGGCGAGGTGACGGCGGCCCTGATGGGCGGCCACATCGACGCCGGCGTCATGAACCCGAACGAGATCGTCGCCCAGGTCGAGGCCGGCAAGGCGAAGAACCTGGCGGTCGCGGCGCACAAGCGCATGCCCGGCGCGCCGGACGTGCCCACCTTCGCCGAGAAAGGCTATCCCTTCTACTGGGAGCAGATGCGCGGCGTCGTCGGGCCGGCGGGCATGAGTCCCGAGGCCGTGGCCTGGTGGCAGGACACGCTGAAGAAGGTCACCGCGACGAAGAAGTGGCAGGACGAATACATCAAGGGCAACCTGCTCACGCCGACCAACTGGACCGGCGAGGAGGCCAACAAGTACCTCGACGGCATCACCGGCGCCTACGAAAGCGCGCTTGCCGCCCTCGGCGGCCTGAAGAAGTAGGGCGGGCGGGCCCGTCGCGGTGCGCGGCGCTGACCGATTCGCCGGCGCGGGCTTGCTGGCGCTGGGCGTCGCCTTCGCCGCCGGGGCCCTGAAGCAGTACGACTACTGGGGTCCGAACGGGCCGGGGCCGGCGTTCCTCCCGTTCTGGCTCGGCCTGGCGATGGCGGTGCTGGCGACGGCACTGCTGATCGGCGCCATCCGTGCCGCGGATGCCGGCGACGCCTGGTTGCCGCGCGGCGAAGGCCTGCGCCGCCTTCTCCTCGTGCTCGGTTCGACGACGGCCCTCGTGCTGCTGCTCGATGTCCTCGGCATGGTCGTCGCGACCTTGCTGTTCCTGCTCGTTTTGTTCCGCGGCATCGATCGCCAGCCCTGGACGCTCAGCGTCGCGGTGGCGGTGGCGATCGCCGGGCTGAACTTCCTCGTCTTCACCTACTGGCTGCGCGTGCCGATGCCGGTCGGGCCGCTCGGGTTCTGAGGCGAGGCCTGCGGCGATGGACTTCGTCTCGAATCTCGCGCTCGGCTTCTCGGTCGCGCTGACGCCGTTCAACCTGTTCATGGCGGTCTGCGGCGTCGTCATGGGCATCCTGATCGGCGCGCTGCCCGGGGTCGGGCCGCCGTCGGGAGTGGCGCTCTTGCTGCCGCTCACCTTCGGCATGGAGCCCACCTCGGGGATCATCATGCTCGCCGCCCTCTACGCGGGCACGATGTACGGCGGCACGATCACCTCGGTGCTGATCAACACGCCGGGCGAATCGGCCTCGGTGGTGACCTGCATCGACGGCTACCAGATGGCGCTGCAGGGGCGCGCCGGACCGGCGCTCGGGATTGCCGCGTTCGGCTCGTTCATTGCCGGCACCTTCGGCGTCGTCCTGCTGATGCTGGTTTCGCCCCTCCTGGCGCGCTGGTCGCTCTCGTTCGGCCCGCCCGAGACCTTCGCCCTGATGCTGGTCGGCCTGACCACGGTGACCCTGCTCACCGGAGAGAGCGCGATCAAGGGCTACATCAGCATGCTGCTCGGCCTGATGCTGGCGGTGGTCGGCTTCGACATCGTCTCCGGCGAGCCGCGGTTCGCGTTCGGCATTCCCGAGATGATGGACGGGATCGACTTCCTGCCGGTGGCGATCGGCCTGTTCGGGCTGGGCGAAGTACTGGCCGGCGCCGAGGAGGCCAAGGGACCCTCGATCCCGCACGGCCGCTACGGCCTGCGCGACGTGATGCCGAGCGCGCGCGACTGGGTGCGCAGCCGCTGGGCCATCGCCCGCGGCACGGTGCTGGGCTTCTTCATCGGCGTCCTTCCCGGCGCCGGGCCGACCGTCTCGACTTTTCTCTCCTACGCGGTCGAGAAGAAGGTCTCGAAGCACCCGGAGGAATTCGGCAAGGGTGCGATCGAGGGCGTGGCCGGCCCCGAATCGGCCAACAACGCCGCCGCCACAGGGGCGATGGTGCCGATGCTGACGCTCGGCATCCCGGGCTCGGCGACCACCGCGATCATGCTCGGCGGCCTGATGATGTGGGGCCTCCGGCCCGGGCCGCTGCTGTTCGAGAAGAACCCGCAGTTCGTCTGGGGCCTGATCGCCTCGCAGTACATCGCCAACGCGATGCTGCTGGTCCTCTCGACCGCGTTCATCCCGCTGTTCGTGCGGGCGCTGCGCGTGCCCTACGCGATCCTGATGCCGATCATCGTCATCTTCTGCGTCACCGGCGCCTACTCGCTCAAGAACAGTGTCTTCGACGTCGGCCAGATGCTGGTGTTCGGCGTCCTCGGCTATGCCATGAAGAAGCTCGGCTACTCGCCGGCGGCGCTGGTGCTCGCGCTGGTGCTGGGGCCGCTCGCCGAACGGGCGCTGCGCCAGTCGCTGATCATCTCCGACAGCGGCATCGGCATCTTCTTCATGCGGCCGATCGCCGCCACGCTGACCGTCGCCGCGCTGCTGGCGGTGGTGGTGCCGGCGGTGCGCGCGATCGCCGCGGCATTGCGTCGCTGGCGGGAGGCGCGCGGCGGGTGAGGAAGGCTCAGGTCCCGGTGAACCGGGGCTTCCTCTTCTCCATGAACGCGGCCTGACCCTCCTTGTAGTCGCGGCTCGCGAAGCAGGCCTCGACCGCGCGCTCGGTGGCGGCGACGTCCCGGGTCTGCGAGTCCTTCAGGGCCTCGCCCACCACCAGCTTGGCGCAGCGCACGGTGAGCGGCGCGTTCTCGGCGATGGCGCGCGTCATTTCCTCGATCGTCGCCTCCAGCTTGTCGTCGGCGACGACGCGGTTCACCAGCCCCATCTTCTCGGCCTCGCGGGCGTCGAACTGGCGACCGGTGAAGAACATCTCCTTGGCGTAAGCGGGGCCGATCAGGTCGACCAGCGGCTGGGCGCGGTTCAGGCCGTAGCCGAGGCCGAGCTTGGCGGCGGGCACGCCGAACTTCGCGTTCTCGGTGCAGATGCGGATATCGCAGCACACCGCCGCCGCCGTGCCGCCGCCGATGCAGTAGCCGCGCACCATGGCGATGGTCGGGATCGCCATGCCCTGGATTGCCGAGTAGGCCTTCTGCGTGGTCGCCTGGTAGTGCGCCACCGCCTCGGCTTCCTGCCGCTCGTCCTTGAACTTGGAGATGTCGGCGCCCGAGGCGAAGGCCTTGCCGCCGGCGCCGGTGACGACCATGACGCGTACCGACGGATCGGCGCTGAAGTCGGCCATGATCTCGAGCGCCGCCTCCCACATGTCGAGCGAGATCGCGTTGTGGCGCGCCGGGTTGTTGAAGATCATCCAGCCGACGCCGCCGTCCTTGCGGGAGATCATCTTTTCGCTGGGCATGGCGGGCTCCTCAGAGAATTCCCTGGTTCTTCAATCGCTCGATGCCGGCGTCGTCGTAGCCGAGCTCGCGCAGGACATCGACGGTGTGCTCGCCGAGCTCCGGCGGGTGCGACACCACCCGGCTCGGCGTGCGGCTGAGCGTCACCGGCTGGCCGAGGTACGTCGTGTCGTCCAGCGTCTCCGCGATGCCGAGATGGCGGACCTGCGGATCCGCGAACGCCTGATCGATGGAATAGATCGGACCCGAAGGCACGCCGGCCCGGTTCAGCGTCTCGACCCAGTCTGCGGTGTCGCGCTCGAGGAAGCGGCGCTCCAGCTCGGCGTGGAGCGCGTCGCGGTTGTCAGAGCGCGCCGCGCCGGTGGCGTAGTCGGGGTGGCTTGCCAGCTCGGGCGCGCCGATCTCGTTGCAGAGCCGCAGCCAGATCCGGTGGCCCGACGCCGCCAGGTTCATGTAGCCGTCGCGGGTCCGGTAGACGCCGGTCGGGATCGAGGTCGGGTGGTTGTTGCCGGCCTGCTTCGCGACCTCGCCCTTCATCAGCCAGCGCGCCGCCTGGAAATCGAGCATGAAGAGCTGCGCCTGCAGCAGCGACGACTGCACCCACTGGCCCTGGCCCGATTTCTCGCGCTCGATGATCGCCATGGCGATGCCCCAGGCGCAGAAGATGCCGGCGCAGAGGTCGGCGATCGGGATGCCGACGCGCACCGGCCCCTGGCCCGGCAGGCCGGTGATCGACATCAGCCCGCCCATGCCTTGCGCGATCTGGTCGAAGCCCGGGCGCAGGCGGTACGGGCCGTCTTCGCCGTAGCCCGAGATGCTGGCGTAGACCAGGCGCGGATTGACCGCCGCGAGCGCCTCGTAGCCGATGCCGAGCTTGTCCTTCACGTCCGGGCGGTAGTTCTCGACCACGACGTCGGCGCGCTCGACCATCTTCTTGAGGATCGCGACGCCTTCTTCGGACTTCAGGTTCAGCGTCATGCCGCGCTTGTTGCGGTGCACGTTCTGGAAGTCACTGTCCTCGCGCGGGCCGCCGATGCCCTCGCTCTCGTCGAGCGCCGCCGGCATCTCGATCTTCACCACCTGGGCGCCCCAATCGGCGAGCTGGCGCACCGCCGTCGGCCGGCGCGCACCCGGGTCAGGTCGATGACGCGGAGGTGCGAGAGGGCGGTCGACGCGAGCATCGCCTGAGTCTAGCGTCGCCCAAACCGGCGCGAGGCCGGGAGCGCTGACGAATGGCGTTGGCGACCGGACATCGCCGCCGCTACGATCCGTTCCCGCGCTTCGGCGCCATGCCCTCCCTCCCTCGGCGACGTCGTTCGCCCGCTGCAAGGATCGCCATGTCGCTGCTGGAAGCCCTCGGTCTGCAACTCACCCCGGCGATGCGCGTCGGGGTCGCCGCGGCGAAGGACGAGCCGCCTTCGGGCGAGGGTCGGCCACGCTCGAAGAGCGAGTCGGACGGTCCCGGACTGAAGGGCGCCACCCCCGGCGTCGACCAGGCGCGCTTCGAGGCGCGCTGGAGCGCATCGGGGCCGGGCATCGAGGCCGTCCGCGCCGCGATCAAGACGCTGGGCACGGTGCTCGACGGCCCGCTGCTGCAGGCGATCAAGTCGTTCGAGGCGGCCGACGCCGTGCTGGTCGCCGCAGTGGCCGGCGGCGACCCCGTGGCGGCGCTCGCCGCGATGCCGGCGCTCGAGGCGGCGGTGAAGGCCTACGACGCCGCCTTCCCGGCCGAGAACGCGACCGCCCAGGCCGCCTACCTGAAGCTGGCGACGGAGCAGAAGGCCGAGACCGAGAAGATGGACCGGGCGGTTGCCGCGAACGCCTTCGGCAGCCCGCCGATCGCCGCCTTCGACGATCCGGTCGGGCGGTTCACCCGCAACCGTGCCGCCGAGCAGCAGGCCGTGCACGATGGCAACTACCTCGCCGCGCACAGCAGCGCCCGGCTGACGGTCGCCGCGCGCATGCTCATGAAAGGGGCGCTCGCCCGGACCACGACCGAGCTGAAGGCGCAGGTCGCGGCCAGCGCCACCACGGTCGCGCTCGCCTCCGGAGGCGCGCTCCCGGGCGCGGCGGGCAAGGCGCTGACGACGGCGCATGGCGCGGCGGCGGCGGCGGTGGCGCGGATCGACTCGCACCTCCAGATCGCGGCCGCCTACGCCGCCGTCGATGCGCTCACCCAGGCGCTGCAGGCCGCGCGCCAGGACGTGGCGAAGAACATCCTTGCCGGCGGCGCCGGCAAGGGCGGCGCGAAGGCCTCACGGGAGA
>Ga0207703_10004364_pt1 | contig 11623 bp, 7 predicted proteins | sample KBSSwiS12_FD_184304 | JGI IMG/M metagenome (GOLD analysis project Ga0207703, IMG submission 184304) | Switchgrass rhizosphere microbial communities from Kellogg Biological Station, Michigan, USA - KBS Switchgrass S1-2 (SPAdes) (version 2) | ecosystem: Host-associated > Plants > Roots >... | reverse complement strand
GATGTTTTTCCTGCTCGAACTCACGCACGATTTCAACGCCATGCCGGTGCTTTTTTGCGGCTCCATCGCCGCCTTGGGCGTGACGGTGCTGCTCTTGAAGCGCTCCATCCTCACGGAAAAACTCGCCCGCCGCGGACAGCATATCGCGCGGGAATACAGCGTCGACCTCTTCGATCTCAAGCGGGTCGGTGAGGTGATGGATGATGAGATACCGACGCTTCCCGCTTCCACCCCGCTGCGCGAATTCTCGGCCCGCATCGCCGCAGGTGATCCTGCGCTGTTGCGCCGGCAGGGCACGGTGCTTCTCGATGAGAATCAGCGCCTCGTTGGCATCATTACGCGCGGCGATGTCGTACGCGCACTCGAGCAGCATGCGCAGGAACAGTTCACGGTGCTCGACGCGGGCACCCGTGATCCCATTGTCACTTTCGCCGATGAAACGCTGCACGACGCCATCACGAAGATGCTCAAGCACGATTTGGGGCGTCTCCCCGTGGTGGACCGGCATGATGTGCGCAAGGTCGTTGGCTACCTCGGCCGGGCCGGCCTTCTTTCTGCGCGCCAGAATTACTACGACGAGGAGGAAGTGCGCGAACGCGGCTTTGGCCTCGATGATGTGCCGCCGGCTCCGACCGCCGCTTAGGTGTGCACGAATTAGTGGAAAGTGAAAGCCGCTGGCCATCGCGGCCGGAACAGGCCAACGGCCTGACATAAGCCAGCCTAGGGCAGAGCGAGGCACGAGCGCCGCCCTGGGTATCGAATCGAAAAAGCGCCCAGCCCCGAAGTGGGCGCCACAATAGGTCGATCCGTGAACAACTCAGCGATTTTTGTTCCGCCCCTTCAGGGCTCGTCACTCGTGGGACGGAGTCCCCAGGGCGACGCTCGTGCCTCGCTTTGCCCTGGGCTGGCTTGTCTGCGGGCCTTCGGCCCTCACCTTCACCTGATAATACGTGAACACTGCCTAGCGCCAGGTTCATCGGAAATCGTGCGACTCGGCGAGCGTCAGTTCCGGCGCGGAGAGGGGCAGGATGCGCTGCGCCTTGATGTGAATGACGTTTCCGTAGTTCTGCAGCGGGCCCTCGATGACGAGGAATGATTCCGAAGTGATGAGCAGCCGGCAGCGCTCGAAGAGTTGAGGCACGACGATGGCATTGGCGACTCCTGTCTCGTCCTCGAGGCTGATGAAGACGAATCCCTTGGCGGTGCCGGGTCGTTGGCGGCAGATGACCTGGCCGGCGATTTGCAAGTAAGTGCCGTTTGCCGCCTGCGCCAGGTCCGCCGCGCGCCAGGCGTGCGGCACCTGCTCGCGCAACAAGCGCATTGGGTGTTTGCCGATGCTCAGGTTCATGCCGCTTTGGTCCGCTTCGAGCCGTTCCCACGCATTCATTGGGGCCAGTGGTGCGGCGGGTGGCGGCGCCGCCTGCCTGGTGAAGAGACCTTCGCCATCCAGCGGCAGTTCCACCTGCCACAGCGCATCGCGGCGATGGGCGCTGAGGCCATGCAGCGCGCCGATTTTCGCCAGGGTGCGCTGCTCCGGTTTGGTGAGCTTCGTGCGCAAATTGAAATCCGCGACGGAAGTGAACGGCGCGCGCATTCGTTCCAGAAGCAAATGCGCGCCATGCTCCTTGCGCAGCCCATTGACGACGCACAGGCCCAACCGGACGGTCGTGTCATCGATGATCGTGCAGTTCCACTCCGACTCACAAACCGACACCGGCAGAAAATGCAACCCACGCCGCTGCCCATCCTTGATCAACGTCGCCGAGGAATAAAATCCCATTGGCTGATTGTTGAGGAGCGACGCATAAAACTCCGGCGCGCGATGCACCTTGTACCAGGCCGAGGCATAAGCCAGCAGGGCGAAGCTGATGGCGTGCGATTCGGGAAAGCCATAGACGGCGAACGATTGGATGGATTTCACCACCAGGTCCGTTACTTCCTGGCTGTGTCCTTTTTCCTCCATGCGGATGCGTAGTTTGGCACACGCGGCATTCATCCGATCGTGGGAACGGTGAAAGGACAAAGCCCTCCGCAGTTCCTCTGCTTCAGACCCGTCAAACCCAGCCAGATCCATCGACATCTTGAGCATTTGCTCCTGAAACAAGGGAACACCGAGAGTGCGTTCCAAAGTCGGCTTTAGTACGGCCTCCACATCCTTGTGGAGATAGACGTGCTCCTCCTGCCCGCACCGGCGCTTGAGATAAGGATGCATGAGCCCACCCTGGATCGGGCCGGGGCGCACGATCGCCACTTCGACGACCAGATCGTAAAAGCATTCCGGCTTCAATCGCGGCAGCGTGGCCATCTGCGCACGGCTTTCGATTTGGAATAAACCGATGGTATCCGCGGCACGGATCATTTCATAAGTCGGCGGATCATTGGCCGGCACTTCATAGAGTTCCACTTTGCGCCCGCGCTGGTCGCTGAGCGCGATGGTCTCTTGCAAGACCGACATCATGCCGAGACCGAGCAGGTCGACCTTGATGATGCCGAGATCGTCGCAGTCGTCCTTGTCCCATTGCGCCACGACGCGCCCGGGCATCGACGCGTTTTCCAGCGGGATGAAAGAGCTGAGCTGATTCTGGCAAATGATCATTCCTCCCGAGTGCTGGCCGAGGTGCCGCGGCAGCCCTTTCATCATTTGATAAAGCGAGGCTGCAGCTGCCGCCCTCGGGTGCTGCTTGGGCACACCAGCCTGGGTGAGTTGCGCTTGCAGATCGAGGGTGTGCGGAAAATCCCCATTGGCAAACAAGTCTGAAAACCGCCCGAGCACATCGGGCGAAAAGTGCATGGCCTTGCCGATTTCCCGCATGGCGCTTCGCCCCCGAAAGCTGATCACATTCGCCGTCATGGCCGCGCCGTGTTTGCCATAGCGACGATAGACTTCCTGGATGACGCGCTCCCGCCGGTCGCCGCTGGGTAGATCGAGGTCAATGTCCGGCCAACTCGTCCGGCCTTGCGCGAGGAAGCGCTCGAAAAGCAATTGATACTCAATCGGATCGCAAGCGGTGATGCCGAGCGAATAGCACACGACGGAATTCGCCGCGCTGCCCCGTCCCTGGACCATGATGTCCTCGTCCCGGGCAAACTGGACGAGATCCCAGATGCACAGGAAGTAACCGCAAAAACCGAGTTCTTCGATGAGCGAGAGCTCCCTGTCGATTTGCGCGCGGACGATCGCGCTGAACTTCTCGCGATACCTCCCACGGGCTCCTTCCAGCACGCGCTGACGCAAAAACGTGCCCATGGTCTCACCCTCCGGGACGGGAAAAGTGGGGAACTGATAGCCCAATTTCTCGAGACTGAATTGCAGCCGGCCGGCCAATCGTACCGTGTTGTCGATTGCTGCCGGCAAATCCCGGAAAAGAGCGGACATTTCCTTCGCGGTTTTGAGGTGGCGTTCCGTATTGGCACTGAGCAGCCGGCCGGCGGCATCCAGATGCGTATGATTTCGTGCGCAGGTGAAGACATCGAGCACGCCGCGGTGCTCCGGAATGGCGTATTGCACGCCATTGGTGGCCAGCAGCGGCAATTGCTCGGCGTGGGCCAGATCCGCGAGCTGGCGGATGCGCAGTTCCTCGCCCCGCCGCAAATGGCGCTGCACTTCGACAAAGACATTCTGGTCTCCGAAGGCCCGGCGCAACCGCGAGATACGCTCCCGGGCGCCGGGGTGATCATCCTGTTCGAGGCAGCGTGCGATCGGCCCCTCTTCGTCCCCAGTGAGGGCGACGAGTCCTTCGGCAAACTCCTCCAGTTCGTTCCAGTGGACCGGCGCATCGGTTTTCGTTCCGCGCAATTTCGCCTGCGTGATAAGGCGGCAGAGGTTTTGGTATCCGGTGCGCGATTCGACCAGCACCGGCAGGACCGCTCCATCTTCCAGCGTGAGCTCCGCGCCGAGGATCAAGCGCGTGCCGGACTCCTTGCCTTTCCCGTAAAAGCGCGGGGCGCCGTAAACGCCATCGCGGTCGCAGAGCGCCACGGCCGGCAATTTCAGTTCCCCCGCGCGTTCCGCCAGGTGCTCGGGAAAGCTGGCGCCGCGCAAAAAGCTGAAGGCGCTGCGGGCGTGGAGCTCAACGTACTGGTGCGTCATAGCAGCCCTCCAAAAACCAGGAGCCCTGGTGTTTCGAGACACGATAAAGAGAGCCGTCGCTGAGTTCGATGTCCCATTCCTCGAAGCTCCACGCGTGCTGGTCCCACCATTGACCGGAAACGCGATAGGGACCCAGGGCATCGATCACTTCGCCCTGCGCCTCCAGGGAGGAAAACCAAGTCGGAACGTGGCGCTGAAAGTGGATCTGCGCCGGCAGTGGCGGGCGAAAGCGGTGCAGGGGCAAGCCGAGGGTTCGACTCTCCGATGATTCCGGTTTCTGGCTTCCCGCAAGCTGCTGAAACTGGGGCGCCACCAGCCGGAAGCGATCCGGCTGATACGTGTCCTCCATTTGCACGACGCCGACGTTCTCCGCGCCGACCAGCGCCGCCAGACGGCCGAGCGTTTCACCGAAGCGGTTCGGATCGCGCAGGGGACTTTCGAAGAGCTGGAACTGCGACGCGTCCGCGGTGATCGGTTCGATGCGCAGGCGCACCCCGATGGGCTGTTGCGCGAGTTGCAGACTTTCGAGATGAGTGTGGAGAATGCGGAACAGCACCTCGGTATCGCCGGTAGGCGAAGGGACGGTGAAAACGCGTTCATAGCGATCGGGGCTGTTTGCAGATGGGGCGCTGGAGGGCACCGCGCCGTCGGTGCTGGGAAACAATTTTCTCCCGGAAGCGACGGCGCGCTTCCCTCCAGTTTCCGATTCGGAAGGTTGTCCCCAGCCAAGCTCCAACAGGATCGTCAGCGTCATCTGTGCGGCCACCCGGTAGGCTTCAGCCAGCCGCAGGGTGAGTTGCTCGAGCTGGCGACGCAGGATGAACAGCAGCGGCTCGGTGGTTTCGATGGGGTGCTCGAATTCGTAGGTTTCCCAATAAGTTTCCGGCAGTCGCACGAGGCGCAATTCGCGCTGCGCCCGGCCGGCTGCCTGTTCCCACAGCGCGCCAGCCGCGGGGCCGAGCCGTTCGATGAGTTCGCTGCGCGGCAGGCGCGCGAGTTCCCCGAGATGGTGGATGCCCCAATCGCGCAGAAGGGTGATCAGCTCGGGGGAGGCATCCGCCTCCGAGATGGCGACGCCGGCCAGGAACGCTCCCGGATGTTGCACGATGAGTGCCGGTTCCGCATGCCGGGCGGCCAGGACAGCGAGATCAGGGTTCGAGGCCACGCCGATGCACGCACGCAATTTGCGTGCGGCAAATCGCTCCACCACACCGCAAGCCCACTGCTCCCAGTTGGCGGCTTTCACCTGCCTCAGATCGGCCACGCAGAGCCCTTCCGCCGTCGCCTCGATGAAGGGCGAAACGGTGCCCGTCGTTTCCAGCAGCAGCGTACTCACGACCTCCTCCTGCGCGTGGGCCCGTGGCACGAGGCGCAACGCCGGGCACCGCGCCAGCGCCTGGGTGGCCACCATGCCGGGCCACACGCCACTGCGCTGCGCGGGCTCGGTCATCTCCAGCACGCGGCCCTTTTCCGTGTCGCCTTCCAGGATCGCAATGGGCTGGGACCACGCTTCCTCGTGCAAGCGCAAGGCGGCTTGCAGGGAAAACTGTGGAAGCAAAATGGCGGCGAACCAGGACATGAATTTCTAAGCGATGCGACTGTGCACCTCCTCCATGGGCAGGACTTGTTTGCCGCGGCGGTAGACCTGCGCCTGCACCTTCTCGAACAACTCGCGGCGCGGGCGCTGGAGCGCGGCCAGACTCCAGCTTGCCCGCAGCGTGATCCGCACGCGCGCCGCCTCGACGATCGGTTGCGGCGTCAGCACCACCAGCGCGGTGCCGCTCCGCTCTACCAGCCGCTGAAAGCGATGCCAGGTGCTGGAGGGGATGCGCCCGAGGCTGCGCAGCGGCATGGCCTGCAAATCGAGCAGCACCAGCGACAGGTTGCCGTCGCGCAGCAACAAGTCGGTGACCTTTACGCTCTGCTCCGCCGTCTCACAAAAGACCGTGAGCAGCCGGGGAAATGCTCCCGCATCGTAGCTGCCCGGATCAAACGCGTGCCCGCCATCCACCAGCGCGGCCAGCCCGCGCCTTTCCCGCAAAGAGGCAAGCACCCGGTCCAAAAAGAACCCGCCGCACCCTGCTGGACTGCACAGTTCCGTGACGGCATTGTGCGGCACGCCGCCCTCCAGCGCATCGATCTCCGCCCAGCCCGTGGTCCAATGCCGCACGGGCAAAGGGGCCGCCTCCGGAAAGCGCGCAGCCAGTGTCTCGCGGACAGCGGCGAGCGAAATGACGTTGGCAGGCGAGGGCATGCATATATGTTCTTATGAACATATACCATCCGTCAATGAGCGGTACTGGAATTTTTTCATCACGCCACTTCTTTCGGCCCTGAAAATCAGGGCCGTTTTACTCTGGAAATGCGAAGCAAATGTAAGGTCATGTAAATGCGCGATCTCGACTCCTCCAGCCTCGCCGCCGCCGGCTACGATGCGAGTCATCAGCAACTCGACATCGCCTTCCGGCACGGTGGCCTCTACCGCTACTTCGGCGTCCCGCGCCGCACCTATCGCGCTTTGATCCACGCCGACTCCAAGGGCCAGTTCTTCACCGGCCGGATTCGTGGGCACTATCGTTTCGAGAAGCTTGGCGAGGCTTAGGCTGATGAACCACGAAGACACAAAGGCACGAAGGAAAGCCCAGCCCTTTGTGTCTTCGTGCCTTTGTGGTCAAATGACATTCCCAAAAAGCCGGTGAGTAGAGACTCCGTCTAGGCCCGGCGTTCCTTGATAGCGGCGAGGAGGTCGGCGATGACTTCGGCGCGGGGCTTGGCGCCGAGGTTGCCTTTGCCGTGGACGCGGACGCTGACGTTGCCGGCTTCGAGGTCGCGGTGGCCGAGGACGAGCATGGTGTGCACTTTCATTTGCTCGGCATTGGCAATCTTGGCTTTGATCGGGTCGCTGCCGGCGTCGAGGTTGGCGCGGACGCCCTGGGCCCGGAGCTCGGCCTGGATCTCTTTGGCATAGTTCACGAGCGGTTCTTCGTCGCCGATGGGCAGGATGCGGACCTGCTCGGGGGCCATCCAGAGCGGGAAGTTGCCGGCGTAGTGCTCGATGAGGAAGCCGACGAAACGCTCGTGGGTGCCGAGCGGGGCGCGATGGATGCAGAGCGGGGTCTTGGAGGTGTTATCGCGGTCCTTGTAGGTGAGCCCGAAACGCGCGGGGACGGCGAAGTCGACCTGGTTGGTGGCGATGGTGAATTCGCGGCCGATGGCGCTCCAGACCTGGACGTCGATCTTCGGGCCGTAGAAAGCGGCTTCGTTGGGTACCTCGACGTAATTGATGGCGCTGCGCTGGAGGACGCCGCGGACCATGTCCTCGGTCTTGAGCCAGAGCTCGGAGTTATCCACGAATTTCTGGCCCAGCTTGGCCGGATCGTGGGTGGAGAAACGCATAACGTACTTATCGATGCCGAAGATCTTGAAATACTTCAGGTACATCTCATTCACCGCGCGGAACTCGCTCTCGAATTGCTCCTCGGTGCAGTAGATATGGGCGTCGTTCATCTGCATGGAACGCACGCGCATGAGGCCGAAGAGTTCGCCGCTCTGCTCGTAGCGATAGCAGGTGCCGTATTCGGCGAGGCGCAGGGGCAAGTCGCGATAACTGCGCGGCACCGCTCCGAAGAGCTTGTGGTGGTGCGGGCAGTTCATCGCCTTCAGGTAGTAGCGGTCGCCCTTGGGCATTTCCTCCAGAAACTGCGACGCAGTGGATTCATGTTGGTCGAAGAGGCGAACGAGCGACTGGATATCGTCTGTGCTCGCTTGAGCATCTTTGAGCAATGGCAGGACACGCTTGGCTTCCAGTTGGAATGCGAGCGAACTTCTGGCGGAGGCGGCAGACATTTCACCGACGGGCGTCCCTTCGCGGACTTGCTCGTGCAACTCCATCGGCGGAAACATCGATTCCGCGTAGTAAGGCAGATGCCCGCTGGTCAGATACATGTTCTCACGCGCCAGCACCGGAGTGCGTACGCGGTCGTAGCCGCCGGCGAATTCGGTTTCCTTGGCGAGTTTTTCCAGTTCCTCGATGAGGACGGTGCCGCGCGGGAGCCAGAGCGGGAGGCCGGGGCCGACGTCGTCGTCGAAGCAGAAGAGTTCCAATTCCTTGCCGAGCTTGCGGTGGTCGCGCTTCTTCGCCTCCTCCAGCATGGTGAAGTAGGCTTCCATCTCGGTCTTGTTCTTGAAGGCCGTGCCGTAGATGCGCTGGAGCTGCGGGTTCTTTTCGTCGCCCTTGTAGTAGGCGCTGGCCACGCTGGTCAGCCGGAAGGCGCCGATGTTGCCGGTGCGCATGACGTGCGGGCCGGCGCAGAGATCGAGGAAGTCGCCGTTCTTGTAGAGCGAGATTTCCTCGCCCTCGGGGATGTCGGCGAGGTTGCCGATCTTGAATTTCGAGACGTTGCCCGGACGCTCGCCAAGGCCGCCGAGACGGCCGGAATTGGCGAGGGCGATGGCTTCGTCGCGCGAGACGGCGGTGCGCTCGAAGACGTGGTTGGCCTTGATCTCCTTTTTCATCTCCTCCTCGATCTTCGTGAAATCGTCGGGCGTGATGCGGTGGGGCAGCTCGACGTCGTAGTAAAAGCCATTCTCCACCGGCGGCCCGGCGGCGAACTGCGCCTCCGGCCAGATGCGGAGGATGGCCGTGGCCAGGACGTGCGCGGCGCTGTGGCGCAGGCGCTCGATGTCGGACATCTGGTGGCGTTGTTCGAGTGTTTTGCGTTCGTCGGACATAGGGAAAGGGGTGCGAAGATAGGTTTGGCGGGCAGCAGCCGCAAGTGCGGAGGGACACGCTCCCACGACGCACCCCTCCGCTTTTTTACGGAGTTGGCTCAATTCGCTCCGATATCGCTGGCCAAACACCTACCCGCGGCGCCGGCGCAACAGGGCAAAGAAGCCAACCCCGCCGAGAGATGCCAGCAGTCCAGCCGAAGGCTCGGGAACCACGCCGAGGACGAAAGGCGAGAGACTGCCGGAGGTCACCTGGATCGTGTTGTTGGCGGGATCGACGAGGCCATTCAACTGCTCCCAGCGGCCACCGGTAAAATGGAAGACGGCGAGCTGGCTGAAATCGAAACCCGGCGCAAACAGCGTGGGGTCGTAGGCGAAAGTAAGCTGGATCCGGCCGGAATGTTCGCCATCGAACTCCAACTGCCAGAGTTGGGCGGTGGTGCCGGCGAGGGAGAAGGTGATCGGGCTGAACTCCCCTTCGCTGATCCGGGTGAGCAGTTCATTTTCCCCGGCCTTCGAAAACTCGCCGAAGATGGTCCCGGCTCTGGTGACATCCTCGAATTGAAAATCGACGCCACCGATGTGCGCGGCGCCGCCGTTGCAACTGCCGGTGCCACCAGTCGAACCACCGTCTGCTGGACTGGTGCCGCCAATGGAAACGGCGGTCCCAGTGAGGATGCTCAGCACGACATTGAGGCTTTTCGAAGCACCGTCGGCGAGTGTTCCGAGATTCCAACGTTCCGCACCGGCAACCCACGGCTCCGCGGGCGCGAAGGAATCGGTGCCCTGTCGCGTGCTGTAAGGCGCATGGCTCCAGTTGTCCTCGATGGAGAAATGCACGCCGTCGGAAGGCTTGCCGGTCACGTGGTCATCGACGCTCGCCGTGCCGTAGTTGCCGATTTCGAAGGCCGTCGGGGCGACGCTGGCGCCAAAGCCGATGTAATCGTGAAGGCCCACATCGGAACTACCGCTCACACCAACCGAATTGGGATCGATGCCGTTGAGCGTGACGTCGTAACGATGATCACCGAGCGGCCCGGTGTAAGTGCGGTTGTCATAGACCCCACTCGCTGCATTGAGCCCATGGAGGAATTGGAACAGCTGCAAATTATTGATCGAATCACCGGAGATATTGGTGACCGTGTAGGTCTGCTGGAGGACGTAACGGTTGCTCGAAACATACGAGCCGGGGCCGGCGGCTGAAGCGGGCGTAGTGCCCATCGGTCGCCCGGTGACGGTGTCGAGCATCTCGAACCGTTGCGTGATTTGGAGATCGCTATTGGAAATCACCGATTGCGCAATGGGCAGGCCGGCGGAATTGCTGCCAATCATCGTGATTGGGGAGACGACCGAGAATGTCGAATTTGTCGTCCAATCCGGGTAGGAAAAATTTGGCTCCAGCCATTGCGGCGTTACGACGTGGCTGTCCGAAGTGCGGGTGTAGCCGATGGCGGCGCCCCATTCGCCGGAAAGATATTCCCGGCCCTCGAACCCAGGGGTGGCGTCGTAGAGCCAGTCGGAGTATCCGGAATCAGTGAGGGTGATGTTCCAATTGGGATTATCGAGCACGAGAGTGTTCGAGAACTGCGCGGAGGCCTGGGGTAGCTGGCCCAGGAGCACCGCGAGAAGGGCGCTGACGGAAAGAATATGGATTGTTTTCAAGGTGGAGATGGGAAGGCGGATCGCGTCGGGCGGGGAGACGTTCGCGTGTGTGCGCAGGACGCAGGCACGACCCGACGATGGCGTGCCTGTCGGTCAGTGCTTCCGCAAAGCCCGCGCGGTCGATGCCCGCGCGTCCGAAGCTTTGCCGTCGAACCTAAATCAAATGAGCAGAACCGTGCTCCGGGACTTGGGGAAGAGAGAAAGCGGGGGCCATCCCGGCTCCGTGTTCGGACGCTCCGTGCGGACAGCCAGAACAGGCAAATACGGAGGCTCGGGCTCAATCAAATCCGGCGCTGCTGTTTCGCTGGTGATACCTTCTGCCGGTACGGTTATCCCCCGACGAACCTCGGTATTCGTCATTGAGGCAAACTTCACGATGTGATCGAGTTGTCCGTTGTCCCGCGAAGACAACGACACGAGCAGTTGCGCAAACAGGCAATGGCGGTGGATCTGATCGTGGGTCCGTCCCGTGTTTCGGGCGTCATGGGTGAGGACGACGCTCAACTCGGAATCAGCACTCCGCATTTCGATACCATGTGATCCCTCGATCCACGCGAGTGCGGCAAAAAGCCCCGGCGCTACGCCCGGCAATATCGAGAGCCAAAGCAGTGCCAGTAGCCACCCTGCGAAGGAGTGCATCAATTGGCGGGATCGGTCTCGTGACATTGGTTTCCCCATACAATCGGCGGAAGCTTCCAGCTCACCATCCATTGCGTTTTACTAACCAGTTTTTGCTTTGCGGGAACGGTGTGCCGCCGTCGGGTGTCCGTGGGTGGCCGGCCAACCAGCTACCGATCAGTGCAGCGCCGAGGTGGGCGGGACGATCGTGGTGGTGGGGGCGTAGCGAGGGTCGAAATTCGGATTCGGTGTAGCGGAGGGCGGGGGAAGGTGGTTGGCATTTTGCAGCAGGAGCTGGGCGCTCTTGGCGGACTGCTGATTGTGCGCGGTATTGGCCGCAGCGGCGGCCGCTTGGGACGAGAGGAGATGCTGGTGGGAGGCGGCGGCGGTTTGCTGGAGGAGCAACTGTTGCTGGCTGGCGTTGAGTAGCTGCAGCTCACCTCGCCGTCGCTGACCGTGATCGTTCCGTCCGGCGTGCCGGCGCCTGGGGACGTCACCGCGAGAGCGCTCGTGATATTGGCTGAC
>Ga0207703_10004362_pt1 | contig 11623 bp, 9 predicted proteins | sample KBSSwiS12_FD_184304 | JGI IMG/M metagenome (GOLD analysis project Ga0207703, IMG submission 184304) | Switchgrass rhizosphere microbial communities from Kellogg Biological Station, Michigan, USA - KBS Switchgrass S1-2 (SPAdes) (version 2) | ecosystem: Host-associated > Plants > Roots >... | reverse complement strand
TCGTTGAATGCATCCTTCACGTACGGACTGGTATTGGGTACACCAAAGAGCCGCTTCAGGTTTGTCTCGTTTTCCGTGAAAAGAAGCCCCTGACAATCCGTCTGGTTGGCGGGATCGAGATGAAACTCAAACGTCCCCAAGGTGGCGTGCTCCGCCACGATCTGGCAATTGTCCCGTTTCCGCATGTGAGGACGAATCGGCGTCTCCTCCGTCATCTTCCCCCACGACCACGTATTACGGAACCAGAGGCTCGGCAGGACGTGGAGCGGCGCCGCTTCAGGCCCCTGATTCGTTATGGTAAACTGGATCAGGATATCGTCCGGAGCAGCTTTCGCGTACTCGACTTGCACATCGAAATAGCGGTTGTCGGCAAAGGCATCGGTATCGGTGATTTCAAATTCGCGCTCAAACTTGGAACGACTCCGATTCACCTCGAGCAACTGCTCGTACGGATACGCCCGCTGCGAATATTTATAAAGCGCCTTCTGATACGAATGCGTCGGCAGCGAATCGAGAAAGAAGTAGGCCTCCTTGACGTCTTCGCCGTGATTCCCTTCGGAGTTGGTCAGCCCAAACATCCGCTCCTTCAAAATGGGATCGACACCGTTCCATAGCACGGGCGCAAAGCAAAGACGGCACTCGCGATCGGTGAACCCGAGCAGACCATCCTCACCCCAGCGGTAAGCCCGGCTGCGGGCGTGATCGTGCGGGAAATAATTCCAGCAATCGCCGCCGGGAGAATAATCCTCCCGCACGGTACCCCATTGTCTTTCCGACAAATAGGTGCCCCACCGTTTCCAGTTCTTGACCCGTCGACTATCTTCGCTCAGACGCAGGGATTCGGGGCATTCGTCCATGCCTCAGTTTGTAGGCTCCAAATTGCCTGCGACAACAACTAATTCGTCGCTTTTGCTTTAGATGTCTTCAAGACTTTGACCGCATCGAACGCTTCCTATTTCGCAACAGTGATTTTCAACCCCTTTTCGGTGAAGCTTACAATGCGGTTACCCACGTGAACCGTATCTCCAACCACCGTCGCTTGCGGGTGAGGTCCATCACCGATCAGCGTGATGCGAATCTTTCGCTCCCCCACCGTGACCATGGTATCCGAGGCCAGAGGACCAAAATCCTCATCCCATTTTTCGTTACGCGGGCCAGGGCGAATCACCCCGCCGCTGTCCGGCAACCCATCCACTCCCGGCCCGGTCATCGCGACAAGCACATCCTCCCGGCCCCCTACGGAGAAATCCACCGCGATCGCGTTTCCGTAAGAAAAGCTCGCCGAGCCCGAGCCATCAGCAGATGGTTCCGGTGCAGCCGCGATTTCGTGCGGACCAGCCTTTCCTGAGTCAAAAGCCATCTTGCTAACGGTATCGCGCCACGCCTTGAAGGCGTCTTTGTCTTCCATCGGCGGTTTCGATGGAATGACTCCATACTCCGGCTTGCTGACCCCGAGGAATCCCAGCGTCGTTCTCTTCCCTCGCGCCCACAGCACCACGGGATTACGCCAATCATCTGAACCTCCGATCCAACAATCTATCACCACGTCATTCTCATCCTTCCAGTGGTTTCGAAACACCACCGAACCCACATCGTGATCCACATAAGGTCGGGGCAGGACTTCTGCGGGATTCACCTCAGCCTTATCGTCTGGCCAATGAAGCAAAACTGACAGAGCCATGTAGGGCTGCCCTTTGAAGTCCCACTTCCACTCCGGTGGTTTCAATTCAAAACCAGGCTTGATCGTGTGGTTCCAGGACCAAAGCATCGCACCCTGATCCTTCCCGGTCAGAAGCACAAAGGCGTCTGGAAAGTTATTCCATCGCGTGCTGTGGGGAAGATACCCGTAGCCTTGATTGAGAGAATCTCCCTCATGTCGGCGTATCCAATAACCACCATCCTGACGCTGGAGTAATTCCGGGATCCACTGAAGGTGGAGCCAACGCACGCGTTCATCTTGCGTATAATCCAACCCACCTGCATTGCGCCAGGCGAGCAATGAATCCTGCAGCTGAAATTCAGCGATGACCATCCAGCCCCACAGTTTAAATTGGCGATGCCGGCCATGCTCGCCGAAGGCAGCAGGCACCAGTCGCTCAAAGCGTTCCCGTGCTTTATCCAACAACGTATCCCAGGGTAATTGCGGAGCTTCCGGATCGCCTTTAAGCCCCAAGAGCAAGACTTGAGAAACAAAGATTTGACGTGGCATGCCCATTCCCTTGTATCCAAGGGCGGCAAAAGATTTACCGATCGTTTCGCCGGGATGAATATCCCCGACAACCCATGGCTCCGGTGAGGCCACCGAGGCTGCCGGATCAAAAGGCTCCTCTTCGCCCGGGCGAGCCGCCAGCACCGCACCCATTCGTCCCAGGCGCTCGGCCACTTGCTTTCGAAACTCAGGAGTCCATGCATCATAGCAGAGGTCGTAGCTCATCAGTTCGGCGACAGCGATATTGAGCGGATATCCGTACATCCATTGGTCCGCGCTATAAGTCAGCTTATAGTTTTCGGCATACTCCGGCAGATAATACCTTTCTATCGCTTGCCGGGAGAGATCGGCATAACGACCTTCCCCCGTTATCTGATAGAGCACCGCATAGGCCGATGATTCGTAGGCACCTCCCATGTCGAAAGGACGTGGAGCCGCGCCATAATTTTGCAAGGGAGGAGGCCCCACCTTTGTTCCCTCATGGACCAGATTGAGCAACCCCTGGATGACCTCCTTGCCTCGATCCGTTTGTGCTGCGGCGCGCAACTGTGGAATTTCCGACTTCCTCAAATACAACCGGGGATGCTCTCCTGCGGTCGGGGCGACAAAACCAGGAACGGGTATGGCCGTTATCCGGTCCATTTTCGAAACATCAGGCGCAGGAGGTGTTTGCCCGGAGACAATCCCTGTCGTTATCAGAAAAATCACATGAAAAGCCAAGGCTCGATTTTTCATAAATGGGGGCGTCTGCAGGCTGATCATCGAACAACTGACAAACAACCATTTTAAAATTCGATTCCGCGCCTTGTTCATTTAACCAACGAAACAGCGCGAAGTTCCCGGAAAATTAAAATAGGGCCTATTCACACTAACTGTCGGTGAACCCAGAAGCCCCAACGGGGCGACTTAACCATAGCCCAGGGCAAAGCCCTGGGAAAATAGAAGAAAGGATATGAGCCCTGAAAGGGCGACCAAAATTCTTGTACGTTTGGTTCGCCCTTTCAGGGCCTCTAAATTGAGATTTTGTGTGAAGCTATTTGCTCAATAGTGCCGCAAGTTGGGCTCGCGATTTCACCTTCAGCTTCCTGAAGACATGCCCCAGTTGCACCTTCACAGTACCGGGACTTTTACCGAGCGCCTTTCCAATCTCAACATTACTCAGGCCCCGTGCCGCTTGCAGGGCCGTTTCACGCTCTCTCCGCGTCAGGGTGGTTAATTGGGAAAGAACCGGAGCACTCGAGCTCGCGTCCTCGCTTTGAAGCTGAATGAGAAACCGGCCCCGGCTCAAAGCCAGCGACTTCGACGGGATAAAATAGACGTGCGCGAGCAACCCCTTCACCTGGGAGTGAGTTATCGTTTTTAATTCAATCGGCTTCAGCGGGCCGGGACGAGAAGGCTTGGCTTTTTCCACCGTGGGCTTGAGCGCTTCCAGCGTTGCGATCAAATCACGGGGAATGATCAACTTCTGTTTACTGAGCTTGATGCGTCCCCGCCTGTTCCGGCTTTGCCACAACCGGCAAAGTTCCACCGCAGTCGCATTATAGTGGCGTAAATTCAGGTCCCAATCGAGCATCAGGGTTGCCGTTGGCAAGTCCCACATAAAGCTCGCCAGCGAATTCTCATCCAATGAACTCTCCTTGGCCGTCGCGATCCGGCGAACGGCTATTTCAAAATGGAGTTGCCAATCCAAAAGCATCCGCATCTCAGCTTCTGTGAAATCACCCTGATCCTTGTTTTTGAAAACAGTCAAAGTCGCCAGCCACTGCTCTTTTTCCCAAGCCACCATCGAAGCACCGAAATGACTGTTAATGGGAGTCATGACCTCCTTGAAAAAAAGCGATTTTCGCAGGACGTGGTAGGAGGTGTAATCCGAGTGACGAATCGCCTGCACATGGGGACCGATCGGGCTTCGCTTGAGCCAGATATCGTAACGATTCGTATGCTTCACGTAGTTATCGCAGACGGCCTTGTACTTCGGCTCGGAGAAAAGGCTCGGCAATTCAAACTTGATCGGCAGCAAGGCGATAAATAGCAGCTCGTTCGGCATCCGCGGAGAAATCAGGTTGAACAACGCCTTGCCTAATTGCGTGGTGCTGGCGGCCTGATGAATGGCCGCAAGGTCACGATGTTCCGATGAGTTCTTCATATTAAAGCAAGAGCAGACGGATCCCATTTATATGCCGTTCGGCATATCGCGCTCCAGCCTCTCAGGTCTTACATATGAATCAAGGACAACCATGATTCAACCTGTTGATGACGAGAAAATCGCCCGGTACAACGTCCTCACCCTCATGCTACAGGAAAAGTTCCATGAAGCTGAATCGCTCCTGAACAGCTACGTCAAACTGCGGATCATGGACAAGTCGTACTCTGACTTCTACTACCGTATTCTGGAGGCGATCCATGTTCCGCAAACGGTCCAAGCTGAATACGTCCCCCGCACGGAGTCGCCTCGCCTGTCCGAGGAATAGTTTCCCCGCGCGACAGGTGATGCGGAGCCTTGTCTAATATCCTCAGCTAGGCAGAGTTTTTGCCATGAAGCGAATATTCGAGAAGATCAAAGAGGAATTTCTGGCCATCATTCCACCCACCATTTTTTTCTTCATCGCCCTCCACATCGTCGCCCTCATCCACGTGCTGATGCTGAAAGGAACCGGGGTGGCGACCACAACCTCCATGTCGATCGCCGTTGGCGCTCTGCTTCTCGGCAAGGCCGTGCTCATCGCCGACTTGATGCCGTTGATCAATCGCTTCCCCTATCATCCGCTTATCTACAACGTCGCCTGGAAAACGCTGATCTATGTGGTCCTCGCCACATTCCTCCACTACTTGGAACAGCTCATCGATTTTTCCCGGCACGCGGGCAGCATCATCGCCGGCAATCGAGAATTGTGGGCCCAAACCGTCTGGCCCCGTTTCTGGGCCATCGAGATCATCCTGCTCGTCCTCATCCTGATGTACTGCACCATGCACGAACTCGTCCGCGTCATCGGCAAGGAAAAGGTCAAACGCATCTTCTTCGGCCCGATGCCCATTCCGCAGGTCTAAACTTGCTCCTCCCGAATTGGAGATACTCTTTTCAAATTAATCGAAGGGAACACCTTCGTGACTACGTTTGTATGAGTATGAAGACAAACTCCTGCTGCGAGACTTGGTGGAAAACAACTTGGGGAATCCTAGGCATCACAGTCGCAACGAGTGGGTTCATTTATTTGACAATCTTTCATTGGCATTCCGTTGGCCCCTATTTGCCTTTTCTAATTTTTCTGGCCTGCCCGTTATCACATCTTTTTATGCATCACGGTAATGGTCATGGAAACGACAACGAGCAAAACAGTCGTTCGAGCGGGTGTTGCGGCGACCACTCTGAAAAACACTGCAGCGAAGACAAGAAACGCCTTCCTACTTCCCCTCCCTAACCACCTCCGCAGCAACCGCTCGACCAACCGCCGCCAGCAGCTTACTGCATTCCTCATCAGAAACCTTCGCCTCCGTCAGAAAAGCCGTCACCACAATAGGCGCCCGATTGGGCGGCCAGATCACCGCGATATCGTTCGCCGTATTCTTGAGCGTCCCGGTTTTATCGCCGATCACCCAATCCTTCGGCAAACCCGCACGCAAGCGCTCATCTCCCGTTTTGCAATCCTTCATCCAAGAGGTGAGTTGTTCCCGCGACGCCAAAGAAAGCGCATCGCCCAGCACAAGGGTCTTCAGGTCCTCCAGCATCGCCAATGGCGTGGTCGTATCGCGAGGATCGCCGGGAACGATGTCATTCAGATCAGGCTCCGTCCGATCCAGACGCGTGACGGTATCGCTAAGGGACCTCGCATACGCCGTCACTCCCGCCGGTCCGCCGACACAACTCACAATAAGATTCGCTGCGGTGTTATCGCTGAGTGTCATGGCGGCTTTACATAAGGCAGCGAGCGTCATCCCCTTCCCGCCCACATGCTCCTCCGTGGCCGGGGAATGCGTAACAAGATCCGACTTCTTGAAGGTAAGACGCCGCGAAAGCTGTTCCCGTCCCGCATCCACTTGCGCCAGCAAGGCCGACACCGCCAACAGCTTGAACGTACTGCACATCGGAAAACTTTCGTTATGATAAACAAGCTCCTTCCCCGATCCGGTATTGAGCATGGCAACCCCTAGCCGTCCGCCGCTTGCTTCTTCAATTTGGGCCAATTTCTGTGACATTTCGTCCATGACATCAGCCGGCGCTTGATCAGCACCAAATGCCGGATTTGCTCTGCCCCAAACTCCATACCCAATAAGCGAGCAGGAATTCACAATGAAAGCTCGCCGCGTAATCATACGCCTACCATCGCTTCGCTTCCGCCTTCGTCAACTCCTCCGCCGCCATTTGCGCGGCAGGAAAATTCCAGTGAGCATCATCCGGGTAGTAGAGGTCCTGATAACCATCCGCCAGCTTCTGGTGAAACAGCTGCTTAAGATCAACATACCCGGATGATTTCCCCCGGACCTGCAACGTCTCCAAAAGCTTGCTCTCCGGATAAAACGGTCGCTCCACCCAGTCATAATAGAGGTACGACTTCACAGGTGGAACAATGAGCTGAAAGTTCAGCCCCTGCTGACGACAAAGTTCCGAGATCGTCCGCAGATGCTGCAGCGCCGCCTCCAGTTGTGCCTGATTTTTTTCCGTCAGCGCACCTTTGAAATCACCGCGATAAAAGAGAAGCGTCCTCGCATCCGGCCCCGAGAAGAGCGGACGCGTCAATTGCACCACACACGTATCAGTCATGTTGAACGCCGTCGGAGAAAAGAGATAACCCACATTGGCAAAGAGCACCTTGAAATTCCCGTTATTGGCAAAGGTCCATTGGTGAGCCTTCTCGTACGGCGGCACAATATGGCCGGTCAGCGCTTGGGCCCACGAAATATTCAACGAGGAATCTCCCTCATCACCGAACGTGCCGAGCCACGCATATTCCACCCGCTCCACCACAATGTTATGAACACCATGCGTCCGAAACCAATCGTCCTTCAACCAACTTTCGATCTGCGCCAGCCCGTTCCCCTGCTCCCAATTCACCGCCACCAGCCCGACCGGTTCCTGCCGATTCAAGCTGATCGCCGTCGCCAGGCTGGATGAAAACGAGTCCCCGAAAACAACGGTCGGAACCGATTTCGCATTCAGTAACTTTCCTCCAAATAGCACCGTATAACCCGAGGTCGGCTCGTCCTTCTGCAATCGCTCCTTTCCGTTTTCGATGCCAACCAGATATCCGATCCGCTTCAGGTCGCCGGTCTCCACCCGAAACAACGTCCGCGTATATCCAAACCAGATCACGAGATGAAAGAGCGCCATCAGCGGCAACAGGCTCAGAAAAAGCAGGCTGACCCAGCGCCATTTCCGCTGGTGAATAAGATGAGATCCGTGCCGGTGCATGCGTCAGAATTGGTAATAAAGAAACTCGGTCGTCTGGTCGAAATGATAGACCGTATAGAGAAACGCCACGACCACCACCCACGCCCACAACCACGTCGGACGAAACCGCACCATGACCTCCAGCGAGTTCGGCGTCCACAGGACGATCACGAGCGCGATCACCAGCCAGACCACCTCGGTAATCCCCGGCCCCGTATGCCCGGAGTGAATTCCCCCGAACATCGTCCCAATAATCGTAAAACTATCCTGCAAATTCGCGCTGCGAAAAAACACCCAGCCCAGAAAAACCACGAGCAGCGTCAGGATCAGCCCCACGACTCGCGGCAGCTTAAATCCCCTCTCCTCCCAAGCATGATTGATCGCCAGAAAACATCCGTGCCACGCGCCCCACGCGACATACGTCCACGCCGCGCCATGCCAGAATCCGCCCAGAATCATCGTGATCAGCAAATTCACATACCGCCGGAACTTCCCATGCCGATTGCCACCCAGCGGAATGTAGAGATAGTCCCGCAGAAAGCGCGAAAGCGTCATGTGCCAGCGCCGCCAAAAATCAATCAGACTCACCGCCTTGTAGGGCGAATTAAAATTTTGCGGATATCGCACGTTGAAAAGCAGACCGAGACCAATCGCCATATCCGTATACCCAGAGAAATCAAAATAGAGCTGAAAGCCAAACGCCAGCGTCGCCGACCACGCCCCCAGCATCGAGAGATGATCCACATGCAGGAACGGTTCCCTCACCCAATCCGAAAAGCGATCCGCCAGCAGCACCTTCTTGACCAGCCCCAGCGTAAATAGCGCAAAGCCCGTCGCCAGGTTCCGGTGATTCACCACAAACGTCCGTAGTGAGCGAAACTGCGGCAGCATCTCCCGGTGATGCACAATCGGTCCCGCGATCAACTGCGGAAAGAAATGCAGGAACACCGCGAAATCCAGCATCGTGTGCTTCCCCACCTTCCCCTGCTGGCAGTCGGCGAGATAGGCAATCGATTGAAACGTGTAGAACGAAATGCCCAACGGCAAAATGATCGCCAGGTGACTCCAACTCAGCCCGCCCACCGCATTGACGTTATCAATGAAAAAATTCGCGTACTTGAAATAACAAAGCACCGCCAGATTCGCGGCCACTCCCAAGCCCAACGTCAGCCTGCTCGAGTTCTTCCGCAGATTCGCTCCAATCACATAATTACCGACAATCGAGCCCACCAGCAGAAAGAAATAAGGAGGTATCGGCACCTGCCACGGCCCCACCCGCACGATCGGCAACGCATAAAGATAAAAAACCGCCGACGCGATACCTAGGACCCAAACCGCCAGCCGCGTCAGGTGCCAGTGCGCCGCCGTGTAAAACAACAGCAGCGTCACAGGCAGGAAGATGAAGCAAAATTCGCCGGAATTAAAAAGCACTTGGGTAGGATCAGTTCTGGATTAGAGGGCGTTGTTACTCATTGGCTTACATCCTGTCGACTTCATTCCACATTGCACCAAGCCAATAGAACATGTAGACTAACCAACCCATGCAAGTTCTTTCGACTCCCCGTAACTTCGTTCCCGGACCCACCCCTCAGGAAACCCTCAAGGTGGCCAAGGATGGCCTCGACGTCATCCACGACATCTATCGCTACGCCAAGACCGGCTTCAAGACCATCCCCGAGGACGATTTCGACCGCTTCAAATGGTACGGCGTCTATCGCCAGCGCCCCAAGGACAGCGGCTACTTCATGCTCCGCACCAAGATTCCTGGTGGCCAGCTCACGTCCGAGCAATTGCACGTCATGGCCGGTCTCGCCGACGACTTCGGCCACGGCTTCGGCGACATCACCACGCGCCAGACCTTCCAGTTTCATTGGCTCCAAATCGAGGATTTCCCCGAGGTCTTCGACCGCCTCGACAAAGTCGGCATGACCACTTCCGGCGCTTGCGGCGATGACACCCGCAACGTCGTCGGCTGCCCCGTCGCCGGAATCGACAGAGACGAGATCATCGACGCCAATTCCGTCCTCCATGACGTCAATCGTCACCTGACCAATAATCGCGAGTTCTCCAATCTCCCCCGCAAATACAAGATCGCCGTCTGCGGCTGCCGCATTCATTGCGCGCAACCGGACATCAATTGCGTCGGCGTCTTCGGCCTCGAGCGCACCGTCAACGGCAAGGTCGAAAAAGGCTATGGCATCAAGCTTGGTGGCGGGCTCTCCAGCTCACCTCACCTCGCCCAGACGCTTCCCGCCTTCCTCACGCCGGAAGACGTGTTGCCGATGGTCCACTTCGCCTCGGTCCTTTATCGCGACCACGGCTACCGTCACGCTCGTAACAAGGCCCGCTTCAAGTTCCTGATCTCCGACATGGTCAAGGCCGGCGGAACCGAAAGTGTCCTCAAGAAGATTGAGGAACTCGCCGGTCGCACCTTCCAGCGCCACACCGATTTCGTTTTCCCGGAAGATCCGGAAACCGATCACATCGGCGTCCATGAACAAAAACAGGCAGGACTCTATTACGTCGGAGTCTCCTTCGCCGGCGGCCGCACGCGCGGAGCCCAGTTGGCCAAACTCGCCGAACTCTCCAAGAAATACGCTCAGACAGGTCTCGACCGGATCACGACCACCAACAAGCAGAATCTGATTCTGCTCAACATCCCGGAAGCGAACCTCAACGCGCTCAAGGCCGATCTCAATGCCAACGGTTTCTCCTACGAGCCCTCGAACTTCCGCAAGGGTTGCGTTTCCTGCACCGGCGTGGAGTTCTGCAATCTCGCCCTCGCGGAGACGAAGAACCGCATGGTCCTCCTCGTCGAGCAGCTCGAGGCCGAGTGCGCCAACTACAAGGAAAAAATTCGCATCCACTTCAGCGGTTGCCCGAGCTCCTGCGGCCAGCACCAGATCGCCGACATCGGCTTTCGTGGCGGCTCGACCAAGGTCAACGGCGTCGCCACCGAGTGCTTCGACATGTTCATCGGCGGCAAGCTGGGCGCCGACGCGAAGTTCAATCAACTCGTCAAAAGCAAGGTGCTCGCCACGGAATTGCACAAGACCGTCGGCAAGCTCCTCAACTACTACACCGCCAATCGCCAGACGAACGAACCGTTCCACGCCTTCGCCGCCCGCACCCCAAAAGAGCAAATCAAGGCCGCATTGGATGCGTAGGCAGTCGCCGTTTCCGCTGTAACGGCGGTCTATGACCGCCGTGCTTCAAGGTAGCCGTCGCACTCCGTGCGACGGTGTCTCCCTTCCCCTTCCGTCATCCTGAGCTTGTCGAAGGATCAGCTTCCAGTGACGCGCTAATTTATAATCCGACTCTCAACTTAGATGTCGGTATTTTCTTGGAGCTGATCCTTCGACAAGCTCAGGATGACCAAGATAAGTTACCGCGTACTCGGCGGCGCCAAATACGTATAAGGCGAAACCACCTGCGGCTCAGGCGCAACCGCTGCCGGCAACGCCCTCGGCTGAATCTTCACAAAAACCTGCGTAAAATAAACGCCACCTTCTTCGTTCTTCCAAACCCCAATCCCCGAGTAATTAAAATCACCGCGAATATTCGCCAGGTGATGCGGACTGTTCAGCCAGACCTTCACCGCCATTTGCGCTACTTGATCGGGACTATCCGTCTCGAACACATTTTCCCCCGCGCCATTCACGCCCACCATCTTCTTTTGCAAGACGGCAACCCGTTTCCCAAATCCCTCGTGCCCAAAACCGACCTCACCCGTCGCCATGTCCTTGCTATGCCCGCGAGCAACATCTGCAATATCTCCGTTCCATTTCAAAACCGGCAAATCATGGGCCTTGCGGTAATCGTTGATCAGGGAAAACGTCTCCTTCTCCAACTGGGTTCGATAATCGATGGCGGCATCCTTATCCGATAACTTGGTCGAAGCAGCCTGCTGGGACCAAACGGTTGAGATAAGAAAGCTGCCAAAAATCAGCGCGCCACAAAATAGCCGCACCACAAAACCGGAACGACGCATGGTCTAGGCGATCTCGGAAGCCTCGACCGTTGTGCGC
>Ga0207703_10004361_pt1 | contig 11626 bp, 10 predicted proteins | sample KBSSwiS12_FD_184304 | JGI IMG/M metagenome (GOLD analysis project Ga0207703, IMG submission 184304) | Switchgrass rhizosphere microbial communities from Kellogg Biological Station, Michigan, USA - KBS Switchgrass S1-2 (SPAdes) (version 2) | ecosystem: Host-associated > Plants > Roots >... | reverse complement strand
AATAACGGCATTTCGAGGGGGAGCACATGATTCTCTTAATCTATCTGGCTTTGGTAGGACTAGTGGCCGGTTGGGCAGCGGGCAAGATCATGAAAGGCTCGGGTTATGGCCTAGTCATGGATCTCGCGCTCGGTGTCATTGGGTCTTTAGTCGGCAACTGGATCATGCGTATGCTGGGATTGATTACGCCCAGTAACCTTGTAGCACAGATCGTAGTGGCGATTTTGGGGGCTGTCGTGGTGGTGGCCGTGGTCCGGATGTTGAAAAAAGCCTGATTCCCAGCGTCCGTGCTATCATGCTGTATTAACAATAGTTAGCGACGTATGAATCCTTCCCACCCCCCAGCTGGGGACGACGGCAAGTCATCCCCGGAGGCGGCAGTTGCGCCTTCAAACTTCATTCGCGACATCATCCTCGAGGACCTGAAGACCAATAAGTACGCGGGGAAGGTGCAGACGCGTTTTCCCCCGGAGCCGAACGGCTATCTCCACATTGGACACGCGAAGGCAATCTGTCTGGATTTTGGCTTGGCAGATGAATTTAAAGGAAAGACCAATCTCCGCTTCGACGACACCAATCCAGAAAAAGAAGAAACCGAATATGTTGAGTCGATCCAAGAAGACGTAAGGTGGCTGGGTTACGAGTGGGACCATCTGTTTTATGCCTCGGACTACTTCGATCAGCTTTACCTTTGGGCCATCAAGCTGATCAAAGCGGGCAAAGCGTACGTAGATGACCTGACGGCCGACCAGATTCGCGAGTACCGCGGAACCTTGACACAGCCTGGAAAAGACAGCCCATACCGCAATCGTTCGGTAGAAGAAAACTTAAATTTGTTCGAGCGCATGAAGGCTGGCGAATTCCCCGACGGCTCGCGGGTCCTCCGGGCAAAGATCGACATGTCTTCGCCCAACCTGAACATGCGCGATCCTGTCATGTACCGCATCCTGCATGCCGAACATCACCGCACAGGCGACAAGTGGTGCATTTACCCAATGTACGACTACGCTCATGGCCAATCGGATTCGCTGGAGCAGGTCACCTACTCGATGTGCTCGCTGGAGTTCGCCGACCATCAGCCGATCTATCGCTGGTTCATCGAGCAGCTGGAAATATTCCCCTCGCAGCAAATCGAATTCGACCGTCTAAGCCTTACCTACACCATGATGAGCAAGCGCAAACTGCGCCAACTCGTCGAGGAAGGTCATGTCCGCGGCTGGGACGACCCGCGCATGCCCACGCTCTCTGGCCTGCGCCGCCGTGGATACACGCCGGAGGCGATTCGAAATTTCGTAGGTGCAGTAGGCGTATCCCGCACCAACGGCATCATCGAATTGGCAATGCTCGAGCACTTCCTGCGCGAAGACCTGAACAAGCGTGCGCTTCGGGTGATGGCCGTGTTACGTCCTTTGAAAGTAGTGATTGATAACTATCCCGAGGGACAGGTCGAGCAGATGGATGCGGTGAACAATCCCGAAGACCGGTCGGCGGGGTCGCGCCAGGTCCCGTTCTCCAAGGTGCTTTACATCGAGCAGGATGACTTCCGCGAAACCCCTCCCAAGCAATATTTTCGTCTGTCTCCGGGACGCGAGGTGCGTTTGCGTTACGGCTATCTGGTCACCTGTACAAGTGTCGTAAAAAATGACAAGGGCGAGGTAGTCGAAGTTCACTGCACCTACGATCCCGCCACCCGCGGAGGCAACACTCCCGATGGCCGCAAGGTGAAGGCAACGATCCACTGGGTCTCAGCTGCCCACGCGGTTGACGCAGAGGTTCGTGTTTACGAAACCTTGTTTAGCAAAGAAAATCCGGATGAAACCGAAGACGGCCAGGATTTCACCGCCAACCTGAATCCCAATTCACTCGAACTGATCAGCCAAGCCAAGCTTGAGCCATCGCTTGCCGAGGCCAAACCGGGCAGCCGTTATCAGTTTGAACGGCTGGGATATTTCTGCGTGGATCCGGATTCAAAGCCTGGCAAGCCCGTGTTTAACCGGACTGTTGCCCTCAAAGACGGCTGGGCCAAGATCGAAAAGAAACAGAAGTAAATTACGGCAGTAAATCACGGCTTTATTCGGGGTCTGAACCTGGTTCGGCCGGGCCGTCCCAGCGATGTTCACACGCCTGGCACGTCCAACCTCGGTTATGAACAGGCAGAGGAGCGAGAATATAAGCACTCGCGAAAGCAATGGACTTGTTCAGTTCTTCAAAGCTGACGTCCAGCGAGCCGCATTGCGGACAATGCGGCTGTTGATATTCACCCTCTGAAGCCTCAAATTTTTCCGGAATTGGCTGATCAAGAATAGCGATCGCATCGCTGGCGTCCTCCGGGCTAACCATCAGTTTTACCCCACCGATAAGGTTCGACCAGAACCAATCCATACGCACGATATTGTCATCGGCCAGAAAAGATTTAATTCCTGCGCTGCCCAAACTCCCCTTAGCCAATAATGCCTCAGGAAGATCGCGAAAGCGCCGAACCATAACCAGCTTCGCAGCAGAGGAGTTGTCCGGTGCGATGTCTATTGGCGGATCGTCGGTTTGTTCAGGAACTGAGATTTTGACTTCTGATTGAGGAGTTACTAATTTTGCCGCCTTCACTGAATCGGGGATGGAGAAGCCACGACGCTGAATCTCAGTTTCTAACGTGGCCCGTGCAATCTCGGTGAGTTCATGCCAATCAGCGGCAATCTTCTGCAGCTTGTCGAGCGGCATCCCCGCATAGCGTTCGCTGAGCCGCTCCCGTTCCTGCTCGGGGTTGATCTCCATGCGCGAACATCATACGCCAGAGCCCGAACAATCACGCTTACGAGGCCGCCACGCCGATTTCTCCAGTTCGAATGCGGACAACTTCCTCGAGCGCGCTGACAAAAATCTTCCCGTCGCCAATCTTGCCGGTACGTGCGGCTGCAATAATGGCATCGATCGCCGGCTCAACCTGTTCATCCCGCACGATGATTGTAAGCAAGTATTTGCGGTGAAAATCAACTCTGTATTCGTGTCCACGATAGGTTTCAGTGTGGCCCTTCTGCCGCCCGAATCCCATCACTTCGGTGGCTGTCAGGCCTTCCACGCCTGCCTCCATCAACCGTTGTTTCACATCGTCCAGAAACTCCTGCCGTATCACCGCATCAATTCGCTTCATGGCATCGCTCCTGAGCATAAGATGCCACTAAATCCATAAATTGTTCGTAAAAATCTGCATCCATACGCCCTCAAGTGTTCCCCGATTATCACCATCTTGGACACGTACCTCCGCGTTGACCCTCCCGCCATCCTCCGTTAATCTCAAATGGTTACCCAAAAACATTTTCTTATGCCGGATAACATCCACATAAAGCTCCCCGACGGGAGCATGAAAGAATTCCCCGTAGGCACGACCCCGCTCCAGATCGCCAAGGGCATTAGCCCGCGCCTTGCTGAGGCCGCATTAGTGGCCAAGACCAACGGCGATCTGATCGACCTGACCAAGCCCCTGGAAAAAGACAGCGAGCTGCGCATTCTCACGGAGAAAGACCCGGAGTCGCTGATGGTCTACCGCCACTCGTCTGCGCATTTATTGGCTGCGGCGGTTCTCGAACTATTTCCGGAAACCAAGCTGGGACACGGCCCGCCGACCGACACCGGATTTTTCTACGACTTCTACCGTCCGACTCCGTTTACCAACGAAGACCTGGAAAAGCTCGAAAAGAAAATGCAGGAGCTCGCGCAGCAGGATATCCCCTACGCGCGTGAGTTCTATCCGCGCATGGAAGGTCTGGAGAAGTTCAAGGCTGAAGGCGACTTCATGAAGTGCCATTTCATCGAACAGTTCACCAAGCCCGATGAAAAGATCTCGATTTATAAGACGGGAAAATTTCTGGACTTCTGCCGCGGACCACACATCCCGTCAACGGGCAGAATCAAAGCTTTCAAGCTGTTGAGCGTGGCCGGCGCCTACTGGCTGGGAGATGAAAACAATCAACAGTTACAGCGCATTTACGGAACTGCGTTTTACTCGAAGAAAGATCTCGATGCGTACTTGCATCAGATCGAAGAAACCAAAAAGCGTGACCACCGCGTAATCGGTCAGCAGCTGGATTTATTTTCCATCCAGGAACTCGCGGGCCCGGGCCTGATCTTCTGGCACCCGAAGGGCGGCATCATTCGCAAAGAGATGGAAGACTGGATGCGCGACCAGTACGTCAAGCGCGGCTATTCGCTGGTCTACACGCCCCACGTGGTGCGCCGACAGTTGTTCCACACCTCGGGCCACGAAGGTTATTACTCGCAGAACATGTTTGATTTCATGGAGCTCGACGACGCCGAATATCGTCTGAAGCCGATGAATTGTCCCGGCCACATTCTGATTTACCGCGATTCGCTGAAGTCCTACCGGGATCTGCCGGTCCGCTTGGGCGAACTGGGAACGGTTTATCGCTATGAGCGCTCCGGTGTCATGCATGGACTATTGCGGGTACGCGGATTCACTCAAGACGACGCCCACATTTTCTGTACTCCAGAGCAGATCGAATCCGAAATTGCCAGCTGCGTCGAATTTGCTGCCGACGTGCTGAAAGACTTCGGTTTCGACAAATTCCAGACCGAACTTTCCACCTGGAATCCCAGCGACCGCGCGAGTTTTGTTGGCAGCGAAGATCAGTGGCAGTTCGCCACAGACTCGCTGGAGAAGGTTCTCAAACAGCTGAACATCGAATACAAAATCATTGCTGGGGAAGCGGCATTCTACGGCCCAAAGATTGATATCAAATTGGTGGATGCTATCGGACGTCTATGGCAGCTATCCACCGTCCAGTTCGATTTCAACCTGCCGCAGCGCTTCGGATTAGAGTACGTAGCCGAAGACGGGACCCGTAAGCAGCCGGTGATGGTGCATCGAGCGCTGTACGGATCGGTCGAGCGCTTTTTCGGGGTTCTGATCGAGCACTATGCGGGAGCATTTCCAGTGTGGCTATCTCCGGTACAGACAGTGTTGGTTCCCATCGCCGAGCGCCATATCGACTACGCCAACAAAGTGGCGGCGCAGCTAAAGCAAATCGGAGTGCGCGTGGAAGTCGACGGCCGCAACGAAAAGATGAACGCCAAAATCCGTGAACATGCCTTGCAGAAGGTGCCATTCCTTTTAGTGGTCGGAGACAAAGAAGCCGAAGCTGGCAGGGTCAACGTTCGTACAAGAGGAAAAGAGAAGACAGAAGACATGCAAGCCGGAGATTTTGTCAGCAAGATCAAGAAACTGATCGACGACAAAACTCCCATGCTATAAACCATTCCGCGGTGACAGCCAAACTGTCACCACATGGTTCTTTGTTCTCCCTCGAATCTGTTAAGCTACCCGGCTATGAAATGGGACCGGCTAGTATTTTTCGCTGCCATTCTACTTCCTTGCCTTTCCTGGGCTACGGATCCTTACCCTGTTACCTACGAACGCAATGTCGCCGTAAAAATGCGCGATGGCGTCATTCTCCATGCCGACATCTTCCGCCCTAAGGCAGACGGAAAATTCCCGGTTCTTCTACAGCGCACGCCTTACGACAAAAATAATGAAGTAAGCATGGGACTGGCGGGTGCAGCTCGCGGATACGTAGTCATGGTGCAGGATGTCCGTGGCCGCTACAGCTCCGAAGGCGAGTGGTACACCTTCAAGCACGAATCCGACGATGGCTACGACACCATCGAGTGGGCCGCTGCCTTGCCATACTCCGACGGCAGAGTCGGAATGTTCGGTGGCTCTTACGTCGGCGCAACGCAGATGCTCGCCGCCATTGCCCATCCCCCGCATCTTGCGGGAATTTGTCCGGTGGTGACCGCCAGCAACTATCACGAAAACTGGACCTACCAGGGCGGAGCTTTCGAGCAATGGTTCAACCAATCGTGGACATCGGGTCTGGCGCAGAACACTCTGTACCACAGCATTACCAATCAAACCAATGCGTTGAAAGGAATGTGGACGCTTCCACTCGCCACTTATCCGCTGTTCAATTTTCCTGCGACATCGGGTGTGCCAACTTATTCCGCCGATCTGGCGCCATATTTTCTCGATTGGCTGGCCCATCCGACCTACGACGAATACTGGAAGCGCTGGTCCATCGAAGAACATTTTGCCGACATCAATGTTCCCATCCTGCACATCGCGGCATGGTATGACATTTTTCTAGGCGGCTCGCTGCGCAACTACATGGGCATCAAAGCGCATGGCGGAGAAAATGCCCGCAAAGGCCAACATCTGGTGGTGATTATCGGAGGCCACGCTGGAGAAGGCAGAAAAATCGGAGATGTAGATTTCGGCCCTCAAGCTCTGTTCGACGAAGATGCAATGACGCTTAACTGGTACGACTATCTTTTCAAAGGTGTGCAAAACGAATTTGCCGGCAAGCCCGTCAAATTTTTTGTCATGGGCACAAATCAATGGCGGGAGGAAGAGGATTGGCCGTTGGCCAGAGCTCGCAGCACAAAATATTTTCTCCATTCGACAGGCAAAGCGAACTCTCTACGTGGCGACGGTACGCTTTCCACCACCGCGTCACGAGCAGAAAGTACAGACCAGTTTGTCTATGACCCCGCCAATCCTGTGCCCACAATCGGCGGGCCGCTTTGCTGCGATGGCAATCATCTAAAGCCCGGTCCGCTTGACCAACGTCCGGCGGAAGCGCGGGATGACGTTTTGGTGTATTCCACGATTCCATTCCCGCAAGATACTGAAGTGACCGGCCCAGTCTCCCTCGAACTCTATGCGAAGTCTTCTGCGGTCGACACCGACTTCACGGCGAAACTGGTCGACGTCTGGCCCGATGGATTCGCACAAAATCTAACCGAAGGAATTATCCGCGGGCGCTATCGCGACTCGAACCTGACGGCGAGCCTGCTGAATCCCGGACAGATTTACAAATTCAATCTCGATCTCTGGGCGACTAGCAACGTCTTCAAAAAGGGACACGTGTTGCGCCTGGAAGTTTCAAGCAGTAACTTCCCGCGTTTTGATCGCAACCTCAACACTGGCGAGCAAGCGGCAAGCGGACAGCGCTTCGTCTCGGCGAACAATACGATCTATCACGACGCCGAACACCCGTCAGTCCTCATCTTGCCGGTAGTGTCAGCGCAGTAAACAGGCCCATTCATTAGAAGACGATTTGTCCAGAAAGCAGACAACCGGAGCAACCTAGCTCGGTTGTCGTCTTAAATTGGAAAGTTCTAAGTTAAAAAGTCCTTTCTTTACAGCGAGTTAATAGTCAGCTGGTGGCAGATTTCTACACGGATGCTTTGGCATATCCATTGCATTCACTTTAACGCTTCCATTCAAACTGATCAGGAAAGAGCATGTCTTCTACGACGACTTCGCCGGAGCCAACCGCCGCCGCAGCAGCACCAGCGCCCACGCCTCAATTCTCTACCCGAGCCATGCTGACCGCCATGTTGAAGGTCTCGGCAAAAATCAGCGACCTGTTTTTTTCACCGGGTAAGCCGCCCATGGTTGAAGTGAACGGACGTTTGACCGCAGTAGGAAATCTCAAGCTGGCTCCGACCGACACCCAGCGTATCGCCGCCGACCTGATCGGCGACAACCAACACGCGCAGACCAATTTGCAGGAAAAAGGATCATGCGACCTCTCTTACAGCTTGTCCGGTGCCTCGCGCTTTCGCGTGAATGTATTCATGCAACGCGGAACCTGTGCCATCGTGATGCGCGTCATCCCGGTAAAAGTCACAGACTTTGAAACGCTAAATTTACCCGCCGAACTTCGGCAGGTAGCCAATCTGCGCAACGGTATTGTGCTGGTGACTGGCCCGACAGGGTCCGGTAAATCTTCGACGCTCGCGGCCATCATTGATCTCATCAACGAACAACAGTCGTACCACATCCTCACCATTGAAGATCCAATTGAATTTCTCCACCCACACAAAAGTTGCATCGTGCACCAGCGCGAGTTGCATAGTGACACGCCAAGTTTTGCTCTGGCATTACGCGCCGCACTGCGGCAGGCCCCCAAAGCCATCCTTGTCGGCGAGATGCGCGACAAGGAAACGATCGAAATCGCCATGGAAGCTGCCGAAACCGGCCACCTGGTTTTATCCACCCTTCACACCATCGACGCCTCGAAAACTGTCGAGCGCATCGTGGGAGTGTTTCCTCCGAACGAGCAACACACCGTTCGCAATCGTCTGGCGAAAAGTTTTCAGTACATCGTTTCCCAGCGCCTGTTGCCACGCAAAGACGGCAACGGGCGTGTGGCTGCGATTGAAATTTTGAAATCCACTTTGCGGACGCGCGAGTATGTTGAACGCGGAGAAGGCGAAGGCAAAACTCTGCTCGATGCCATGCGCGTCGGCGATAATGAAGGCATGCAGCACTTTGATAAGGAAATCGAAAAACTGATTCGCTCCGAAATCGTCGCCCTGGATATCGGGCTCGCCTACGCTACTAATTCCGGCAACCTGCGCCTCGAACTGGCCGATTTTGCTCCCCTGGAGAAAGACCCGCCCAATTCGTCTTCAACAGAGATCGAAATAGAATAAGAGCAGATGAGCAGCTCGGTTCCAATTGTCGTCGGCGTCATTTCCGATACCCACGGTCTGTTGCGGCATGAAGCCTTAGCCGCTCTCGAAGGTTCGAACTACATCATTCACGCGGGCGACATCGGAGATCGAAACATTCTCGATCAGCTCGCAGAAATCGCGCCGGTCACTGCCATTCGCGGCAATGTGGACTGTGATCTCCGGACTCACAATATACCGGAGAGCAATGTGCTCGAGGCCGGCGAGATTTTGATTTACACCTTGCACAACCTGGCAATGTTGGACTTCAAACCTGAAGCCGCAGGATTTTCCGCCGTCGTCTATGGGCACACTCACGTTCCCAAACAAGAGGTCAAAAACAAAGTTCTGTACTTCAATCCCGGTGCCGCCGGACCCAGGAGATTCAAATTACCGGTGAGTGTCGGCAAATTGATTGTCGCGAACGGAACCATCCAAGGCGCAATCACGATTCTGGACGTCCGAGCGCAGTGACATTTCTCCGCTACAATCCAGTGCTGTGTCTATTGAATTCAAAATAGAAGCCACGTCCGGCCGAGCACGCGCCGGAAAATTGATTACTCCACACGGTGAAATTGAAACTCCTGTCTTCATGCCGGTCGGCACATTAGCGACAGTCAAAGGTGTACCGCAGGATTTGCTTGAAGAACTGGGCGTGCAGATTCTGTTAGGAAATACTTACCACCTCTATTTGAGGCCGGGAGTCGAGCAAGTTCGCAAGTTCGGGGGATTGCATGGCTTCATGTCTTGGCCGCGTTCGATCCTCACAGACTCTGGCGGCTTTCAAGTTTTCAGCCTCAGCGAGTTACGCAAAGTCACAGAAGAGGGAGTGACTTTTCGCTCACACCTCGACGGCTCTGCGCACCTGTTTAGTCCTGAGAGTGCGATGGAAGCGCAAATTGGCCTTGGCGCTGACATCATCATGGCCTTCGATGAGTGCACCGAGTATCCCGCAGACCGAACGCGCATGCGCCAATCGATGGAACTGACTCTCCGCTGGGCGGCTCGCAGCAAAAAGCATTTTGAGGAGCACAAGTACGAAGTCCCCTGGAAGTCCGAGAAACTGGAACCGAGAACCGGGAACTGGATCATGGCTCCCACCCCGCCAGGCGCCACTCAGTCGTTGTTCGGAATCGTCCAAGGCGGCATGGACTTGGCACTAAGAAAGGAATCCGCCGAGCGCACGGTTGAAATCGGTTTTCCTGGCTATGCCATCGGCGGACTGAGCGTAGGCGAGTCGCGCAAGGTCACTCGCGAAGTAGTCGAATCGACCATCCAGCACCTCCCCACCGACAAACCTCGCTATCTGATGGGAGTGGGAACGCCCGAAGAGATTGTTGAATACTCCAATCTCGGCATCGACATGATGGACTGTGTCCTACCGACTCGCGCCGCCCGCCACGGCCTGCTATTTACCTCAGAGGGAAAAGTCTCTATTAAGCAGGCGCGCTACGCCTCTGACCATGGGCCACTTGACGCAAATTGTCACTGTCGGGTCTGTGCCCGCTATTCACGGGCCTACTTGCGTCATCTTTATGCATCCAACGAGGTGCTCGCGCAGGTCTTAAATACCGTCCACAACCTGACCTATTACCTTGACGAAATGCGGAGTGTACGGCATTCTATTGAACTTGGAAAGAGGGCCAGTTTTCTTTCCGGGGAGAGACCCATCCCTGGTACTGCCTGAAAGCTGAAGAATATCCGGCCTGAATACACAAGACTCCCGCAGAGCGAAATTCACAGGGCGTTGAACACCGATAGGTGCGGCCTGAGGTTTGGCTGAAAGCGGATACCAGGTAAATGAACTTTCATCTATTGGCTTTCGACACGCCGGGCGGTTTGGGTGGATGGCTGAGCTTTGCTCCGCTCATCTTCATCTTTGGAGTCTTTTATTTTCTTTTGATCATGCCGCAGCAGCGCCGGCAGAAGAAGTGGCAGAACATGTTGAGTGAACTGAAGAACGGCGACAAGGTCGTCACCAGCGGAGGATTAAAGGGCACAATCATCGCTTTGCGCGATGATTCTCTTCATCTTCGCGTGCCGCCGGACAATTTGAAAATAGAAGTGACCCGCTCCTCGGTCGTTTCGGTGACGACCGCCGACGAACCGGGTAAAGTGGAAAAATAAAAATATTCATTCGCAATTTCTTAATGTCATGAACAAGAATTTAGGCTGGAAACTCGGCGTCACGGTTGGTATTTTGCTGGTTTTCTTGTATGGAATCCTCGGCCTGCCAAAGTCATTGTCAGGACAGGGGTTGTTGGCGGCAATCGGTGAACGCATCCACCTCGGCCTCGATCTGAAGGGCGGAACTCACTTGATCCTTCAAGTTCAGGTCAATGATGCGGTAAACAGCACCTCCGACCGTGCGGTTGATCTCCTGAAAGATGAGATGAATCGCCGCAAGATTAACTACACCGACATCAGTAAGCCCGATCCCGGCAACAATCCAGACCAGATCGCGATCAAGGGTGTGTCTGGCGATCAGCGCTCAGACCTGGAAGGTGTCATCAATGACCGTCTTCCCGAGTTCGATCATCGGACCGGGGCGGAGAATTCCCTCACGCTGACCATGAAGCTGCAAAGTCTGAGCGAGCTTAAAAATCGAGCGGTCGACCAGGCAATTGAAACCATCCGCAGCCGCATAGATTCGCTCGGTGTTTCTGAGCCGATCATTCAGCAACACGGTTTGGGTCAATACCAGATCCTTGTGCAGTTGCCCGGTGTCGATGATCCCACTCGCGTGAAAGACATCATTAAGTCCACTGCGATGCTGGAAATCAAGCAGGTGTTGGGTGGGCCGTACGCGAGCGAAAGCGAAGCTCTTCAGCAGAATGGCGGTATGTATCCTCCGAATTCCATCCTGATGAAATATCGCGGGTTGGGAAATTCGATCGACGAAGATAACCGCTGGTATCTGGTGACGCGCAGTTCGGCTGTCGCAGGAGCTGACTTGCGGCCGAATGGCGCCAGTGTGAACCGCGATTCCAATACCAACCAACCAGAAGTAAGCTTCAGTTTGACCAATGAGGGTGGCCGCAAATTCGGCAACTTCACCCGCGAACACATCAAGGAAAGTCTCGCAGTTGTGCTGGAT